>LXNI01003108.1_pt1 | contig 10087 bp, 5 predicted proteins | sample 809091 | NCBI WGS metagenome assembly LXNI01 (sample SAMN04870527, study PRJNA318959) | sponge metagenome | biome: 01000161; feature: marine sponge reef; material: water | host: Sarcotragus foetidus | place: Greece: Milos, Mediterranean Sea | collected 2013-05-29 | depth 5-7 m | reverse complement strand
AGGCGTTGGGGTGGGTTGCGGCTGCGGCTGTGGTCGTGGGCGGGGATTGGGGTTGGGGTCCGGGCGGATCGGGTCGGGAAGGATGGGGGGTTGCTGGGGTGGGCGGTCGTTGTCGGTCACCGTCACGGTGACGTCGCTGACATCGGCATCAGGAATGCCCGCATAGTCGGTGTCCGCCGATTCGACGGTGTGCTCGACAATCGCGCTTTCGCTGGCGTAGTCCGTATCGTCCGCAGCCGCGACGGTCACCGTCTGCTCCGTGTCCCAGTCCCCCGGCGCGAAGGTCACGCTGCTCATGGTTACCGAGCTGTCGCTGGTTGTGGTCAACGTCACATCCGGGCTCGAGCCCGATGTGAGAGCGATGTTCACCGTCACGTCGGCCGTCGGCTTGCTGCCGAGCACCAGGGTGTAGGTGTTGCTACTCGCCTCGACCACCCTCAGGGATGTGGGCTCGACCACCACACCCACATGGTCGTTGTCGTTGACCTCAACGCTGACGCTTTCGGCAGCGATGCCCGAGTAGTCGCTGTCGTCGGAGGTGACGGTGTGCGTGATGGTGGCGCTCTCGTCGACCGTGTCGGTGTCGTCCTCGTCCGCCGAGACGGTGACTTCCTGGGGGGTGTTCCAGTCCTGGTCGTTAAACGTCAGGCTCGACTCGTCCGCGGTCACGTCGGAGCTACCGGAGACGGCAATGCCCACGGTCACGTCATGCGAGGGCCGGGTCGCCAGCACGACGGTGTACTTCTTCTCGCCGCCCTCATCCACCGTCAACGAAGTCGGGCGGATGGCGACGCCGGGACTGTCATCGTCGGTGACCTGGACGGAGACATCGGCGGCGGTGATACCCGAGTAGTCGGTGTCCGTGGTGGAGACAGTGTTGGTGATGGTCACGGTTCCGGTGCCGCTGGAGATGTTGTCCTGGTCCTTGGAGACCTTGACCGTGCGCACCGTGTTCCAGGTCGTGCTCTTGAAGGTCAGGCTCGCCTGATCGACCTCCACGTCACTCCTTCCCGAGCCGATGTTCACGGTCACGTCGACCGCGGGCTGGCTTGTGAGGACGACTGTGTATTGCGTCTCGCCCCCTTCGGTCAGCGTCAACGAGGTCGGCTTCACGCTCACGCCGGGACTGTCGTTGTCGCTCGCGGTGACGCTCACGCTCTGCGCGGAGATGTCGTCGTACTGGGTGTCGTCGGTCGAGGTGACCATGTGGGTGATGGTGGCGGACTCCGCATCGACGTTGCCATCGTCAATCGCGGAGACCGTCACCACCTGGGGGGTGCGCCAGTTCCCCGTGGTGAAGGTCAGGGTGTTCTTGTTCACCGTGATGCCGGAGGTCCCCGACTTGGCGACGGTCACGGTCACGTTGGCAGAGGGCTGGCTATCCAGAACCACCGTATAGGTGTCGCTGTTGCCCTCGGTGAGCGTCAGTTTGGGCGGGTCCGTTGCGGGCGCCGTCGCCACCGTCACGCCGGGGGTGTCGTTGTCGTTGACGGTCACTTCAAGGCTGGCGGTTACTCCCCGGTACTCGGAGGCTCCGCTGGCCGTGTGGGTCAGGGTGAGCGTCTCGTCCCTGGCGTCGTCGTCCTCGGCCGTGACCTTGACCGTTTGATCGGTGCTCCAGGTCGTGCGGGTGAACGTGAGCCGCGTCTTGTCGAGCGTGAGTTCCCCGGTGTGACCGGTGACGGTCACCGTGACGGTCGTCGAGGGCCTGATCTGGAGGCGGACCATGTATGTATTCCCGGCGGCATCACCCTCCTCTACGCTGAAGGCGGTCTTGCTCAGCACGATTCCTGGGCTCGCTACCGAGCACCTGGGAAGGATGTCGGCGGCTATATCCGAGTCGGTATCGTAGTCGTAGTACTCAGGGTGGTTGGTACTCGCCATATCGTTGTAGGAGATGGTGAATAGCTCATCTGGGATACAGCCCGAGAAGTCGTTGAACGAGAGATGAAGAGAACCGAGGGGTTCGCTCCGAGTTGCCAGGTTCTTGAGTGCGTCGGGAATCGTCCCGCTCAGCTGGTTGTAGTCCAATGCGAGCGTGTCGAGATTGGGGAGGCTTCCGAGCGCGGCAGGAATGGACCCGCGCAGCAGGTTGCTCGAGAGATCGAGAGCAGTGAGCGCCTGCAGCCGGCTCAAGTCGGGGATGGGTCCGGACAGCTGGTTCCCGTTCAGGTCGATTCGTTGCAGCAGCGTCAGTTTCGACAGCCAGGAGAACCCTCCCGTCAGTTCGTTGTGGTAGAGAGACAGGAGCTGGAGATTGGTGAGGGCAGACAGGTCGGGAATGCTCCCCGTGAAACCGTTGCCGTCGAGGCGCAGGTGGGTCAGCTGGGTCAGGTTCGTGATCTCCGAAGGAATCGTCCCCAGGAGCCCCGGGCCAGTGGTGAACGCTCCCGGGCTAGTGGAGTAGATGAACAGCACCTTCAGGTTGGTGAGTTCGCCAATCTCGCTGGGAAGCCCTCCTGTCCAGTTATTGCTGGAGAGATCGAGCTTCGTCAGGTTCTGGAGATTCTTGACTTCAGTCGGGATCGGGCCCGAGAGATGGTTGCCACCGAGGTCGAGCGTTGTGAGGTTCTCGAGTTCCCAGATGCCGGATGGGACCTCATTGCTGAGCTGATGCCTTGAAAGCACCAGGACCTTCAGGGCGGTGAGGTCGCCAATCTCGTCCGGGATGTTCCCGATGAACCGTCCGATCGTGTGAGTGGTGTTGTCGAATACGACCTTCGTGACGCGATTTCCCTCAACCGTAATGCCTTCCCAATCCGAGAGGGACTCCGTCCCGCCCCATGTGAGATACCTCCTCATGTTGGACCGGCCGTTCCACTCGTTGGCCACCGCCACAAGGGCCTTGCAGTCGGTGACGAGGTTGGGGTCGTCACTGTCGTCGTTGGGGTCATCGAGCGTGGCGTGGTCGGAAATAACCGTGCCATTGGTGCAGATTGCTTCGTCGAGTACGTCAGCGGCGGACACGGGGGATGGCCCGCGGGTGAGCACCGTGGCAACCAGGGCCACGGTCGTGACAAGCAGGAGGGTGGAAGCGAGTCCGAACTTTCCCCAGGTCATGGAGCCAGCCCCCGGCGTTCACGACTCACGCGTGCAGTGGGAGAGCCAGCAGGCCTGCCTGACGCCGAGCAGGGCGCCGGTCGCAAGCCAGGCAACGTGGGGAGGGAGGTGGTCGACCGCGGGAATCGGAGGCGCCGACCTGCGCCAGGCTCCGCCAGCACGGCGAGAAGGGATTCGGGGGATCTCTCTGGCGCGAGAAGCGGGGCAACCGCAGGTGAGAGTCGCGGAGCGAAAAGGGCACGAACCATCAAGGCTGGCCCTGTGGCCACCGCCGGATTCGTACGACAGCACATGGGTCGCTCTCCCCCGCGACCCCGCCGGAGACCATATTAAGGCATGGACCACAATTAAGGCTAGGTTGCCTATGCAAATAAGCAAAAGAATCCCACAACCTGGCGGGTCTGCGGGGAAGTGGTCAGGGCAGCGCAGGTGCGCAGCCGCAGGTACGCGCCTAGGAGGGTTCCTCGAACAGCTGGAAGAGGACCCCGTTGGTATCGCGCGGGGAGAGGAAGACGTTGCGCTTCCAGCGCTCCCCACCGACGCCACCGGGGGGCTCGATGCCGTCGGCGGCGAAGGCCTCGAGGGCGCGGTCGATGGACTCGACCTCGCAGGAGACGTGGTGCAGGCCCTTCCCCCGCTTCACGAGGAAGTCCTGGAGGAAACCCTCATCGCCGAGCGGTTCGAGGATCTCGAACTTGATCTCGCTGTTGGGGATGCGCATCAGGCAACCCTTGTAGCCCTGGTCTGGCACTTCCCAGCGCTCCTCGACCTCCATGCCGAAGACGCGCTTCTGCCAGGCCGCCTGCGCCTCGAGGTCGGGGGAGCCAAGGGCAATGTGGTCGAGGCGGCGGAAGCCGATCTCGCCGGCCTCGCCCTGAGTACCGTTCATCGAAGTGCCCGGCCGGGGCTGGTAGAGCTGCCAGAGCACGCCGCCGCTGTCGCGGGGATGGACGTAGGCCATCCACCACATGGTGTCCTCGCTGATACCGCCGAAGGGGGTGATGCCAAGCCGCTCCAATTCCGCCACCGCCTCCTCGATATCGGGCACCTCGACGGCGAGATGGTGCAGCCCGGGGCCGCGCTCGTCGAGGAACTTCTGGACGAAGCTCGCGGGGCCATCCGGCTGTAGGAACTCCCACTCGGTGCGGGTGTTGCGGATGCGGGAGACGCAGCCCTCGATGGGGGTTCCCGGCTGGGCGGTGAACAGCCGCAGTGAGCGAAAGCCAAAGAGGCGCTCGAAGCGCTCGCGCTGCACGCGCCAGTCCTGCGCGGCCATGCTGATGTGGTTGAAGCTCATGAGCTTGAGCACGGAACCCCCGATCGGGAGCGGAACGGATTCGGCGGTATGGTAGGGAGCAGGGAGCCGCCGGGCAACGATGGGAGCGATGAGCGCCACGATCGTGGCGAACCCGCGGGCACGGGGGATGCGCCGCTTCGATGCGGAGCGGGCGTTGCGCCAGCTTGAGGAGCGGGGGCTGGAAGGGCGGCTGGAGCTCCCAGACTCGCCGGTGGGGACGGCGGATGCTGCGGCACAAGCGGCCGAGCGCGGCGACGCCTTCATCTTCGTGCTGGGCGGGGACGGGACGGTGCGGCTGGCGGCGGGGGCGATAGCGGGGTCGGGGTCGGCGCTGGCGGTCCTGCCGGGGGGCACGGCCAACGTCTGGGCGAAGGAGGCGGGCATCCCGCGCAACCTGCACAAAGCTCTGGACGCGCACCTCGACGGCCAGCAGGTCGCCATGGACCTGGGGCGGGCGAACGGGGAGCCGTTCCTCTTAATGGCAGGCATCGGGTGGGACGCCCAGATAGCGGCAACGGTTACGCCTTCACTAAAACGAAGGTTGGGCGTCCTCGCCTACGTCTTGCACGGGTTGCCGATGCTCCACCGGCTGCGGACAACGAAGACGGCGTGGTTGGCGGAGAGCGAGGCGAAAACGGAGAACGTGGGCCTGATCATCGTGAGCAACACGCGGCTGTACGGCGGCATGCTCACGTTCTCGCTGGAGGCGAGCGCCCGCGACGGGCAGCTCGACGCCTGCATCTTCACGCCGCGGAACGCGCCGGAAGCGCTTCGCCACTCACTCAAGGTGGTGACGCGCCGGCACCCGGGCGACGCTGGCGTGCGCGAGCTGCGCACATCGCGGTTCGAGGTATCGACACCAGGTATCCCGGTGCAACTCGACGGGGACGTGGTGGGCGAAACGCCGCTGACGCTCGCGGTCGAGCAAGGGGCGCTGAAGATGAGCGTGCCCGGGGGTTCACTGACGCCGGTTCTGCGCGGGTAGCGGCTATTCGCCCTCGAAGCGACCGATCGCGCCGCCGGCGACGACAAAGCGTCCCGCGGCACTGGTGAGAACATCGCGCACACGGTCGGGGTCGGCAGTGGTAACGATGACCTGCTGGAAGATCTCGAAGGAGTCGAGGACGCCGCGACGGCGCTGCTCGTCGAGCTCGCTGAGCACGTCATCGAGGAGGACGACGGGCTCGTCACCCAGGCAGGTCTGGAGGTAGGCGGCCTCGGCGAAGCGGAGGGAGAGGGCGGCGGTGCGGAGCTGGGCGCGGGAGGCAAACGATGCGGCGGAGAAGCCGTCAATGAGCACCTCGACATCGTCGCGGTGGGGCCCGGAGAGGGTGACGCCGGCGCCGATCTCACGGGGGCGGCCGTCGTTGAGGGCCTGCAGCATGCGGCTGGTCCACTCGGCCTCGTCGATGGGCAGCCCGTCCTCGACGGCGTCGCCGAGGGCGGGCTTGTAGGTGAGGTCGATGGTCTCGATGTCGTCGCTGAGCCGGCCCATCTGCTCGCGGGCGTAGGGCACGAGGAGACCGAGGGCATCGGCGCGACCCTTCATGATGATGCCGCCGGCGTGTGCAAGCTCCTGGTTCCAGAAGCCGAGCTCGGAGGGGGCGGCCTCGCGGGCCTGAATGCGCTTGAGCAGCCCGTTTCGCTGCTGCAGAACGCGCTGGTATCGCTGCATGGCGCGCAGGTATCCGCGGTCGACCTGGGAGGCCATCATGTCGAGGTAGCGGCGGCGGAGGATAGGAGGTCCGGCCACGACCTCGATGTCGAGGGTGGTGAAGAGGACGGCGGCGAGCTCGCCGACAGCATCGGAGGTGCGCTTGGCGAGCCCGTTCACCCGGACGCGCTTCCCCGCTCGCTGGCCTTCGCCGCCCCGCCCGACGACTGCAACCTCGAGGTTCAGGCGGCCAGCGGCCCGCTGGACCTCGGTCTGGAGGCGCGCGACGGGGAACTCGGAATCGAGGATATCGCGCCGGACGAGGTCGGAGTCGCTGCTGGCGCGGCTGGAGCGAAGGGTGGAGAGCAGGTAGATGGCCTCGAGCAGGTTGCTCTTACCCTGCGCATTCTCGCCGACGAAGAGATTGAGCCCGCGGTCCAGGGACAGATCGACCGCGGCATAGTTGCGGAAGTTCGTTAGGTTGAGGCTGTTGATGTACACGCCACGTCCAACCCGGCGCCCCGCCGGAACGCCAGAAGGCGAATTATAGAGCCCTTGACGTTATAGGGTTATGTTCCATCCGGCGCGAGTATGGGGCTGGAACTGCTCAGGCGCCTATGCATTCGCCTTGTGGGGGGGTAGGGAGCTTCCTATAATCGCGCCACAACACGAACAAGCGAGTAATCGAATGAAGGTTCAGGTCCTGCAGGAGAATCTCCAGCGGGGGCTGGCGATCGTAGGGCGAGCGGTCGCCACGCGTTCGACACTGCCCATCACCTCGAACATCCTGATGGCGACGGACGGCGGGCGGCTACGCCTCTCGGCGACCGACCTCGACATCTCCATCAGCACCTGGATCGGGGCCAAGATCGAGGAAGAGGGCGCGACGACGATCCCGGCGCGGCTGATCACGGACTTCGTGGGGCAACTTCCGCCGGCAACCGTTTCCGTAGAGGTTCCGGAGCGCACGCGTCAGGCAAAACTGGAGTGCGCCCGCACGGAGTCGACCATCAACACGATGGACGCGGAGGACTTCCCGCGAATCTCGACCATCGAAGAGGGCCCCTCGATCGAGCTGGACGCGGCTACGCTGCGTCGCACCATCGACCGGGTGGAGTTCGCAGCGGCGACAGACGACTCGCGACCGGTGATTACGGGCGTGAGCATCAAGGGCGAGGAGAGCAAGCTGACGTTTGCGGCCTCGGACGGCTTCCGCCTGGCGGTCTCGGACATCGAGCTGGGGGCCAAGCAGGCCTTCCCCGTGACCGACCTGAACCTGATCGTTCCATCGCGCGCCCTGCGCGAGGTGGGGAGGCTGATCGGCGACGGCGCGGCCCCGGTGGAGCTGCGCGTGAACGACAAGCAGACGCAGGTACAGTTCTCGATGACGGACGTGGAGCTGGTGGCGCAGCTGATCCAGGGCACCTTCCCCAACTACAACCAGCTGATTCCCGGCGAGTACAACACATCGACGGTGGTGGACGTGGACGACTTCATGCGAAGTGCGCGCATCGCGGCCATCTTCGCGCGGGACGGGAGCGGCATTGTGCGGCTCCAGGTGCAGCCCGCTGGCGACGGCGCCTCGGGGAAGCTGGTGATCAGCGCACGCGCGGACGAGGTAGGAGATAACGAGGGCGAGATTGACGTGAAGGTCGAGGGCGAGGCGGCGAAGATCGCGTTCAACAGCCGCTACCTGGCGGACGTACTGGGCGTGCTCGACGGCGAAGTGCGCCTGGAAACGACGAGCCCCTCAAGCCAGGGCGTGTTCCGGCCGGCCGAGGACGACGGCTACGTGCACGTCGTCATGCCGATGTTTGTTCAATGGTGATAAACCGGCGTCAGAATCTGTGCATTCTGGCGGGCAATCGGGAGATTCGGAAGGTTCTGGAGGTTCGGTCGGGAGCAGCCCCTCGACCGTGACCTCGTCCCGGGTGGCCGACACGCTCAGCTGCACGGCCTCCATCACGCGCTCGTACTGCTCCGGCTCGGCACCGTCGAGCCGCGCGGCGATGCTCGCGCACACCTCCCGGAGGCCGTCCTCGTCGACGCCGGCCGCAATCGCCGAGGCCGGACGGGCAAGCGTCTCCAGCTCCGCACTGAGGACCTCGCGCTGTCGCTGGACCTCGCGCAGTTCGGCGCGCACCACGGTGCTGTCTACCTCGTCGTAGCCGAAGAGGCGGACGAGCCGCTCCTCGCGCTTCTTCAGCGTCGCCAACTCGGACTCCAAACGCTCGATGGCCTCGCGGGCCGAGGCGGAGTCGTCGGGCTGCCTCAATTCGCGCAGGACCACCTCGGGCGCGGTCAGCACCTTGCGCACCTCCGCCCTGATCTCCTGCTCCAGCGCCTCCGCCGGGATGTAGCGAGCCGTGCAAGCACGCGACGTGCTCTTCGTGTACGCGTGCCGGCAGCGGTAGTAGGCATAGCCCTTGCCCTTCGGGGAGAGCGTCTGCCCGACCATCGCGCTCTGGCAGATGCCGCACCGCAGCCGCCCCCGGAGTGCGTAGCGGCGCTTCGCCACCGGGCGGCGGCTCGTGCGCTCGGGGTCGTTCAGGATCGCCTGCACGCGCGCCCAGAGCTCGTCGCCGATGATGGCCGGCGTCGCGCCGGGAATCTCGATGTGTTCGTGCTCGGGCCGTTCCACCACGCGCGTGCGGCGTCGCGAGCCGGGCGCGCGGACCGGCACTCGCCTGGTGCGGCGGTACACCGTGCGGCCGATGTACGCCTCGTTGAGGAGCGTGCGCCGCACCGTGATCGGGTACCAGCGGCCGCCGGAGAACGCGGGGATGCCGGCGTCGTTGAGTTCGTTGGACACGGCGGAGAAGCTGCGGCTGTCGGCGTAGCGCTCGAAGATGCGCCGGACGACCGCGGCCTGGAACGGCTCAACCTCGCGGCGGCCGGTACCGGGGTCGTAGGTGTAGCCGTAGCAGCCCGCCCCGGTCGCCTGCGGGATGCGCCCGCTGCGAGCCCGCTCTTCCTTACCGCGCATCGTGCGCTCGGCGATCTTCTCCCGCTCGACCTCAGCGATGAAGGCGCGCGCGGCAAGGATGAAGCGCCCCACGGCCGTGTCCTCGAAACGCTCGGTCACGAACTCCAGACGCACGCCGGCGCGTTCGAACTCGTCAAACAGGATGCCGATGTGGTTCTGGCTGCGCGAGAGGCGGTCGACGGCGAACGCGACGACCACCTCGGCTTCCCCCCGTCGCAACGCGGCGCGAAGCTCGTCGAGACCGTCGCGCTCGAGCACTCCGCCGCTCGCGGCTTCGCGGATGCGGCGTACCACGCGCCAGCCGCGGTCGGCGGCCACTTCATCGCAGGCGCGCTCCTGCGTGTCGAGGGAGGTTCCGTCTCGTTCCTGGGCGTCGGTCGAGACGCGGGAGTAGATGATTGCTCGCATGGCAGTCTCCGTCGGGTCGGGGGGTCCGCGTAACGTTGCTTTACGGTACTTCGAACGGGACATCAGCTACCGAGAGTTGAATGAATTATCCAATCGGCTGGCCAACGCGCTGGCAACGCTGGGGGTGGGCGTGGGCGATGTGGTGGGTCTCCATCTCCCCAATCTTCCGCAATATGGCATCGCTCTGGTAGCGCTTTCCAAGCTCGGTGCGGTGGCTTGTGGTGTGTCACCGCTGCAGGCGCCGGGAGAGGTGGGGAACCAACTTGAAAGCGCCGGGATCAAGGTGTTGATCTCTCTTGCTGGCTTGGCGAAATCAACCCTTGAGACTCTGGATAGTCTTCCGGAGTGTCTTACAGCGGTGGTTGTTACGGGTGAAGACGATCTCAGGCAACCAACGACCCTGGAGTTGCCGACACTGGAATCAGTCACATGCAGGACTTACGTCGAACTCACCACCGAAGCTGCTGCGGAATTCAGCCAGATTGACTTACCGCCCGAACACGTTTGCCTGATCCAGTATACCGGGGGTACGACAGGTAAGCCCAAGGGCGCGATGCTTACGCTGCGCGGTTTCATGTACAACCTGGTGATCGCTCACCTTTTCCGCCCATGGAAAGTGGGGGCTGAAACGGCGTTCAATGCTTTACCACCAACTCATATCGGTGGTTGTGGGACGTTTATG
>LXNI01003107.1_pt1 | contig 10089 bp, 9 predicted proteins | sample 809091 | NCBI WGS metagenome assembly LXNI01 (sample SAMN04870527, study PRJNA318959) | sponge metagenome | biome: 01000161; feature: marine sponge reef; material: water | host: Sarcotragus foetidus | place: Greece: Milos, Mediterranean Sea | collected 2013-05-29 | depth 5-7 m | reverse complement strand
GTCGCGTCTGTGGCTAGAGCGGGACGGTGGTGTGGAGGGGGAGGAATCGAACCTCCCCGGCGCTTTTGGTGTTGTTGACCGTCGATGCGAACACCGGCTCCGCTGCTGGGCGGGTCGGCTGCCTTTCCTCCACAGCGCCGAAGCCTCCACGCACGTTTCGAAGTGTGTGGTCATAGCCATCTCCAGTCTGACGGCGAAAACGCCGAAAAGGGAAGAAGGCAGTCCTACCCACCACGCAACGGCCCGTCGGGTCGACATCAAACAGTCCAACGACCAAACCGTAAGCCTACAGGGACCATAGCACGGGTGGGCATGCCGGACACGGCGGTCGCCCGTCCGTTGCCGACGTCCGCCTGCGGTGACGTGGGCGCGGCTCAGGCGTCCCCGGCCTTGGGCATGCGGTAGCCGACTCCCCGCACGTTGAAGATCCACTGCGGATCGGCGGCCCGATCGCCGAGCTTGTCGCGCAGCTGCTTGGCGAAGATGCGCACCCGGTTGACGTCGCCGCCCTCGCCGTCGGGCCAGAGGCGGGCGACAAGGGCGTCGAACGGGACCACGCGCCCGGCGTTCCGCGACAGCACGCGCAGCAGCTCGTACTCGCTTGCGGTGAGGTCCATGGCGCGGCCGCCGACCGTCACCTCGCGGGTGTCGTAGCGGATGGCGAGGTCGCCGAGCCTGAACGGCTCCGGCTCCTCGTGGCGGCGCAGCACGGCGCGCACGCGCGCCACCAGCTCGGTCGGCGAGAACGGCTTCACGACGTAGTCGGCGGCGCCCGCCTCGAACGCGCGCGACGGTGTCGTCGCGCCCGTAGGCGGAGATGAAGATGACCGGCGTCTCCGCCAGTTCCGGGACCTGCTCCAGCAGCTCGATGCCGTCCCGGCCCGGCAGCAGCAGGTCGAGCAGCACGAGGCGCGGCCGCTCGGCGCGCACGAGGGCGGACAGCTCCTCCGCGGAGCCGGTGACGAGCGGGGCGTAGCCGGCCTTGGACAGCGCGTCGCGCACGAAGCGCAGAGTGCGCGGCCCGTCGTCGGCCACCGAGACCGCGACGTGCGCCGCCTCGCGCGCCGCCGCGACGCGGATGGCGGACGCGTCCGGCGCGTGCCGCGCGGCGTTGGCGAACAGGTTCCGAGCACCTGCGCGATGCGCCGCCGGTCGGCCATGACGGGAGGCAGGTCGTCCGGCAGGTCGACGACGATAGGGTGGCGGCCGCCGCCGGCGACGAAGGCGTTGCGGGCGTGCTCCACGAGCGCGGCTACCGGCGTCGCCTCGGGCGCCATGGACAGCGTGCCGGACTCGATGCGGCCGGCATCGAGGGTCGCCGACGAGCCGGCGCACGTGGTCCGCCTGCTCCACGACGACGCGGGAGAATTCGCGCATCTCCTCCCGCTCCAGGTCGTCGGCCTCGTCCACCACCGTCGCCGCGGAGCCCCGGATGGTGGCCAGCGGCGTGCGCAGCTCGTGGCTCACGAGTCCGAGGAACTCCGTGCGCTGGCGCTCGATCTCGTCGAGCGGCGCGAGGTCCTGCAGGGTGACCACCACCGAGCGCGCCGCGTCGCCCGCGGCGAGGATCGGCGTCGCGTTGACCAGCGCCCGCACGCTGCGCCCGTCCGGCACGGATAGCACCATCTCCTCCGCGCGCACCGTCTCGGGGGTGGCGGCGAACTGCTCCGCGAGCGGGAAGTCCGCAAGGGAGGTCTCGCGGCCGTCGGCGCGGCGGCAGGCGACGACCTCGAGGAGCTGCTCCGGGGGATGCCCCGGCATGCGCAGGGCCTCCACGATGCGCCGCGCCTCGCGGTTGAACGACACCGGCTTCCCGGCGCCGTCGAACACCACCACGCCGACCGGCGAGGTCTCCACGAGCGCCTCGACGTCGGCCCGCGCGCGGCGCTCGGCGCGGTGCGTGCGCGCGTTGGCGACGGCGGCCGCCGCCTGCCGACGCGGCCGATCCGGCGGACGCGTCCGACTGGTCGGAGACCGGCGACGTCGGCCCGGCGACGAGCGCCGCGATCGCGGACCTCGGCGCCGACACCGCCTACCGGGTGCAGGTCCGGGCGCGCGGCGACGGGGCGGGCCCCTGGTCGGCGAGCGGCGCCGGCCGCACCGCGGCGCCGGGGGACACGACGCCGCCGAAGCCGGCGAGCGCGACGATCGACGGACGGTCGGTGACCGTGACCTTCGACGAGGCGCTGGCCGACGTCGCCGAGGGCGATGGACTGCACGTCTACCTCACGGTGACCGGTGCCGACGTCGAGCAGCACCCGCAGCGCGCCAGCGCGAGCGGAACCGCGGTGACCGCGCACCTCGGCGCCGGCACGCCGGCGCGCGCTGGGCGGTCGTACACCGTCAGATACTTCGGCGTCGGCCCGCTCGCGGACGCGGCGGGCAACGCCGTTGCCCGGTTCAGCGGCCTCGCGGCGGAGAACCTGACGCTGCCGGCGCTGTTGTTGCATTTCTCTGGCCGTATGCCTGTCGTGCTTCTTGCTGGGGCGTAGCCCCGCTCGAGTTGACTGTTGACTTGGTCCGTGCCAGGGCCCAGTCGATGTGCTCGCGCACCATGGCTGACGCGCTGTCCCGGCGGGCGTGAAGCGCTGCGATGATGCGCGCGTCGGGTGGCGCGTTGCCGGCGGCAACGGCCAGGTTGCGAACCCACTGCGCATAGTTGACGCGGCGTAAGGCCATGCCGGCGGTCTTGACGAGGAATTGGGCCTCGTCCCAACCGAGGAGGTCGGCGATCTCGGCCTTGTCGAGGCCATGGCGGGGTGCGAACTCCGCCTCGGCTGATCGACGGGCGAATCGATTCCACGGACACACGATCTGGCAGTCGTCGCAGCCGAAGATGCGGTTGCCGATGGCTGGGCGCAGTTCCTCCGGGATTGGACCCTGGCTCTCGATGGTCAGGTACGAGATGCAGCGCCGTGCATCGAGCTTGCCGGGTTCGACGATGGCCTCGGTCGGACACACGGACAGACATGCCCGGCAACTGCCGCAACCCGGCTGGGCGCGCGGCGTCGTCACCGGCAGCGGGAGGTTGGTGTAGATCTCCCCGAGGAAGAACCACGAGCCCGCGTGTCGATTGAGCAGCAGCGTGTTCTTGCCCTGCCAGCCGAGCCCGGCCTTGGCCCCGAGGGGCTTCTCCAGGACCGGCGCCGAGTCGACGAACGCCCGGCTGCCCGTCTCGGCAACCCCGGCGGCGGCTTCGATTCTCCGGGCGAGCTTCGCGAGTCGCCGGCGGAGAGTCTTGTGGTAGTCGCGGCCGAGCGCGTACCGGGCGATGTACGCCGACCCGTCGTTCACCGGCAACTCCGTGGCGGCCGGCGGTGCCACCCCGAGGTAGTCCATGCGCGCGGACACGATGCGGATCGACCCGGGATGCAGCCGGGCCGGGTCAAGCCGCTTGTCCACGTTGCGGCCCATGTAGCCCATGTCGCCGTGCATGCGCCGGTCGAGCCAGTCGAGGAAGGCCGGCGCATGGTCCGACAGGTCCGTGTCGGCGATGCCGACCTGTTGAAAGCCGAGTTCCCGGGCCCAGGACTCGATGTCCTTGGCCAACGCGGCGTAGTCGACCGCAGGGCCGGTTTCGGTTGTCTCCATGGCGCGCGAGATCGTTGGTCGCCCACCGAGTGTACGACAGCCCCGGGCGGGCATCCGCGCCGCGGCCCGGACACGGTGGCGCGTTTGGTGGCGCGCGCGTGTGGGCGTATAGTTCCGCGGATGCGTCGCATGACACGGAACGTTAGGCGAGTCTACACAGGCGCCGAGAGCCGGGCGTTCGACAGCCGCGCGATCGATGTCTTCGGTATTCCGGGAATCCGGCTGATGCACCGCGCCGGACGCGCGACGTTCCAGGCGTTGCGCGACCGGTGGCCAACTGCGCGCGCGATCACTGTCGTATGCGGCGCCGGCAACAATGCCGGCGACGGCTACGTCGTTGCCGGACTCGCCAAGGATGCGGGTCTCACCGTCGGGATCCTGCAGGTCGGCGATCCCGACAAGCTCGCGGGGGATGCCCTCGATGCGGCGCGCTTCGCCGAGGCCCGGCTTGGGGCCGACCTGGCGCGATCGGACAGACCGTGGCGCCCGGGGGGCGACGTCGTCGTCGACGCCCTGCTCGGAACGGGCGTCCGCGGCGCCGTGCGCGCGGACTTCGTCGACGCCATCGCGGCGATCAACGACACCGGCAAGCCCGTTCTAGCCGTGGATGTGCCGAGTGGCATCGACGCCGACAGTGGCGCTTTGCTCACGCAGGATCCCGTCCGCGCCGACGTCACCGTGACGTTCGTGGCCGCGAAGCTCGGTCTCGTGACCGGGGATGCCGTCGACTACGTGGGCGACGTGGTCTTCGACGACCTCGGGGTGCCGTGCGCCGTCTTCGACCGGCCCGGCGTGGCCGTTCTGAACGGCGAGGGCATCGACGCGCTGAACCGCCGCCGAGGCGCCCACAAGGGAGATTCGGGACGTCTGCTGATCGTCGGCGGCGAGACCGACATGGGCGGTGCCGTGGCCTTGGCCGGCGAGGCCGCGCTGCGCACCGGCGTGGGCCTCGTCAGCGTCGCCACGCGCGAAGAGAACCGGACCGCCGTACTCGCGCGGCGGCCCGAGCTGATGGTCCGCGCAACGCGTTCATCGCAGGACATCGTCGACCTGGCCGAGCGTGCCAGCGCGATCGCGGTTGGTCCGGGACTCGGTCGTGGCACGTGGGGGCGAGAGTTGCTTGTGTACTGCGCGGGCGCCGGCAAGCCTCTCGTGGTGGACGCGGATGGCCTGAATGTCGTCGCCGACGGCGGTGCGGAGTTGCCGCCGCAGACGGTCATCACCCCGCACCCGGGCGAGGCCGGGCGCCTGCTTGGCCGCGACAGCGGTTGGGTGCAGGCGCACCGCCCGGCGGCGGCCGTGGCTCTCGCGAACGACGCCAAGGTGGCGGTGCTGAAGGGAGCCGGGACGCTGGTCGCGGAAGCCGGTGCGGTCCGTTCAATCTGCGTGGACGGCAACCCGGGCATGGCGACGGCCGGCAGCGGCGACGTTCTCACCGGCGTCGTCGGCGCCCTCCTCGCCCGTGGACTGGCACCGCGCCTGGCGGCCGACCTGGGGGTTTGGCTGCACGCCCGCGCCGGCGACGAGGCCGCCGCCGCGAGCCGAGCCGCGCCCGTCGCCGGCGACTTCGTCGCCGCGCTGCGGCTCACCGGCTAAAGGTCGCGAGATGGGGTTGTGTTGTGACCGCTAGGCGCATGTTCCTCGAGGACGAGGCCGCCACCCTGACGCTCGGCGCGAGCTTCGCGGGGATCGGCTTGGCGTCGGAGATGGTGTTTCTGCACGGCGACCTCGGGGCTGGCAAGACCACATTGGTGCGCGGTTTCCTGCGTGCTCTCGGGTACGAGGGCGCCGTGAAGAGCCCGACCTACACGTTGCTTGAGACCTACGAGTTGCCGCGAGGCGGCGGCTCGGATGCGCTCGCGGGCCTGCGCGTCTATCATTTCGACTTCTATCGCATTGTCGATCCCCGGGAGCTCGGTTACATGGGAATCGACGAGTTGGTGAGCGCGCCGACGGTCAAGCTGGTCGAATGGCCATCGCACGCTGGCGACCGGCTGCCCAAGCCGGACATCGAGGTACGACTCAGCGTCGCCGGAGTTCACCGCTGTGCGGAAATCGTCGACCATCGCTAGCGAGGCTACTCCCCAGCAAGAAGCACGACAGGCATACGGCCAGAGTAATGCAACCTGACTGCAAAGCCAAACCGCGGTCACGCAAATAGCGGGGCTCCGCCCCAGCAAGGAGCACGGACGTAATACGGCCAGAGAACTGCAGCCTGACTGCGAGCCTGAACCGCGGTCATGCAGAATAGCGAGGCTCCGACTCGCTTGGGGCGCGGCGGACGGCCTGGCGGCGCTCGCTGCGCGGCAGTCCTGGTCGTCGCCGTGCTGGTGGCCTTGCCGACTGCCGCGGCCAACCGCCTGGTCGGGTTGCGGTTGCACGATGCGCCCGACTCGACGCGCGTGGTCCTCGACACCCGCGAGGTCGCGGCGTATCAGGTCTTCACGCTTGAGAATCCGCATCGTGTAGTGGTCGATCTGCGCGACACCTGGGTGTCCAAGGCGTTCAGGACGCCGGTGCCGGACAGCCGTGTCGTCGGGCGTATCCGGTCGGCGTACAGGAATCGTACGAACTACCGCGTGGTGCTCGACCTCGAGGCCGCCGTGCGGTTCGAAGAGTTCACCCTGCAACCCATCGCATCCTATGGGCACCGGCTGGTCATCGACCTGTATCCCGTCGATCGCCCCGTGGCTCCGCCAACGCCGAGCAGGCAGGATCCGCGCGCGGCGCGCGATGCCATTGTCGCGATCGACGCGGGACACGGTGGCGAAGACCCCGGGGCGATCGGCGTGGGCAGGGTCTACGAGAAGCACGTCGTGCTTGGCATCGCTCGCCGGATCAAGGAGAACCTGGATGCCGTCAAGGGCGTTCGTGGCGTGTTGACGCGTGACGGCGACTACTACGTGCCGCTCAGAAAGCGCACGGCGCTCGCACGCCGCGACGAAGTCCGCGCCGACTTGTTCGTGTCCATCCATGCCGATGCGTTCCGCTTGAGCGGCGTCCGCGGGGCATCGGTCTACGCGCTCTCCGAGCGTGGCGCGTCGAGCGAGATGGCCCGTTGGCTGGCGACGTCCGAGAACCGTTCCGACCTGATCGGCGGGGTCGGCGGCTCGGTGTCCCTGGACGACAAGGACGATGCCGTTCGGGAACTGCTTGTCGACCTGTCCATGGATGCCAAGCGGGAAGCCAGCATCACCCTCGGGGAAGCCGTGCTCGGCAGCTTGAGCGGGGTCACGCGGCTGCACAAGAACCGCGTGGAGCAGGCGGGATTCGCCGTGCTGAAATCGCCGGACGTGCCAGCCGTTCTCATCGAGACCGGATTCCTGTCGAATCCGCAGGAGGCACGGCGATTGGCGTCGAGGAGTTTCCAGCACCGTCTCGCCGACGCCATTGCCGCCGGCATCCAGGGATACCTGCAGAAGCACCCGCCGCCCGACAGCTTGCTGGCTTCGCTCGGCCACGAGGGCATGCTGCGCTACGTCATCAAACGCGGCGACACGCTCTCGGAGATTGCCGAGCGCAACCGTGTCTCGACCGGGCGCCTGAAGGCGCTCAACGGCATCGGCGGCGACCGAATACTCGTCGGCGACGTGCTGCTCATTCCTTTCGGCGCACCGGCCGTGGAGAGCGGCAGTTGAGCGCGCGCATCAGGACGTTGAGCCAGTTCGTGGCCAACCAGATCGCCGCGGGCGAAGTCGTCGAACGTCCGGCCTCGGTCGTGAAGGAGTTGCTGGAAAACAGCCTCGATGCCGGAGCGAAGACCATTCGCGTCGAGGTCGAGGAGGCCGGTGTGCGCCGTGTGCGCGTGCGCGACGACGGCGGCGGAATCCATCCGGACGACTTGCCGTTGGCCGTGTCCCGGCACGCGACGAGCAAGATCGCCACGGCCGCCGACCTGTCCGGGGTGGCGACCCTGGGGTTTCGGGGCGAGGCGTTGGCGAGCGCCGGATCCGTTTCCCGGCTCGCCATCACGTCGCGCCATGCCGCCGCCGACTGCGCCTGGCGGATCGACGTCTCGGGTGGCGAGCAGCGCGAACCTCGTCCCGCGGCGCACCCGTTGGGCACCACGGTGGATGTCGAAGATCTGTTCTACAACACGCCGGCGCGGCGCAAGTTCCTCAAGACGGAACGCACCGAGTTGCTGCACATCCAGGAGACGGTCAAGCGCACCGCGCTCGCCAACCACGACGTGGGCTTCGAACTCGCGGCCGGCTCGAGATCCCTCGAGGCGCTCTCGTCGACCACGCAGGCCGGCCGTGTCGGAGCCCTGTTCGGCGACGCGTTCATGGCCGAGTCCGTTGCCATCGACGAGTTCGGCACGGGAATGCGGCTGCAGGGCTGGGTCGGACTGCCGACGCACTCGGACCGACGCGCGGCGCGACAGCACTTCTTCGTCAACGGCCGCGCCGTCCGCGATCGCCTTGCCGGCCATGCCGTCCGCCAGGCCTATCGGGATGTGCTGTTCCACGGTCGCCACCCGGTGTTCGTGCTGTTCTTCGAGTGCCCAGCCGCGGAAGTCGACGTCAACGTCCATCCCACGAAGGACGAGGTGAGGTTCCGCAACTCACGGGACGTCCACGACTTCATCTTCGGCAAGCTCGCGAAGACGCTCCGCGATCTGAGGCCCGCCGCCACGCGTGCGCACGAGACGCCGATCCCGCAATCGGCGCCAGGCGGGCGACAGCGGCCGCTCGGCTTTGACGTGGCAAGACCGAACACCGGGAGTCTGGCGCAGATGTTCGACCAAGCCGGTTCCTACGAGGTGGGGGGCGATGGGCCGAGACCTGAGCCGGGGATGCCTTCGCTGGGCTACGCGATCGCCCAGCTGCACGGCATCTACGTCCTGGCCCAGAACGCCGAGGGGCTGGTCGTCGTGGACATGCATGCCGCGCACGAGCGCATCGTCTACGAGCGCCTCAAGGCACAACTGCATGGCGGTGCCGTGCAGCGTCAGCGGTTGCTCGTGCCGGTCGCCGTGGATGTGGGCGTGACGCAGGCCGAGATCATCGACTCCCGGGCCGCTGAAGTCGAAGCGCTGGGACTGGTCATCGAGAGGACGGGCCCCGGCAGTGTCGTCGTGCGCGAGGTGCCGACGCTCCTCGGCGCGGCGCGTCTCGACGCGCTTGTCCGGGACTTGCTCGCCGATCTCGTCGACTTCGGTGCCACGGACATCGTCCGGGAAAGCCAGGAACGTCTGCTGGCTGGGGCGGCGTGCCACGCCTCGGTGCGCGCGAACCGCGAGCTGACCGTCGACGAGATGAACGCGCTGCTGCGGGACATGGAAACGACCCCGAACGCCGGGCAATGCAACCACGGTCGCCCGACCTATGTGGTGCAGCCGCTCAAGGCGCTGGATCAACTCTTCCTTCGCGGCCAATAGCCGATGGCGGCGCGGCGCGTATTCGCCTTGATGGGGCCGACCGCCTCCGGGAAGACGGATGCCGCGCTCGACGTCGCGGACCGCGGCCGCTTCGACCTCGTCAGCGTGGATTCCGCGATGATCTACCGGCGTATGGACATCGGCACGGCGAAGCCGTCCCCGGAGGTTCTCGCCCGCCATCCCCATGCTCTCGTCGACATCATCGAACCGACCGAGCGGTATTCTGCCGCGCGGTTTGTCGCGGATGCGGATGCGGCGGTTCTGCAAGCCTTCGCGTCGGGTCGGACGCCCCTGCTGGTGGGCGGTTCGATGCTCTACTTCCAGGCGTTCAAACGCGGGCTGAACACGCTTCCGCCAGCGGATCACGACATGCGCCGAACCATCGCCGCCGAAGCCGCGGTGGCGGGCTGGCCGACCGTGCATGCACGCCTCGCCCGGCGCGACCCGAAGGCGGCGGAACGCATCGACCCGAACAACGGCCAGCGCATCCAGCGAGCACTCGAAGTGCAGGAGATCACGGGCAGATCGATCACCGAGGCCTGGGCCGAGTGCGTGCCGGGCGCCGCCGAGCGGCTTGACTGCGAACTGGTGGAGGTCGCCGTGGTGCCGGACCGGGAGACGCTGCACGCCCGCATCGCCGGTCGCGTCGATGCCATGCTCGCCGAGGGCTTGGTCGCGGAAGTCGCCGCGCTCCGGGACGACCCCGCACTCGCACCGGACCTGCCTTCGATGCGAGCGGTCGGCTACCGGCAGGTGTGGGGCCATCTCGACGGCGCCTATGGGCAGCAGGAGATGGTCGAGCGGATCCGAGCGGCAACGCGTCAGTTGGCCAAGCGCCAGTTGACTTGGCTACGCCGCTGGCCGGGCCTTCAGTGGACCACCGGCGCCCGCCCCGCCGCGAATCTGATCGCGCTCGAGGCTGCGCGCCGCTGATGCCGGCGGGCGAGCCTTCGCCCACAGCGTCTTACCGCCGGGCCGTCGGCAGGCCGGTGAAACCGCGTTGTCCAATGAGAAAGTGAGGGTGAAACCGACCGACTCGGGAAGCAGTGCGGTGTCGGCGTCCAATTGGCGATGGCGAGGATGATCGGGTAGCGCCTGCCGCCGGTCAAGGGGCGGCA
>LXNI01003106.1_pt1 | contig 10096 bp, 7 predicted proteins | sample 809091 | NCBI WGS metagenome assembly LXNI01 (sample SAMN04870527, study PRJNA318959) | sponge metagenome | biome: 01000161; feature: marine sponge reef; material: water | host: Sarcotragus foetidus | place: Greece: Milos, Mediterranean Sea | collected 2013-05-29 | depth 5-7 m | reverse complement strand
CTTGTCGCCGAAGAACGCGATGGCGGCTACTGCGCCATCCAATGCAAGTGCTACGCGCCCGGCACACGCATGTCCAGATCGCATCTCGACTCCTTCGTTACCGCGTCGGATCGCGCACCCTTTACCGCCCGCATTCTGATCGACACGGGGGACGAGTGGGGTGCCAACGTCCGCAAGGCCATCGTCGGCTTGACGCCCGCGTGCCAAGTGCTCCGGTTCAGCGACCTAGCCAGCGCGCCGTTCGATTGGCCGGACCTCGTTCGAGGCCAACCTGAAGACCTGTCGCAAAGCCGAGAGGCCTTCGATCTGCGGCCCCACCAACAAGCCGCCTTCGATGATGTGCTCCGCGGGTTCGCCAAGCACGACCGCGGCAAGCTCATCATGGCCTGCGGCACCGGGAAGACGTTCACCGCGCTTCGCATCGCCGAAGCCGTCGCAGGCATCGGCAGCCGCGTGCTCTACCTCGTCCCGTCCATCTCGCTCTTCCAGCAGTCCATGCGCGAATGGGCCGAGCAGCGCACGTTGGCCCATCGCTACGTCGGCATCTGTTCCGATACCCGCGCCGGACGCACAGACGAGGACGCCTCGCTTCAGGAACTGGAAATCCCGGTCACCACTAACATGAAGTCCATTATCGGCGCCAGCACCGTTCCGCCTGCGAACGCCATGGCGGTGACGTTCTGCACGTACCAGTCGCTCGGCCTGATCGAACGCGCCCAGAACGACGGCGCACCGCCTTTCGACCTCATCCTCTCCGACGAGGCGCACCGCACAACCGGCGTGGAACGTCCGGACGACGACACCTCGCCGTTCGTGCTCGTCCATGACGCGGCAAGAATCCGCGCGTCCAAGCGCCTCTATTTGACCGCCACTCCCCGTCTCTACACACAGGCGGCGCGGGCCAAGGCGGCAAGCCACGACATCGAGGTGTTCTCCATGGACGACCCGGCCACCTACGGTCCGGAGTTCCATTGCCTGCCGTTCTCTCGCGCCATCGAGCAGAACTTGCTCTCGGACTACAAGGTGGTTGTCTTCGCGCTCTCGGAGAGCCACATCGCCAGCGCCCTGCAAGCTCATCTCGCTAGCGAGGGCGGCGTCGTCAACCTCACCGACGCCGCCAAGATCGTCGGCTGCTGGCAAGCGCTGCAGAACCCGGAAGGCACAGCGGCCGCCAACCCCTCGCCTGCGCCGCTGCGCCGCGCGATCGCATTCACCAACACTATCCGGGCGTCGCAACGCATGACAGCCCATTGGGCCGGGATCGTCCGCCAAGCGGCAGAACGCCTACCCGAAAGCGAACGCAGCACCGCCCTCCACTGCCGCACTGAGCACGTCGATGGGCAAAGCCACGCTCTCGAACGCAAGGCAAAAATCGAGTGGCTGAAAGGCGCCGAGGATGGCCACTGCCGCATCCTCTCAAACGCTCGCTGCCTCTCGGAAGGCATCGACGTGCCAGCGCTCGACGCCGTGCTGTTCATGGCCGAACGCAAGAGCCAAGTCGATGTGGTCCAGGCGGTGGGCCGCGTCATGCGCAAGGCACCTGGCAAGCGATACGGCTACATCATCTTGCCGATCGCAGTCACGGCAGGCGTCGACCCGGCCCTCGTGCTCGATTCCGGCAAGGAATTCGATGCGGTGTGGAGCGTGCTACGCGCCTTGCGCTCCCACGACGACCGTCTCGATGCCGAGATCAACAAGATCGACCTCAACAGCCAGCCATCGGAGCGGATCATCTTTGGCGGCGCCACAGCCGGCGGGGCAAATGACCCGCGATCAACCGCGACTCTCCCGTTCCCGCCACTCAACCTCCCGGCAGGCGCCATCTACGCCAAAGTCGTCGAGAAGTGCGGCGACCGCAAGTATTGGGAGACATGGGCCAAAGACGTTGCCGACATATTCTCGCGCCTGGTCGAACGCATCCGCCGACTGCTCGATGATCCAGAGAACGCAGCCCTCGGCGAGTGGTTCGCGGCGTTCCACGAAGAAGTGAAGGTCTCGATCAACGAGTCCATCACTGCGGACAGCGCCATAGACATGATGGCCCAGCACATTCTCACCCGCCCTGTCTTTGAGGCGCTGTTCGAGCACTACGACTTCGCGGGCGGCAACCCGGTGGCCCGCGCCCTCGACAGCCTACGCGCCGACTTCGGCGAGTTCGGCCTGGAGAACGAGACCCGTGACCTCGAACGCTTCTACGAGAGCGTTCGGCTCCGCGCCCGCGGCCTCGACAATCCTGCGGCTCGCCAGCGCGTGCTGATGGAGCTCTACGAGCGCTTCTTCGCCACGGCCATGAAGAAGGACGCCGACCGGCTCGGCATCGTGTACACGCCGGTCGAGATCGTGGACTTCATCATCGACAGCGCCGAGCAGGTGCTGCGCGACGAGTTCGGCCGATCCTTAAGCGACGACGGGGTCCACGTACTCGACCCCTTCACCGGCACCGGCATCTTCCTCGTCCGACTCATCGAGTCTGCCCGGATCCGGGACGCGGACCTAGAGCGAAAGTACCGATACGAACTTCACGCCAACGAGCTTGTCCTGCTCGCCTACTACATCGCCGCGATCCACATCGAGGAGGCATACCACGGACGCATCGGCAAAGACCGCGCTTACGAACCGTTCGACGGCATCGTGCTCACCGACACCTTCAACCTACACACCGGCCGATCCGGTTTCCCCCGCGATTGGCTACCGGACAACAGTGAACGGGCGGAACGGCAGCAGAAGCTGCCCATCCAGGTGATCGTAGGTAATCCACCTTGGTCCGCTGGGCAGCGCAGCGCACGCGACGACAATCCCAACGTGAACTACCCGGAGCTTGAGCAGCGGATCGCCCAAACGTATGCCACCCGGACGAATTCGACAAACAAGAACAGCCTCTACGACACCTACAAGATGGCCATCCGCTGGGCTTCGGATCGCATCGGCAAGCAGGGCGTTGTCGCATTAGTCACAAATGGCTACTGGCTGTACGGGAATGTGGACTCGGGCGTGCGTGCATGTCTAGCTGAGGAATTCACGTCCATTTTTTGTGCTCAACCTGCGTGGTAACCAGCGCACCCAAGGCGATCGTTCCCGCCGAGAGGGTGGAAAGGTGTTCGGTCAAGGATCGAGGGCACCCGTGGCCATTGCGATCCTTGTCCGCAATCCCAATGCCGAGCACCAAGGCTGTCGCATCCTGTACCGCGACGTCGGCGACTATCTCACCCGTTCAGACAAGCTCGCCCGCCTGCGGGATTGGAGATCGACAGCAGGTATCTCAGATTGGCTGGAGATTAGGCCCGACCGACACAATGACTGGATCGACCAGCGTGACGAGGCGTTCACCGGACTCTACCCAATGGGGTCGAAGCAAGCGAAGGCTGGGGTCGCAGACGAGGCCATCTTCAACCTGTTCAGCAATGGCTTCAAGACCGGCCGCGACACCTACCTGTTCAACTTCTCCCCAACTGCGTGCGCAAAGCACGCCGAAGACACCTTGGCCGCCGACAATTCGCCGCCGGAAGTTCGAGACGACCGCGGCAAGTACAAGACGGACGCCGAACAACGGGACGCGACAAGGCCCGTACAAGCAAGGTCGTCAGCGCAAGATCCCGTCCGTGCGGTTCCGTATCGTCCGTTCGTGAAGCAATACTGTTATCTGGACTACGCCTTGCTGCAACGCAAGTACCAGCAGGACGTCATCTTTCCGGCCGCAGACACCGAGAACCGTGCGATCTGCGTGCCCGCGATTGGCTCGCGCAGACCGTTCAGCGCACTGGTCGTTGACTCAGCACCGGATCTCCATTTCGTGGAGGAAGCATGCCAGTGCTTCCCGCGCTTCCGTTTCAACCGGAAGGCCGAGCGCCAAGGCAGGCTGCTCGTTGACGACGAGGCACTCGAGCGCCTCGACAACATTCCTGACTCCGCCCTGCGCGCCTTTCGCGTGCACTATCAAAACAATGGAGTCACCAAGGATGACATCTTCGACTACGTGTACGGCATCCTTCATGCACCAACCTATCGAGTGCGGTTTGCCAACGACCTCACGAAAGACATTCCCAGAGTCCCCTTTGTGCCCGACTTCCGGGCCTTCGCCGAAGCCGGACGCCGGCTCGGGATCCTCCACCTCACCTACGAGACATGCCCGGAGTATCCCTTGGGAACGGTCTTCGACCACCAGGATGCCCCTCGCCCGGAGCACTTCCGCCTAGGCCGACGCCCCATGCGCTTCACGGACGAGCAACGCAGCACCCTCCGAGTGAACGACCACCTGTGCCTGCACGGAATCCCCCCAGAGGCCCACCTCTACGAAGTCAACGGCCGCTCCCCGCTCGAGTGGTTCATAGACCGCTACCGCATTCGCCAGGACAGGCACAGCGGCATCGTCAACGACCCCAACGACTGGTTCGAGCGCCCAGAAGACCTGACCGCCGCCATCCGCCGAATCGTCTACGTAAGCGTCAAGACGGTAAGCATCGTCGCCACCCTCCCCGAACCCTTCGCCAACGACCCAACTACCAAGGCCATCTCCCAAGCAGAAGCCCATCGCCAATCGCATGCAGTGGCCAACAGCCCTGGCGCGCAGGAAGATCAAGACTTCGTAGACGCAATTGCCGCCCCTTGGACCGATGAATGAAGCGCGGCGACATCTGGACGGTATCGGGCGGCACCAAATACACGGGCAAGCCCCGCCCCGCAGTTGTAGTGCAGGACGACACCTTCGACGCCACGGCCTCGGTGACGGTCTGTCCGTTCACAACGGACGCCACCGACGCGCAGTTGATACGCCCCTTAGTCACCCCGAGCAACCAAAACGGCCTCTCGAAGCCGTCCCGCGTCATGGTCGATAAAGTCTCGACGGTCCCGAGACACAATTTCGGGGTCGGACTTGGCCGCCTCGACGACGACGAGGTCGCCCGCATTAGCGTAGGCCTGACGCGGTTCCTCGGCCTGAATCCCGATGCCCCGGTCGGCTCGGGACACGAGTGACGTTCGGCCGCAACGCGCCAGCATATGTGCTACATTTGCAGCATGGCTGAACCCGGCAAGCTACGCGGGACAACCGACCGGCACTGGGTCGGCTTGCTGCTACTTCTCGCGATCGCCTCCCACGCCAACGACGGTGCCAGAGACGACCTCGCGCTCCAAGGCACCGTTGTCGACGCCGCCACCGGACTGCCGGTCGTCGGGGCGAAGGTCCGTCACCTGTCTCTCAATGAGCGAATCAACGGGAGCGACTATTGGGGCCAATCGAGGCCGGGCTGGTCCGCCACTACGGACGACGAGGGCCACTTCACCCTCGCCAACCTCCCTACCCACGACACCTACCTGCAGGTCACGGCGGCAGGCTATGCGGATTCCCGCGGGATCCACGTCTCGCCCGATACAGGCCGACTCGACATCCGCCTAGGCCAAGGCGCAACCATTGACGCAGCGCTCTCGCTCGTCACCGGCGGCGCGGCCACCGGCACGGTCTGGCTTTCGCCAGCAAGCGAACCATGGGCGGGAGTGCGCGGGCAAGTCGACGCGTTCGGGCACTTCCGGTTCGAGCATGTGGCCCCAGGCCCGTACAGGCTGACGGCACGGTCCTCATCCGGCATCGCCGAGAGCCGCGACGTGCGGGTCGCCGAGGGCGACCATGTGGCAGTCGAACTCAGTCTGGATCAACTCGGCAAGGTGGCAGGGTGGATTTCCGGCCTCCTCGAAGGCGAGTCCGCGTCGATCGCCATACACAAGGATGACGAGTCGCAGCACTACGTTCGCGGCAGCGCACGGGAATTCGGCAACGGTCGCTTCGAGCTTCACGGGGTCGTAGACGGCACCTACGTCGTCAAGGCGCGCGCGGGCAAGCGCACGCTGTCTACGCGGGCCGAAGTGACCGGCGGAGACGCGACCGTAGCGTTCGCATTCGCCGGACGGTCACGCCTCTCCGGTCGAGTGCTCGCCGGCACTCGCCCCATTCCCGGGATGCCTCTGAGGATGACGCCTTTGGACGACGCGATGCCGAGCGGCACTGGCATCACGGACGAAATGGGTCGGTTCGAATTTACCGGGCTTGACGACGGCGAATACGACATCGAGGTCCAGCTTGGCGTCCGCGGGACATGGCGCTCCTTTCCCGTGACCCTATTCGGCGAAACGGTCACGGATGTGCGCCTCGGGCGCTACAGCATCTCGGGTAGTGTTGGACCGGAGGCCGGTAGCGGCATCGTCCAAGCACGCTTTGTGGGGCACGGTGACGAGCCGGTGATCCATACCGCTGTTTTCCGCAATGGGAAATACCGCTTTGACGGCTTGGACCAGGGGGACTACCTAGCGGGGCTCCGCCCCAGCAAGGAGCACGAACGCCATACGGCCAGAGAAACGCAACCTGACTGTAAAGCTAAACCGCGGTCACGCAAACTAGTCACGCATGGCTCGCCCTACCTCGACCAAATCATCGAGGTACGCATCTTCGCGGCCTCAGTCGAGGGCGTGGCTCTCTCCCTCGCCTACGGCGAGACCATCGCTATCCAAGTTGTCGATGCAGAGTCAGGGGAGGACATCCGGTCGCTCCGTTGCGATGTCGAAGGAGGATCCTGGGCCGGCACCAGCTTCGGTCTAGACGACCAGCCAACGCTCCGGATGCCCGTCAGCCTGATCGACACCGGGTTGACCTGCACTAGTGTGCCGCCTCTCAAATGCGGTGACATTACGTTCGTGCCCGACGGCGAACCGGGCATGTGCGCAAGTACCTATTTTGACGGCGGCACATCCTCGCGTCGCGTCCGACAGTGCGAGCCCGAACGGCGTTCCAACAGTCAACGTATTTCCGAGACGGTACACTAGCCGCGGCTACAACAGTGCCCGCCTCCGCTGGGACCGCCGGCCTTTGGTGCTCGAGCTGACACCTGAGTCCGCTGGCCAAGCTGGCTAAGGCGCTGACTTCTGCGGCCGTCACCATCGCTGGTACATTCTCCCGATGGTCGAATCCGACCTCTCGCGCGCCGCGCCCACTCGCATCATCGCCGAACGCCATGTAAAGCGCGTCGGCGGCGTGTTGCAGGCGCTCAGGGAAGTCGTTCTCGAGCAGCGCCACATCGAGCGCACAGACGAGCATGTGGTCGCCGATTCTTCAACCTGAGCCGGGCCGAGGTGCGCCGCATCGTGTGTGCTGCGAAGTACGGCGAGCTGTGGACCGAGTACCGCGCGACGACGCGCTACAGGCTTGTGCCGGGCGTGTATGATCCGAACGTACTGAACGAGAGAGCGGGCATTCCCGAGTCAGCTGAAATCGGGCACACATTCCGGACCGAGTTCGGTTTCCAAGGCTGGGCTTACGTCGGTCTCATTGGCCTGCAGGTCCTCTGGTGGGGCCTCCCCCACGCCGAGACGTGGTCCTGGTGGCAAGCGGCGTTGGGCACGCTCTCAGGGCTCGTCTGTGCGGTCGCGGTGTGGGCCCTCATTGACACGGGCTACCGCGTCGCTGGCGGATGCCTCCATCTCCGCATGGGACCGCTACGCAAGCGGATCGCTCTCCAGTCGATCACGGGCGTACGTACCGAGGGGCCGAAGCTCGGCACGCACTTCGGCCTTGGCTGGGACCTGATCCAGATCGACTACGTCGGCGGTTCGGTCGCCGTCTCTCCGCGCGACCCCGCAGCGTTCCTGGCAGCGATCGGGCACCGGCCCGAATAGCTCGCACCGCACTGCGGCGCAGCCGGCACAGGCGCGTCCAGCCGCGTCCCCGGGCTCGCGCCAGCCAGCGCCGTTTCTGCGTCCGGCACCATCGCTGCTATATTCGCCGGATGGCCGAATCCGACCACTCGCGCGACGCCCTCACGCGCATCATCGCGGCGCGCCATCTGAACCGCGTCGGCGGCGTCCTGCAGGCGCTTCGCGAAGTCGTCCTCGAACAGGGCCACATCGAGCGCACAGACGAGCACGTCGTCGCCGATGTCTTCAACCTGAGCCAGGCCGAGGTGCGCGGCATCGTGTCGTTCTACCACGACCTGAAAACCACGCCGCAGCCGCCACTCACCGTGAAGGTCTGCCAAGCGGAGGCCTGCCAAGCCGTGGGCGGGCGGGAACTGACACGGCGCGTCCAGACACACCTGGGCGTTGATCTCGGCGATGCCAACGAGCGCGTGGCGCTAGAGCCGGTCTATTGCCTCGGCCTGTGCGCGCAGGGTCCTTCGATGATGGTCGGCGAGCGCCCCGTCGCGCGCGCCGACCAGTGCGATCTTTCCAGCGAAATCGGCGCGTGAAGGCCTACGTTCCGCTCGATACCTCGGCGGTGTCGGCGGGCGCCGACGCCGTGGCGTCGGCATTTTCCGCCGCGGACGTCGAGGTCGTACGCAACGGCTCGCGCGGCATGGCCTGGGCCGAACCGCTCGTCGAGATCGACGACGGCCGCCGGGTCGCGTACGCCAACGTCACCACCGCCGACGTGCCGGACCTCGTCGCACAAGGCGAGAGACACCCGAAGCGCCTCGGCCCGGTCGCCGACATCCCCTACCTCGCAGGGCAAACCCGCGCGGTCTTCGATCGCACGGGCGAGGACGCGCCGCTTGCGCTGCCGATGACCACCGTCCTGGCGGACTGCCTGGACCAAGCGCCCGAGGCGCTGATCGACACCATCGAGACCTCCGGCCTGCGCGGTCGGGGCGGCGCCGGGTTCCCGGCCCACATCAAGTGGCGAACCGTGTTCGCCACGCCCGGCGAGCAGAAGTACATCGTCTGCAACGCCGACGAGGGCGACTCCGGCACGTTCGCCGACCGAGTGCTCATGGAAGGCGACCCGTACCGGCTGATCGAGGGCATGACCATTGCCGGCTTCGCCACCGGCGCCACCAAGGGCTACGTCTACCTCCGCTCCGAGTATCCGATTGCCGCGGGCATCTTCCAGGCCGCGCTCGACAACGCCTACGACGCGGGGCTGCTCGGCAACGACATACTCGGCAGCGGCCGGACGTTCGATCTCGAACTCTTCATCGGCGCCGGCGCCTACATCTGCGGCGAGGAGACGTCGCTCCTCGAGAGCCTCGAAGGAAAGCGCGGCGAGATCCGCGTGAAGCCGCCCGTGCCGGCGATTGCGGGGCTGTTCGGCCAGCCGACCCTGGTCCACAACGTGATCTCCTATGCCTGCGTCCCCGCGATCATGAGGAACGGCGGCAATTGGTACGCGAACCTGGGCGTCGGTCGCTCCACGGGCACGATGGCGTTCCAACTCGCCGGCAATATCCGCCGCGGCGGCCTCGTCGAGGTGCCGTTCGGCATCACCATCAACGATCTCGTCTACGGCTACGGCGAGGACACCCGCAGCGGCCGGCCGGTGCGCACCGTGCAGATCGGCGGCCCTTTGGGCGCCTACCTGAAGCCGGACGAGTTCGACACGCAGCTCACCTACGAGAAAATGATGGCGCTCGGCGCAGGGATCGGCCACGGGGGCCTCGTCGTCTACGACGACAGCGTAGACCTGGCCGAGCAGGCACGCTACGCATTCGAATTCTGCGAGGTCGAGTCGTGCGGCAAGTGCACGCCGTGCCGGCTCGGCGCAGTACGCGGCAAGGAGACGATGGACGCCGTCATCGCCGCCCGCCGCGAAGGTCGCGCCGCCGAGGACAAATTGGCTATGATTGACGATCTCTGTGAGGTGATGGAGACCGCGAGCCTCTGCCAGATGGGCGGCATGACGCCCATACCGGTCACCAGCGCGATCAAGCGGTTCCCCGAGGACTTCCGGCCATGAGCATCGCCGTTCCCGACTTCGGAACGCCGGCCGTCGCCAGCAATGGCGCGGCGGCGGATGCACCCGTCGTCGAACTCACGATCGACGGCCAGGCGGTCCGGGTTCCCGCCGGCACTTCGATCATGCGCGCGGCGCGCGAGAACGCGCTGGACATCCCGAAGCTGTGCGCCACCGACAGCCTGGACGCCTTCGGCTCCTGCCGCGTCTGCCTGGTCGAGATCGAAGGCCGCCGCGGCCTCGCCGCCTCGTGTACCGAACCCGTGCAAGAGGGCATGGTCGTGCGGACGCAAACCGACCAGGTCGCACGGGTCCGCAAGGGGGTGCTCGAACTCTACATCTCGGACCATCCCCTCGACTGCCTGACCTGTGCGGCGAACGGCGACT
>LXNI01003105.1_pt1 | contig 10097 bp, 4 predicted proteins | sample 809091 | NCBI WGS metagenome assembly LXNI01 (sample SAMN04870527, study PRJNA318959) | sponge metagenome | biome: 01000161; feature: marine sponge reef; material: water | host: Sarcotragus foetidus | place: Greece: Milos, Mediterranean Sea | collected 2013-05-29 | depth 5-7 m | reverse complement strand
GCGTACAGCTTCCCGAGCACGTCGCAGTCCCTCAATCTGTCGGTCGGGCAGGAGCAGGACGGGATTTCGTTCGCGGGCGCGCAGCTGCGCCAGGCCAGCATCAGCGGCCAGGTGCACGCCGAAGGCACTCCCGTCGCGGGCGTGACGGTGACGCTCTCGGGCGACGCGGACGGCGAGGACATGACCGACGCCAACGGCGAGTACAACTTCCCCAGCCTGGCGGGCGGCGACTACATGGTCGCGATCGAAGGGTGGGACGCGGACGCGTACGAGTTCGCAACCGACGAGGCCGCGGTAGAGGGTCTCGGCACCGACGAGTTCAAGATCGTGGACTTCGCGGGGATGCACACGCGCACCGCGTCGATCACCGGCATGCTCTTCATTGACGCGGGCGACAAGCCGGCGCTGGACCTCGACGCGGTCCTGCCCATGGGTGTGCCGGGTCTCCCGATCACCCTGCTGGGGCCTGAACTGACCTCGGACCCGCAGCTCGGCTTTGCCAGCCGTGAAGGCATGTACGAGTTCGGCGGCCTGCGGGCGGGTACCTACGTCGTCAGCGTCGACGTCGAGATGAAGGTACCGTTGCCGTCCGGAGACACGACCACCGTCGAAGGCATCCTTGCTCACCTCGGGTACGAGTACACGGGAGACAACCTGTATAATGTCACCGTGGCAGCGGCCGGGGAGGGTACGCAAAACCTCTCCTTCGAGATCACCATGCAGACGATCGTCGCCGGCGCGGTGATGGGGACTGCTACGGTTACCGGATATCCGGTCGCCGGCGTGCAGTTGGCGCTGTACCCGACCACCGAAGCTGCCGACGCCGGCGCACCCGCGCTCGGCACGGCGACGACCGACTCGCTCGGTGTGGCGACGTTCCACTTCCCGCGCGCCATGGACCTCGGTCCCGGCGGCACCGGCAACGACCACCTGGTCTTCGCCAAGGTGGCGTCGACCGGCCACGACGATCTCGTGGTCTCCGACAACGCCGACATCGAGATCGAGTACGCGGCCACCGACCGCGTGAGCCAGGCGCTCACGGCGGTGCGACTGCTCAACAACCGCGCCAACTTCCAGTGGTGGATCAAGAGTGACGATGAAGCCAAGGACGGCAACGAGTTCCTGGCCAACTGGAAGGTCGTTTTCGGCACCGACACCATCGCCACCGATGCGGATGGCAAGGGGTCGTACTCCGGCATGGTCGAACTGGGTGCCAAGCCCGCCACAATGACCGTCATGGCGGACACGACCCAGGCGGACTCGCTCACCATGGGCGAGGAGTGGGTGCAGTCGGACGCGCTCAAGTACACGCACAACCCGCTCGCGCTTCCGGCCATGAACGCGGACTCGCTGAACGACCTGGGTCCGATCTACATCACCTTCGAGACGCAGAGACTGGTGATCGGCGTGTACCGCGAAGCGGACGACGAAGAGGGCTACACCGACTACCGGAGCGGGTTGCCACGCGGCGACCACCGCCCGCACGCCGATGTGGCCAAGGAGATGAAGATCGAGCTGCTGGCTCGCGACGAGCGCGACCGGCTGCGCCGCTACGAGTGGGATCCGGACAAGGACGGTGAATACCAGAAGGAAGGCTACGCCTCGCCGGGTACGGACGGACTGGTCACCTTCACGGGCATTCCGGCCGACGCCGAGCTCACCGTTCGCTTCCACATTGGCAGCAGCGCGCGCAAGCAGGTCGACTACGGCTACGACGAGATCGAGACCTTCGGCGATGACCTGAACATCGGCTCGACCGTGGGCGCCTTCGGTGAGATGGCCGGTGCCGGTCCCGAGGTGCGGATGTGCTCGGCTTCCGAAATGACGACCGACGACTACTGCGCCACCTTCGGGTACGTGTGGATGACCGGTGAGATTAGCGGCAATGTGGGCGATCAGGAGGACCACGTGGTCGAAGTCGAGCCGGAGACGGGTCACGGTGCGACCGGCGATGACGCCGAGACCGACAAGGACGGCAACTACAGCATCACCGGCCTGCAGGACGGCGAGTATTCCGCGACGGCGTCCGACGAGGGCGACTACTCCTTGGACAGCGCGCCCACCCAGAAGGGCCTTGTGGTATACCACGACGAGTTTGTCCCGAACACGAAAGACGACCCCGACGACAAGGCGGACTCCGCCTGGGTCGGCCGAAGGGGACAGGACGAGGCCAAGTGGGAGACCACGCGCGGCGGCCTGGCGATCATGGGTTTCGTGGCGAACGACGCCGACATCAACAGCCTGGTCCGCGGCGACGAGGGAATGGCCGGGATCGAGGTGAAGCTGCTGACCAAGGTTGTGTTCCATCCGTCAACGGCGGGCCCACTCCTCGCCGGGAAGATCAAGAGCTCCACGACGGCCGCGACGACCGAGACCGCGAACAACGGACTCTACTCGTTCAGCGGGCTGGACAACGCCACTGACTATTGGGTGCAGGTGGTGCGCGGCGACAACGCCGGGGGCTTCCGGAATCTGAACGCTGCGAACCCGAGCCTTTCGGATAAGCTCGCCGCGGCCTCCTATCCGGCGCTGCCGGACGAGGAGAGCACCTACGCCAAGCCCCGCTGGTTGGGGACCAGTGTGAACAGCTCGACCTCGACGTACACGCACGGCACGGGCGCGTCCCTCACGACACACACGCTGTACAACTTCGGCCTCGTGTACACCGACGGCACGGTTGCGGGTGAGGTGAACAACATAAGCGGCTCGGATGGCAACATCGACCTGCGGATCACGAGCAGCCTGGACGGGGACGACCTCTGGGAACGGGCCACCAGCAGTAGCGGCGAGTTCTCGGTTGCAGGGGTCATGGAAGGCACCTACACCGCCGTGATCGAGGACGCAGGGTTTGCGGCGCCTTGCATGAACGCTGCCGGCACCATGCCCGATGATGACGGGCCGCTCAACGATACTATCGATATCGATGGCACCCCGACTCCGGTATGCGTCCGGGCCATGGAATCGGTCGATGGCGCGGTCAAAGGCCGGGCCGACTACCAGACCATGCCTACCCTGCACGTCTACAACGAGGACATGGGCTCCAGCGACATGCTGGACTCGATTGTCGTCACGCAGACGGTGGGTGGCGCAGTGGACACCCTCGGCGCCGCCGCGACGTCAATCACACAGTCTACCGATGGCAGTGGGACGACTGTGGTAACGGGGCCCGCCGGCACCATTGCCTACGCCACGGCAAGTGTGAGGGTCGTTGCGCACACGGATGCCAAGTCCAGCGCGCAAGCCATGATCGGCACCACCGCATGCCCAAGCAACTCCTGCACGCTGCTGCATCACGCGACGGGCGGAACCACGAACACGGGCGGCACGGAAACAGAGCGTACAACCGAGATCACCGTCATGGTCACAGCCGAAAACGGCTACAACGACCATGCGTACACCTTCAGCCTCTCGCGCACCAACCCGGTGAACAACGTCCTCGAGCGCGACGAAATCCTGCTCCAGGCCGGCGGACAGGCCGGTGGAACCGGTGGTGATGGCGAGACCGTGGGGAATCCGTGGCAGGTGACAACTGCCGGTGCAGACTCCACCGCGATCACCCTGACTTTCGATCTGGATGAGGTCGGAACCGGCGACGCCGCGATTTGTGGGCAGAGCGTTTCCGTGAAGATCAACGGTGGAGCCGATCAGGAAGCAATCGACGACACCGACACCGATGCCTGCGACGGCGAGCAGTACAGGCTGAGCACGGCAGCCGGTGGCGTGGTGTACGAAATCACCATTACGTCGCAGGACGAGGTGGCAAAGAAGTACTACATGAACCTCACCCCAGGCGCCTAACCCCCCAACCTCTCGCACCCCAGCGAGAGCGTTTCAATCGCCCCCGCCCGGTCCGCCGGGCGGGGGCGATCCCTCAAGGGTCCGGCGACCCCATCGGCGCCGACCCCCCAGTAGCACGTTTTAGACGAAAGATGGGAAAATGGACGAGAACGAACTGATCGAGCAGGCTTTGGACCTGGAGTGGCCGTGGTACGTGGAGAGTACGGTGCTCGACCACGAGAGCCAGGAGCTCGTGGTCCACCTCGACTTCGAGCGGGGTGGAACGTTTGCGTGCAGGGTTTGCGGCACCGGCGGCTGCAAGGCCTACGACACTGCGACGAAGCGGTGGCGGCACCTGGACTTCATGGGGTACCGCACCATCCTGCAGGTGCCCTCGCCGCGGGTGGAGTGCCCGTCGTGCGGGGTGAAGCAGGCGGTGCTGCCGTGGGCGTGGACGCGTCACCGTCTGACCCGCGACTTCGAGGAACACGTGGTGATGCTGGCCCGGGAGATGTCGGTGCGGGGGGTGGCGCGCGTGCTGGGCGAGCACGACACGCGGCTGTTGCGGGTGCTCAAGCGCGACACGAGGTAGCGCCGGGGGGACGCTTGCGTTTCGGGGCGAAGTCCCACACTATGTAGCGGACCCGCGACACGGCGGGCGCGGCCAGGGGGCCGGGCCGTCACAGGGGACGAGAGGACGAGGAGGGTCGCGGGGGACGGTCCCCCTTCTGGTGGATGCGTGGACGGGGTGGTGTGGAATGGAGGGAACGAACGGGCGTAGAGCGCCCACGGGCCTGCGGGCCACGGGAAATCTCGGTGACCGTTATATCGACGCGGTCACGGCGGCGGTGCGGCACAGCCAGCGACCGGCTACGCGCCGCGCCTACGCGGGGGCGTGGAATCGCTTCCGGGCATGGGCCGAGGCGGAGGGAGTGCGGTCGCTGCCGGCGGAGCCGCTCACCGTCGCGGCGTACCTGGCTTACCGCGCGGACGCCGGGCTGTCGGTGGCTTCGCTGGCCATGGACCGGAAGGCGATCAGCCACTACCACCTGGCGGCGGGACATGCCACGCCCACCAGGGTGGAAGGCGTACGCAAGACCTTTGCCGGGCTCCGCAACCGGGCCGCCGAAGCGGGCCGCAACGAGCCGCGCCAAGCCCGCGGGCTGACCGCCGAGGGGCTCGAGGCGATTCGCCGGACGGCCCACCAGCCGCGATCGGGGCCCACGGGCCGGACCGAGTCGGTCGAGAACGCGCGCCGCCGGGGAGATGAGGACATCGCCATCGCGTCGGTCATGCGCGATGCGCTGCTCAGGCGGTCCGAGGCCGCGGCGCTCAGGTGGGAGGGGGTGACCTTTCGTCCCGACGGTACGGTGCGGGTAACCGTGCCGCGCTCAAAGACGAGCGGGGCGCCGGTGGTGCTCTACGTGGGACCCGAAGCGGCGGCCGACCTGCGCCGCATCCGTCCCGTGGACGCCATGCCGGGCGACCGCGTGTTCGGGCTGCGAACCGGGCGCGCGATCTCGAACCGTCTGGGCGCGATGGCCAGGGCGGCGGGCCTGGGCGAGGGCTTCAGCGGGCACTCGCCGCGCGTGGGCATGGCGCAGGACCTGACCGCGGCGGGGGCCGAACTGTCGGCGCTGATGGTGGCGGGACGGTGGAAGTCGGAGCGGATGCCGGCGCATTATAGCCGGGCCGAGATTGCGGGGAAGGGGGCGGTGGCGCGGTTTTATGGGCCGGGGTGAGGGGGGTGGGGGGTAGGCGCGATGTTTGGGCGTGAAAGGGGGGGAGGGGTGGGGTAAGATGAGTGTCTTACCAGGTGGGTGCGAGGCGGAGTGGGCCGGTGGGTGTGAGGCGAGGAGGTGCCCAGGTAGTCGCCGGACGCGGGGGTGGGGGGCCGGCCCGGGCGAGGGCGGCGTGCGTGGGGCCGCCCCCGCCCGGGTGGTGTGGATCAGTTGCTGGTCTTGACGTAGTCCGCGGATTTGCGGCGGGCGAGGACGGACTCTGTTTCGGGATCTCCACCGAACGGATAGGTGGTGAGTTCGCCCACTACCCGGTAGGTACCGTCCGGGGTGTCGGGCAGATCAAGGTGGGGGCAGATTTCCTGTGCCTTGTAGGTGCCCGGAAGGTTGACCCAACCGGTTCCCTTTTTCACTTGCCAAGTCGTCCAGTGGACTGTGTACACCGTGCCGCTAAACGGGAAGTTGGTGACCTCGAAGCACTCGCCCAGCGCGATAAACCCACCGAGCTGGATCGTCCCGTTGTCCTGGATCACGATCAAGTCCCACAGATCGTAATCCGAATTCGCCACCAGTACCTCCACCTCCTGCGACACCGACTCCCCTTCCGGATCCGTCGCCGTCACCGTCAGCATCGTCGTATCGTGCGCAAAGCTGGTGTCCGAAGACACCGCGACCGTCGTCACCACGCTCCCCTCGACCGATTCCACCATCGCGATGGCGTCATCCGAGCTGGTGGCCGTGTAGGTCAGCTCGTCCCCGTCGGGGTCGCTGAAGTAATCGGCCATGTCGAGCACGACCGAGGTCATCGTGTCCACCACCGACATGTCGGCCGTGTCGAGCACCAGCAGGAGGTCGTGTACCGGCACCGTGTCGCTGACCTGGGGCGCCTGGTTGCCCGCGCTGACCGTGACGTCGAAGGCCTGCGTGGCCGAGAGGTCGCCCGGATCGGTGGCTGTAACGGTTACGGTGGCGCTGCCCGCGGCCACGCCCGTGACGGTGACCATCGCGCCCGAGACGCTCACCGTGACGGTAGCGTCGTCCGACGAGGCGGCCGTGTAGGTCAGGTCGTCGTCGTCCGGATCGCTGAAGTTGCCCGACACCTCCACCGTGGCGGAATCGCCGACCGCGACCGTCTGCGCCGCGATCGAGTCGACCGCCATGGGGGACTGGTTGCCGGTCGTCACCGTGACATCGAAAGTCTGCGTGGCCGAGAGGTCGCCCGGATCGGTCGCCGTAACCGTCACGGTGGCGCTGCCCGCGGCCACGCCCGTGACGGTGACCATCGCGCCCGAGACGCTCACCGTGACGGTAGCGTCGTCCGACGAGGCGGCCGTGTAGGTCAGGTCGTCGTCGTCGGGATCGCTGAAGTTGCCTGAAACGTCCACCGTGGCGGAATCGCCGACCGCGACCGTCTGCGCCGCGATCTCGCCAACGGCCATGGGGGCCCGGTTCCCGATCGCCACGAAGGCCGCGAAGGTCTGCGTGGCCGAGGCACCGTCGGGATCGGTGGCCATCACCGTAATGAATGCCGTCCCCACATCGACAGCGACGAGCGTGACCATCGAGCCGTCGATCGAGACGGTGGCCACGGTGGTGTCGTCCGTCTCGGCCGTGAAGGAGAGGGTGTCGCCGTCGGGGTCGGTGAAGTTGTTGGAGAGGTCGAATGTGAGCGTGTCGCCCGGCATCATGTTCTGGTGCTGGATGGTGTCGGTGAGCATCGGCGCCTGGTTGGTCGACACGACGGTGATGGTCGTCGTCTGGGTGGCCGACAGGCCCTCCGGATCGGTGGCGGTGACGGTGATGGTCGCCATCCCCTCGGCCACCGCCGTGACGGTGATCATCGAACCCGTCATCGAGACAGTGGCCACCGCGGTATCGGAGACGGTCGCCGCGTAGGTGAGCGTGTCGCCGTCGGGGTCCGTGAAGAACATGTCGACCGGCGCAGTGAAGCCCTCCCCCTCGGGCAGGAGCAACACCGGAATCTCGCCGACCGCCTGCGGCGCCCGGTTGCCCTGCGCCACGCTGGCCCCGAACGTCTGCGTGGCCGAGGCGCCGTCGGGATCGCTGGCCGTGACCGTGATGAACGCCGTCCCCGGGCCGACACCGACGACCGTGACCATCGAACCGTCGAGCGAGACCGTGGCCACGGCTGTGTCGTCGGTCTCGGTCGTGAAGGTCAGGGTGTCGCCGTCGGGATCGGTGAAGTTGTTGGAGACGTCCAGGGTGACGGTATCGCCCACCATGAGATCCTGGTGCGGGATCGTATCCGTCAGCGTGGGCGCCTGATTCACCCTCAACACCGTGATGCTCGCGTCCTGGGTGGCAGACAGTCCCTCGGGATCGGTGGCGGTGATGGTGATCGTCGCCATCCCCTCGGCAACCGTGATGACGGTGATGATCGTCCCCGAAATCGAGGCGGTCACCACCGCGGTATCGGAGACGGCGGCCGTGTAAGTGAGCGTATCTCCGTCGGGGTCGCTGAAGAACTGGTCGATGGTCGCCGAGAACTGCGTCCCCTCGTCCAGCTCCACCGCGGGAATCTCGCCGACCGCGACAGGCGCCCGGTTGCCCGGCTCGACCGTGACCGTGAACTCCTGCATGGCCGAAGCGGCCTGCGGGTCGGTCGCCGTCACCGTGACGGTCGCCGTCCCCTCGGCCACCGCGATGATCGTGACCACCGAGCCGTCGACCGAGGCCGTGGCGGCATCGGTGTCCGAACTCTGGGCCGAGAAGGTGAGCGCGTCGCCGTCGGGATCGCTGAAGTAGCCCGAGGCGTCGATCGTGGTGGTGTCGCCCTCGGTGAGGGTCTGCGCCGGGATCGTGGCGGTCACGACCGGCGTCTGGTTCGCCGCCTGCACCATCACGCTGATCGATTGCGACGCGGAAAGCCCGTCGGGGTCGGTGGCCGTGATCGTGACGTCCACCGTTCCCTCGGCCACCGCGGTCGCCGTCACATTGCTTCCCGAAACCGAGACGGTGAGCACCGAATTGTCAGACGAAGTCGCCGAATAGGTGAGCTGGTCCCCGTCCGGATCGCTGAAGAGCTGGGACACGTCCACCGTTGTCGACTCGCCCTCGGTCAGGGTCAGGGGCGGAATGCTGCCCACCGCGACCGGGGCGCGGTTGGGATCGGGATCCGTCCCGCCATCGCAGGCAAAAACCCCCGCGACAAGGAACAGTGCGGCGAAACGAGCGAGCGTGGTGATCCTGCGACCCTTCATGTTGCCCTCCTTGGTGAGCAAAAACGTCAAGCGTGGTTTACAATATGTCATGTACGGTTGACATATGATGTTGTGCAGGCAGGGAACCTGGCGTAACTGGAGCAAGGAGATGAAGATAGGGGAGAGGGGGGGTGGCGTCCAGCCGATTTACAGCGCGGATCGGGCCCCTCGTCCCGGTGAAGCCCCGGGCGGGGGGCGCCGTGTGCGCCGCCCCGCCCGGGGTACTCCGGGTCAGCTGCTGGTTATGGTGATGAGGTACTTCGACTTCTGGCGGCTGCGGACCCAGTCGTCGAACACCAACAGGAGGCCACTGACCGGGCTTGAGTCGCTGAACTCAGGCCCCTGGTAGGCTGCGGCGACCGTGACGTCAAAGGTCTGCATGGCCGAGAGGCCGCCGGGATCGGTGGCCGTGACGGTCACGGTGGCGCTGCCTGCCGCCACGCCCACGATGGTGACCTCGGCGCCGGACACGCTCACCGTGGCGGTGGCGGTGTCCGAGGTGGTGGCCGTGAAGGTCAGGGTGTCGCCGTCGGGGTCGCTGAAGCCGCCCGACACGTCCACCGTGACGGTATCGCCTGCGGTGACGGTCTGCGCTTCGAGTGTGTCGCCGACCTGGGGCGCCTGGTTGGCCGCCTCGATTGTGACCATCACCTCCTGCATGGCCGAGAGGCCGCCGGGGTCGGTGGCCGTTACGGTCACGGTGGCGCTGCCTGCCGCCACGCCTACGATGGTGACCTCGCTGCCGGATACGCTCACCGTGGCGGTGGCGGTGTCCGAGGTGGCTGCCGTGTAGGTCAGGGTGTCGCCGTCAGGATCGCTGAAGCCGCCCGACACGTCCACCGTGACGGTATCGCCAGCGGTGACGGTCTGCGCTTCGAGTGTGTCGCCGACCTCGGGCGCCTGGTTGGCCGCCTCGACCGTGACCATCACCTCCTGCATGGCCGAGAGGCCGCCGGGATCGGTGGCCGTGACGGTCACGGTGGCGCTGCCTGCCGCCACGCCTACGATGGTGACCTCGCTGCCGGACACGCTCACCGTGGCGGTGGCGGTGTCCGAGGTGGTGGCCGTGAAGGTCAGGGTATCGCCGTCGGGATCGCTGAAGCCGCCCGACACGTCCACCTTGACGGTATCGCCCGCGGTGACGGTCTGCGCTTCGAGCGTGTCGCCGACCTGGGGCGCCTGGTTGGCCGCCTCGACCGTGACCATGACTTCCTGCATGGCCGAGAGGCCGCCGGGGTCGGTGGCCGTGACGGTCACGGTGGCGCTGCCCGCCCCCACGCCTACGATGGTGACCTCGCTGCCGGATACGCTCACCGTTGCGGTGGCGGTGTCCGAGGTGGTGGCCGTGAAGGTCAGTGTA
>LXNI01003103.1_pt1 | contig 10112 bp, 10 predicted proteins | sample 809091 | NCBI WGS metagenome assembly LXNI01 (sample SAMN04870527, study PRJNA318959) | sponge metagenome | biome: 01000161; feature: marine sponge reef; material: water | host: Sarcotragus foetidus | place: Greece: Milos, Mediterranean Sea | collected 2013-05-29 | depth 5-7 m | reverse complement strand
AGTCTTCTTGGTTCGATTCCAATAACTCGCGTCCTCAAATGATACCTGTCTCATGGCTCGGTAATCAATGTCTGTGGTCCAGTAAGATGAGTACGAAACTGCCCCGATTAATCAGAGTTTCCTGTTGATTGTTTCTATCTCAGGGCTTACGGCATCTTTTGAATCTACAAGTGTATCACATGCACTAAGCCAAAAGAGAGAAGCGATAACAAAGAGCGCTGGTGTGGACCTGCTGAGTACGATAGTGTTCATGTGTATAACGCGAGTTTTTAAGTGATGATTGTGTTCAACGACAACCAACCATAGAATTGGCGACAACTAGAGGTACGTCGCAGGAGTTAAAAGGTTCACTACGGAAAGTCTGCCTGCATTGAGGCTAAGCAGTTCACTTCATGGAACTTTAATCCGTGGTCATGCTAACTATTGCCGAGAGTCAATCTAAGTGGTGTTGAATATCTGCAACGAGTTGATTAAAAAACTGTTCGCAGTCCTCCCGGTTGTCAAAGTTACGACGGGCGCGTAAAATGAATTGATTCTCAAGGGCGCGCTTGAGTTGATCATGTTCAATCTTCCCATTCTTATGCGGACTTCGGGGCTGTGTGTGTCGGGTGTCCATAGCTGTTGTCTAACAACAATAATTTCTCACAGAAGGGAATGTCGTAGTGTGGTTCTCTTTCCCCAAAGATCCTGCTCCAGTGCCTCTGCGCGTAAGCTGGTATTGAAGTCATAAAAAAATGTGGAGCGACAAGTGAAGCTCGCCCAGGACCAACTAAAGTTCAAGGCTGGTTAGGATTCTTCCAGAGTGGACTTATCCGCGGTACCGTTCACAGAGCCCATCAGGACTGCAATCGGCCGTAAACCATCAATATTTTCAAAGAAAATCTTAATCGTTGCCGTTAGGGGGACCGCCAGAATCATACCCGCAACACCCCAGAGCCATCCCCAGAATATGAGGGATACGATGACCAGTACCGGACTCAGGTTCAGACTGAAGGCCATAAGCCGAGGATCTACAATATTCCCCATGACCATTTGGATAAGCCACATTACCAACGCTGCTATAATCGGGATGGTCAGTGTATCAAACTGAAGGAGTGCAAACCCGAACGGAAGAATGACGGCAACAAACGAGCCGATATTTGGAATATAGTTCAGCAGAAAGGCCAGAAATCCCCAAAAAACTGGATAGTCTACCCCAAGAATCCAGAGCGTCAGGAAAATCAAAAAACCGGTCCCTGCGCTGACAAGTGTCTTGGCTACTAGGTACTGACGAACTTGCTGACTGATATTGTCAGTCACAGCAGTAATTCGTTTTGCAATATGTGCTGGGTACGCGCGCTGCACTTTCATGGCCAGTTCTCCGCTACCAGCCAGGATGAACAGCATGAAGAGGAGAACCAGAAAGGAGTTACCGGCAAACGTGAGGGCTTCACCAATGCCGTTCTGCAACAAGTTAGGAATGGTTGACGGATCGACAACTTGGTTCAAATCCATGCGCCCCTCTGCCAACCCGAACGCGGCTGCAGTCTGTTGCAGGAGTTCCTCAATGTCGGACACGATGGTATTGATGCGCGGTAGATAGCGCTCCGTGGCACCTATGAGCGACTCTGCACTTGAGTATACGATGTACCCAATGATGGTTGCTGCGGCCGCCAACGCGACAAAAACCACGACTAAGGCAACCACAGTTGGAATGCGGCGGGCTTTGAGATAGATTACGATAGGTTGGAATATGAACGACAGCAACAGTGCCACAGAGAAGGGCACAAGAACACTACGAAGTTCAAGCAGGGTCACTCCTACGACGAATGCCGCAATCAGCCCCAGCAGCCCGGAAACGATTCCCTGGGGCTTAATCCTGGACAAGTTAGTACTCGGGTCAGCCACTTCTCTCTAAGTTGCTAGGTAGTTCATTTGCGGATGCGCTCAGTGAGCCAGATTACAAACATTGAGCCAAGCACGGCGACAAGTAGACTGCGCCAGTCAAAGCCACTCACACCTACACCGAAAAACGCGCTGCCAGCCCAACCACCGAGGAGTCCGCCCGCAATCCCCACGAACATTGTGGAAAGCAAATTACGACCCTGTCGGCCTGGATAAATCCATTTGGCCAGTGCCCCGGCAATGAGTCCGAAAATAGCCCAACTGAGAATCCCCATGAGATTATATGCTTTGTGATAGTAATGTACTGTTTATTACGGGATTTTCCGAAATGGGGTTCACATATACCGTGTTAATTTACCAACGATAGAGCAGACTGAGTATATGTCCTGGACCATCAAAACCGCCCTCAAACGGGATGTACGCATAGTCTGCATAAATCTTGTCGAAAGAGAGCCCTAGACCGAATGTATAGTTGCGCAACTCATCACTGGATATGTAGCCGCCACGCAGGTCGGCCAGTTCCATGATCGTTACTGAGATGCCCACATGTAACCGTGTCAGATCATCTTTGAGCAAGTGGGAGGTTTCAAGTGCTAACGCTACATCCAGGAGCTGGGCATCATCGGTAATTGCTACAATCTGTAGTGGTGACAGCACTATTCCCCCTTGGAGTAGACGTGGCAGTGGAGTGCGCTCAACCTCCAGCGCATTCATGCGGCCGATATTGCGGACAGATGCGCCGACATTCAGCCCCCCGCTAAACAAATCTGTCTGAACACCGGCATCAAAGGCATATCCAGATGCGTTGGTATCGAAAATACGTTCACGCAGGTACTTGCCCGTGATCCCTATACGCAGACCACGAATAGAGTGTGCGTAGCTTACCCCTGCACTGATAAACTGAGCGCTGAAAGTGCCCTCAGGCGTGCCAGGTTGTGTGCGTGCTTCCATATCTCCGCTGTCTGTTGCAGTCAGAGCCAGTCCCCAGGCGCTATTGCTTCCAGTCGGTAGTTGGGCTGCTATATCATAGGCCCGGACATCACCGACCCATATGCGGTGGGACCCAGCTATCGAACGGCGTTCGCCGACTAGTCCAGCTGGGTTCCAGTATGTTGCAAAAGCGTCGCGTACGCTGGCTACCTGGGCATCCCCCATGGAGCTGGCACGTGCATTGACCCCAATCCGCAAAAAACTTAAGCCGGTATCCTGTCCCATGACGGGGCTGGCCAGTAGTGTCAATGCAAGTGTAGCAAGTACACGCATGCTTACAGGAAGAATCTCAAAGTAACAAGATGCATGGTGCCCAAGGCGTAGGGTTCTAATACGAAGGTATACGCAACCTGTGTGACTAGGAGCCCCAGATGCTGTTCGAGCATGAATCCAGCACCGGGACGTGGTCCTCCATCAGATATCTCTTCCAGACGAGACATCCCTGCGCGAATTACCAAGGCAGGCACAAGCGCAAATTCCGCGCCAACTCGATAGTGGCTTTCGTGAAGGGTAAGTTCACGTCGGTTGAACACCTGCTGCGGTTTATTGCTCGAGAAAATGATTTCTGGCTCGAATACATCTCGCACAGAGAATCTAGATTCGTATTCAAATAGTAGTTGTAAACGATCCTCTAACAACATCCAGGATCCCCCCAGACGCAGGCGTGTGGGAAACTTATCTGTACTGCCTCTGCCACCTGACCCCGCCGTATCCCAGGTATACTTGGCCAGCAGGTCGTCCACCACAAGGCCTAAATGTACAGACGGAATAACGTGAATACCTATCCCAAGGTCCAGGCCAAAAGTTTGCACAGGAGAGAGCTCTCTATGCAGATCGTTCCTGAAAAGCTGCAGACCTATTCCAATGGAGGCTTTTTGTCCCACACGTAGCCCGAATGCAGCAAAGAAAGTGTACTCATTAGTGGAGAGCATACCTGTATGATACCCACTCAAGTCCCGTTGATCAATATTGTTAACACCCGCGTGAATCAGTCCGGCGGAAATGCCTGCCAATGGTTTAAGAGGTGTACGGAGTTCTACAAATTGCAGTTGGCGATCCTGTGTCAGCAGTGCTGCGCTAACCCCGATGCTTTGGTCTGTCAGGTACGGGGCAAGCGCCGGATTATAGAAGGGACTTGCGAAGCCTGATGCGTCGCCCGCCAAGGCATTGCCGATAGCGATGCCCCGGGCTCCGAATCCTATACGTCCAGGAACGCCTGCAGTCTGAGCTATGGCTGTGGTGGGAAGGAGCCACAGCAGGCACAATGTAAGAAGGCGTCCCATTAGGCTAGTCTATGATCAGGATTTTGCCCCAGAAGGTATCCTCCTGCGATAGGATGGCATAGAAGTAAGTACCGTTAGCCAGTCGTACACCTCCTCCGTCGGTGCCGTCCCAAGCCACCTCGTTCGCTCCGGCAGAACCCTCTGAGAAAAAAATCTCCCGGACAAGATTCATTCCGAAGTCGAATATTCGAATGGTTATCGCTTCAGGATTTGACAGGTCGAAGCGCAGACGGGTCAATCGGTCTGACGATGGAGAAAACGGGTTCGGGTATGCATAGGCTGATACGCGGGGAACCTGCTCACTTGGGATGATCGGGGACAGGTCATCTGGATCCAGCGGTACTGCCGTTCGATAGATCTGCCAAGACTTGCCATGATCCAGACTCTTGAAAAGTCCGTCACCCGATCCTACCCATACGGCATTGCCGACCACTTCTACCGCATACACAGCTGCACCGGGTCGTATACTGCGCGAAGGGTCGCGGCGATCAACGAAGTCATTTTCCAACAGAAATGTGTAACCATCGTCGGTTGATCGATAGAGCCCACGGTCGCAGGCGATATAGACGCGCGGGCCGTCAAACCCAAAATCGTAGCACCGTTCGCCCTGCAGAGCTGTTTCAAAGGATAAGCCGCCATCACGAGTGACGGATACGCCAAGACGTTGATTTCCTCCTATGCCGAGCCAGTTGGTGGCCCAGATGGCCGGAGGCTGCGCTCCACGCGGCTGCTCCTCAATGGAGATAATCCAGTTGCCAAGTAATCCGTCGTCTGTTGTGTAGTGGTGCCACCGGATACCACCGTCCACAGAGCGATTAAGGCCGCCAGCTGTACCGGCCCAGACGGTGCCGGTATTGTCTACCAGCACGGCGAAAGCCATAAAATTGAAACCGCGAAACTGCTCTGGTGCAATGCCGACGGGTTGTGCAGCGAATGGAAAGTCATACCCCAGCTCAGGTGCCAGGTACTTTGTGGTGTCTGGCGGTAGAACGACGCGTTCCCAAGTACGCCCGAAGTCTGGGCTGCGACGGATCCCCGCCAGTTCTCCGGCGATCCACAACGTTTCGTTTACGGGGTCAAAGCTTATATCCCACGGGGGAGTCCGTGCAGAAACAGTTATCGGTAATGTGGAAAGTGTAACCGATCCATAAGTGATCAATGTATCGTCCGGCGTATCGAGAATTCCCGTGGTTACGGGATCGGTGTCAATTGGTGGTAGATGTGACAAATAACTCCAGGTATTCCCACCATCTGATGAATGCAGGAGTCCACGAATCTCGTGAATGGTCTGTGTCTGTCCCTCACTCCCTGACCTAACGTAGCTATCCCCGAGTCCTCCCCAGATTTCTTGGCCTTTCACCTCTATAGAGTAGATAGAGTTTGCAAATCCTCTGAGGGAGTCAACGTTAGCAGCCAGCCAGGTTTTTCCTCCGTCATGGGAAACATTCATATAAGGACCAATCCAGACTGATTCGCCAGCAGCGCTGATATTGGTGATATCATTCGCAAGGATCCCGGGTGAAAATACGAGATCCTGCGCCTGTAGAGGAAGCGCTGAGGCAATTAAGAGTCCTAATATTCCGTGACGAATCATTCGATGATCTCTACAGTATGGTGCACCTGCTGACTGCGAAGTCCTGCGCGGTCGGTTGCTTCAAAGACGAACGTATTCGCCCCCAAGGTCCTGTCGCTGGTAATGTAGACTAGGCGTGTGAATAATCCATCGCCAGCAGTCACGTCTCCGCTCTCTGCACTTGATCCGCAGGTACGTCGTCCTCCGTCGTCACAAAGCAAATAACGGGTCCCTGGAGATGTCTCGTTCCAAAATTCTACTTGCTCTATATCATTCAATCCGTCTACATCGGAAACCTCGGCAGCAAACAATAAGCTTCGGGCGGGTTCACCGTCATCTGGACGCTGAATTGTTGTAGGAATCGGTAGGTTGTCGATTATGGGAGGGGATCCCGGTTCAAAGGAGCGTACGTATACCACGGAGCTTCTGGCCTCGCCGCCTAATCGGTTGTCTGTATCTGTTACATAAACGACAACAGGATAGGATTGAACTTCAAGTGCACTCAGTGTTACATTAACTGTTCCGGAGTAGGTGTTTGTTGCGGAACGGGGCAGTACGCCTGCATGAAGGGGGTCCTCTGTGGTGTCAGGAGGGAGGATAGCGTAGGTAACCCGTGCAACTGGTGTATCAGAGGCTCGAACCGTGACAGCAAGGTTGAGATCAACAGTTACACTGTCACCGTCAATGGCTTCTTCGTCCAAGAGCGCATACACGATGCGTTGGGGCGTAAGCGAGAAATCCTCTATTTGTGGAGGTCGTTGATCGACGGGGGATGGACCCGGCACAGAATCGCACGCGCCCACGGCGACGATCAGGAACAGAAATATGAAGAAATTTGTGTGCTTCAAAGTGATCACTATACACTGTATAGCGGTTTTATACTGAAGCTGAGCACGAATATAGCCAGCGTTAAATAGCCAATCAATCGACGTTTAGGGGTCAGTGGCAGCGATACTGGAACAGGTGGATGGTCCACCTTGATCACGAATACAAGAAGCAGGCACCAAGGGAACCAGCCAAAGTAACCGAACCAGTCTAGGGCAGCCGGAACGGCAGCCGCGAACGAGGCCAAAACTAGAATAATGATTGTTATCTGCCACCACTGTTCACCAAATGCACGACGCGTACACAAAGCGAGAAGTGCACCAAGTACGAACCAGGTCACTATCCTTGCCCAAAAGTCATTGCCGGCGATCTCCACTAACATTGAGGGCAATGTCAATGCACCGCCTACGGTCATAGAAGAGAGCATCAGAAAAACGAATGCACGGGATATCCGGGCATGCCAGCGGGGGCCGAAAAGAGCATAGACAATGTGGCCGCCATCCAGTTGGCCAACCGGCATCAGGTTGAGTGCCGTGAAAAAGAGTCCCAGCCAGGCCGCGAAGAGGAGCGGGTAGTGGTACATTTCGTAAAGGGGCGGCACATTCGGGAATGCCTGCGAAAGCGCCCAATAAAGTGGGGTCGCTCCCAGTGTCAGACGACTCCCGGGCGGGGCGTCAGAAATTGGCGTATCCGGGAATCTGCCGGTAGTCCGGATGAACTCGAGCAGTGAGTCATGGCCCCCAACTCCGAACATATATTCCGCGGATGGCAGCGTTACCATTGCCCAGGCTAGCAGGATTAGGACCATTATGAATCCAGCCAAAGGTCCACTGGCCCCGATATCAAAAAGTTTGATCCTGTTTGGTATTGGTTGCCGGATGCTTATGACCGCTCCAAGAGTCCCAATCCCGATCAGGGGTGCCGGAATGAAGTAGGGTAGAGAAGTTTTGACCTGATGCACGCGGGCAGCGATATAATGCCCGAATTCGTGAACTGTCAAAAAGGCTATGAGTGCTCCACCGAACACAAATGCATCGGCGAGAAAAGTTGTTGAAACAGGAAGTCCGCCGAGATCAAATATAGCTCCCCCTGCCGCCCAAGCTTCACTCCGCCCAATAAACAGTATTGCACCGGTGAGGGCGGTAGAGAGCAGTGTTACGACAAAAAGTCCCGCATGGAGCAGGTAGCGATTACGGGTCAATAGTCCGGATGCCGACAATGGGGCTAGGCATATAAAGTTAAGCGCGTTCTATGCAGATCCTAGCCAAAGTGTTCACTAGCGTGTAAGTTGTGACAGTCCGAATATTATACGATCGAATGCTTTTTGTAGGTTGTCCATGGATGCTGCGTAAGAAATTCTGATCCCATTGGGATCCCCAAAGGCAGCACCAGGGACTAGGGCCACTAGGTGCTCCTCAAGGAGGTAAAAGCAAAGATCATCACTTGAATTTATGGTCCGTCCAGAGGGTGCAACAGTACCGTAGTAATCGCTACACTGCGGAAAGAGATAGAAGGCTCCCTCGGGTTTAGGCGCATGGATTCCCTGCACCGCACTCATCCTTTCAAGTAAGTAGTCGCGGCGCTCGCGAAATGCCTGAACCATTACGCGGACGAGTTCCATGTCCATGTTGAGTGCTGCTATTCCGGCCCGCTGGGAAATACTGCTGGGTGCGGAAGTGAACTGCCCCTGCATCTTGGCCGCCTGCTTCACGATATCCTCAGGACCGGCCATATAGCCAAGCCGCCAGCCTGTCATGGCAAAGCATTTGGAAAATCCGTTTACCGTTATGGTGCGTTCCTGCATCCCGGGCAGCGACGCAATGGGCACGTGTATGGCATCGTAGATAACGTGCTCATAGATCTCATCCGAAACCACCACGACTCGCTCATGACCGTGCAGGACCTCTGCAAGGGCAGCCAACTCCTCATGTGTGTACACGGAGCCAGTTGGATTAGAGGGAGAGCAGAGAATGAGCACACGCGTGCGCTCAGTGAGAGCATCTGCTAATTGCTGGGGCGTGAGACGATACTGTGTCTCTGCGGTGGTGTGAACGATGACAGGCTTTGCGCCGGCGAAGCGAGTCATTTCTGGATAGCTGACCCAGTAGGGGGCGGGAATCAGTACTTCGTCGCCTTCGGCAGCGAGCACGGACACAGCCATGGCCACCGACTGCTTCGCTCCGTTAGAGCAAAGGATCTGAGCCGGGGCATACTCCAGGTTGTTTTCGCGCGCGAACTTTTCGCAAATAGCTTCCCGGAGTTCCGGCATGCCCGGATTTTGGGTGTATCGTGTGAAGCCCTCCCGAATTGCCTGGATGCCGGCTTCAGCAATGGGTTCTGGCGTATTGAAGTCGGGTTCTCCCGCGCTCAGCGCAATTACATCTGCACCGGCTCGCTTGAGTTTTTTCGCACGTCCAGCCATGGCCAGTGTTGCGGAGGGCTGCATGGAAGCAACACGCGGATTAAAGGATGTAGGCATGAGTTTGGGTTGATTGCGGGTAAAATTAGGCAGTAGATGATTTCTATGCCGATTATAACTCGGAGAGCTGTAAAATGAGCCTGATTCCGAGGCTCCTATCGGGTATTATCGCGATTGAGTTCCATTCCTTGTTAGACGATCTACATTGCTGCAGGAACCGGCGTATTTAGTTCTCGGCGGCCTTGTTGTCAAGTTCTTCGAACGTAAGGCGGACGCTCATGATGTAAGGGGACTCGTTTTGCGTCCAGTGACCATATGTAGTTGTGACCACGGTCCCGTCGGGGAGTATCTCAACTCCCGGATAGGCAGTGTCTGCCCCTTCCAGGTTGTCCATGAGTCGGACGCGATATTGCCCTTCTTGACCGTGCACGATATCCTCATAAGTACCAACCCACCCGACCCAGTCCCCCCATGTGGGTGAAACGTGCGTACGGTCACGAAATGAAATAAACAGTCGACCATCCGGGCCATAGATGGCCTGATGTCTGTCACCGGTGAGAGAGCCTGTGCCTTCTTTTGGTGTGCTCCATGTTACACCTTCATCATCTGAGAAGGTTACGAAGCTGTTGAACCGCCGGCTATTTTCTCTCAGCAGCATGGCGAGCTGTTGGCCGTCAGGAGACCGAATGACACCTGGCTCGCACAGATCAGCCATGGGATGGGTTACGACGACTTCCGGCTGACTCCAGGTTAGTCCGCCGTCAGACGACACTGTTTTGTATACGTAAAATTGTCCACGCTCTTCCTCGCGTCCATTAATAAATCTGCCGTCGTCGTGAAAAAACGCCATGTGGCGGCCATCGCGTAATCGGACTAGATCCCCCATCGCCACGATTCCACCAAAATCCCCAATGGGCTCTAGTGGACTCCAAGTGTCTCCCTCGTCTTCAGAAACAGCCATGCGGATAGGGTACAACCCGGAAAACATGATCAAGCGCTTTGTACCATTACGATCAACTAGTGCTTGCCCGAAAATATAAATATTGGTCGGTTTAGCATGTTTCTGTAGGGTTCTTTGGTGGCATTTGGCCGTATTTCGGCCCATCTGGCTTGATTTTGGCGTCTGGGGGTCGTCTTA
>LXNI01003102.1_pt1 | contig 10119 bp, 7 predicted proteins | sample 809091 | NCBI WGS metagenome assembly LXNI01 (sample SAMN04870527, study PRJNA318959) | sponge metagenome | biome: 01000161; feature: marine sponge reef; material: water | host: Sarcotragus foetidus | place: Greece: Milos, Mediterranean Sea | collected 2013-05-29 | depth 5-7 m | reverse complement strand
CGATATCGTGCTCGCCATCGGCACCCGCCTGCAGGACTTCACGACGGGATCCTGGACCGCATTTCAGCGCGAGGCGCAGTTTATCGCGATCAATGCCGCCCGGTTCGACGCCATGAAGCACCGCGCGCTGGCGGTTGTCGGCGACGCGCTCGAAAGCCTGGCCGAGCTCGACGCCGCGCTTGGCGACTGGCGGGCCGAGGCCGGCCATATGGAGCACGCGCAGGCCTTGTTCCGGGAATGGGACGCCCTGCTGGACCGGCACCAGGCGCCGACCAATGCGCCGGTCCCCACCTATGCCCAGGTCGTGGGCGTCGTGAACCGGATGGCCGGCGAACACGACAATCTCGTCGCCGCCGCCGGCGGCATCCCCGGCGAGGTCGCCAAGGGCTGGCGGGTCAAGGCGCCCTACAGCTTCGACCTGGAATTCGGCTTTTCCTGCATGGGCTATGAACTGGCCGCCGGCTGGGGCAACGCCATGGCGAACCAGGGCGTGTCAACACCCTATGTGATGGTCGGCGATGGCGGCTACATGATGATGAACTCGGACATCTATTCCTCCGTGCTGACCGGGCACAAGATGATCGTCATCGTCTGCGACAATGGCGGCTTCGCGGTCATCAACCGGCTGCAGGAATTCAAGGGCACGCCCGGTTTCAACAACCTGCTGAAGGATTGCCGCATAGAGAATCCCGGCGCGCCCCTGCATGTCGATTTCGCCGCCCATGCCGCGTCCATGGGCGCGCTGGCCCGCAGATGCGAAAGCCTCGCCGATCTCGAAGCGGGCCTCGAATGGGCGAAGGGCAATGACCGGACGACCGTGCTCTCCATCGCCACCGACGCCTGGTCATGGGTGCCGGGGGATGCGGACTGGGATGTGGGCGTGCCGGAGGTCTCCGGGCGCGAGTCGGTGCGGGCCGCCCGCGCCGAGCATGAAGCCGTTCGCGCCAAACAGCGCATTGGCGTTTGACCCATGCCGGCCGCGAAACTCGGAATCTCCCCGATCGCCTGGTGGAACGACGACCTGGAAGAGCTGTCCGACGATGTGAGCCTCGAGGAATGCCTCAGCCAGGTATCCGAAGCGGGCTTCACCGGGATCGAGACCGGGCGGCGCTTCCCGATGACGATGGCGGCGCTCGGCCCGGTTCTTGACCGCTACGCGATTTCGGTTTGCGGCGGCTGGTTCTCCGGCCGGCTGCTCGACGGCGATATCGAGGCCGAGAAGGACCGGATCGCCGAACAGATGGCCCTGTTCCGGGACGCCGCGGCTCCCTGCATCGTCTATGGCGAAATCGCGCGCTCGATCCAGGGCGTGCGCGCGGCCCCGCTGGCGGGCAAACCCAGGCTGACCGAACGGGAGATGGCCGCCTATGGCCGCAGGGTCTCGGACTTCGCCGACTGGTGCCGACGGGAGGGCATGCCGATTTCCTACCACCACCACATGGCGGCCGTGGTGGAGACGGAGGCGGAGCTCGACCTGTTCATGCAGCACTCCTCGGTGCCGCTGCTGCTCGACACCGGCCATCTGGCGTTTGCCGGCGGCGACAATCTGCGCGTCATCGGGACACATCATGCGCGCATCTCGCATGTCCACACCAAGGATGTGCGCGCGGAGGTGATCCGCGGCCTGGACCGCAGCAGGGCGAGTTTCCTCGATGCGGTGATCGCCGGCGCCTTCACCGTGCCGGGCGACGGCAGCCTGGATTTCGAGGAGATCGCCAGGGCGCTGGCCGCGAGCGGCTATGAAGGCTGGTTCGTCGTCGAGGCGGAACAGGACCCGCTTGCCAATCCGCCGCTCGCCATGGCGAAGCAGAGCCATGCGGAACTGCTCCGCGTCATGGCCGCCGCCGGCTATGAGGTGCAGACATGAACAGGATCGACGGCAAGACCGCCGTCATTACGGGCGGCACACAGGGCCTCGGCGCGGCGGTCGCGCGGCTCTTCGCGCGGGCCGGCGCCGCCGGGATCGTCACCTGCGGGCGCAATGCCGCGAACGGCCGGGCGGTGGCGCGCGAAATCGAGCAGGCGAGCGCAACGTCCGTGCATTTCGTCGAGGCCGACCTCGCCCTGGTCGGGGATGCGCGCCGGGTGGTGGCCGGGGCGGACGACCGGTTCGGGCGGGTCGATATCCTGGTGAACGCCGCCGCGCTCACCGACCGGGGCAATCTTCTCAACTCGACGCCCGAATTCTTCGACCGGATGATGGCTATCAATCTGCGCGCGCCGTTCTTCCTGATGCAGGATGCGGCGAAGCTGATGATCCGCGAAGGCGGGGGAGGCGCCATTGTCAATATCGGGTCCGTGTCGTCGCGGGCCGGGCAGCCTTTCCTGTCCCCCTACAGCACCTCGAAGGGCGCGCTGGCCACGCTGACCCGGAACTCCGGCTTCGCCCTGATGCGCAACGGAATTCGCGTCAACCAGCTGGATATCGGCTGGATGGCCTCGGACAATGAGATCGCCTTGCAGGCGGAGGAGACCGGCGACCCGGACTGGATGGAAAAGGCGAGAGCCGGACTGGCCTTCGGCCGCCTGCTCGATCCCGATGAGGTGGCCCGCGCGGTTCTCTGGCTGGCCTCCGGCGACAGCGGGATGATGACGGGGTCCGTGATCCATTTCGACCAGTCGGTATGGGGCGGCTATGACGGCCAGCCCCCGGGCCCGGCAGCACGCCTGGAAGCGTGAGGCGCCGGAGTTGCAACGAGCGACGTAACGGGCTTTAGTCGCGCAGGAGAAACAGTCGGTCGAGTTGCAGGAGGGGAGACGCCGGATTGAGCCTGCTTGAACTCGAGGGCATTTCGAAGAGCTTCGGGGCCATCCAGGCCCTGCAGGGCGTCGATCTGGCCGTCTCTGCAGGCGAAGCGGTGGGGCTCATGGGCGACAATGGCGCCGGCAAGTCCACGCTGATGAAGATCGTCGCCGGCAATTTCCCGCCGACGGAAGGTTCGATCCGGATCGACGGACAGGCTGTCCACTTCAGCCAGCCGATCGACGCGCGCGAGAACGGGATCGAGATCGTCTATCAGGACCTCGCGCTCTGCGACAATCTCACGGCGGCGGCGAATGTGTTTCTCGGCCGCGAGCGCAAGAAGCGCCTCGGGCCGTTCCGCTATCTCGACCACAAGGCCATGTTCCAGCGCGCCGGCGAGCTGTTCGGCGAGCTCAAGTCCGAAACCCGGCCGCGGGACCTCGTGCGCCAGATGTCGGGCGGCCAGCGCCAGGCGGTCGCGATTGCCCGCACAAGGCTCTCGGACCCGAAACTGGTGTTGATGGACGAGCCGACAGCGGCGATCTCGGTGCGCCAGGTGGCGGAAGTGCTGGCGCTGATCCAGCGGCTGAAGGAGACCAACCACGCCGTCGTCCTCGTCTCGCACAGAATGCCGGATGTCTTTGCCGTCTGCGACCGGGTGGCGGTGTTGCGGCGCGGCCGGAAGGTCTCGGACAAGGCGATAGCCGATACGAGCCCCGAAGAAGTGACGGGCCTGATTACGGGGGCGATCGAGCGGGCATGACCGACAGGGACCCGACTTTCCACGCCGAAATCGACGCGAGCATCACGCAGAAGCAGGAGCTGTCCGGCTTCCAGGCCGCCATCCGCACGCAGCCCTTCTGGGTGTTCCTGTCCATCGTTGTGATCGGGATCATCATGTCCTTCGTTTCGGACGTGTTCATGACCGAACGCAACCTGTTCAACATCACCCGCAATTTCGCCTTTTTCGGCATCATGGCGCTCGGCATGTCCGCGGTCATCTGCACGGCCGGCATCGACCTTTCGGTCGGCTCGCTCATGGGGCTGACGGGCATCGTCGCGGGCCTTGTGATGCAGGCGGGCTACGGGATCGGGTGGGGTTTCCTGGCCTGCATGAGCGCGGCGGCGCTTGTCGGCCTCGTCAATGGCGTGCTGATCGCCTATCTGCGCATGGCGCCCTTCGTCGTGACGCTCGGCATGCTGGCGATGGCGCGGTCGATCGCCATGGTCGTCTCCAACAACAAGATGATCTACAATTTCGGCCCCGATCAGGACCTGTTCGAATGGATCGGCGGCGAGAGCGTCTTCGGCGTGCCGAACCCTGTCTGGGTGCTGATAATCCTGACCTGCGTCTTCTGGTGGGTGTGGCGCTATTCGACCTGGGGCCGCTGGGTCATCGCCATCGGCGGCAATGCGCAGGCCGCGAAGCTGTCGGGCATTCCCGTAGAGCGCATTGTCGTCTCCGTCTATGTCATCTGCTCGCTCTGCGCCGGCCTTGCCGCCTTCCTGATGGTGGGCTGGTTCGGCTCGGTGACCAACGCGCTCGGCCTGACCTATGAGCTGAATGTCATCGCCGCGTCGGTCATCGGCGGCGCCAACCTGATGGGCGGCGTGGTCTTTGCCGTCGGCGCGCCCATTGGCGCCGGGCTGATGGAACTCATCCGCAACTCGCTGCTGCTTGCCGGGATTGACGCGCTCTGGCAGCAATTCTTCGTTGGCCTGTTCCTGATCCTCGCCGTGCTTCTGGAGCAGATCCGCAATCGCAGGCGGAACTGAAAACGCTTGCAGACTTCAACCGACAGGGAGGACTCTCGTGAAGAAATTTCTCATTGCAGCCACGGTTGCGGCATTTGCCGCGCCCGGCGTCGCCGCGGCGGCGGACTACACCTTCGCGCTCGTGCCGAAGGCGATGAACAACCCGTTCTTCGACCTTGCGCGCGACGGCTGCTACAAGGCCCAGGAAGAGCTGGCCGATGTGACCTGCGAATATATCGGCCCCGGCGAGCATACCGAGATGGAGCAGATCCAGATCGTCCAGGATCTGATCTCCAAGGGCGTGGACGGCATCGCGGTGGCGCCCTCCAACGCGCCGGCAATGGCCAAGGCGCTGAAAGCGGCGCAGGCCGCCGGCATTCCGGTGATGACCTGGGATTCGGACCTGCTGGCCGAGGACGCCGCGCTGCGCACCACCTATGTGGGCACCTACAACTATGATATCGGCGTCAATCTCGCCAAGCTCGTCATGGCGCGCCACAGCGATGGCGGCACGATCTGCCTGCAGACGGGCGGCGCGGCGGCCGCCAACCACAATGAGCGCCTGAAGGGCGCCCGCGACACCCTCTCCGGCATGGACACCGGCACGCCTCCGGGCAACGCGCTCGCCGGCGAGAACGGCTGGACCGAGATCTCCGGCTGCCCGCTCATCACCAATGATGACGGCAATGTCGCCGTGCAGGGGATGACCGACATCCTGGCCGCCAACCCGGACCTCACCGCCTTCCTCTCCACCGGCGCGTTCACCCAGTGGTATGACAACGCCTATCGCCAGGCGGTCGAGCCCTATGCGGGCCGCATGGCCGACGGGTCGCTGACCATCGTCGTCGCCGACACGCTGCCGATGCAGATGGAGCAGCTGGCCGAAGGCCTCGCCAATGGCAATGTCGGCCAGCGGCCGTTCGAGATGGGCTACAGGGCCATGTACATCATGAAGGAGATTGCCGAGGGCAAGACGGTCGATGACCCGATCTATACCGGCCTCGACGTCTGCGACAATGACAACCATGCGAGCTGCCTGGCGCAGTAGCCGCGCGCCGGGTCGCCGTCCCGGACGCCCGCAAGGCGATCCGGGGCGGCAAGTGCGCCATGCGGAGCCGCCGGCAACAGGATGTGCAAATCTCGCAGGCCCGATCCGGAGCGGGAGACATCCACTCGCATTTATGAAATAATTCTCACAAATCCTTGCCTTCAAAAGACCTGTAACCAGATGAGCCTGTAGCCAGATGAGACGGAGACGGGCGGGCGCGAGAGGCCGGCCCATGTCGAAACGAGCTATGGGTTATGCGCCGCCTGCATGCAGATCATTACACAACATGACATCGCGCGGCCTCCCGGCGGCGAAGGGCGGGAAAAGCCGGCCCAGGGCGCCAGGATTATGCTCTAATGCATCCGGAAGAATGCCGCCGCGGCGGCTTCAGGCGCAAACCGGAAAGGAGATCGAACCTATGCAGACCTCACCGTTCAACCGGATCATCCGAAGGGCGCGGGGCGTCCTGCCGGCGGCGGCGCTCGGCCTCGCCCTTGCGTTGCCGGCGCAGGGCCAGACCGAGCTCAACGTGGCCATCCACGCCGACCTCAAGAATATCGACCCGATCTGGACCACGGCGCTCATCACCAGCAATCACGGCTATGCGGTCTATGACACGCTCTTCGCCACGGACGCGGACTTCAACGTCCAGCCGCAGATGGCCGAGGGCTACACGGTGAGCGATGACGGCCTCGTTTACACCATCACGCTGCGCGACGGCCTGACATGGCATGACGGCGCGCCGGTCACCGCCGCCGACTGCGTGGCCTCGATCAATCGCTGGGGCCAGCGCGATGTGTTCGGCCAGCTGCTCATGGAGCGGGTGGCGGCCATGGAGGCGGCGGACGAGCGCACCATCGTGATGACCCTCAAGAACCCGTGGGCCCTGGCCATCGCCGCTCTCGGCAAGAAGAACGCGAATGTGCCCTTCATGATGCCGGAGCGGGTCGCCATGACCGACCCGCATGAACAGATCAAGGAGATGACCGGCTCGGGGCCCTTCCGGATCCTGGAGGACGAATGGGTGCCCGGCAGCAGGGTCGTTTACGAGAAGAACGCCGATTATGTGCCGCGCGCCGAACCCGCAAGCGAGACAGCGGGCGGCAAGGTTGTCCATTTCGACCGCCTCGTCTGGCAATACATCCCGGATTCGCAAACCACGGCGAACGCCCTTGTCGCGGGCGAAATCGACCTCATCGAGAACGTCCCGGCCGACCTCGTGCCGCAACTCCAGGCCGCCGAAGGCATTACCGTGGAGCCGACGGACGGGCTCGGCTGGCAGCCATGGCTGGTCATCAACCACCTGCACCCGCCCTTCAACAATGTGAAGGCCCGCCAGGCCCTCCAGCTGATGGCGGATCAGGCGACCTACCAGCTGGCGAACAGCTCGCTGGAAGGCTCGTGGCGCACCTGCCCGGCGATGTTCATCTGCGACACGCCGCATGCCAACGACCTTGGCTCGGAACGGCTCATGCAGCAGGACATCGAGGCCGCGAAGACACTGCTCGCCGAGTCCGGCTATAACGGCGAGCCGGTGGTTCTGCTGCACCCGACGGACATTCCGCAGCTGCACTCCGCGAGCCTGGTGAGCGCCGCGCTGCTGCGCGAGATCGGCGTCAATGTGGACGACCAGGCGATGGACTGGTCCACCCTCACCTCGCGCCGGGCCGAGAAGAAGGCGCCGGCCGACGGCGGCTGGAACCTCTTCCACACCGCCTGGCCGTCGAGCATGCTGCTGAACCCGATGATGCATAACGGCGTGTCGGGCGCCTGCGACGCCGCCTGGTTCGGCTGGCCCTGCGACGACGAGCTCCAGGAGCTCAGGGCGAAATTCTCCAGCGAGTCCGATGCGGAGAAGCTGGTCACCCTGTCCCGGCGGATGCAGGAGCGCGCGATGGAATATGTCACCTATATTCCGCTCGGGCAGTATTTCTTCTACCGCGCCTACCGGAATGAGCTGAGCGGGGTCATTCCCTCGACGGACGCCTTCTTCTGGAACATCCGGAAGAACTAGGCAGCCGCTCCACCTGCCCGCCCGCCGTCCGGGAAACGGGCGGCGGGCGGGCGGCATACCGACCCGGAGAACCGGACCATGCAGGACGAGGACCTCTGTTTCCGCTCGGCAACCGATCTGGCGGCCGACATCCGCGCCCGTCGTCTCTCGCCCGTGGAGCTGGCGCGCGCGGTCATTGCCCGGATCGAGGCGCTGAATCCGGGCCTCAACTGCTTCTGCACGCCGACGCCGGAGATCGCGCTGGCGCAGGCGAAGGCGGCGGAAGAGGCGGTCATGCGCGGCCGGCCGCTCGGCCTGCTGCATGGCATCCCCTATTCGATCAAGGACCTTCAGCCGACCAGGGGCGTGCGCACCATGCGCGGCTCGAAGATCTTCGAGCACTACATTCCCGAGGACGACACGCCGCTGGAGCGCCGCCTTCAGGCGGCGGGCGGCGTGTTCCTCGGCAAGACGACAAGCCCCGAATTCGGCTGGAAGGGCGCGACCGACAGCCCGGTCACCGGCATCACCCGCAACCCGTGGAATCTGGAGCGCACGCCGGGAGGCTCCAGCGGCGGCGCCTCGGCCCAGGTGGCGGCGGGGCTCGGGCCGCTCGCCCAGGGCGGCGATGGCGGCGGCTCGATCCGCATACCGTCTTCCTTCGCGGGCATTTTCGGCCTGAAGCCGACCATCGGCCTCGTGCCCTATGCGCCGATGCCGCATAACGGCCTGCTGTCTCATCTGGGCCCGATGACGCGCACCGTGTCGGACGCGGCGCTGATGCTGAGCGCCATCGCCGGCTACGACCCCGCTGACCGCTTCAGCCAGCCGGGGCCGCCGCAGGATTTCCTCGCCGGCCTGCATGACGGCATCGCCGGCCTCAGGGTGTTCTGGAGCCCGACCCTCGGCTATGCCGAGGTGGACCCGGAAGTCGCGGCGGCGACGGCGCGCGCCGCCGCCCGGTTCGCGGAGCTCGGCGCGGAAGTGGAGGAAGGCGATCCCGGCATCGGCGATGCGACCGGTTTCTTCATCGTGCTCTACCAGAGCGCCGTCGCGGGCGGCCTGGTCCAATATCTCGACGAATGGGAGTCCCGGATGGATCCGGGCCTCGTGCATATGGTGCGCCGTGGCATGGAATACAGCGCCGTGGACTATGTGCAGGCCCGCATCGAGCGGCTCGCCTTTTGCGACCGTCTGGCCCGCTTCTTCGAGACTTACGACCTGCTGCTTACGCCTGCGACCGCCGTTCCGGCCTTTCCGGTGGGCCAGGTGGCGCCGGAGCCCGGACGGTTCGAGGCGGAAGACCTGTTTGCGTGGACGCCGTTCAGCTTCCCGTTCAACGCCACCGGCAATCCGGCCGCGAGCGTGCCTTGTGGCTTCACCCGGGACGGGTTGCCGATCGGCCTCCAGATCGTGGGCCGCCTCCATGAAGACCGGCGCGTGCTGCAAGCCGCCGCCGCCTTCGAACGCATAGCCCCCTGGGCCGACCGCCGGCCCCCGCCCCCGGCGGGCGCGTGACGGAGCGCAGGGGGGCCGGTATCGCAGCCGGAGAAGGCGAAGGCTATCGTCGCAAGCGCCCGCGACGTCGTCGGAGCAGGCCGCGACGAACTGGCGACGAGAGCTGACCTCAAGGCGGAGGTAACGGCCCTTGAGACCCGCCTGACATGGCGCATTCCCTCAACGGGTATCGGCGGCGCGTTTCCGGTTCCGGCGCCATTCCCAGGGTGGCATGGGTGCGCGGCCGGACCAGATTCCGCGCCGGGCCGCGCGGGCGACGGCTTCGTCGCCTGCATAGGCCCTTGAGGACTCGACGAACGCAAAGGCCCATCCGGCCTCTACCACCCAACGGTTCAGCTCGGCTTCCTCTCCCTCGATCCTGCATATGCCCCGGAGCCGCACCAGACCGGGACGCAGGCGCTCGCAGACCACATTGCGGCCAGCAATGCGCCGTTCCAGCGCCCGACCCGCCTCGCGGCCGCAGGCCCATTCGGACCCGTCCGCCGCGATGCAGGGCTGTTTGAGTTCGGGTGCGTCGACTCCGTTGAGCCGGACCCGGGTCGCGGCTTCCCCGACCTTTATCGTATCAGCGTCGATCACCAGCGCCTTGCCGCCGACCGACCGGATCGCGCCGCTGCCGGTTTCCATCCGTCCGGCGTGTCCGAGATCAGCGATCAGCCTGTCGCGGTTGAATTCATGGCCGAGCACGACGCGCCGCGATGCGCCCGGATCTTCCTTGCCCTCCACCGTTATGGGCCTGGACGACGAGTAACCGACAGCCGTGAGCTTGCCGCGCGCCCACTCGCCGAGCGGCGTTCCGGCCGCATGATCCAGGCAATGCGCCAGCACCGATTGCGCGCGGCGCTGCGACAGACCGAGATTTGCCACCCATGCGTCCCGCTTCGTTTCCGCGCTCTGCCATTCCGGCGAGGAATGGCCCTCGATGCGGATTTCATCGATGTCGAACCGGTCCGCCGAGTTTCGGAGCTCCGCCAACCAGCGGGGGCAAATGTCGTCCAGCACGGCCTTGAAACCCGGCGGAATAACTGCGCTGCCGGTCTCGAAAACCACCGTTTCGGGAAA
>LXNI01003101.1_pt1 | contig 10121 bp, 11 predicted proteins | sample 809091 | NCBI WGS metagenome assembly LXNI01 (sample SAMN04870527, study PRJNA318959) | sponge metagenome | biome: 01000161; feature: marine sponge reef; material: water | host: Sarcotragus foetidus | place: Greece: Milos, Mediterranean Sea | collected 2013-05-29 | depth 5-7 m | reverse complement strand
TTCCCATGGGATTCCCAACCAGGCGGATCGGGGCAGCCCAGCCGGGCTGCGATTGCTGACAGGGCATTCCATTTGCCGGAGGATTCCGATCTGCCAACGAACCGGTACGGTTCAGATTGCGGGTCAGAAGGTCCTGAGCCACCGCAGCGGGTCACATAGTGACCCGCTGCGCCTGCCGACAGTGAATGATTCCCATTTCGCGCCGGTCTCGGGCGTCATCGCGGACGGACATACCGCCTGACACGCTCAACATCGCAAGCACGCGCAACGGCGACGCACAGCGTGGACATGTCCTTGACTTCATATCCCCGCGGTTCCATCCTGCCGCCATGAGTTGGCGTGTCCAGATCGTCGAGGAGTTCACGCCTGAGCTGTCAAAGTTGCCCCTGGACGTGCGCAGGGCGATCCTCGCGCACTCGCGGCTTCTTCGGGAATACGGCCCGCAACTTGGGCGCCCACGCGTGGATACGCTGAACGGCTCGCGGCACGCGAACATGAAAGAGATGCGGTTCGCCGCGGCAGGCGGGGAATGGCGGGTTGCCTTCGCCTTCGATCCCGTCCGCCGCGCCATGCTTCTGGTGGCCGGCGACAAGTCGGGTGGGAGCGGACGGCGGTTCTACCGCGAATTGATCCGCAAGGCCGACGAGCGGTTCGACCTGCACCTTGCCCGGCTCGGCGACGAATAGAGAAGGAGAATCATCATGGCGCTGGATGTGGAAGACGTGATCGCGGGGCTCGACCCCGCCGAGCGGCGCAAGGTGGAGGAAATGGCCGCCGAGCTGATCGCCGAGGAAATGACGCTGCGCGAGTTGCGCAAGGCCCGCGCACTAACCCAGGCAAGCGTCGCGCGCGAGCTCGGAATCAGCCAGGACGCCATCTCCCGGCTGGAGAAGCGGAGCGACCTCCTGCTGTCCACGCTGCGCAAGACGGTGGAGGCGATGGGCGGCAGCCTGTCGCTGATCGCCAGATTTCCCGACCGCCCTCCGGTCGAGCTTGCCGGAATCGCTGAAGCCGCGACTCCATCCGTCGAATCCCGCCGATCGCCGCCTTCGGTTTGAAAAAATCTGCATTCGGTTTGATGACGGAATGCGGTTCTCTTGAACGAAACGGGTAATATCCAATTGATATTACAGTATTTTTTTCATTATCATAATACTTGTTCCGGGCATCCGGCCATCCATTTCTCTCGGCGGGTTCGTCGGAGCATGTGAACACGTGGATGACCGGGACAAGCCCGGCCATGACGTGAGGGAAAGTGGGGCCTGATCATGGGAACGTCTCGATCAGGACGCTAGGCTTCAATCCTGGCCAGGAGCGAAGGAGGTGGCAGTGAGGCTCGACGGACGGGTGGCCCTGGTGACGGGCGCTGCCTCAGGCATCGGCCGCGCGGTCGCGGTGCGCTTCGCCGCCGAAGGCGCGCGGGTCGCCCTGCTCGACAAGGCGGACGCGGCGGTGCTGGACGGGGTGGCCGACGAGATCCGGGCTGCGGGCGGGCATGCCCTCAGCCTGGTCGCGGACGTGAGCGACGCGGCGGCGGTCGACGCGGCGGCCGCCCGCGCGGCCAGCGAGATCGGGACCATCGGCATCGCGGTCAACGCCGCCGGCATCTGGTACGCGACGCCGGTGGCGGAGACCGACGCCCAAGCCTTCGGCCGCATGATCGACGTCAACCTGAAGGGCGTCTTTCACGTGTGCCGGGCGGTGGTGCCGGGCATGATCGCGGCCGGCGGCGGCCACATCGTCAACGTGGCCTCCGGCGCCGGCGTCGTCGGGCTCTCCCAGTCGTCGGCCTACGCGGCGAGCAAGGGGGGCGTCATCCTGCTCACGCGCTCGCTCGGCACCGAGCTTGCCGGGCGCGGCATCCACGTGAACGCGGTCGCGCCCGGCAACGTGCGCACGCCGATGAACGCCTGGATGCGCGAGCCCGAGAACGAAGAGGTGATCCGCCGCTTCGAGAAACTCAACCCGAGCGGCCGGGCGTTCTCGGAGCCCGAGGACATTGTGAACACCGTGCTCTTCCTCTCGACTGCGGAGTCGGCGGCGTTCCACGGCTCCGTCCTGGTCGCGGACGAGGGCCTGATCGCGAGCCTGCCGCCTCTCTGAAAACGCGGCCCCGGTGCGCGCCGGCGCGCTTGGACGCTTCGGCGATTTGTGTATAGTGCGCGCCAACTCGATTGGGGTCGCGATGCAGCTTCGAGAAGCGCTCACCTTCGACGATGTGACCCTCATCCCCGCGGCCTCGACGGTGCTGCCGACAGAGACCGCCATCGGCACCGCGGTCACCGGCGAAATCCGCCTCGGCATTCCGCTGCTTTCGGCCGCCATGGACACGGTGACCGAGAGCCGGCTCGCCATCGCCATGGCGCAGGCCGGCGGCCTCGGCATCATCCACAAGAACATGACGCCCGAGGAACAGGCGCAGGAGGTCCGCCGGGTCAAGAAGTTCGAGGCCGGCATGGTGGTCAACCCGCTGACCATCGCGCCGGACCGACCGGTGCGCGACGCGCTCCGCCTCAAGGAGGAGCACGGGATCTCCGGCATCCCCGTGGTCGAGGAGGAGAGCGGCAAGCTGGTCGGCATCCTCACCAACCGCGACGTCCGCTTCGAGACCGATTCGGAGCGGCCGGTGCGCGAGATCATGACGGCAGACAACCTCATCACGGTGCGCGAGGACGTGGACCGCGAGGAGGCGAAGCGGCTGCTTCACCGCCATCGGATCGAGAAGCTCGTGGTGGTCGACGACGCCTATCGCTGCGTCGGCCTCGTCACGGTCAAGGACATCGAGCGCGCGCAGGCCTTCCCCCACGCCTGCAAGGACGCGCAAGGGAGGCTCCGCGCAGGTGCCGCCACCGGGGTCAGCGCTGACGGGCTCGCGCGGGCCGAGGCGCTGCTCGACGCCGAGTGCGACCTCATCGTCGTCGACACGGCCCACGGCCACGGCGAGGCGGTGGCGCGCGCCGTGGCGGACATCAAGACGCTCAGCAACTACGCGCAGGTCGTGGCCGGCAACGTGGCGACGGCCGAAGGCGCGCGGGCGCTGATCGACGCCGGCGCCGATGCGATCAAGGTCGGCATCGGGCCCGGCTCCATCTGCACCACGCGGGTCATCGCGGGCGTTGGCGTGCCGCAGCTCACGGCGATCATCGACGCGGTCGAGGTGGCGCGGGCACACGGCGTCACCGTGATCGCCGACGGCGGCATCAAGTTCTCCGGCGATCTCGCCAAGGCGATCGCCGCCGGCGCCGATTGCGCGATGATCGGCTCGCTCTTCGCCGGCACCGAGGAAAGCCCCGGCGACGTCTTCCTCTACCAGGGGCGCTCCTACAAGTCGTACCGCGGCATGGGCTCGCTCGGCGCGATGGCGCGGGGCTCGGCCGACCGTTACTTCCAGGCGGAAATCAGCGACCGGCTCAAGCTGGTGCCGGAGGGGATCGAAGGCCGCGTGCCGTTCAAGGGCCCCCTGAGCCAGGTGATCCACCAGCTCGTGGGCGGCCTGCGCGCGGCCATGGGCTATACCGGCTGCGCAACGCTCGCCGAGATGCAGCGCAACTGCCGGTTCGCGCGGGTCTCCGCCGCGGGCCTGCGCGAGAGCCACATCCACGACGTCGGGATCATGCGCGAGCCGCCCAACTACCAGCCGCCCCATTGAGACCGCTGGAGGCCGGTGGGGAGCGGACGCCGATCCCGTCCCATCTCGGAGGTGCGACATGACGACAACCGTGAGGATCCTCGCCGTTACACTTCTTCTGGCCGCTGTCGGCGCCGTGCTCCCGGTCTCGGACACGCTGGCGGCGGGGAGCTCCACCGGCTCGAGCGATGCGGCGTCCCAGGCGGATCAGCGCAATCTTGAGCGTGGCAAGCAGGCGATCGAGGCCCAGGACTGGGGGCGCGCCGCCAATTTCCTCGAGCGCGCGGCCGGATCCGACTCGCGCAACGCGGACGTCTTCAACCTGCTCGCCTACAGCTATCGCCACCTGGACCGGCTCGACGATGCCTTCGAGAACTACGGCCGGGCGCTCGACCTCGATCCCAGGCACCTCGGCGCGCACGAATACATCGGCGAGGCCTATCTCCTGGTCGGCGATCTGGCCAAGGCCGAGGAGCATCTGGCAGCCCTGACGGAGATCTGCGGCTCCTGCGAAGAGACCGAGGAGCTGGCGGAGGCCATCGAGCAGTTCAAGGAAGGGGCGGGGCAGTAGCGCGGACCGCGCTCTGCCTGCGAGGTACGAGGAGAATCGATCATGGACGTCCCCTTCGGCGGCGGCTGCGCCTGCGGCGCCATTCGCTACGAGTGCACGGCCGCGCCGATCTACATGGGCAACTGCCACTGCACCCACTGCCAGCAGGCGACCGGCGGCGCCTCCATGCCGGTCATCGTGGTGAAGCAGGGCGACTTCTCCCTGCTGCAAGGCGAGCCGAACTGGTTCGAGAGGCCCTCGGACGGCGGGCACCCCATGCGCCGCGCCTTCTGCCTGGCATGCGGCTCGCCGCTGTTCCTGACCAACGGCGCGCACGAGGGGGTGCGGGGTCTCTATGCCGGAAGCCTGGACGATCCGAGCTGGTACAAGCCGAGCCGCGAGATCTACGTGACGAGCGCCCAGCCCTGGGCGCTGATGGACCCGGACCTCCCCCACGACGAGGGCATGCCGGGGCGAAAGAAGTAGGGCGAATCCCCGCCGCCGGCATCGGGCCGCCGGCTTGACAAGCCGGCCGGTTCCGTGCGCTTTCCCCATCCGGCCCCGGGCACCGCTTTCCACACCTCGCTCCAACCTGAACTCCATTGGGCCTCCCGCCATGCATCGATTTCGTACCCATACCTGCGGCGCGCTCAGGTCGTCAGATGTCGGCTCCACCGGGCGGCTCTCCGGCTGGGTCCACCGCGTGCGCGACCACGGCCACCTCGTCTTCGTCGACCTGCGCGATCATTACGGCATCACCCAGTGCGTCGCCGAGACGGGCGAGCCGCTCTTCGATGCGGTGACGGCGCTCAAGCCCGAGACCGTGGTGACGCTCACCGGCCTGGTGGTGACGCGCGACGAGGAGACGGTGAACTCGAAAATTCCGACCGGCGAGGTCGAGGTCCGCATCGCCGAGATGGAAGTGCAGAACGCGGCCGAGACCCTGCCGCTGCCGGTCCACGGCGAGCACGACTACGGCGAGGAGGTGCGGCTCCGCTACCGCTTCCTCGACCTCCGGCGCGAGCGCATGCACCAGAACATGGTGCGCCGCAGCGCCATCGTCGCCAGCATCCGCCGGCACATGGTGGACCTGGGCTTCATGGAGTGCCACACGCCGATTCTGACCGCGAGCTCGCCCGAGGGCGCACGCGACTTCCTGGTGCCGAGCCGGCTCCATCCGGGCACCTTCTACGCGCTGCCGCAGGCCCCGCAGCAGTTCAAGCAGCTCGTCATGGCGTCCGGCTTCGACCGCTACTTCCAGATCGCGCCCTGCTTCCGCGACGAGGACGCGCGCGCCGACCGCTCGCCCGGCGAGTTCTACCAGCTCGATATCGAGATGGCCTTCGTCGAGCAGGAGGACGTGTTCGCCGCGCTGGAGCCGGTGATGCACGGCGTCTTCACCGAGTTCACCGAGCGGCCCGTCACCAAGCCGCCATTCCCGCGCTTCGCCTACAAGGACGCGATGCTGCGCTTCGGCACGGACAAGCCGGACCTGCGCATCCCCATCGAGATCGTCGATCTGACGGAGCAGTTCGGCCGCGACGAGGTCACGTTCAAGGCCTTCAAGGGCACCATCGCGAAGGGCGGTGTCGTGCGCGGCATCCCGGTCAAGGGGGTCGCGGGTCAGCCGCGCAGCTTCTTCGACCGGATGATCGAGTACGCCCAGAGCCTGGGCGCGCCGGGCCTCGGCTACATCACCTTCGTGGACGGCGCGGGCAAGGGGCCGATCGCCAAGTTCGTGCCGGCGGAGGTGCAGGACGAGATCCGCGCGATTGCGGGGCTGGAGGACGGCGACGCGGTGTTCCTGAGCTGCGACAAGGAGGACGCCGCCGCGCGCTACGCGGGCGCCGTGCGCCTCGAGCTCGGCAAGCGGCTCGAGCTCGTCGACGGGGACAGGTTCGACTTCTGCTGGATCATCGACTACCCGATGTTCGAGCGCGACGAGACGACCGGCGCGATCGGCTTCAGCCACAACCCCTTCTCCATGCCGCAGGGGGGGATGGAGGCGCTCGAGGGCGACGATCCCCTCGACGTGCTTGCCTACCAGTACGACATCGTCTGCAACGGCGTGGAGCTTTCCAGCGGCGCGATCCGGAACCACCGGCGCGACCTCATGGTGAAGGCGTTCGAGATCGCGGGCTACGGCGCGGACGAGGTGCAGCGGCGCTTCGGCGCGCTCTACCACGCCTTCGAGTACGGCGCGCCGCCCCACGGCGGCATCGCGCCGGGGATCGACCGCATCGTCATGCTGCTCTCGGACGAGCCCAACATCCGCGAGGTCATCATGTTCCCGCTGAACCAGACGGCGCAGGACCTGATGATGGGCGCGCCGGCGACCGTGCCGGAGAAGCACCTGAAGGAGCTGAGCCTCAAGCTCGACCTGCCGCCCAAGCGGGAGCAGGGTGATGAGTAACGGTTCGACCGCTCAGCGCTGCGGGTTGAAGTCGAGCGGGTCGCAGGCCTCGATGATCTCGCGGCGCTTGTAGATTTCCACCAGGTTCGCGACCTCCACCAGCGAGAGCGAGAGCAGGTGGAGCCGGTGTGCGGCCGCGGGCTTCTCGTCGCCGGCCGGGACGCCGTCGAGGTATGCCATGATGTCCTCCAGTCGCGGCATCATGGCGTCGTAGAAGGCGCGAATCTCCTCCATCGAGGACGCGGCTTTCTTCGCCGTGCGTGCGCGCTCGGGCTCCAGCGCCCAATCCAGCCAAGGGGCGAGGTCCGCGAACGCCTCCGGCAGCAGGGCGTCGGTCATGGTGTGCGCCTCTTCGCTCCGACGCTTCGACTCACGCGTCCCGGTAGAAGCCGACGTGATCCTCCAGCACCTTGTGGAAGTGGCGGATCGGCGCTTCCTCGTCCTGCAGGATCACGTGCGACTTCGCGCCCGAGGCGAGGCCCGCGTGAATGTTCTCGTGGGCGAACGCGTCCTCCTGCAGCGCGTCGCGGATGACGCACTTGAAGTATTCCTGCTGCAGCCGCTCGTGCGCGGACCGGGGGTCGCGGAAGTGCATGCGGATCTCCCAGATCGTGCGGTCCACGGCCAGCGGCCAGAAGTTGTAGCTGATGTAGCTGGTCGCGTTGCCGACCTCGAACAGCAGCAGCACGAAGTTGGGAAACACGACGAAGAAGTCGAACTCGCCGATCATCTGCGGGATGCGGATCGCGGGCGCTGCGTCGTCGCCCGCGAAGAGCAGGTGCTCCAGCGGCGGCAGCGTGCGGGCCGGGTTGTTCTCGCACGACCAGACGCTGTGATGGTTGTAGAGATTGACGTCCTGAAAGCGGATGAGGCCCTTGTCGTTCTTGACGAAGGCGTCGCCCACGATAAGGCGATGCTGGAAGGGCAGGTGATAAAGCTCGTTCTGGGCGTCGAGGGCCACCTTCCAGTTCGCGCGTTCGTCGACCTTGTAGGTCTGCATCAGCTTCATTTCGTGGAAGGGGCAGCCGTCGAGCTGGCCGGCGACGCCGCCAAGGTACTCGCGCAGCGTCTCGGGCGACTCGGGCGCCAGATTGACGAAGATGAAGCCCTCCCAGATGTCCGCGTTCACCGGGGCGAGCCCATGCTCCCGCTTGTCCAGGTCGAAGAAATTCTCCTCGTCGGGCACGCGGATCAGCGCGCCCGTGTCGCTGTAGATCCAGTTGTGGAAGTGGCAGTAGAGGCTGCCGGGGCAAGAGCCGCGCTCGTCCAGCACCAGGGTGTTTCCGCGGTGGGAGCAGACGTTGTGGAAGGCGCGCACCGCGCCGTCAGAGCCCCGGATGACCAGCAGGGAGACCTTGCAGATGGCGAGGTCGCGGACGAAGTAGTCGCCCGGCTCGGGGATGTCGTCCACGCGGCCGACGTTGATCCAGCACCGGCGGAAGATGCGCTCGCGCTCGAGGGCGTGGTGCTCGTCCGAGCAATAGGGCTCGGTGGGCACCGGCTCGGTTCCGAGGTCGGGGTACTTCTCCGCCCACTGCCTGTCGCGCACGACCGTCTTCATCGGCTCCCTCCGGCGTGACCCGGCGCGGCCTCCGGCCGGCCCGCGCCTTCGCAGGATGCGACGGTAGCACGCCCGCCCGCCAGGGGATCAAGCGCGTGCCTGACGACGCGGCTCTTGTTCGCCGGGAAAAAACGCTATACGGGGTCCGTGGCCGGCGGACGCAGCCGAGGGGCCGCACGAAAGCGGGAGGAGACATGAGCAACAACTACCAAGAGATCACCGACGTGGTGCAGGTCTATTTCGACGGGCTCTACGAGTGCAACACGGAGAAGCTCGCCACGATCTTTCACCCGTCCGCGCACCTGTTCGCGAACATGGATGGCGAGTTCGTCGACTGGCCGCGCGAGGAATGGTTCGAGATCGTGAAGACCCGCGTGGCGCCGGCGACGACGGGGCAGGCGCGCTTCGACAAGATTCTCTCCATCGACATGTCGGACGAGAACACCGCCGTCGTGACCTGCGAGTGCGCGATTCATCCGCGCTACTTCACCGACTTCCTGAGCCTGATCAGAATCGGCGACGAGTGGAAGATCGTCTCAAAATCCTTCCGCTTCGACGTCCACGAATAGGCGGGGCAGCCGCCTCCCACTCAGCCTCCGCCTGCGCGGTGCCAGGCGGCGAGGGAGGCGAGGCCGTGGAAGGTGATGTCGGGCTCCACGTCGACCGGCGGCGTGGCACCGCCGGGGCGGCCCGCACGGCGGTCGATCCAGCAGGTGGAGAAGCCGGCAGCGCGGCCCGGCACGACGTCGTGAAAGAGGCTCTGGGCGACGTGCAACACCTCGCCGGGCGCGATCCCCTCGTCGGCGAGCAGCGCCCTGGCGCGCTCGAAGTGGGCCGGCGCGGGCTTGTAGCTGCCGACGTCCTCGGCGGTGACGACAGCGTGGAACGGATCGCCGAGGCGCTTCGCGCTGCGGGCGAATGACACGCGGTCCACGTTCGAGAGCACCATCAGCAAACCGTTCTGCTTAAGGTAGGCGAGCGCGTCTACCGAATCGGGGAAGGGCGGCCAGTCGGCGATCGAGGCGCTGAAAGCGGCGGCCTCCTCGTCCGTCGCAGCATGGCCGAAGTCCGCCGCAATCGCCTTGCAGGCGTGGCCCAGCACCTCGGGGTAGAGCATCGCCGGGTTCGCTTCCTGGACGGTGTGCTCGTGCCGGGCGAAGGCGGCGAGCAGCGCGTCGTCGTCCGCCTCGATCCCCGGCAGCGCCCGAAGCGCCCGGAGCATGCCTTGCTCCCAGTCGATGAGGGTGCCGTAGCAATCGAAGGTGAAGGCGCGGAAGGCGCTCGGGTTCATGGGCTCTTCCTGTGGTCTGACTGCGTTCCCAGTCTTACCTTGAGCAAGAAACCGAGAATAACGTAGCAAGTCAACTACTGCGGTGGATCGCTTTGCCCCCTAATTATTCGTTATATTACAGGAGGTTGTGGATTTGCGCAAGAGGATTTCGGCGATGCTGTCGGTAACACGGGATATGTCCGGTCGATGTACTAGATGATTTGTCCGGTTTTGGAAGGCTTCCAGACCATGGAGGGTTTGGATGCGCCGGACGGAGCAGGCACAGGGACTGAGGCTGATGAAGTTCGAAGAGGTTTAGGGGCGCACGTTGCGCGGTGAGCTGAGCCAGACGGAGGCGGCGGAGCTGCTTGGCATGTCGGAGCGGACCTTCCGACGCTGGCGGGATCGCTTTGAGGTCGACGGCGCGGATGGTCTCTACGACCGCCGCCTGGGCCACCTCTCGGCCCGGCGCGCGCCGGTGGACGAGGTGACGCGGGTGCTTGCGCTCTTCGACACCCGCTACTGGGACTTCACCGCCAAGCACTTCCACGAGAAGCTGGTGGCCGAGCACGGCTGCAAGCGCAGCTACAACTGGGTGCGGCTGACCTTGCAGGCACACGGGCGCATGCGCCCGGCACCCCGGCGCGGCGCACACCGGCGCAAGCGGCCGCGTCGCGCGCTGCCTGGCATGATGGTGCA
>LXNI01003100.1_pt1 | contig 10122 bp, 7 predicted proteins | sample 809091 | NCBI WGS metagenome assembly LXNI01 (sample SAMN04870527, study PRJNA318959) | sponge metagenome | biome: 01000161; feature: marine sponge reef; material: water | host: Sarcotragus foetidus | place: Greece: Milos, Mediterranean Sea | collected 2013-05-29 | depth 5-7 m | reverse complement strand
CGTCAACGTGAGCACGCTGCCCGACATATCCACGGATACGTAATCGGGAATGCGCTCCACCTCGGTAACCAGGCGTGCCGAGTACATCACCGCATCTCCGTCCGACTCCATGAAGAAGGGCGCCACGTCAAAGCGTAGGGCCGATCCGACGACGGTCAACGCCTGGTCGGATATGGAACCGACGGGCGCCGGGGCGCTGCGCACGTTGATGGAATCGGGGTTCAATCGCCTCCCTGCCGCCACCGTCACATCGAATTCGTCACTCACACGCCCACCGCCTTGATCGGTCGCCATCACCATTACTGTGGCCGAACCGGCCCGCAAGGGCGTCACCGTCAGGACATCACCGGAGATCTCGGCCCTAACTGCCGATGTACTCCGTCTCCCGACCCACGTGCCGTCCACGGCTACCGAAAAACCCAGGGGGCCTCCTTCTGGATCCGAAAAATACCCCGTCAGCGTAGCTTCAAATTCGTTGCGTCCGTGCGTCAGCCAGATGTCATTAAAGGCAGTGGTGACCGTAGGGAGCTGATTCTGTTTCACCGTCACCTCGAATTCGATCGACTCCGATTCCGCGCCCGATGTCGCGGTTACGGTGATGTCAGCTGTCCCCGTGCCGACCGAAGTGACGGTCAGCGTGCCGTTCGATTCGCCAGCCGAGGCGACACCGACGTCGTCGGAAGACCCGGAGTAGCTGAGGTCGTCCGTGCAGTTTGAGGCCGAAAAATAATCCGTGAGCGTGTAGGTCTCCTTGTAGCCGCCCGAGGCCAGGGACAGGTCGGCAATGGTCTTCGGAGTGATGACACAATCGTATGTCACGGCTACATCAAACACAGTGGAAACCCTGAGCCCGCCCGGATCCTCCGCCGTCACCGTGATCGTGGCCATGCCGGGTTCGGTCACGTCCTCGGTCGTCACCTCCAGCACGCCGCCCTCAATGGCGGCCGACACCGTGTCGGGCTCCGACGTCGCCGCCCCATACGTCAGGTCCGCAGGATTGCCGTCCGGATCCGTGAAGTGCTCCGAGAGCGTGTAGGCCGCTTTCGTGCCGCCCGCGGCCAGCGTCGTGTCCCCGATGGCGTCGTCCACGACTGGCGCCTCGTTCGGCGTGACCGTCACCACCAGGGTGTCCCTTGCTGCAAGTCCGACTGGATCCACGGCCATCACAAAGATGGAGTCCGTCGTCGTCTGCGTCACCGCACCCGTCGTGACCATCAGCGTGCGGTATGCTATGCTGGCCCTAACCACGGCCGGGTCCGACGACGCCTGCGAATACGTGAGCGACTTCATTTCCGGGTCGCTGAAGTGGCCTGTCAGCGCGTACGCGGTCATGTAGCCGTGCGAGGCCAGCGTCGTGTTGGGCAAGGGCACATCAATCTCCGGAGCCTCGTCCACGCCCTCCACCGTGACCCGTGGCTGTACCCGGGCCGCCCCGCAACCGTTGCGCGCCGTCAGGATGAGCTCGGCCCGGGCCCGGTCCTTGCCTGCAGGCAGACTGCCTCCTGTTATCGTCAGCCGAGAACTGGAAAGCGTTACGGTAAACGTGTCCGTGTCCGCCGAACTCGCCTCATACACCAGCGCGCCGCCGCTGGTCTTCGCGAATTGGTCCGACAAGTTCAAGTCCCAGGTCATTACCTGGTCCGGGTTGACGGTGAACCGGGGCAACAGCTCCGCGCCTGCCGCCGTAACGCAGCTGCTGACCGCTACGTCGATCGCATAGGATTCGCTGCCCCGCGTCACCGTCACCTTCGCCGTTTCCGGTGTGGCGTTTCCGACATGGCCTGGATCCAGCGTCAAAAGCATCCCGGTCAGACTGGCCGCCACCGTGACCGAGTTGGTCGACGAAACCGTGAAGGTCTGACTGCTCGTCGCCGACGTGAAATGACACGCCACATCCACCGTCACCGACGGTCCCGCCGCGTCCAGACCGATCGTGGGCCCCGACGCCGACTGCGCCGCATCCTCGCAGTCATTCGCTGTGCTGATGCCGGCCGAAAGCAGACCCAGCGTTAACAAGACAATCCATCGCAAACACGTCATGATATCCAAACCTCTAGCAAAATTCCAAAATCTAAAACCGGGGGCAGATCACAAATGGAGCCCCCGTATAATTCACGGTGAAGATAGTAACACTTCAAGTATCTCAACAAGTTTTTGCCATCAATATTGTTCTTTATCTGTTATATAGTGGGTAATAATTGTTATATTATTGTTAATTTGTGATAGGTTGTATCTTTGGCGAAGAGTTTTGCAAGCGCCTCGTGTACCCGACATGAATCCAACCCAACTGGGTGCAGCGGCGCGGGAAGAGAACCTCTTGGGTCGACTCCATCCCAACGGGCTCCCTGAACCGGGATGTTCAAAGAGGGAGGCAGCAGAGGACAGTCTCTGGGTGAGTCCGCTCAGGTCCCATGCCAGACCCGAGCCGAACGCCTCCCGCAGGGCTTCCATGGTGATCAGCATCTTTCCGTCTGAACCTACCATTGCCAACCCAACTACGTCTCGTTCTTCTCCATTCACATGGATCCGATTCTCGGCGTAATTGAACGTGATCGCGCGCCGCCAATCTCGCGTCGTGAGCTTATTAGAATTCATCAAACACCAAGAACGGGCAATACAGCACCGAATAAGCTTGGTTGTAATGCACTGCAAATTTCTGAGCCGAAGCCGCCTAAGGTGCAAGAGAAAGAACGATCAAATCACCGGCCGCATTGGCTAACGGTCCATTGGTGAGCAAGAATAACCTCAAGCCGACCAGAGAAAAGGAAGGGGCTACCTACCGACAAACGATGGTCGGTAGGTAGCCCGCCTGCTGAACGGTACCGCAAAGAAAACGTTAGCAACTGCTAAACAAGCACCTACATTTGCGAATGATGATCAAGCTCCCCGTCCCCGCTTTCCTCCCACTTTTTCTTATCACAATCAGGGAAATCGTCCATGCATTTTTTCAATGCGGCCACTTCTTCGGGGGATGGGTTTTTAGGCTGCTCACATCTGTATTCCCTTTGCGAATTCTGTGCGAGTTCTTCAAACAACAGTTCTGCGTCCCCGGTCTCCGTGACTCGTAATCGGAATGAGCGTTCCCTTTTGTCAACTGAAACAGTTTTGTGTTCGACGTCATGGTATCAGGCAATGCGTGGTGCCAGAGCCTCAACCAAATCACACGGAGGCGCCTTGTTAATATCGAGACTGAGGACCGCTACACGACGACTCACAAGAGACTGAGAAAGGGCACCTGCAGGGGGGCAGCAAAAGCCGCAATTAGGCCGATAAAGGCCAGGAACGAAGAAGGTTCATGGGTCAACAAATAACTTAATTGTCCAAGACAAGGCTGGCGTTCCTAAAAGAAGCAGACAGCTCCCCAACCCAAACGTACGAACGCAAGATTACCTACAGATGTCAAAACTAGCATGCAAAAAGGGCTCCTAGTCTTTGATGTACTCAAAAACTGCAGTATTTAGCAGATTGGTCGTGCAACCCTTCCAGATTTCGCTTGCGCCATGACTATGGTAAATTCAAAAAACGAAAATGCCACTACGACGCTTGAAAATTTCGCGTAATTTATTGCACCCGACCAGCCAAATAACAGAGAAAATGGAGGCTAAGTTTGTGGAAAAGAACTCATTGTTCGGTAATTTTATGTGTACAAGGCCGTCCTAGCCTTCCAGTCACATACTAAACACGATCTCTCAAACGTTCTCATGCCCGCGTGTTATCTTGGCACACCATTTGCCAAAGTGCGTAAAAGCGGCGTTTGATCCAACTTGACCAATGATTGAGGTTAGAAATCTCAGCAAATCGTACGGCCCCGTTCAGGCCGTGCGCTCAATATCCTTTCAAGTGAACCAGGGAGAGGTAGTTGGTTTTCTGGGCCCTAACGGCGCTGGGAAATCCACAACCATGAAAGTAATGACTGGTTACCTGCCTCCCAATGAGGGAACGGTCCTTGTTGATGGCATGGATATCCGCGAAAACGCACTCGAAGTGCGTCATCAAATTGGCTACCTGCCCGAGAATACTCCGCTCTACTCGGATATGGTCACGTACGATTATTTAGAGTTCATTGCTGCAATGCGCGGCGTTCAAAAAGATGATCGTGCCGAACGTATCGCAGAAATGACCAACGCATGCGGTCTGCAGGAAGTCCTCTCAAAGCGTGTCGATGCTTTATCCAAAGGCTTTCGACAACGTGTTGGCCTCGCCCAGGCTATGATCCACAACCCGCCGATCCTGATTCTGGACGAGCCAACAAGTGGCCTAGATCCCAACCAGATTGTAGAAATTCGCGAACTCATTCGAACCATCGGGAAGAAGCGGACGGTCGTACTTTCGACGCACATCCTACCCGAAGTGCAGGCTTCCTGTGACCGTGTTATCATCATCGACAACGGTGTACTAGTGGCCGACGGGACCCCCGAAGAACTCCAAGCAAATCTCTCGGCTGGCGAGCATGTTTCAATCACCCTCATGGATAATGAGGAAGACGTTGCCGGGGTACTCGGCACTTGGGACATGGCCGAAGTTGTGGAGCACGGCACAGATGTCAATGGAGAAGCATACTTCAATCTGAACTCCTCGAGTGATATTCGAGCCGATCTGTTCCGGTTAGCTGTCAGCAATGGATGGACACTTACCGGCCTTCACCGAAGACATGAAAACCTGGAAGACGTTTTCCGCCAACTAACCGGCAGGTAAACACCTAATGTATCCTCTTCCAAGGACGACGTTTTAACTATCAATTATGAATCAAACCTGGACTCTCACGAAGCGTGAATTAAGGGCCTATTTTGACGGGCCGGCAGCTTACGTTGTGTTGTGCGTATTCCTGGCCATTACCGGATGGTTTTTCGGCAACGCCCTGTTTTTGCAGAACGTGGCCTCACTTCGCTCCATTTTTTCAATTGCCCCCTTCATATTCCTCTTCTTCATGCCGGCCCTGACTATGGCGTCATTTGCCGAAGAGCGTCGTGCAGGAACATTGGAATTGCTACTGACCCTACCCATACGTGACTGGCAGGTCATCCTGGGTAAACTTCTCTCTGTAGCACTCTTGTTGTTATTAGCTATCGCACTAACCTTCGTATACGCGCTCACGCTGGCTATACTTGGCGATTTGGATTTAGGTGGAACAGTTGGAGGCTATCTGGGGCTCTTCCTGTTGGGCATCACCTACGGTGCCATCGGCATTTGGGCCAGCAGTTTGACCCGCAACCAGATAGTTGCATTCATCCTTGGTTTTGCGATCATATTCGTCCTGTTCCTGCTCGACAAAATCACAGATTTTGTGCCCGGTCAACTGGGTGTAATCATGCAATATCTGGGAGCAGATTATCACTTCCAGAATCTTATGCGTGGTGTCATTGATACGCGGGATATTCTGTACTACCTGTCTCTAACAGGATTTGCTTTCCTACTGACAACATACACCTTGGCCAAGCGGCCTGAATAGTATTGATTGCGACTGCCGAGTCATGAAACGAGATTTTTCCTCACAGACTACACTATTACTTGCTGCTGCGATCCTGGTAGTGGTAAACCTGATCGGCCTGAATATCTTCGGACGCCTGGATCTAACGGACGACCGCGTGTACTCACTCTCGCGTGCGTCCAGAGATGTCGTTGAAAATCTGGAAGATCCGGTCACGATCACTGCCTTCTTCAGTGCAGACCTGCCCGCTCAGTTCGCATCGAATCGGCGATTTCTAAGAGATAAGCTGGATGATTACCGCGCTTACGGCGGACAGAATGTGCAATACGAATTCATTGATCCAGGAGAGGATGACGATATCCGTGGGGAAGCAGCCCGCCTAGGTATTCCACCTGTACAGATTCAGGTCATCGAAAGTGATAACGTACAGCTCAAAAACGCCTATATGGGAGTGGCTATTGAGTATGAAAACAACCGTGAGTCAATTCCGGTGGTTCAGGATCTTTCGAAACTTGAGTACGATCTAACGAGCGCCATTCGGCGACTGACACGTACGGAAAAACCGATAGCTGGATTCTGGACGGGTCACGGAGAGCCTGATCTGATGCAGAATATGCCACGACTGCAACAGAATCTTGCAACTAATTACGATGTGCAACCAGTAACAGAAGCCGATCTGCAAGGGGAAAACAGGCCCGACGTACTGGTCATAATTGCACCAACCGATACTATCCCCGAATCTCACCTGCGGGCGTTGGACAGTTACATCATGGACGGTGGGCGCGTCGGATTTCTGCTCAATCGCGTGGCCGCCAACTTACAGGCCGGACAGGCTGTCGAACTGAATACCGGTATTGAGCCACTCCTCGCCAATTACGGCATTGTGCTTACACCCAACCTCATTATGGATGAGCAAAGTTCCGTCGTCACTGTGCAGCAGCGCCAAGGCTTCTTTAATATTGCGCAGCAAATACAGTACCCACTCTTCCCGGTTGCATCTCGTTTCAATACGGAAAACCAGATGGTCAATCGTCTGCAGGATCTCATGTTTTACTTTGTGAGCTCTGTAGATACAAGCGCAGTACTGCCAAGTGGCGTGACACGCGAACCACTCATATACTCGTCCCCCCAAAGCGGGCTGCAACAAGGGTTCTTTATGTTGCAGCCAACACAGACCACCGCAACATTGGCCGGCGGCCCTTACCTGCTGGGCGCTGCCTTTACCGGCAATTTTCCCAGTGCTTACGAGCCGGGTCGAACAGGTCTGCCAACGCGCCTAGTCGTTGTCGGAGATGGCGACTTCGTGAACGAGTCACTCATACCCCCACAGGGAGGTAATGCTGAATTTGGACTGAACCTGGTGGACTGGCTCGCCCAAGATGATGCACTCCTGAGCATTCGTTCAAAATCTATCGAACCACGCACACTTCGGGATATATCTGAAGACACACGGCCTTTCATCAAATATGCCAACATGCTCGGGCCGTTGCTGATTGTTGTCATTTTTGGAGTTGCGCGCTGGCGCAAGCGGCGTGCAAGACAAATCGTAGTATTGAAGTAACCTGACTCATGCGGCAAAAGCAAACTCTTGTGCTCGGTGGCACACTGGTTGTGCTCCTGGGTATTGCCTGGATATCCGGTGTGTTCGATCGGAACCCGAGCAATGTTCATGTACCCGAACTTGATCTCCCAACCAGTGAAATCACACAGATCTCCGTCACACTACCGGATACAATACTCACACTGGAAAGACGAAGCCTGCGATGGTTCATGCGTGAACCTGTGGATATGCCAGCCGACTCGGCAACCGTCACACGCTTACTGAATGAGCTGGGAGATCTGTCGCTCAACAACCGAGCGACCAGCAACCCTGATCGCTACGGCATTTACGGCATCGATTCGACCGCTTCCACCGTGAGCCTGACATGGCCTGGCGGTGCTGAGGACATTGTGATTTCGAGGCAGGGGCGGGATTACCTGTCGATTTACGTCAGGATTGGAGATGATCCCAATGTTTATTCGACAAAAGGAAGAGTAACCGTGAACCAGGATATGGACCGTTGGCGAGACCGGCAAATTCTTGATCTAGGGATTGGCACCGTGATGTCCGCGCGAGTGACTCGCCCGGACCACTCTTACGAAGTATCCCTTAATAATGGAGTTTGGATGGTGGATGGCCAGCCGGGAGACAGCCTGCAGGTAACCAACTGGATTCGACGGTTCGCCCCGCTGAGTGCAGATGGTTTCTTTGATGATATTCCGGTACAGGTCCTGGCAGATCCAAGCTATCGTATTGACTTTTCAACCAACACGAACACGACCTCATCTGTCCAGGCAATGCCCGCCGAGTCTGCGATAGCTATCACGTCCGGCGGCAGTCAATTTACCTACAGGGTATACGAGAGTCGATTGGATCAACTTTTCCCTGACCCATCGTCATTGACTGGAGAGTAACTGATGATATTCTGATGACAGAAACCACACAATCTCAACAATTCGAGTACAAGGCCGAAATGCAGCAGCTGCTGCATCTCATAGTTAATTCGCTTTACACCAACCAGGAGATTTTCTTACGAGAACTAATCTCCAATGCATCGGATGCACTCAACAAGGCCCGCCTTCGCCAGCTGACTGACCATTCCGAAGGTGACAAAAATAATCTCCAGATTACGATCACTGTGGACGAGGATGCCCACACCTTGTCCGTAGAGGATACTGGGATTGGCATGACGCGCGATGATCTGATCAACCGACTGGGAACTGTTGCCAGTAGTGGTACGCTGGCCTTTATTGAGGAGCAGAAAGCAGCCGGCAAAAAGGTGGATGCCGGGATGATCGGAAAGTTTGGCGTGGGCTTCTATTCTGCCTTCATGGTAGCCGATAAAATAGAGATTGAAACGCTGCATGCCGACGAGGAAGCCGAATCATTGAATTGGAGTAGCGACGGTGCAGGCACATATACAATAAGTCCGGGCTTACGCAGTGAGCAGGGGACCAGTATTAAACTGCACTTAAAAGAAGACGCCAAAGATTTTGCGACGGAGCTTCGCGTACGGTCGATAATTCGGAAATACTCAAATTTCGTGGACTTCCCAATCATCCTAGGCTCCGACCAGGCTAACACAATCAAAGCTCTTTGGAGGAAACGCAAGGATGACGTGACGGATGAAGAGCGCAATGAGTTTTATAAGTTCTTAACAGGCGATTACTCGGAGCCTATCGGGCATTTACACCTGCAGATTGAGGGATTGATTTCGTTTGGTGCACTCCTGTTCATCCCCTCACAACCCCCTGTATCCTTCTTCCAGGAGGAGAATCGTCGCGGCCTCCACCTTTACTGCTCAGGAGTATTCGTGCGGGATGATGCACAGGAGTTGTTGCCGGATTACCTGCAGTTCGTAAAGGGTATTGTGGATACGGATGACCTTCCACTGAATGTATCCAGAGAGGTTACCCAGAACAGTCGTGCCGCCCAGCGAATCCGCTCTACGCTTACCAACAAGCTTCTCGGTCTTCTCAAGGACTGGGCTTCAGAGAATGAGGAGCTATATGATAGGTTTTTCAGCAATTTTGGGGTAATACTCAAAGCTGGATTCTGGAGTGATTATTCTCGACGCGATGAGCTCTTGGAGCTCATGCGCTACTACTCTACACACTCAGACGGCAGGAGCTTAACTACGCTTAAGGACTACGTCGAGCGTATGCCGGAGGATCAGGAAACCATCTATTACCTGTTGTCTGATTCCATCGAGTCCGCCCGCACCAGCCCTCATCTCGAGGTCTTCGCTCGCAAAGGTATCGAGGTATTACTTCTTCCGGACCCCGTTGATACTCTAACACTGCCAAATATGGCGGATTTTGAAGGAAAGTCTTTCAAGAGTATAACTGGGACAGATCTCGATCTTGGTGATGATTCTGAAGAGGTATCACTGCCCGATGATGATACCGATACCCTCCTCAAGCTCTTCCGCATTCAGTTGGGCGAACGGGTACAGGATGTGGCTGCATCCAAACGCCTAGTGGATTCTGCTGCAACACTGGTAACAACCGAAGAGGGGATGGATCCACAGATGGAGCGCATGATGAAATCTATGAATCCCGACTATGAGGGAACAAAAAAGGTGCTGGAAGTCAATGTGGAGCACCCCCTCATGAAAAATATTCTGGCACTGAAATCCGGCGAGAACCAAAACGACTTGGTTGAGGAAGCTATTGAACAAGTGTATGAAGGGGCACTCTTAATGGATGGCAACCTCTCAGAACCCTCTGCATTCGTTGCACGCATGACACGCATTCTCGTAGATGCGACCCGCACTCAGTAACTTGTTCCGTGAAAACTGACTCTCTCCTTGGAGGTGTTGAAGCCGGGGGAACGAAATTCGTCTGCGCAATTGGCCACCCGCCAGACGACATCCATGCCGTAGAACGATTCCCCACAACAACACCGGAGGAGACGATCGGTCGAACCGTGGACTTCTTCCGTGCACAACCCCAACTGCCGGAGTCCATTGGCATCGCCACATTTGGTCCCGCTGATGTGCGACGGGACTCAGAGACCTATGGCTTTATTACCAGTACCCTGCATTTCCAAGGCGGGTTTTTCCTGTGAGAGTTTAGCCGGGAATCTGGTCTTTATAGCCCCCAAAGTGCCCTTTTCGTACCTGATTTAATCCTCGATAGTCATCACTATAAAG
>LXNI01003099.1_pt1 | contig 10122 bp, 7 predicted proteins | sample 809091 | NCBI WGS metagenome assembly LXNI01 (sample SAMN04870527, study PRJNA318959) | sponge metagenome | biome: 01000161; feature: marine sponge reef; material: water | host: Sarcotragus foetidus | place: Greece: Milos, Mediterranean Sea | collected 2013-05-29 | depth 5-7 m | reverse complement strand
TGTCACCGACGAAGAGTGAATTGCGGTCGAACGATGCGGCGGATTGGCTATGATCATCAAGCGCCTTGACACGCGGCACTATATTCTGCCTCTGAGCCACCCCATGACGGACGCCACGCACGGTGTCATGACTCATTTCGAGGTGATTCTCGCCGAGCTGGAGACGGAATGCGGCCGCACTGGCTATGGCTACACCTATACCATCGGCAGCGGCGGGGCGGCTATCAAGGCCTTGATTGCGCGCGATCTTCAGCCGATCCTCGTCGGCGCCGACGCCAGCCGCATCGAGCAGATTTGGGAGCGTATGTGGCGCTGTATGCACTATGTTGGCCGGGGCGGGCTGGTCGCCTTCGCCATGTCGGCGCTGGACATCGCGCTGTGGGATCTCAAGGGAAAGCGAGAAGGGCTGCCGCTCTGGAAATTGCTCGGCGGCTATTCCAACCGGGTGCGGGCCTACGCCGGCGGCATTGACTTGCAGTTGAGTCCCGGCGAAATGATCGAGCAGACGCGCCGAAATCTGCAGAAAGGCTTCCGCGCCATAAAGATCAAGGTGGGCCGAGACAGGGTTTCGGAAGATGTCGAGCGGTTGCGGGCGGTGCGTGAATGCGTCGGCCCCGATTTCCCGGTGATGATCGACGCCAACATGCGCTATACGGTAGAGCGCGCGATTCGGGCGGCGCAAGCCTTCAAACCATTTGACGTGTTCTGGTTCGAGGAGCCGACAATCCCTGACGACTATTCGGGAATGGCGCGAATCGCGCGGGAAGGCGGCATTCCTCTGGCCGCGGGCGAAAACCTGCATACGATTTCCGAATTCCGACACACCATCGAAGTCGGGCAAGTCGCCTTTCCCGAGCCGGATGTCTCGAATATCGGCGGCATCACAAACTGGATGCGCGTCGCCAAGCTCGCCTATGCCCACAACTTGCAGGTCACATCGCACGGCGTTCACGAGCTGCATCTGCACTTGCTGGCGGCGATTCCCAATGCCTCATATCTCGAAGTGCATAGCTTTGGACTGGAACGCTACATCAAGAATCCGCCTTGTCTCAAAGACGGGATAATGACGCCGCCGGATACGCCCGGCCATGGCGTCCGCTTTGACTGGGAGCGGCTGGCTGAACACGAAGTAAGCTAGGGGCTGAGCTTTTGAGTGTTCCGTTGATATTGTTAACAATGCACAATTTACAATTTATGGCAAAGGGCATTTAATACGGAAACACGCAGCGTAGAATTGCCTCAGCGTAAACCGCGCTGCTACAGCAGCAAGCGTGACGTGAAAGGAGAGCTATCGACTCGAAAACTTAACCCGCTCGTTTTGAATTGCTTATGAAGTTAGGGAGGAAGACAACCATGAAGCGCAGTATTCTTAGCCTGATGTTTATCCTCGTTCTGCTGCTGTTTTCAGCTGCCGGGCTGGCGCAGGACATGAGCGAAGGCGACCTTGTTTATCCATTCCAATATGCCGACCTGGACGCCTACGCCGCCGCCACCGGTAATTCCATTGACATGTGGGGCGAAGCGCCGATGCTGGCCGAACAGGTTGCCGCCGGCGATCTGCCGTCTGTTGAAGAGCGCCTGCCCGCCCAACCTGCAGTTGTGCAGCCATTGGAATCCATCGGCGAATATGGCGGCGAGTTGGCTGGTCCGACGACTAATCCAACCTGTTGCGGCTGGGATGTTCTGGAAATGCGCTTGCAGAAGCTGCTCACGATCGACACCGATCTGACCAGCATCATCCCCAACATCGCCCGCGCCTATGAAGTATCAGACGATCAGACCACATTCACCTTCCACATCCGCGACGGTCACCGCTGGTCCGACGGCGAACCCTTCACCACTGACGACTTCCGCTTCTATTTCGAAGACGTGCTCGGCAATACCGAGCTGACGCCGAATCCTGGCGGTCCCTGGGTGTTGAACGGTGAATTGCCACAAGTCGATATTATCGACGAAACCACCATCCGCATGACCTATCCAGAGGCGCGTCCCACATTGCTGATCTCCATAGGCAGCGAGGTGAATCATCGCGGCTTCCGTCCCCAGCATTACTTCGCGCAATATCATGCCGACTACAATGCCGATGCCAATGATCTGGCCGCTGAGCTGGGCTTTGAAGACTGGGTCCAAATGTTCAACGCCAAGATGACCCCCTACAACAATACCTGGAATCTCGGGTCAGAAACCGATGCCTATTCGCCTACGCTGAATACCTTCGTTTTCGCCAGCGAGGATGCCTTTGGCAACAAGTACTACGAGCGCAATCCCTACTACTTCAAAGTTGATACCGCTGGCAACCAGTTGCCGTACACCGATACTCTGCGCCGTATTTTGGTCGAAGATTTGCAAGTGCAGGATCTCAAAGCAATTTCCGGCGAGTACAGCCACTATGGCTGGGGTACCCTCTTGAGCTTCCCCACTTACCGCGAGAATGAAGAAGCCGGCGGCTATCGCACGGCTCTGGCGGAATACAGCCGCGGCAACGAGTATTCGGTCATGTTCAACTTCACCACGCCCAACTTGGAACTGCGCGAGATATTCTGGGATATCCGCTTCCGCCAAGCCATGTCGGTGGCCATCAATCGCGATGAGATCAACGAGCTGGTCTACTTCGGCCTGGCTAATCCTTCGGCGAATTCGCCCGTGCCATCGTCTCTGTTCTTTGAAGACTGGATGCCCGGGCATTACTCGCAGTACGATCCCGATCTTGCCAATCAGCTGCTTGACGAGATGGGTCTTGATCAGCGTGACGGCGACGGCTTCCGCTTGAGGCCCGATGGCGAGACCTTGTTCTTGAACTTCCAGGTGTCGGTACCGGAAGATTCATGGCGTCAGATGGGCGAGCTGATCACCTCCTACTGGAACGAGGTCGGGGTTAAGACCAGCTACAAGCTGATCGGCAACGATTTGTATCGCGAGCTGCGCGACGGCAATCAAGTCGACTTGGCAGCCTGGGGCACGGACATGCTCGATATCGGCGAAGTCGCTAACGGACTCGCGAATATGCGGCCGCGTTGGGGCGCGCGCGCTTCCGGTCGCCTCTGGCAGGACTGGCTGAATTCCGACGGCGAAGAAGGTGAAGAGCCACCGCAGGAAATCAAAGATCTGTGGGCCGCCGGCGACGCCTTCCTTGAGGCTAGCTACGGCTCCGATGAGTGGCTCGAGTTAGGCAAGGAATTCTACCGCTTGTCCATGGGCGGGCTATACCAGATCGGTACGATTCAGCGCCCGCCGCAGCCCCTGCTCTTCAAGACAAACTTGAAGAACACGCCGCCGAACGACACCACCGGCCAATGGAGCTGGACCTATCGCCAATGGGTCATGTTCATGCCCGAGCAGTGGTACTTCGAGGGTGGCAGCAACTAAGCTAAGCAAGGCTCGTCGTGGTGTGGCCCTGGGTCACGCCACGACGCTCTGAAAACAGGACGTCTCAATGACACTCAGCGCCGCCATGCAACGATTTGCTACGCGGGACGCGGACAATCCCTGGTTTACGCAATTCCGCTACATGCCCGCGCCCGGGCTGGGTTACGAGCGTGGCATAGTCCGGCGCGACCCAAGCTGTATCATTCAAGTCGCGGGCCTTTACTACGTCTGGTATACGCGGGGAGCGCATCCTTGCGTTCCGGTCGGCCATGAGCGCGCGACTGACAGGCTTCCGGCCATGCCCTGGGACCTCACCGATGTCTGGTACGCCACATCCACCGACGGCCATACCTGGCAGGAGCAGGGTCCAGCAGTCGAGCGCGGGCCCGCCGGCAGCTACGATGAACGGAGTATATTCACGCCCGATGTGCTGGCTCACGATGGGCGCTACTACCTGGTCTACCAAGTCACTGCGGCGCCAACCTGGCGCAGCACGCCGGAATCCATCGCCATCGCCTGGGCCGATTCGCCGACTGGCCCCTGGACCAAGAGCAGCGCGCCGGTCGTCGAACCCGACCCCTCCGGCGAAGTGGACATTCGCGCGCATCCCGAGCAAGCTACAGTCAAGGGCAGTTTCGACAGCCTGCGCGTGCACGATCCGGCTTTGCTTTACCGCGACGGGCGCTACTGGCTCTACTTTAAGGGCGAAGGCATTGGCCACAGCAATATGGATAGCAAATGGGGCCTGGCCGTCGCTGACGACCCGCTCGGGCCCTACCTAAAGTCGCCGTTTAACCCGATCACCAACAGCGGCCACGAAGTGATGGTATGGAATTACGCCGGCGGCGTCGGCGCCTTGCTGACCCGTTGCGGGCCCGAGAAAAACACTATTCAGTTCGCCGCCGACGGCATCAATTTTCAAGCGCAGTCGGCGATAATCTCGCCGCCGCAAGCCGCCGGCGCGCTGCGGATTGACGAAAGCCGCAACACGGAACCGCTCGCCGGTTTGAGTTGGGGGCTCAGCCACGTAGCGACCTACAGCTCCCATAGCGTCGTGCAAGGCCATGATCCGCTTGGCTTGCTTGCCAACGACGAACCTTGGGATTTCATCGTTCGTTGGGAGCGTTTCAACAAGCGCCCCGCTTTCGACTAGATTAAGCGCAGACTGGCCGTAATCATGTCGCGGCGTCCGAATGTCCTATTCATTATCACGGACGATCAGGGTTACGGCGATGTCGCCTATCACGGCAACCCCTGGCTATTGACGCCAAACCTCGATCAGATGGCGCGCGAAAGTGTTCAGCTGGACAATCACCATCATGATCCGCTCTGTTCGCCATCTCGCGCGGCGCTGTTGACCGGTCAGTACGCCGCGCGCAACGGCGTCTGGCATGTGATACAGGGCCGCCACCTTTTGCATCCGCACGCGCGTACCATGGCCGACCATTTTGCAGCCAAGGGCTATCGCACCGGCATGTTCGGCAAATGGCACCTGGGCGACAATTATCCCTTCGCCCCGCAATATCGCGGCTTTGACGAGGCGCTCTGTCACAAGGGCGGCGGCGTGGGCGAGCTGCCCGACTACTGGGACAACAGCTACTTTGACGACACTTATTTTCTTAATGGACAGCCGCAGCCTTGCGCTGGCTACTGCACCGATGTCTTCTTCGCTGCAGTTTCAGCATTCATCAGCGAGCCGGAAGATGCGCCCTTCTTTGTCTATCTGGCGACCAATGCCATGCACGCGCCCTTCCTGGTTGAGGACCGCTATACCGCGCCCTACCGGGAGCTGGGCATACCCGACGCCCGCGCCAGCTTCTACGGCATGATCGCCAACTTCGACGAAAATCTCGGGCGGCTGTTTCAGCGACTTGAGGAACTGGACTTAGCCGAAAACACCATTGTCGTTTTTACATCCGACCACGGAACGGCCGCCGGCTTCGACGCGGCCACAGGCGGTGGCTACAATGCGGGCATGCGCGGCGTCAAAGGCTCGGTTTACGAGGGCGGCCACCGCGTCAACCTCTTCCTGCGCTGGCCGGGCGTATTGCCTGCCGAGCGCAAAATCTCGCAGCCGACCGCGCATATCGATGTCTTGCCGAGTGTGCTCGATCTCTGCAATATAAGCGCCGAAAATGCGGCAGACTTTGACGGCGTAAGTCTGGCGCCGCTGCTGCGCGGCGAAAAAGCAGACTTGCCCGAACGCGCTATCGTCATCCAATTGCAGCCCAATGTGCCGCAAAAGTGGCATCATACCGCGCTAATCAAGGGACGCTGGCGGCTTGTCAACGGCGAGGAACTCTACGACGTGGAAAGCGACCCGGAACAAGCTGACGATATCGCCGACGAATCCCGTCAAATTGTGGAGGCTCTTCGCCAGGAATACGAGAACTGGTGGCAGGGCATGCAAGACGCCTTCGCTGAAACGGTGGCGATTCCTGTCGGCAGCGAACACGAGAACCCGACGATATTGTCGGCTCGCGATTGGCATCCGACGCGGGGGCGAGTGCCCTGGAGCCAAACATGGATCGACGTTCCCGCTTATGACGCTGAGGGCTACTGGATGGTCGATGTGCTCGCCACCGGAGCCTACCGCATTGAATTGCGCGCGCATCCGCGGGAAGCCGATTTGCCGATGGGAGTCACGAGCGCGTCGCTACTCATCGGTGAGGACGAGTTTCGGCAGTCTTGCCGGGCCACTGACACCATGACTGCCTTTGATGTGCAGCTAAGCGCCGGCGTCACATCGTTGAGTTCATTGCTCGTCGACGCCGCCGGACAACGCGAACGCGGCGCCTATTATGTCTATGTGTGCAAAGTGTAGAGTTTCTGTGGAGCGACACTGATGGGATTAAAGCGATCTGACGTACTGATCACGCGCCCATGCGGCATGGATGTTTATCGCCGCTATCGCGCGACCGGGCTGGGCTGGGGTTTCTTGCCCGAGCCGGACCGCCGCGGTTTGCCGCCGGATGAAGAGATGATGCGCGATGTTGACGAAGCGCATCGCTGCGGCGTCAAATTCCAGGGACGGGTCGAGCTGGATGCTGACTGGATGGGCATGATTGACTACGACTCCAACTTCATGGAGTCAACAGTACGCGATCTGAACAACAAGCCGGCGGTGACCTGGTGGGCGCATACTTACAAAGGACATCCCTCGTACCACTTCTGCACCAACGCGCCCGGATATCGGCGCTATCTGATGGTTCAGCTGCGGCGAGTGATGGAGGCGGGCGCCGACTGGCTGATGATCGATTCCGCCATTCCCACCATCGGGGCGCTCAACGCGCGCTATGGCGGCTGCTTCTGTCAACATTGTATGGCCGGATTCCGCGATTTTCTCAAGGAAGACCTCGATCCAAGGGCGCGAGAAAGTTTGCAGACGGGCGACTTGGCGTCATTTGACTATCGCGATTATCTGCTGTCGCGGGGATTCACCGATGAGCGCTATCGCGCCGAGATACTCGCCTTTCCCGCCACGATTCCGCTGGCGCAGGAGTACTTCAACTATCAGTGGCGCGAGGTCAACGCGCTGTTTCGGGAATTCAAGCGTTATGCGCAAGAATTCGGCGAGGATGTTCCCATGAGCTCCAATTCGCCCTATTACTGGGCGGAGTTCATGTACGCGGTGGATGCGCATGATTTCTACACCAACGAAATGGAGTATCGGCCGCCGGAGGAAGAAGTCTTGCCCAGCGAGCCGATTTATACCTTCAAGCTCGCTGACGCGCTGGGGAAGCTGGTGGCGATAACCGGCGTGCCCAGCGCCTTTGAACCCTACCGCCTCAACGACCGTCCGGGGCACATCCGGCTCTGGATTGCGCAAGCCTACGCTCACGGGCACGTCTTTATGGCGCCGGACAAAATGTGGACGCGCCGATTAGCCGGCCAGCCCGACCGCTGGTATCACAGCAAGCCCGGCGATTACGAAGACCTGTATCACTTTGCGCGCGATTATCCGGACTTGTTCGACGGCTACGAGTCCGCAGCCTCAGTGGCTCTGATCTTCAGCAACAATGCGGTTCGTCAGTACCTTGGCGAGCGCCTGAGCAGCGGACATCTCGGCGGCCAAAATCGCAGCGCGCCCAAGACTGATTTGGTACAAGCCTGTCTTGCACTGAGCGCCGCCAATCTGCCTTACCGCATCATTGTCGCCGGCGACGACTGGATCGACGACCGCCTTCTCGACGCTGATCTATCTCAATTCCGCGCGGTCCTCCGCTTTGAACCGTCGCATCTGAACGGCGAACAGGAAGCATATCTGTCGAGCGCCGCGAATCAGCTTGTGACCTGGTCGACATCGGCAGAAATAATCAAAGCGGTGGGGCATGACGTCACGGCAGCCGGCGCCGAGAATCTGTCCGTGCTGCCTCGCATTCAGCCGGGGAACGCGAATTCGCCACTGATTTGCCACTTGCTCAACAGAAACTACGATCCGCAGACTGATAGTTATCGCAAAGAGAGCCATGTGGAATTGACAGTCGAGAGGGGCATGGTCGGTCGGATCTATACGTCTGCGACACTCTTCGCGCCAGGCCAAGCGCCTGTTGCGGTCGATTGCCGCGTGAGCGAAACATCCACCACAGTGACCATCCCGAACCTGGGCATGTGGGCCATATTGAAGTTGGAGTGAGGCCTAGGCAAAGTCGCCCTTCGTCCAGCGCTGGCGAATGGCCGTCAGCTGAGACAGCATTTGCTCGCGGACCCAATCGTCTTCAAAGAAACTGCAATGCTCGAAGAAGCGAAACAGGTCATCAAGCCGCTCCAGGAGCTCGTCATGGGTCACTTCAGCCGGGGCGGCGCTGAAGATTCGTCGCCGTAAGGGTGGGGCAAGCCATTCAGGGGGCGGCGCGCCGGTATCGAGGATGTGCTCGCTCGCTCTGAAATAACGCGTAACCGCCGTCTCAGCCGCGCGATTCGTCGTCCACAGTATGACGCGCACAATCATGAATGCGCCTAGCAAAGACGCCAGCACGAAGACCGCCAGCAAATCCATCAGTCGTCCTCGTCGAGGCCGCGCAGCTCTAATTCCTCGGCGAAGTGGCAGGCGGCGAAGTGCCCGGGCGCCACCTCATTCCACGCGGGCGTTTCCTGGGCGCAGATCTCCTGGGCGTAGCGACAGCGCGGGTGGAAATAACAACCGCTGGGCGGATCAGCCGGATTGGCCACTTCTCCCGGCAAGATGATCCGATCCATCTTGATTTCCGGATCCGTGGTCGGAACGGCGGAAAGCAGCGCCTCTGTATAAGGATGCTTGGGATCGGTGAAGAGCGACTCGGTGTCGGCCATTTCCACCAGCTGGCCCACGTACATGACGCCGACGCGATCCGAAATATGCTCAACGACTGAGAGGTCATGCGCGATGAAGAGGAAGGTCAGATTGAATTCTTCTTGCAGGTCTTCCAGCAAATTGAGAATCTGCGCCTGAATAGAAACATCAAGGGCCGACACGGCCTCATCGCAGACGATAAGACGCGGGTTCGGCGCCAGCGAACGGGCGATGCCGATGCGTTGTCGCTGCCCGCCGGAAAAGGCGTGCGGATAACGGTTGAGGTGCTGGATATCCAAGCCGACCACGTCCATGAGCTCGCGTACGCGGTCCTGGATATCGCGCGAATCGGAGAGCAATTTATTGTTGCGGATCGGCTCGGCGATGATATCCAGCACAGACATACGCGGATCCAGCGACGAGTAGGGATCCTGGAAAATCATGTGAAAATGCTGGCGTACATCGCGCAGGTCGCGCCGTTCCATAGCGGCGATATCGACTTCGTCGCCATCCGGCATACGAAAAAGCACCTGTCCCTCGGTCGGTTCGATTGCGCGCACGATACAACGCCCCAGCGTTGTCTTGCCGCTGCCGGATTCGCCAACCAAGCCGAAGGTCTCGCCTTCGCGAATGACAAAACTGACCCCGTCCACCGCCTTCACGTGGCCGTGGACAGTGCGGAAGAAACCTTTCTCAATCGGAAAGTGTTTCTTGAGATTCCATACATCCAGCAACACTTCACCGATTTCTTTTGCAGGGGGCGCCGGCGACTCAGGCATAGACCGGCTCGCTTTCTTCGCTGTGCAGATAGCAGCGAACAAAATGCTGATTTCCCATGTCAACCAGCGACGGGACAGCCGCATCGCATTTGCCGGCTATAAAGTCATCGCAGCGCGAGGCGAAACCGCATTGCGGCGGCGGATTCATCGGTACGGGTACGTTGCCGCGGATGGCATCCAGCCGTCCCCGCCCGCGGCCGCCCAGGCGCGGGATAGACTTGAGCAAGCGCTGCGTATAGGGATGCAGCGGATTCTTGAACAGCTCCACAGTCGAAGCGCGCTCAACGACACGGCCGAGATACATGACGTTGACCTCATCGGCGATTTCAGCGATCACGCCTAAATCATGCGTGATGTACATGATAGCCATGCCAAACTCATTCTGCAGTTCTTTCATCAGTTCCAGGATTTGCGCCTGCACCGTCACATCCAGAGCGGTGGTGGGCTCGTCAGCAATCAGCAGCGACGGACTGCAAGACAAGGCTATCGCAATCATCGCTCGCTGGCGCATGCCGCCGGATAGCTGGTGCGGATATTCATCATATCGCTGTCTCGGATTGGATATGCCCACGCGATTGATCATATCGAGGGCGATGCTTTTCGCTTTTCGTTTGTCGCGCGTGATATGCAGCTGTATGGCTTCTATGATTTGCGCGCCAACCGTATGCACTGGCGACAGGCTGGTCATCGGCTCCTGGAAGATCA
>LXNI01003097.1_pt1 | contig 10123 bp, 11 predicted proteins | sample 809091 | NCBI WGS metagenome assembly LXNI01 (sample SAMN04870527, study PRJNA318959) | sponge metagenome | biome: 01000161; feature: marine sponge reef; material: water | host: Sarcotragus foetidus | place: Greece: Milos, Mediterranean Sea | collected 2013-05-29 | depth 5-7 m | reverse complement strand
ACGTGGCGCCGGGAGCACCGGGTGAATTACTGATCCGGGCCAGGGGAGACAACCCGCACAAGGGGTTCTTCTCCGGTTATTACAAGAACCCGGAGGAAACCGCGCGGGCCTGGGAAGGCGGCTATTTCCATACGGGCGACGTGGTGCGTATCAGCGCCGACGGCTCTTTTCATTTTGTCGACCGCCGCAAGAATATTATCCGGCGCAGCGGTGAGAATATCGCTGCGGTGGAAGTGGAAAACGTGCTGTTCCAACACCCGGCCGTGGCCAACTGCGCGGTCACACCCGTGTATGACGAGACCCGCGGCGAGGAGGTCGGCGCGTGCGTGATCCTGAATGAGGGCGCCGGTTCCGAACGGGACGTGGCTGAAGCCTTGTACACGTTCTGCACGGAACACCTGGTTTATTACAAGGCGCCGGCCTGGTACCTGTTCGTGACTGAATTACCCATGACTGCCTCACAGAAACTGCAACGCGGCGAGATCAAGGCGCTGGCCGGAAAGCTGGTGGAAGAAGGCCGTGGTATCGACCTCAGGGAGCGCAAGCGCAGGAACAAACATGTTGCCGTATGAGGACGTGGCGCTGGTCGCCGCGACCAGCCTGCCTTATGTAAAACGCAGTGAGCACAGCGCCGCGTGGTTTATCGGCATGACGTTTGCGCAACTGCTGCAACGCGCCGGATTACAGAAACACGAAGTGGATGGCCTGGCCATTGCCAGCTTTACCCTGGCGCCGGACAGCGTAGTGGGTATGACCGAATACTTGGACATCGCGCCGGGCTGGCTGGAGCAAATACCCATGGGCGGCGCCAGCGGCCCGGTCGCGGCGCAGCGCGCGGCGCGCGCGGTGCAAGCGGGCGATGCCGGGGTTGTGGCCTGCATAGGCGGTGATACGGCCACGGCTGAGACGTTTGTGAACCTGGTGGAAAATTTCAGCCGCTTTTCCACGGATGCTGTCTATCCCTACGGCGCCGGCGGGCCGAATACGGTGTTTGCCATGATTACCCGTCATTACATGGAGCACTTTGGCGCGCGCCGGGAAGACTTCGGACGCATCTGTGTGGCCCAGCGGGAAAACGCCCTGGCCGCGGGCCGGGCAATCTTTAACAAGCCGTTATCCATGGAGGATTACCTGGGAGCCCGTCCCGTCAGCGAACCCTTGCACCTGTACGACTGTGTCATGCCGGTAGCCGGCGCCGACGGTTTCCTGGTGATGACGGTCAGGCGGGCGGAAGCCCTGGGACTGCCTTACGCCAGGCTGCTGGCGGCCGGGGAGCGGCACAACGCCTGGGCTGCTGACCCGGTGCATTTTCGCGGCGGTTGGGGGCTGTACCGGGACCGGATGTATGAACAAGCCGGTATCGGCCCGGATGAGATTGATTTTGTGCAGACCTATGACGATTATCCGGTTATCTCCATGATCCAGATGGAAGACCTGGGCTTTTGTGAAAAAGGCTCAGGGCCGGAATTTGTGCGCACGCACCCGTTGACCTGGAACGGGGGAGGCTTGCCGCATAATACCTGTGGCGGGCAATTGTCCGCGGGGCAGGCCGGCGCGGCCGGGGGGTTCCTGGGCACGGTCGAGGCGCTACGCCAGCTTACCGCAACGGAGTTGCCCAACCAGGTGGCCGGGGCCAGGACGGGCATGGTCAGCGGCTACGGTATGGTGAACTACGACCGTTGCCTGTGCACCAGCGCCCTGATCCTGGGGAGAGGCAATCAATGAGCGCTAAGGCAACTCCTCCGGCGCAACGCTCCCGTCTGTGGCAGAACGTCAACCAGGCCGCCGCCGAGGGTTTGTTCAAACTGCAAGTGTGCGCCTCATGCCGGCAGGTGCAATACCCCCCGCAGGAATTCTGCAGCGGTTGCCTTGCTGACGAGTTGACTTGGGAGGAAGTCAGTGCGTTCGGCAACGTGCTTTCCTGGGCGAGGCTGAGGGCCGGCAACCACCCGTTTTTCAAGGACAGGTTGCCCTTGCACACAGGACTGGTAAAAATCGAGTGTGGCCCGGTCATGTTGGTTTACCTGGCCGCGGCCTGCCTGCACACGGGAGCCAGGGTGCAGGTAACCGGCAAACCGGACCCATCCGGCCAGGTTGTGTTTGTTGCCGCGCAACCCGGCGCCGATACGGCAGATGAGTTTGGCGGCATTTTATCGGAGCGGATTTAATGCCTCTCTCCCGGCTATGTAATTCAACCACATTAACCGAGACAAAATATGACACAAAACACTAACACAGCCGTGATAACCGGCGGCAACCGGGGCATTGGCGCCGATATTACCCGGCGTTTCCTGGAGGGTGGCTATCAGGTGGTGAATATTTCCCGGCAAACGCCTGAGTTTTCCCATGAACGCCTGATCAATTACCGCGCGGACCTGGCGGATGAGCAGGCCACCCGGGACGTCGGTATCGAGATCGCGCAACACCACGCGGTGACCCACTTCGTGCACAATGCCGGTGTGATCAGGCCGGACCTGCTGGAAGACGTGAAGCTGGCAGATCTGGATTACCTGACGCAACTGCACATCGGCAGCGCCATCACCCTGGCGCAAGAATTCATCCCCGCCATGCGCGCCGCGCAGTTTGGTCGTATTATCCTCATCTCATCCCGAGGCGTGCTGGGCCTGGTCACCCGCACCAATTACGCTGCCACCAAGGCCGGACAGATCGGCATCACGCGCACCTGGGCGCTGGAACTGGCCAAAGACGGCATCACGGTAAACTGCGTTGCTCCGGGGCCCATCGTCACGGATATGTTCCACGAACTGGTGCCGGAAGAGAGCGAGCAAAAGGACCGGATCGCACAAAGCGTCCCGGTGAAACGCCTGGGCACGCCGGAAGACATCGGGCGGGTAGTCAAATTCCTGTGTGAGGAAGACAGTGGCTTTATCACCGGTCAGACCTGGTACATCTGTGGTGGCGCCAGCCTGGGCGCGCTGGCATTGTAGTCTCTTGTATCGAGGGGTAACCACCTGCTTGTTTTCTCCCGCCCACTCCTGCGCAAGCGGGAGCCTTTACCAGGCGCTTCCTGACTCGGTGCTGTCAGGCGAGAGGCGAGAGTTAAACCTGCCCCCAGACAATCAGCCCCAGGTAAAACAGCGCAAACAGTGTCAAGGCCCAGATGCAGGCTGTGCTGTAGCGGGTCAGGCCCGGCGCCGGTTTCGCTGCCGCGGGCACGTCGTCTGAGTGCATGGACCGGTGTATCAACCAGGCCAGTACCGGCGCGGTGATGAAAGCCAGGGTGGTGGCGATATCGATCAGGGTTTTGAAGGAATGGATAAAAAACATCAGGATCGACATGGATATCAGCACCATTCCCAGGATCGTGGCAAGATAGATTCTGAAGTGCTGTTGCGGCGACAACCTCCGCACCCGGAAGCACTCCACCAGTGCGCAGACATTGCGCGGGTAACCATCATGCAACACCAGCACCGTGGACAGCATGACCGCAAACGCGGCCAGCGCTATAATCGGCCGGGTCCAATCACCCAGCAGCGAGGTGTAGATACTGATAAGCTGGGCGGAAAATTCAGCGGGAGAGGAAGAGAATTGCTGGCCGGAACCGTGCATCACGGCCGCCCCGAGCAGCAGGAAGCAGACCGCAGTGACCAGGGTCGAAAAATAGCCCACATGGTAGTCCAGTTTGACTTCGTGCGCGGTCAGCTTGTGTTGTTTGTCCTTTTCCAGCACCCATAAGGATTGCCAGATACAGGTTTCGAAAGGCGCCGGCATAAAGCCGATCAAGGCGGCCAGGAACAGCGCGGATGAGCGGTTTAACACGTGCGGCGTAAAGATGTCGGTCTGCTGCCAGTCCAGCAAGGGTACGGACAGCGCGGTCGCGGCCAGGGTGGAGACAAACAGGGTGAGCAGCAACACTTTGGTTACCCGGTCCAGCCAGCGATACTGGCCGGCTACCAGACAGGCGCCGGAAAAGACACAGATGCCCGCCGCAACAAGGCCGATAGGCAGGTCCAGGTCAAAACTGATCACCGCCAGTCCGGACGTCACCAGCACCACTGCGGCAAACCCGGTAAACATCACGCAAAATACTACCAGGGCACATAACAGTACCGCCCAGGTTCCCTGCTTGCGAAAACCGGTCAACAGGTGCTGGCCGGTGGCGTGAGCATATTCGTGGCCGAAACGGAAGGTCGGGTATTTCAAGACAAACGCCAGCAGGATGAACAACAGCAGGTCCATCCCGTACAGCGCGCCGGCGCGGGTCGATTGCACCAGGTGCGATACTCCGATAGCGGCTGCGGCCATCAGCAGGCCGGGACCGAGAATGGTAAAAAACCTGTGCTTCATTGTTAGTACTAGAAGATCCTCGCCTCCAGTCCCGCGGCCATGGTCATGCCGAGTTCCTCGCAGTATGCCAGGAATTCCGGGCGGTAAGCGCCCTTGCAGATTAACGGTTCCTGCACCGCTTTCCAGGCCAGTCCGGTGATGATACGTTCCATGCTGGTCCTGGCGCCGGCGCCGTCATTGCCGGCCCGGATAAACAGCGCATAGGGCAGTCCTGCGGTTTTTTCCAGGCACGGATAATAAATCCGTTCAAAAAAGTCCTTGATGGCGCCGCTCATATAACCAAAGTTCTCGGTGGTGCCGAGCAGGATGCCGTTGGCCCATAATACGTCATCCGGCCCGGCCGCGCCCGGCGCGCAGACGCGCAACTCCACTCCCTCTATATCTTCGTGCGAGGCGCCCTTGACCACCGCGTCCGTCATTGCCCTGGTATTGGCGGATGGCATGTGGGAGACAATCAATAAACGCCGGTCTGACATTTGAATATCATAGGGGGATAAGGTTATCATCTCAACTCGGGACACTTATTTCGGGTATATGACAGATGATCAGGGCTTCCATAGTCGGCGCAACAGGTTATACGGGTGTTGAATTGATGCGCCTGCTGGCCGGACATCCTGAGGTGGAACTGCTGGCGCTCACGTCCCGTACCGAACAGGGCAAGCCGGTGGCGGCGCTGTTTCCATCACTGCGCGGCGTTGTTGAGATAGATTATGCCGACCCCGACAATGCAGCCCTGGCCGACAGTGACGTGGTGTTTTTTGCAACACCGAACGGTACCGCCATGCACCATGCTCCGGATTTGCTTGAGGCCGGTGTCAAGGTGATCGACCTGTCGGCGGATTATCGTCTGCGGGAGCGGGAACAATGGGAGCAATGGTACGGGCAACAGCACGCCAGTCCTGGTTATTTGCATGAAGCTGTGTACGGCCTGCCGGAAGTGAACCGGGCTGAAATCGCCAACGCGCGCCTGGTTGCGAACCCCGGTTGCTATCCTACCGCCATTCAACTGGGCTTTCTGCCGCTGCTGGAAAACAACCTGGTAGAGACGCACAGCCTCATTGCCGATGCCAAATCCGGGATCAGCGGCGCTGGCCGCAAGACAACGCTGACCACCCAGTTCTGCGAAGCCGGTGAGTCGTTTTCCGCGTACGCCGCGGCCGGGCATCGGCACCTGCCGGAGATCAAGCAAGGCCTGGCAGGGTTTACCCAACATAAAGTTGATCTGGTTTTTGTTCCGCATCTGTTACCCATCATCCGTGGCATTCACGCGACCCTGTATGCCCGCCTGCGCCAGCCGGGCGCCGACCTGTATGAGGTTTTCCACACCCGTTATGCGAATGAACACTTTGTTGACGTCCTGCCACGCGGCGTGCATCCTGATACGGCGTCAGTCAGGGGTTCCAATACATGCAGGCTGTCTGTTTTTCAACCACAGGACGGCGCTACCGCTGTGGTGCTTGCCGTGGAGGACAACCTGGTCAAGGGCGCGGCGGGCCAGGCAGTCCAGAACATGAATATACTGTTTGGTTTGCCCGAGACGACCGGTTTGGCACAGGTCGCGGTCTGGCCGTGACGGCGCGCGGTGCGGATGACGCGGTTATGAACAATTTCATCATCAGGCCCTACCGGTCCTTGCGCCTGCGGGTACTATTGCTATTGCTGTTATTATTACTGCCGCCACTGGCGTTGTTGATGTACCTGGAAGTGGTGGATGTCAACTGGAACCTGAACTTGCTGTGGGGCCAGGGCGAGGGAGCGTCCGCTGAGGAGTTGCTTGACGAAAACGTACAACTCAATGAAAGGTTGGTGATTCTGGAACAGAATAACCAGGTGGACAAACAAGCGGTCGCCCTGTTGCAGCAACAGTTGCTTGAAGCGCAGGAAGAAAACTTCCGGTTGCGAAAAGACCTGGAGTTTTACCAGGGGATCATGAACGTCAAGGACGACAAGAACTCACCGATAGTGCACGGACTGCGGATTAAATCGTTGGCGCAGCATAATGCTTACCGAATGGAATTGATATTGCTGCATATCACTAACAAGGACGAGCTGTTTGAGGGGGAGTTGGATATCACTGTGGCGGGCATCCAGGACGGCGCGGCCAAGCGCTTGCCGTTGCGTGGCCTGAGCCGTGATCGGAACAAGGATTATGCGATCAGGTTCAGGAATTTTCAGCGTTTCGAGCAAAATTTCATTTTGCCGGATAAATTTGAAGCGCAAACTATAGTGGTAACCGTGTCCATTAGTGGCCAGGATAAGGGTAAACTTGAACGAGTATTTGATTGGCCAGTCACTGCAGATGGGGAAACTGAAAATGTTGGGTAGCAACAGAAAGCAAAAAACAGCAAAAATCGTCTCATTAGTCGGGGAAAATACGGAAGTCAATGGTGACATCAGATTTTCCAGCGGTTTGCATGTCGATGGTGTCGTTAAGGGCAATGTGATTTCCGAGGCTGACAACACGTCGGTATTGTCTCTCAGCGAGCGCGGGGTGATAGAGGGGGAGATACATGCCTCCTACAACATCATCGACGGGACTGTGAGCGGCAATGTGTACAGTAGTGAGCACATTGAACTTAAATCCAGCGCGCGCATTACCGGCGACGTCTATTACAACATGCTGGAGATGTCCAGCGGCGCCCAGGTAAGCGGCCGGCTGATCCATACCCCGGTCACAGCCGAGACTGAACTGCAACCGGCAGCTTCTGATTTGGATAGCGACTCTTTCTGAGCCTGCTGCCTGGCGCTATGTTATACTGGTTCTTGAAACAACAGTGATATCCCATGTATAATCAACCTTGACGCCGGATTAATCAGACCACCTCGGAGAACATCACGACCATGCTTGAAACAACACACACCTTGCCGGACCCGCTTGTTTTTACGGATTCTGCCGCATCCAAGGTCAAACAATTGATTACCGATGAGGAGAATGAGGCGCTGATGCTGCGGGTCTTTATCTCAGGCGGCGGCTGTTCCGGGTTTCAGTACGGTTTCACGTTTGACGAGAGTATTACCGATGGTGACACTGTCGTGGAGAAGGAGGGCGTCAAACTCCTGATAGACCCCATGAGCATACAGTACCTCACCGGCGCCGAGATCGATTTTTCGGAAAACCTGGAAGGCGCACAGTTCGTTATCCGCAATCCCAATGCCCAGACTACCTGCGGCTGTGGTTCTTCATTTTCGGTTTAGCTTCCGGGCGGCGTAATCTCCACAACGCTTGCCTGGGTTGGGTTATTGTACCCGTAACACGTTGTTACCTGCTGCGTAGACAGCCCCCAGTACAACAGGTTTTTGCGCGCCGGTGACGGACGGCAGGTTGCCGGGGACATTTTCCAGCCGCTGGTGCGCCAGCCAGGCGAAGGTCACTGCTTCCACTGCGTCCGGGTGAATACCGTACGCGTCGGTGGATGAGACCCTGAGGTCGGGGAGCAGCGCTTGCAGGCGCTGCATCAGGCTGGTGTTGTGCACGCCTCCGCCGCAGACCAGTAACTCCTGGGTCGCCGGCGCGTGGCTTGATATGGCAGCCTGTATACCGGCCGCAGTCAGTTCCAGCAAAGTGGCCTGTATGTCTTCTGCCCTGGCGTCACTGCCGAGCTTTTCCCTGTGCCGGGCCAGCCAGCGCAGGTTAAAGTCGTCCCTGCCGGTGCTTTTTGGAGGTGGGGTTGAAAAATAGGGATCGGACAGCAGCAGTTCCAGCAAATCCTGCCGAACTTCGCCGCTGGCGGCCCAACCACCCTTGTCGTCATAATCACGCCCTTGGCATTGTTGAATCCAGGCGTCCATGAGCGTATTGCCCGGACCGGTGTCGAAACCGCGCACTGCCGCATCGGCGGCGCGCGGCAGGATGGTGATATTGGCTATGCCACCGATATTCAACACCACCCGGTTGATGTCCGGGTCGCGCAACCTCCAGGCATGAAACGCCGGGGCCAACGGCGCACCCTGGCCGCCGGCGGCCACGTCGGCGCGGCGGAAATCCGCGACCGTGGTAAGGCCGGTGAGGCCGGCAATGATGTTGGGGTCGCCGATTTGCAGGGTGCAGGCAGGCACGGCCTCAGGCAGGTGCAGGATGGTCTGCCCATGGCTGCCAATGGCGCGCACTTGATGTGCCGGTATGGCGTTTGCCTCAAGCAACTCCAGGACAGCCTGGCCGAAATGTTTGCCGATCCGGGCATCCAGACGGCTCGCGCCGGTAATGGACGTTGACAGGTTGATGCCTCTCAGTTCCGCTTGTAGTTCTGCGTCAAGTGAATACTGGCGGTAGTCGATGATTTGCAGTTGTTCATCGCTGATGCGGACCAGGGCTGCATCCAGCGCGTCCGCGCTGGTTCCTGACATGAGGCCGATGTAGTACATGGGAGTGTTATACTCTACCTGACAAACCGAAAGTATGAGCTTAGCCTGTATGAATAGTCAAACAATAAACTTCCCGGTGGCGGGACATGCCTGATTTGGAAGCCGCACTGGCCTTGCTGCGCCGGGGCGCGGACGAGATCATTCGTGAGGATGAACTGCGCGGGAAACTGGAACGAGGCGCGCCGTTGCGGGTAAAAACCGGTTTTGATCCGACCGCACCCGACCTGCACCTGGGGCACACGGTGTTGATCAACAAGATGCGCCATTTCCAGGAACTGGGGCACCACGTAATGTTCCTTGTCGGCGATTTTACCGGGCTTATTGGCGATCCCTCCGGGCGGGACGCCACGCGCAAGCCGCTGACGCCGGAACAGCTTGCCGGGAATGCCGAGACCTATAAGCAACAGGTATTCAAGATACTGGACCCGGACAAGACGGAGCTCTGTTTCAATTCCGAGTGGGGCAAGGCGCTGGGCTCTGCCGGCATGATCAAGCTGGCGTCGCGCTATACCGTCGCGCGCATGTTGGAACGGGACGATTTCAAGAAGCGTTACGCCGGTAACCAACCCATTTCCATCCACGAGTTTCTCTACCCGCTGATGCAGGGCTATGACTCGGTGGTGATGCGGGCGGACGTGGAACTGGGCGGCACCGACCAGAAGTTTAACCTGCTGGTAGGGCGGGAACTGCAGAAAGAAGACGGGCAGAAACCCCAGGTTGCCCTGACCATGCCCATTCTGGAAGGACTGGACGGCAAGCGCAAGATGTCCAAGTCGCTGGGAAATTACGTAGGCATAGACGAGCCGGCCGAGGCCATGTTCGGCAAGCTGATGTCCATTTCCGATACGCTGATGTGGCGTTATTACGAGTTACTGAGTTTCCGCCCCATGGAGGAGGTGCGCCGCTTGCGCGAGGAGGTAGAGCAGGGGATGAACCCCAGGCAGGCCAAGGTGGAACTGGCCCTGGAGATCGTCGCGCGCTTCCACGATACGCGCGCGGCAAAACAGGCGGAAGATGAGTTCAACGCACGTTTCCGCCGGGGTGCGCTGCCGTCCGAGATTGAGGAACAGCAGGTGGCCATCGACGGCGCTGAGATACCCGTTGCCGTGCTACTGAAAAAAAGCGGCCTGGTGGCCAGCACTGCAGAGGGTATTCGCATGCTGAAACAGGGCGCGGTGCGTATCGATGCGGCAAGAGTGGAAGACGGCGCCATGGCGGTGCCGACCGGCGCAACCCACGTTTTCCAGGTAGGCAAACGCCGTTTCGCCAGGGTCACGGTTACCCGGCAGGAATGACTCTTTGCAGGGGAGTCAGGGAGGGGTAAAAAATAAAATGAAAATAAAGTTGACGGGTGGTTTAAGGTGTGTATAATCCGTTCCCTTCGATCAAGGCTTTTCCTTGTCACAGTTCTTTAACAATCCAGATCAAGATATTTGTGTGGGCGCTTATGTCA
>LXNI01003096.1_pt1 | contig 10124 bp, 7 predicted proteins | sample 809091 | NCBI WGS metagenome assembly LXNI01 (sample SAMN04870527, study PRJNA318959) | sponge metagenome | biome: 01000161; feature: marine sponge reef; material: water | host: Sarcotragus foetidus | place: Greece: Milos, Mediterranean Sea | collected 2013-05-29 | depth 5-7 m | reverse complement strand
ACAAATGCTATGAAGTCTGCATCTGACTGTGGTGTTTGGCGTTACGAGGTTGGAGGTCGTGATTCCCGCTGAATGGTTCCCGCCGATTCGGATCAGCCGCCGCCGTTGCGTCGGCGGTTGTCCAGAGCCTTCCTGAGTTGTACCGCACTGGGTTGCTGATAGCACCGCAGCACCGTCTGAGCCTTCTTCCAGCCGCCAAGCTCGCAAAGCACCTTCAGCGGCAGGTCCATGAGATCGGACGCGAACTTGCGACGGAGCGAGTGCCAGCCCCGTCCCCGCCTCGGCTCCAGTCCCGCGAGGGTCTCGGCCCTCTTCCACCACTGAAACGCGCAAACGCGGCTCATGCACCGCGTCGCATCGCTCGACGAAGGCAGTACCGGCGCGTCACCCGTCCCGGTACCCATCCTTCGCGCCACCTCCAAGGCGGCGACCGCCTCGGCGGTCAGTGGCGTAACGTGCTCGTACCCCGTCTTCTCATGCTCGGCGCGCCACCGGACCTCGCGGCCCTCGATGTCGATGTCTCCCCAGCGGAGCCCGCGGATGGCACCGATCCGGTGCCCGGTTTCGTGCGCGAGCACGAGCGCGACATGGAACCGCCACCCCACCTGCCGGGACACCCCGAGCATCGCCCGGTACTCGTCCTCGCTGAGGACGACCCGGTTGGGATTCTTCTCCTTGGGCTTCCTGAGGCCCTTGAGCGGGTTGGAGTCGAGGAGCAGCCGTCCGTGTTCGTCCCTCGACCTTGCGGCCCAGTTGAGCACCGTCATCAGGAACGTCAGATCCCATTCGATCGTCCGGTTGCCCACCGGCTTGCCCGAGCGTCCGGCCCTGCCTGCCCGCCGCGCTTGGATGAAGCGGTCCCAATCACGCTGCGAGAGTGTCTCGGGTCTTCGGTCCCGTCCGAAGAAGCGGAGGAACATCCTGGTCGTGACCCGGTCGCGCTGTCGCGTCCGCCTCCCCTTCGTGGGCGTCACCTCTTCGCCGTAGATTTCAAAAAGCGTTCCCAGAGTGAGCGGCTCGGGCTTGGCTTCCGCCGCGCCGTTGGGCTCATGAACCGCGAAGCCCGCGGCGGCCTCGTCGGCCTGCCGCTTGGCGCGAGCCCAGTCACGGTGCTTGAGCGACTTCGTGCGCCTTCGCCCGTTCTCGCGCCACTCCATCTGGAAAATGCCGGTCTTCGGGTCAGGGAACACCCTCACCCGATTCCGGCCCCATTCGCCGGCGCCGTAGGAGCGCCGGCTTCGTTTCGTGCGTGCCATCGTTCGATTCCTCGCGTGATGGACTGCACGATCTGCGCGAACGGAACTTCGCACGGGAGAGGCGTCTAGACCAGTGCTTTGTTGGCGGCTGGAAGCTTTTCGGGCGAGCCGCTCGGCTACCTCGGGCGGGTCGTCGAGTTGAAGAACCTGCGCCGCGCCGCACACTTCGAAACAGCCACCGCCAGTCTTGTCCTCATACCTTCGAGCCGACTTCCCCGGAGGTGTGTCTTGGACCGTCAACCTGCTGGAAGGGACTTGGGGCTCTCTCAACTCTCGGCTTGACCACGTCCTGGCACGCGCCGGAGGCCTGGAGGTTCCGGCACACGGATCCGCATCGAAGCTCGATCTTGACCTCCAGCCGGCTGGGACCCTCTTTTCTTTTGAGTCATGTGTCACTTGTCTTCCGCAGAAGGGGTTCCGTTTGTTCGTCTACATTGATGAATCCGGCCATCCGCACCCGAACGACAGCCACGAGCGACCGGTGGATGTCGCCGTGTGCTTGAGACGAGAGGACGTCAGGCAAATCACGGGAGCCCTCCATCGCTTCAGTGAAGACTTCCGGGCTAGTATTGGGAGTAAGACGAGGCTCCGAAGCGACGAGCGCGAAGGGAAGGCCGTCGCCTTCCTCAACCCGAAGGCACTGTTGGGATGGCCTGCGAAACGCGTGTACGCAGACTCCGTGATGGATCTCATTCGGAATCTTGATGTGACGATCTTCGCTATGGTGATGGAGCGCCCCGACGAGCCGATCTACCGCGGCGACGACCACCTACAGACCCAACATCGATGGATCCTTGAGAGGGTTGACGCCCTGATCGAGAGGAAGGAGACCGGTCGCATGGCGACCGTGGTCTTTGACGGGCGGGATCCCTCCGAGAACGTAAGGCTCGACAAATGTTTCTCGAATTTCCTGTTTCGGTCCGTCGCGGGAAAGGCGATGACGCGGATCGTGCCCGGCGTGCTCTTTGTCGACTCGGAGATCACACCGGGCATCAAGCTGGCAGACTTCTGTGCCTACATCCTCAGGATCTACTACGAGCGGGGGCTTGACCGACAGGATCCACGCGGTGACCCCTACCTTACGACGATCAAGCGATATGCGGAGATCATCCGACAGAAGACCTTCGATTGGGAAGAGGACGGCGTAAAATCTTGGGGAATCCGCACGATGGGAAAGGAACACTTCTTCTACAGGGAGTAGCTCCTTGCTCCCCCAAAAACGGGAGCCAGTCGCGGCACCAAGGATCCAAAGACCCCCTCCGGGCACCACTTCCGGCTCCACTTGAACCATTGGGGTTCTTCGCACCGCTGTCAAGCCCTGGACCCTCTTGGAGCGCGACGGAGGGACCGTTGCCGGAAGTTCATCCGTATCCGGGACTACGCTGGACCGCTTGGGACATCCACTCGCAGGCGGCGGCTTGACGCGGCCCCGCGTGCGCTCCCGGTTCCAGCCGGAGGTGACACTCGGCAGTGAGGGAAGGAGTCACATGCACGGCGGGTCCTTCAACCGCGGGCGACCGCGCTGATCGCCCATCTTAGGGGACGAGAGAAGGCCCTGGAGGCTTTCGGCTGGACCGGACGCCGGGCCGAGTGGATCGCCTTGGCCTGCCTCAACGGCGGCGTCTTCACCCGCGCGCAGTGGACGAGCTTTCTGGGTTGCCACCCTGAGAAGGTGCGACGCGCCGTGCTCGCCCTTGTCGCGCAGGGCCTGGCCGTCGAGGAAGCCCCGGCGGCCGGCGTCCACGGGATCGGCCGCGTGTGCCGGATCCAGGCCCACGAGGTGTACCGAGCGCTCGGAGCCGAAGAGTTCCATCGGCCGCGCCGGATCACGTTCAGGGCCGTGCTCATGCGTCGGCTGCTGGCGCTCGACTACGTTCCTCGACCGTACTCGCTTGCCGTGGCTCCCGACAGAGGCCGAGAAGGTCGCCGCATTCGAGGCGCTCGGGATCGAGCGCCGGGTCCTGCCTCAGCGGACCTACCGGGGTGCCGCCGGGAACATACGCCGCCACTTTCACCTCGGCCTGCCACTCGCGTTGGGTGCCGAGCGCGCGGTCTTCGTGTACGTCGATCCCGGCCACGAGACCGCGACATCGCTGCGCGCCTGGGGCGCGGCACACCGGAAGCTATGGTGGGTGCTCCGTGATCGCGGATACAAGATCGAGGTCGTGGCCGTTGCGCGGGGCTGGAAGGAGACGAGCCGAGCGGACACCGTGCTCGGCAACTGGGCGAGAGACCCGCGCCCATCCAAGTACGACGCGGAGATCGCCCGGAAGATCGAGCGGATCGAGCATGTCCTCCGCAGCGGGGACAAGAACCTGACCCGAGAGGTGTGTGGCGACATCCGGGGCGGACTCGTGCGGCTGGCGGAACTCAGGAATCGGGCTCGCCGACAGTCCGGTCGAGGGTTGTTGCACCGGGTGAGCGCATGGCAGACGGAGCGGCTCAGGCGGACGGTGTACTGATGGGGATCCGGCCATCCCGGTGCCGCACGGGACATGTGTTTTTTGCTTCGAGGTCGACCGGACACGAAATCCACCCTCGGATGTCACACGCGGTCGATACCGCAAGTCGCTGGCGTACGGTCGGTTAGGCCACGGCCGCCCGATTCGTCGATGCCGAACCGGGCCTTGGAGCCGTGGCTGGGAGCGACCCCCCACTTTCGATGCCCAGTGCGTGCATCGCGGAGGGTCGGGATGTGCACATCCCGGACACCTCCGCCGTGGGGGTCGCTCCCAGTCCAGCAGTCCCTTGCGGGGAAGGCGTTGGGCAGTCGTCGTCCGCGCTCGCCTCCGATGTCTCGACGCCGCCAAGGCGGCGTCCCGCTGGTCCAGGCGCGCGCGGCACGGATTGCCCGTCTCGCCCTCGGCGACCGGAGATCGTGCGTCAGAGGCGATCCTGCGGCCCGCAACTTACCCGAAATGCCTCTTGAATGCCCGCAAGCCGTCTCTGAGCCCGTCGCGGAGGCGTCAGGTCTCGGAGCCTCCTCTCCGGCGCGCAGATGGGCCGCCCAGTCTTGTATGAGCGGACGCCGACGCTCGAACAGCGTCGGATCTGGCACAGTGCGTGCCACCAAGATTTTCTCCGTCACCGGGCAAGCACCGAGCTGACCGACGATTCTAGTCGTCGTCCGGCGCTTCGTAAGCGTAAACTCCGGTCGGCCCTCGCGGAGGTGGCGGTGAGGGAGGGATGCCGTCCGGGAGCCCAGGTTCGGGTATTTCCTCGGCGGGATACGACAATCCGAGGGCGGGCAGCAGGAAAACGACATCGTCGTGACCCGGTGGATCCGACGTGGCTCCCATGGCTCTGAGCGTTCTTGCGGCCGATGATCCGACTGACGCGGAGCTCCCCGGCAGAAGCAGGGAGACATCGCGGGACCACCGCGACTCCCAGCGGGGGTGATGCCTGAACTGGTGGCGAAGACCATCGAGCTGCGAGCCGCCCCCGACCAGAATCATGCGAATGTCCTTCCAGTGGTCCGTGTTCCTATCCTTGGTGTACGCCTCGCCAAAGCTAACGCCGTATTCCTCGAAACAGCGTCCAGCCATCTCGTGCACGGCTCGGCCCAGGTCACCCGGGGTGAGGTGACGGTATCCCTCGCCTACGTCCACAGACTGCTCCGCACCAAGCTCCGGCTTCGCGGCGCGGACCATGGGGAATAGGCGCGGCCTGTCGCTGTCCGGGACCGCCAAGATGTCGAGGAGTCCATCGTCGACCTCGTCGCACCCAACGAGACAAGTTCTCGCAGAGAAGAAATAGAGCCGGTCTCCTTCCTCGCGAGTGACCCATCTGAACCATCCTACGTCCGTGGTGCCCGCGCCGACATCCACGATCGCGGTGTATCGTCGACTGTCTGGCAGGATCGACGCCAAGGCTGCCTCGGCACCCTTCACGATGGCCGACGACTCGGGGATGAGTTCCCACCGCTTTCGCTCCCGATCCGCCGCACCCGTCGAGTCCCTGCCCAGCACTTCCAGCCATCGCCCCCAAAGAGTGCGATAATCGTCGAGCCGCAAGCCGTCGGTCTCTGCGAAGTCAACTGCGGCGTCGAGAGCGGTCTGAAACCCGCGTTGGACAGGACCATCGTCCAACTGCGACACTGGGATGTCGAGATTGTAGTAGCACTCGGCATCCGTATCGTACTCGTCCGCCACGAGCTTCCGGACTCGACGCAGCACCGTACCGAGGTAGACCGCAACAAGAAAGTGAGGGTGTTCGTCGAGATTCTGCGGACGCGGGCACCGTTCGAGCGACCGTGCACGGCGAACGTCGCCATTAGTGCTGATCAATGTTCGCTTGAGGGAGCGAAACACTGGGCCGTGTTGGTGTTTCTCCGCATCTACCCCGAGCAGGAAACAGGAGTTCTCAAGTGCGATGGTCGACGGAAAGCTGAACCTCGAAAATCCAGGCTGGTCGGTGCCGAAGTCGATGGCAGACGTTGGACGGCCCTTATCCAGCAAGCGGACGACAACCTTCGTCCCGGAGGTTCCGAAGTCGAGGCCGATGACCACGCGAGTAGTCGGAAGACCTGGAGCGGCAACTTCCGTGGTCGCGGTAGGTACGGGGGCCGTGCCGCGCTGGCGCCCGAAGCGGAGAAGTCGGCGTAACCAGCGTAGCCAGCTCATTTTGACTCTCCAATCCGAACAACTCCGGCACCAACGAGTTGGGGCTCCATGCTGATGTTCATGTCTCCCTCAAGTTCACTCCGACGCGTCTCATAATCTCGCTTCATGTTTCGGATCTGGCCGCGATACAGGCGAATGATACTTCGAGCCTGCCCCAATCGCTCCGCGTTCGCCAAGCGCTCCTGGACCCTCTGAAGGTGGGTCTGGTATCTCTTATCAAGACTCGCCAGCCGAGTCTGCACCACCGCGCGGTTACGATCCTCGGCACGCTGGCGAAGTTCTGCGAGCCTATCCTCGAAGGCATCGTACCCCTGGTCCAGCGCATCATCGAGGCTCGCGAGATCCCAATCCTCCCGGCGGCTCGCGATGCTTCCGTGTCGAATAAGTTCGCCAAGAAGGAGCGAGCAGGCTTTCTCGTCCAGCACCGAAAACCCGCCGGAGCCATCGGGCAGCCGGACAAATGTCGCATCCATTCGCTTACGCTTGGTTCCCGCTTCGATGTGTACGGCAAACAACAGAAAGAGGTAAGCGCCCGGTGGGGCATTGCGGGATCGCTGGAGTTCGAAACGGGATACCGGGTGGAGCTGCTCACGGTGATCTCGGTAGTATCGAACCGCTAACTGCACCACGGGATGGTGTGCGCCGAGGAACTCGGTGTCGGCGTGGTTGAAGGCGGTTTCGGAATCGAACGCAACCGATACGCGTCTGGAAAGGGCCTTCTGAAGGAATCGCTGCCGCGCCGCACTGGGCGGCAACCGTCGTACCGAGTCGTCGAACTCGCGGGTTACGTGGAGCGTACGTACGCCTTTGCGCCGCGCGGGATCCAGTCGTGCCCGAGGGTGCGCCCGTTCGAGGAAGCCCCGAACGAACGCCTCGCGATCCGCCGCCCCGAGCAACTCTCCGCCACGCATGATCCGGTCCAACTGGTCCTGGAAGTAACCATCGCCGCTGACAAGCCTTTCGGCTTCGGCCTCCAGCTTCTCAAGTTCGCGGCGGCGGTGCTCGATTGCGCGGGCAGTCCTTTCGATCCGGTCGTTCTCCAACTCGGGAGTGAGGTGGCGTGACAGCAGATCGCGCGTAAGACGTCCGATCTCCTCACCGATGATTGCTTCGAGATCGCCGAGCGTTCGCTCGAAGACGCCGATCCTGCTATAGAGGCGAGTGAGCACCCGGTCTTCGATCGTGTCTTTGAGTGTGAAGTTGAAAACGAGGATTCGATCAGATTCCTGGCCTAGTCGATCTACGCGCCCGATCCGCTGCTCTACCCGCATCGGATTCCAAGGCAGGTCGTAGTTGATAATGATGTGGCAGAACTGAAAATCGAGCCCTTCGCTGCCCACCTCCGAGGAGAGCAGCAGGCGCGCGTCCGGGTTCTCGCGGAACCGCCGCATCCGCTTGCCGCGCTCGTCGCGATCCGGGTGTCGAGGATCGCTGGTGATGCCGCCATGGATCAACTCGCACGTGATTCCGTCGCGGTCAAGGCGATCCTTCAAGTACTGCAAGGTGGCCCTGTAGTAGGCGAATAGAATGATCTTCCTACCAGCTTCCTCTTCATCAAGCCGCGTGAGGAGGCGCAGAAGTTCGTCGTACTTCGTGTCGCAGTCTCCCAAGCTACGAGCGGCGTCAAGCACTTTCTGAGTCGTCTTGACCGAGTGGGAACGAGGAGTCTCTTCAAGGTCGTGGACCTCAGCGTCAAGCTCATCGTCGAGACTCCATGCCGTCCTTCTTAGCAACCGGTCGCGGGCCGCCGGCATGCAGGACGCAGCCTGTCGCTGTGCGCCCATGATTGCGAAATACCTGATTGCCCCTTTGCCATCGGGAGCGTTATCGCGGACGAATTCCGTAACCGCATCGTAGAACGCGCGTTCCGGCAGCGTCAGGGCGACGGGAACTACCCTCGCGGTCCGAACGGAGGCATCGGCAAAGACATCGCGCTTCTTGGTGCGAGAAAAGACATGGCTCAGCAGACTCAACTCCTCGAGATCGTGCTGCAATTCAGCAGCCCAAGCGTGTCCGTTGTCACTGAGGGAGTCGGGAGGAGATTCCAGCGCGCGTCGGATCCGCTCGTAAATCGGATTGCCACCGAAGAAGCTCGCTCTTCCCCCCATCCCGAGACTTTCGATGCGGTTCTGAATCTCATGGATGGGCGGCGGGATGGCGCGAGCCAGACGCTGCGCCTCCACCACAGGCTCGTTCGCGCGCAGACGGTCCTGGAAGACCTCGAAATCGTCAAACTCGGAGTCGTCGAGTAACTGAAAGAGGTTGAAGAGGTTCTTCTCTCCGAGCTGTATAGGTGTCGCTGTGAGGAACAACACGGCGTGGGCGCTCTGGGCGAGAGCCCGGACGGTTCGGTGGCTGAGCGTCTGACGATTGCGCAGATGGTGTGCCTCGTCAACGATGAGAAGATCAAGCGGCGGAGGGGTCACATTCAGGAGCTCTATGTGGGCCTCATTGCGTACAGCTTGGAGTGATATGATGTCCCGGGCTTCACCGAGGTCCCCTTGTTGGGCGAGTCGATGAAGCTGTTCGCGGAACTCAGCCGACCCGATAATCTCGAACTCTTCGTCGAACCGATGCCACATCTCCTCGCGCCATTTCAGGCTCAGGGCGGCTGGGCAGATGACGAGCACGCGCCGCAAGGCCCGGCGCGCTCGTTGTTCGATCAGCACCAACCCTGCTTCGATCGTCTTGCCGAGCCCGACTTCGTCCGCAATGAGGAGGCGGTGGTCGGGGGAGTCGAGGAACTTCAGGAGTGGCTTGTATTGGTGCGGATAGAACGCCGTACGCGATCCCTGCAAGGAGTACAGAGTGTTGTCGAGCGGCGTGTCGAGCTTGTGGAAGGTCACAAGCCGTAAGAAATCATCCTTGTCGCCGAAGGCGCCCTTGAGTAGGAGTTCGTCTGGTGAGACATCTGCTTCGAACCGTGTGAGGTCCGCTTCGTGTGCGACGATGAGTCCGCCTGTGTGGAGCCTGATGCGATACCAATAGGCACCGTTGCGCAGGTTTGGAGGGCGCAGGACGCGCCCGACCTTCGAGCGGTCGCTGCGTAGCTGGACTTGGTCGTCCTGCTCGAAGCACGGTGGCGGAGTCAACGAGGTCATCGCAACGCCGGGCCATCGCTGTTCGCGCGCGACGGGTGTCCGCTTCCGAGACCCCTCGCGAGGGGTCGTTGACGCAACGTTCCCGCCGCTGTCCCTCGCTCGACCGTCTGGATCCGCGCTTCCCTCATGGCTCCCGAGGCTACCGTCCTCTCTTCAGACACTACTGTCCAAGTGATCTCCGTACCACAACATCTCGACCGCAGGTGTCCTCGCACTCGCATGTCGGCTTCGGTCGGTTTCAGCGAACCACGCTATGCATGGAGGACTGGAGTACGCAAGGTCTGGCCTTGCCGCAGGATACGAGGGTCTGTGAGGTGCCAGCCGCAGTCGAAGTGGACGTCCCAGGCTTCCGGTCAGCGCTCGCGCCAGAATTGCCCGCGCCCTGAACTCCGGGGCTTCGACACCGGACGGGACGCTGGAGGCGGGTGAGCGGGTGGGCGAGCTCGCAGCGTACTGTCTGCACGACGCCCCGACGCCGGAGGACCGGAGTCGGGCGACCTCGGAGCGGGTCGCGTGGACAGACACCCGGAACCTGCCGACGATCCGGGCGGAGCGGGTCGCCCATGCCCTTGAGATCTTGACCGTTGATCGGCCGGGGTCGGTGGCGTACCGCGCGTGCACATCGACATCGGGGTGCATGTGCACGGAATCGCCGCGTCCATGTGCGCGGGCAGGGTCTCCGTATGTCGCTGCCCGCGTTGCGGTTGTACCACGGCCGCACGAACGGCGGTGCCGTTCCAGAGGGTGCGGCCGTGGCGGGAGCGACCCCAACCTTCGGGTGCCTGGTACGGCACGGCGACGGTCGGGATGTGCACGGCCATCCCACCCTCCCGTGGGGTCGCTCCCGCACTAACGATCCCTGCGGGAAGGCGGCCCGAAGACCCGCAGATGGCGGTCGCGGATGGTTCGCAGGCCACCGCCCGCGGCCTTCAGCCCGTGGACGGCGCCTGCGACCCGCCCTTGTATGCACCGTGCCATCGGGCGGGTGGACCGGCCCGCCTCGCCGGGTCGATCTTGCAGACAAACGCGAACGGTGCCGAATCTTGGTGGGACGTGGGGAGCGGCGGCAGGCCGCCCCCTTCCCACCGTTGCCGCATCCCTCCGCAAGGCGGAGGGAGAGAGACACATCCCCGCAAGGAGCAACC
>LXNI01003094.1_pt1 | contig 10133 bp, 9 predicted proteins | sample 809091 | NCBI WGS metagenome assembly LXNI01 (sample SAMN04870527, study PRJNA318959) | sponge metagenome | biome: 01000161; feature: marine sponge reef; material: water | host: Sarcotragus foetidus | place: Greece: Milos, Mediterranean Sea | collected 2013-05-29 | depth 5-7 m | reverse complement strand
GGGCGCTTTGTTCGCAAATCCTTGTCGTTCTCTAAATCGGATGAGAATCACTTTCGGATGACTCTCTGGTATATCATTGAGTACAACTTAGAAATTGCATCACTTAATCGGTAGTCACTACCCAAGAATCGTTTTGGGCGAAAGTTGTAGGGCTTGTCCGGTACTTGCTTGCGAGCCTCCGTTTGCGTTCTACCCGCCTCAATCCCCCGACGGTCTATGTCTACGTGACCCATTGCAATGGGGGGAAGCTGTGTTGCGCAGAATCATGTTCGGATGTCCGGCGGAATTGATAGATTGCCCGCTGCTCGCTCTCTCGCCTGCGCCATCTGCGCAGTCACGCGGAAGCTGATAAAATCGCGCCACTGAACTATGGATGTTGGAAAAGGGAAGCTGACATGAAGATTTTAATTATGGCGGACATGGAAGGCGTGAGCGGGATCGTGACCTGGAGCCAGGTGAACGGTGGCGCGCCCATGTACGAAGAGGGTCGCAAGCTATACACCGAGGAGATTAACGCGGCCGTCCGCGGCGCGAAACGAGCGGGCGCCGATGAGATCGTCGTGGTCGATTGCCACGGGGCCGGCGGCGACTGGACCTTCAACTCCTTTGTGCCGGAGCTGCTTGATGATGATTGCACCTGGGTCGCCCATCATCCCTGGTCGCGCTATACCGAGCTGCTGGAGCAGGGCGCCGATGCCTGCCTGCTGGTCGGCATGCACGCGCGCAACAATACCGACGACGGCGTGCTTTCGCATACGATCTCGACCGTGAAGTGGCACAACCTCTGGTTCAATGAGGACTTGGTGGGCGAGTCCGGCGTCAATGCGGCGCTATGCGGGCATTATGGCTGTCCAGTGCTGTTGGTCACCGGCGACGACGCCGTCTGCCGCGAAGTCAGCGAATTGCTGGGCGCCGGGCTGACGACTGTCGCGGTCAAGCGCGGGCTGACTCGTTACTCGGCTCGTCAGATTCCGCCGGGGCGGGCGCGGAAGATGATCGAGAACGGCGCCTTCCAAGCCCTGCAAGACTTGAATGCGGTGGCGCCTTATGTGCCTTCTTCGCCGGTGACAATCACGATTGAAGTCGACAAAGTGGAGAAGATGGACGACTTCCGCGGGCGGCCCGGCGTGGCGCTGGATCGGGCGGCGCAGAAAGTATACAGCCGCGCCGACGACTGGATGACCGCCTGGAATCAGATCTGGCATTGGACAGTCTGATTATAGCTCGTATTGCCGCCGTATATTAGCGATCTGCTTTTCGGTCTGTTCGAGCAGGCGGCGCGTCATTTTTGCGCCCCCGCTTTGCCCGCCTTCTTCCATCGCCGCGAGTTTCAAGCGAAGTTTATCCGCCGCGCTGAGCAGTTGCTGCAGTTTTTCGATCGCTTCCGCCGGCAAACCGGTCAAGTCGGGTTGGTCAACGGAGGCGCCGTCAGGTTCTGAGCGCGCTTTTGCCGGATGCGAGCCAGGTTTGCTCTCCCCCTGGGGCATTGCCTTGCGCTTCTTATAATCGAGCATTTTGGTAGAAACCCGCGTCGACAAAATCGTGATGCCTTCGAGCGCCCCATCGTATACGGCGCTGCCTTCAATGACCAGCAGATCCGTTTCGTCTTCTTCCAGCGCCTTCTCGACGCGCTTCCAGTGGCGCAGGCTCATGAAGACATAGTAGGGCGTGACGCCGTCAATGGTATCGAAGTGGGGCACGCCTTTGGGGTAGGGCGGCGCTTTGACCTGCCGCTGTTCAATGACGGTCATCACGCTGCTGCCTTCAATATGCAATTTGCCGGGTCGGCCGCTCAGGGTCACGGTCAGCCCGCTGATTTGACCGGCTTGCGCGCGGAGCGCTTTCATTGGCTTGATGCGGTCGTCCCAATCAATGCCGGGCGGGGCGATGCTGCCATCGCCGCCTTTGCCGAAGTTGGGAAAAATCTCACGGCGCAGACTGGCGTCCATCTGCCCTTTCGCCAGATAGAAGAATACGCCGCCCTTGGAGCGTCGGCGTTTTCGATCATGCGTGAGCAAGCCGCCGGCGGCTTCCGTCGCTTCCGTCTCCGTCATGATCTTCTTGACGAAGTCCAAGCCGCACTTGGCGATCAATTGTCCGATTTGCTGGACGGGTTTGGCCGCGCTCTCGCCGAGGTCGTCGCCGAATTGCTTGGCTAGCTGGCGGATCTGGTCGGCCGATGGTGATTTGCCCGCTTCCGGCGCAGTTTCTTCTGTGATGTCAGTGAGATCATCCGATGACATGGGGAACCTGGGATAGAATCGGCGCGCTGTCAGCCTACAATATTACGGGCAAACGGGGACGGCGACAACATCTGACCGATCAAGCGCCGGGCAAGGCGAGAGACAGCGACCAGCCCAGGACCATCAGCAGGCCGATTTGTCCGTGCAGCTTGGCGGTGCGTCCTTGGGCTTGGTGCAGCAGCGGGATGGCGGCGCTGGTGTTGAATATACGGATGAGGCGAAGCGCTTCGGGCAAGGTGATCAGCGTCAGCAGCGTCATCGGGGGCATGAGATCGGCAGCGACAACCAGGCACTGCGAGACATAGGCGCCGATCACGAGAAAGATGAATTCGGCGCGGGCGAAGCGGATGCCGAAGATGACCGCCAGCGTCCGTTTGTTCACGGCACGGTCGGCCTCCATATCGCGGATGTTGTTGGCGTGCAAAATGGCGGAGACCATAAAGGCGACCGGCAGCGAGATCAGGCAAAGCTCGCCGATGCGGGTGTCTGTGACCGCGGGCGACATCACGTAATAGGCGCCGACGACGATCGCTGGACCCATGAAGATGGCGACCGCGATTTCGCCCAGCCCATTGTAAGCGAGCGGGAAGGGACCGGCGGTATAAGTAATGGCCACGAGTACGCCGCCGATGCCGATAAGCCAAAGCAGCGGTCCGCTCTGCGCGAGCAGGTACAAGCCCAGCAAGCTGCCGGCGAGCGTCGCCAGGATGGCGCCAACGCATACGATCGCCGGTTCAAGGATTTTGTGCTTGATGGTCATGCCTTGCCCGGCTTGCTTGAGGCGGTCGGCGCCGCGGCGATAATCGGCGTATTCGTTGATCAGGTTGGCGGCGCTTTGCAGGAAGAGCGTCCCGATCAGCGCCAGCAGGAAGATGCCTGCATCAAACACGCCGTCAGCCAGCGCGACGATGCCGGCCAGACCCATTGGCACGTAGGTGGCGGTGAAGACCCGCGGTCGCAGCGCTTGATACCAGGCGCTCAATTTGGATTGGGGCGGGCTGGAGAGCAAGAGCGGAAGCCTTTCCCTGATCGGATTTCGCTTCACTCAATGACTATACCAGATTTGCTCTTTGATGACTGACGCTGTTTCATTCCCTGCCTGTGTATAATCGCAGATAGAGTTAGACCATAGGCGGGTTTCTTGAAGATTCTTCACCTATCGATTAGCGACGGCGGCGGCGGCGCGGCCATGGGCGCCTACCGTCTGCACTGTGGCTTGCGTCAAACGGGCTTGGCGAGCGAGATGCTGGTGCTGCACAAGGTCACTGAGGACCCGAGTGTGCATCGGCTGTCGGACGCGCTCAATCGCTGGGAGCGGGCGCAGCGCCGGCTGGCGGAACGGCGACATCAGCGGCGGCTCCGCCGGGTTCCACGGCTGGCGGGGAGCGGGCACTGGAGCTTGAATCAATTCAACTACCCGATTTCGTCCGCCATCAATGCTTTTGCCGCCGACATCGTGCATCTTCATTGGGTGGGCGATAACTTTGTACCGATAGGCGAGTTAGCAAAGATTCGTTCGCCGATGGTCTGGACCCTGCGCGATATGTGGGCTTTCACGGGCGGCTGCCATTATGCCGGGGATTGTCTTCAGTATCGAGCGCATTGCGGGAATTGCCCTCAGTTGGGCGCTGGTTCGGCGAAGGACATCAGTTCTGCTGTTCACGCTGGGAAGCTGCGCGCCTGGATGAAGCTGCCGCTGACGATAGTGACGATCAGCGAATGGCTGGCGGACTGCGCGCGAAATAGCTCGATACTGGGCGACCGGCGGATCGAAGTCATCGGGAATCCGATTGATCCGAGCGTTTTCAAGCCGCTGGACCGCGCTGCCTCGCGACAGGCATTCAATTTGCCCTTGGACAAGCAGCTGATCCTCTTCGGCGCGATCGGCGGCACAAGCGATCGGCGGAAGGGCTTCCACTATCTGGCGGAGGCGCTGACCAAGCTGGCCGATGACGGTCGTACCGAGTTGGTTCTGTTTGGGTCCGCGCGTCATGAAGAGATTGATGTTGGATTGCCCACCCATCAAGTGGGACGCCTGCACGATGCAGTCAGTTTGAGCGCGCTGTATTCCGCCTGCGATGCCTACGTGCTGCCCACAACCCAGGAGGCTCTGGGCAAGACGCTGATGGAGGCGCTGGCTTGTGGCCGGCCCTGCGTCGCTTTCGCGGGAACCGGTCCGGATGATATGGTCGGGCATCGGCTTGATGGCTATTTGGCGCGGATGAAAGACAGCGGCGACCTGGCGGCCGGCATCGAGTGGACGCTGGCGCAATCTTGGTCGCGGGAAGCGTTGCAGGCGCGGATCCTAGCGCGTTACGGCGTCGAGCGCATCAGTAGGTGTTATATCCGGCTTTATGAGTCGCTGATAGATGGCTCGCGCTGATAAAATCGGGCAAAGGTATCAACGAAGATTATGCGCCAGTCGCTATCAATTAATTGATAATGTAGGGGCGTCTCGTGAGACGTCCATTTGAATGGATCGCGAATCGCGGGCGTTTAGGCAAAACACCCCTACACACCGCGAGTTTCGGTGAAGAACCGTCAGACTCTGCCCAATTCAATTCGAAGACCCCGCCCGTTCCTCAGTCGAAAATAGGCGGAAATTGCGCTATGCTAGCCTTCGACCCGAAGGCCTAGAGAAGAGTTGAGAACATGATCGCAAATGATTACGCCACGCTGGTCCAGCAAGACGAGCGGCAACTGCATCCCATGTACCATCCCTCGCGGATTGAGAGCGCCGTCATGGTGGAGAGGGGCGACGGCGTCTGGCTCTACACGACTGATGGCCGCAAGATCCTCGATTCGATGGCCAGCCTGTGGAATGTGAACATCGGCTACGGCAACCGCGAGCTGGCGCAGGTTGCCTATGAGCAGATGCTCGATATCGCCTACAGTTCCGGTTTCGCTGGCATGACCAATCCCCCGTCGGCGCAATTGGCGGACAAGCTGGCCGGCTTTTTCCGACCGAATATGAACTTCACCAACTTCACATCGGGCGGCTCCGAATCCAGCGATACGTCGTTCAAGACGGCGCGCTTCTATTGGTATCAACTGGGCAAGGTGAAAAAGACCAAGATCATTTCGCGCCTGACCGGTTATCACGGGATGACGCTGGCTGCCACAAGCGCCACCGGCATGAGCAAGTTTCACACCATGTTCGGCGGCGTTCTGGATGGCTTCATTCATGTGGCGAATCCAAACCCGTACCGCTATGAGGGCGAGCTCCTGGCTGGCGAGACGGTGGCGCAGGCGGCGGCGCGCGAATTGGAGGAGGCGATTTTACGCGAGGGACCGGAGACGGTGGCCGCCTTCATCAGCGAGCCGATACAGGGGGCCGGCGGCGTCATGATCGCCGATGATGGCTATTTCGATCTGGTGCAGGCGATCTGCAAAAAATATGAGGTCTTGTTCATCGCCGATGAGGTGATCTGCGGCTTTGGGCGCACCGGCAATTGGTTCGGCTGCGACGCCTTCGGCATCACTCCTGATATCATGCAATTCGCCAAGGGCGTGACCAGCGGGTATATGCCGCTCGGTGGCATTCAGGTGACCGATGCAATCCGTGATGTCATCAATGGCGCGCCGGAAGATCAGAGCTGGATGCACGGCTATACCTATTCCGGGCACGCGACCGCCTGCGCCGTCGCCATCGCCAATATCGACATCATCGAGCGCGATGGCTTGCTGGAGAACAGCCGGATCATGGGCGAGCGGCTGCTGAACGGTCTGCAGGCGCTGGTTGATGAATTCCCGAATATCGACAACGCGCGCGGCTTGGGCTTGATGGCGGGCATTGACGTGGTCAAGAGCAAGGATAGCCGCGAGGGCGACCCGGACAGGGCCGAGAAGATTAGCGACGCCGCGCTGGAAATGGGCTTGCGGGCGCGCCCGATTGGTCCCGCGATTGCCTTTGCGCCGCCGCTCTGCATCAGTGCCGATGAGGTGGACTTCGTGGTCAATACGATGGGCGACGCGATCACGCGGGCGAGTGGGTGAGGCCAACGGCGGAACCTTTACCTCGCCGCTTGGCTGCGCAGTTTTTCTCAGTCATCATTGTGACTGGAAATAATCGAATCTGTATTAGATAATGTCTCGCGCTGAGTTTCATCGGTTTGCGCTCGACGCGGCAAATGGGAGTCTTGAAGCCATTTGACGGGGAGAGCTCAACCAGAAACCGGTATTCTAATACCACAATCCATCCAAGGAGACAAATCATGAAGAAGCTCCTCACTGTCATCTTGCTGGTTGCCTTCGCGCTGCTGGCCAACATGTCGCTGGTTACAGCCGACATGCACGGCTGGTGGGCGGAAGCGGCCGCGCCTTACGCCGGCGCGACCATTCGCGGCGTATCCGAGAGCACACCGCCCTCGAATTACGTGGCCGATGTCTTGGCGGCGCAATTCACCGAGCTCACCGGCATCAACGTCGAGTTTGAGACGACCTCGTGGGACCAGATGTACTCCAAGGCGATCAACGACATGGAAGCCAACACCGGCATCTATGACTTCGTCTACATCGAGCAGGACATCATCTACTCCTACCTCGCGCAGGATTACCTGGTCAACCTGACGCAATTCGCGGCCGACAACCCGGACCTGGCTTATGAAGGCTACGATGAGAGCGCCTTCACCAGCTTCGCCGATTACTTCAAGAACGCCGATGGCGATCTCTTTGGCGTGCCAATGGAAGCTTTCGTCAAGGTATACCTGTATCGCAAGGATCTCTTTGAGGATCCGGATATCATGGCGGCCTTTGAGGAAGAATACGGTTATCCGCTGGCGCCGGCCGAAAGCTTCGACCAGTACGCCGACAATGCCGCCTTCTTCACCGCTTATGGCGAGGGCATGGACATGGACCTCTGGGGCACGACGGTTCAGGGCTCGACCGGGCACCCGGCTTCGACCTACGAATTCCTCGAGACGATTGGTCCCTCCTTTGGCTTGTACAATTGGGGCATCAACCTGGAAGCCGGCTCGGCGCAAAGCGCTAATGGCGGCGCGCTGGACGGCGACACCGCCGTCGAAGCTTTGTCCTTCTGGCTGAGCATGCTGCCTTATGCGCCGCCGGAAGCCACCTCGAGCACCTGGGACGAAGTTGCCTCCAGCTTCGCTGCGGGCCGTGCCGCGCAGGGTTGGGTTTATGGCGAGAATGCCGCTTGGATCGCCACCGATGAGTCGCGCTCCGCGGTCACCGGCAACGTTGGTGTTCGCCTGCCCGTCACGGCGGAAGGCGTGATTGATGACGCCATGATGGGCGATGGCTACATCGGCTACTACGATGGCGGCGCTTTTGGCGTCCCGCATTCGTCGCGCAACAAAGAAGCGACGCTGCTCTGGCTGCAGTTCATCGGTCAGCAATCAGTGCAGGCTGAATGGGCGGCCGCGGGCGCGCGCATCACCCACACCGCCACCTTTGACGATCCCTTGATCGCCGAGCAGGATGCCAAAGTCGATGGTTACTACACGCTGCTGGAAGAGCAGGGTCCGCTATTTGCTGGCGCGCCGCCCTTCCCCTTCCACGCGCAGGTGCGTGAAGTTATCGATCCCTTCATCCAGCGCGCGATTCTGGGCGAGCTGACGCCGGCCGACGCTCTGTCGCAAGCGGCGATGGCTGTGGATGAAGAACTTTCGCGTTTGGGCTACGGCATGTAACCCCCACCAGCTATACCCCCTCTCCGATCATGGGGGAGGGGGAATTGCTTTGAACACTTGCACATTGTGAGACACCCCTTCCCCCGCCAAGGAAGGGGTTGGGGGTCAAATGCGTAATCCCCGCACGGGCTGGCTCTTGCTGAGCCCCACACTCATCATCTTAATCGTCTTCGGTTTCATGCCTTTTCTTTATGTCTTGTTTGTCGGCTTCAACGAATGGAATATTTTCGCGGCGGAGGACGGCCTTCGCTTCAATGGCTTGGACAATTTCCGCCGGCTCGTCTTCGATGATGACTTTCTGCATTCGGTCGGCTTGACGATACGATTTGCCGTCTTCGCCATCGCGAGCGAAGTCGTGCTCGGCTTCTTGCTGGCGCAAATGCTGACGCGAAAGTTCCCCGGCCGATCGCTCTTCCGCATCATCCACACCTTTCCGCTGATGGTCGCGCCGATCGCCGTGGGCGCCATCTGGCGTCTGCTGGTGATCCCAGGCTTCGGTCCGGTGCCTTTCTTTCTCGATCGCTGGTTCGACATCAAATATCAGATCGGCTCCTTCCCCGAGCAAGCGCTGCTGACGTCGATCATCATGGATGTCTGGCATTGGACGCCCTTCGTCACCTTGACGATGCTGGCTGGATTGTCGGCGATTCCGCGTGAGCCGGTGGAGCAGGCAAAGGTCGACGGCGCCAATCGCTTGCAGGTCTTCTGGTATGTGACCTTGCCCTTCCTGCGGCCAGTGCTGCTGACGACCGTCTTCATTCGCATCATGGATGCCATTCGCACCGTCGATGAAGTCTGGATGCTGGCCGGCGGCGGACCGGGCACGCGCTTCACCGGCATCTATATCTGGCGGGTGGTCTTCCCGCGCACCGATTATGGCTACGGCTCGTCGATTTCGCTCATCACCTTGTATTTGACCGTTGTGCTGTGCTGGCTGCTTTTCATCGCGATCTCGGGCCAGCGCAAAGGCGAGGTCGAGTGATGCGCATGGGAGCGATCGAATGAGCATCGGAGCGCGGCGGCGCGCCCTACGTTATGTCACGACCTATGGCTTCTGGGTCTTCATGACCCTGCTGACGCTGATTCCGATTTGGTGGATGTTCGTCGTGTCCATGCGCAGCCGCGTCGAACTCTTCAGCCGACCGAACCTGGCCATCAGCCGTGTCTTCATCGAGAATTATAGCAATGTGCTCACTGACAGCACCTTCCAGCGCTATATGACAAACTCGGTCGTCGTCTCGAGCTGCAACGCCGCCCTGGTGATGGCGCTGGCGCTGCTGGCGACTTATGCGCTCTCCCGCTACAAGCTGGTCGGGCGGGATAATATATTCTTCTGGCTGATCACCAATCGCATGGCGCCGCCGGCCGCCTTCCTGCTGCCGCTCTTCATCATGTTCACGCGCAGCTTCCGCATCGGCGACTGGACGCTTTTCGACACGCGGATCGGGCTGATACTGGTTTACTGCGTTTTCAACCTGCCCTTCGCCATCTGGCTCTTGAAAGGCGTGGTGGATGGCATCCCGATCGAGTTAGATGACGCGGCGATGATTGATGGCGCCGGTCTGGGCGGGGTGCTGCGACATGTGGTCATCCCCTTGGCGGCGCCCGGTCTGGCGGTGACGGGCATTTTGAGTTGGGTCTTCGCTTGGAACGAATACCTGTTCGCAGCCAACTTGACGAGCGTCGAAGCGCGCACAATCACCACCGGGCTGGCCGAGTTCGTGACCGTGACCGGCACCAATTGGGGCGAGCTGGCGGCGATGTCCATGATCACATTGATTCCGTCGGCGATCATCGTCATCGTCGCCCAGCGCTATATCGTCATGGGCTTGACCTTCGGCGCGGTCAAGGAGTAATCGCATGGAGAAGAGGGATGTGACCCCCAGCCCCCGGCCCCCTACCCCCATAGAGGCGGAGGGAGAGTTACGGTCGCGCGCCCGTGAAGGCTTCCTGCCTTTTCACACCAATGCCTTCGATCGTGTCTTCATCGGCGTCATGATCCTGATCGGGATACACCTCTTGTGGCTGCGCTTCATGGAGCCGGCGCTGCCGATCGAAGCGGCGACGGTGCTCTCGCTTGTGATCGGGTACGTTGTGGTGCGGCGGGGCTGAGAACCAGCTCTGCTATGCCCCCGACACCCTCGGCATCCACAGCGGCTCCAGCCCCCAGCGGCTGAAGAGCAGCGCGCGCGCCATCTCGGCGCGGACCTCGCGATAGGCCGGATCATCCCACAGATTA
>LXNI01003093.1_pt1 | contig 10138 bp, 5 predicted proteins | sample 809091 | NCBI WGS metagenome assembly LXNI01 (sample SAMN04870527, study PRJNA318959) | sponge metagenome | biome: 01000161; feature: marine sponge reef; material: water | host: Sarcotragus foetidus | place: Greece: Milos, Mediterranean Sea | collected 2013-05-29 | depth 5-7 m | reverse complement strand
ACCCTCAGGCGGCAGACGGTACGGAACCGTCTGCCGCTTCCAGAAACCAACCCCGAACCGACCGGAATCGAAGCCTCTCTACCGGCGCCGCTCCACGCTCATTTCTCTATTGGAAAACACTGACGCCTGCCAAGGTGCGGCTACCAGGGCGGTTACCAGGAGTCAGGCGCCGACGTCGAGTCGATCAGACCGCTCAGGAAGATCGAGTTCAGGAACAGCCGGTTCGAACCGTAGAAGTAGGCGCGGAAGTTCGGATTATCGAGGAGCTGGATGACGACACCACGACCCATCCTGCTGGCGATGACCGCCGGCTTGCCGGCGAGCCGGCTCTGGTTCGGCGGCGATATCCAGCCGGACAGCCGCGGCGGGTCCTGGTAGAGGGCGACGTTCTCGAACGGGTCTGAACTGGCCGGCAGAACCATCTCGCCGGTGCGAATCACGGCCAGCTCGGGCCGTCCGTACCCGTAGGCCAGCGGATGGGTCGGATCGAGTTCGACGCCGACGATCGTGCCGGCCATGAGCTGCTCGGCCCGCTGGTCGCGGTAGTCGGCGTAGCGGCGGCGCTCCGGCGGCCCGGAAGGATCGCCTTCCTCCGTACCGGCGACCGCATCGTCACCGGCGCCTTCCCAGCCAAGCAGTTCCTCGCTCGCCCAGCGGCTCGCCGGACCGATCGCCACGACCGCGCCGCCGCCGCGCACCCAGTCCTTGAGCCGATCCCGTACTGCTTCCCGCGGCGAAGCGCCGCCGAAGCGACCGCCGCCGAGAGCCAGCACGACGTGGGTGTAGCGATCGAGGTCCACGCTCCCCAGCGCGGCGAGATCGACGAGCGACGCCTCGACGCCGAAGCGCTCGTCGAGCAGGTGCCATGCCTCGCCCACCCGGTACGACGAAACGCCGGCGCCGGTCACGAGCAGCGGCCGCGGGGCCACGAGCGGCCGCAGACTCGGACTGCCCATGTCGATTCCCGCCGCGGCCCGACCGCTGACCAACCGGTGGACGTCGACGCCGTCGGCGGCCGCGGCTTCGGCGAACAGCGCCTCCAGGTCGACGCCGGCGTTGGCCCCGGGCTCGGCCCGCCGGCCGACCGGCACGACGATCGCCCCGGGCTCGAAGGACTCCGGACCGCCGGCCGTCTCCGCCGCAAAGGGCCGAACCGCGGCGCGCGCGCGGACTCCGGCCCGCTGCAACCGGTTCAGAACCCGCGGAGCGAAGTAGCCATCCCACGAGAAGGCGTAGGCGTACACCATCTCGTTCGCTGTCGGCTCGCCGAACCGGCCCGGTTCGATCGACGCGTCCGTCACCGGAGCTCCGAGCGCTTCCTCCCCGTAGGCGCCTCCATCGAGCAGGTCGTACTCGGCGCCGAAGGCGAGCGGGAGCGTCCAGGCCGAAACGTCGTAGAAAACCGAGTCGCCAAACTCGGTCACCTTCTCGAAGAACGACCGGACGAGGGTCGTCTGGGGCTGCTCGAGCGGAACCAGCCACGACGAGCCGGAGGAATAGACGCGGCCGTCGAGCGCGATGTCCTCCGCCGTCCCGTAAACCTCGATCTCGTGACGCAGGAGGAGGTCGAGCATGCGATGGGCGCGGCCGCGGTCGCCGTCGACGTGGAACACCCAGGCGGCCGGCCCCGCCTCCTCCGCCGCGGCCAGGGCGCCGCGGAAGAAGTCGCGCTGGTGCTCCAGCAGCTCAAGGCGCTTCGCCACCCCGCCCTCGACCATCGACAGGGACGCCAGCAGGTGGTTCTTGATTCCGAAGGGGAAGGCGAGTTCGCCGTTCGCCGTCTCGATGAGGTGGCCTTCGGCGCTCGCCTGCTCGAACAGGAAGCCGACGGCGCCGTGAGCGTCCGGGTACGTCGAACCCTTGCCCAGGTAGAAGTCGTCGAAGCCCTCGCGGCTGTAGTAGAGCCGGCCCACGCGATCGAACACGGCGGCGTGGTGCGCCGCGATCTCCTCGGTCAGTTCCACGTTGCGCTCCGGAATCAGGGGATTCCGGCGGCTCGGCACCCCCGGCTGGAAGAAGAACGTGCTGTTCGAGCCCATCTCGTGGAAGTCGCCGACGAGGTTGGGCTGCCAGGCCTTCCAGGTCGCCATCCGGTTCCGCGACTCGGGATGCTGCAGCAGCAACCAGTCCCGGTTCAGGTCGAACCAGTAGTGATTCGTGCGTCCACCCGGCCACGGCTCGCGGTGCTCCCGGTGGCCCGGGTCGGGATTCAGCACCATGCCCCGGTTCGTGTTCGCCCAATGGGCGAAGCGGCCGATCCCGTCGGGGTTCAGGCTCGGGTCGAGCAGGATGACCGCCTGGTCCAACTGATCCGCGACCACGTTCGACCGCGACGCCGCCAGGCGATACGCCATCAACATCGAGGCGTTCGCGCCGCTCGGCTCGTTGCCGTGGATGCTGTAGCCGAGCCAGATGACGACCGGCAGGCCGTCGAGCTCCGGCGCCGGCAGCCGCGGATCGACCAGGCCGCGCCGGAGCTCGCGGATCTCGTCGAGCCGCGCATGGTTGCGCGGCGACGTGATCGCGAGCAGAAGCTGTGGACGCTGTTCGTGGGTGTGCCCCTGGACCGACACCGACACCCGCGCCGACGAGGCCGCCAGCGCCCGCATGTAGGCATTCAACTGATCGGGACGGACGTGCCAGTCCCCGACCTCGTAGCCGAGCACCGCGGACGGCCGGGGCACGGCCGGGTCGTAAGCCGCCGGGTCGTCGGCGTCCGGCAGGTAGTACGAGAGTTCTTCCGCCGCCGCGGGCACGGCGAGCACTGCGGCGAGGGCGACAAGAAAGGCGATGCTCGTGCGTCGATCGGACATCGCGCGAGTGTAGCCGCCGCCGCTCGGCGAGAGGTATCGCCTCGGCCAAGGCCATACAATGTGCCACTTCCGATGAAGCCGCCAGCGCCGCCCGAAGAAGGTCAGGTCCTGACCGGGCCTCAGTTCAGCGAACCGATGCGCGTGGTGACTGCGGCGGGCAACGGCCTGAGCGGCTGGAACCTCGGCCTGGTCGGCACACGGACCCAGCTCTTTCGGCAAGTGACGCTCGACGCCAGGCAACTCTCCGAGCTGGCTGCGACCGACAGCGCATTCCGATACGACGCCGACGGCGGGCTGCTCCGGCTCGGCCTCGACGCCCACGCGCTCGGCATCGCCTGGGAGTTCGACCCGTACTTCGGGCTGTCAGTGTCCCGGGTCGACCCCCTGCCCCACCAGCTCGAAGCGGTGTACGACCACCTGCTCAAACCGGCACGAGTGCGCTTCCTGCTCGCCGACGACGCCGGCGCCGGCAAGACGATCATGGCCGGCCTCCTGGTGCGCGAACTCCAGTTGCGCGGTCTGGCCGAGCGCATCCTGATCGTCGCCCCGTCGAACCTGACCTTCCAGTGGCAACGGGAGTTGCGCGAGAAGTTCGACCAGCGCTTCGTCGTGCTGAAGGGGGCCGAGCTCCGCGCCCAATACGGCGTCAACCAGTGGATGGACCGAAACCGGATCATCACCTCGCTCGACCTGGCAAAGCGCGACGAGATCCTTCCCGGGCTGAGGCAGGCGAGCTGGGACCTGGTCATCGTCGACGAGGCGCACCGGATGTCGGCGCGCGACGAGTCTCACAAGAGCCTCCGCTACAAGCTGGGCGAGCTGCTTCGCGACACCTCCGACCACTTGTTGCTGCTGACCGCGACCCCACACAAGGGCGACCCGGAGAATTTCTCCCTCTTCCTCCAGCTTCTCGACCGCGACGCCTACGCCAACGTCACTTCGATCCGCCACGCGTTGCACCAGGGGCGCGCGCCGTTCTACCTCCGGCGCACGAAGGAAGCGATGGTCCACTTCCCGCAGCGTGACGCGAACGGCGAGTGGGTCGTGCGGCCGATCTTCACGCGGCGCATCCCGACCACCGCGGGCTTCTCCATCGAGGGCGCCGAGCACGAGCTGTACCGGGAGGTCACCGACTTCGTGAAGCGGCAGAGCAGGCTGGCGGCCGAACGCGACGACCCCCGGGGCCGTGCCATGGGCTTCCTGATGGCCCTCTACCAACGCCGCCTGGCGTCCAGCACCCGCGCCCTCTTTCGCAGCTTGTGCAACCGGGCGGACCGGCTCGAACAGGCGCTAGCGAAAGCGCACGATCTAGCCAGCACGGCACCGCCCGATCTGCCGAACATCGACGACCTCGAAGAGCTTGAGGAGATGGAGGAACAGGAGCGCGAACGGGTGCTGGAACTCATCGAGGCAATCTCCTTGACGGACAACGCGGACGCGATTCGCGAGGAGATCGCCGAGCTGCGCGCGCTCGCCCTCCGCGCGGAGGCCGTCGAACGGCAGGGCGTCGAGGCAAAGCTGACCAGACTCGAGCGGCTTCTGCGAAAGGACGGGTTCTTCGATCGCCCGGATCAGCGTCTGGTGCTGTTCACCGAGTTCAAGGACACGCTGGACTACTTGGTCGAGAAGCTCCGGGGCTGGGGATTCCGGGTCGCCACCATTCACGGAGGCATGAAGCCAGGCGGACGTGACGAGCCCGGCACCAGGCTGCACGCCGAACAGCAGTTCCGCGAGGGCGCCGTGCAGGTGCTCGCCGCCACGGAAGCCGCCGGCGAGGGGATCAACCTGCAGGTCTGCAATGTGCTCTTCAACTACGACATTCCGTGGAACCCGAACCGCCTGGAACAGCGGATGGGGCGCATCCATCGGTATGGCCAGCAGAAGGACTGCCTGATCTTCAACTTCGTGGCCACCAATACCGTCGAGGGCCGCGTCCTGGAGCGCCTGCTCGACAAGCTGAAGGAGATCCGCAACGCGCTCGACGACGACGCCGTGTTCAACGTGGTCGGTCAGGTGCTTCCGGCGTCCCGGATGGACCGGCTGATGCGCGACTACTACGCGGGCCGTCTCGGCGAGGAGGACCTGGAAGAGCGAATCCTGCGCCCCATGGAGGAGTCGCACTTCCGCGACATCTGCCGAAACGCACTTGAAGGCCTCGCCTCGAAGAGGCTGAACTTGGAAATGCTCGTCGAACGCCGCGCCCGCGCCCGCGAGCGCCGCGTGGTCCCGGAGACGATCGCGCGCTTCCTTCGTGAAGCCGCGCCGCGGACAGGATTCGACCTTCGCTTCCTGCGCGGCGTAAAGCTGCGTCACGCGTTCGAGCCTGGGCGGACTCCGGCCAGGCTGCGTCGCTACCAGCGCGACGAGGACTGGCGGCTGGCCGACCTCGCCACGCGGTATCCCCGCTGTAGCACCGATCGCGACACCGCCCAGAACCACAACCTCGAGTGGGTCACACCCGGCCACCCACTCTTCGAAGCCGTCCGCCGGCATACCCGCGACGAGGCGGCCAACTCGCTGCGGAACGGCGCCACGTTCCACTCCCTCGATCACGCAGAGCCCGCCCGCATCGACTTCTACCGAGCCCAGGTCGTTGACGGAATGGGCTCCGTGGTCCAGGAGAGGCTGCTCGCAGTGGAGCTCGGCGACGGCGACGGCGAGCGCCTCGAACGCCGCGAACCCGGTGTTCTCGGCAATCTGACGCCAGCCCCGCCGCCCGACGAGCTTCCGGCAGTCACCTTCGCGCCCGCTCCCGAAGCGTGGCTACACGAACAGGTGTTAGGCCCCCTACTCGAGAAGACCCGCACCGAACGCGACGCCGAGGTGGAGCGTGTCGCCGACCACGTGAAGAGATCCCTCACCGAACTTCTGAACCGGGCGGACGACGAGATTGGCCGCGCCGCGCTCGAAGTGGAGGCCGGACGCCGCGGAGCGGAGGGCCGGCTGAAGAGAGCCGAACTCCGGCACGACGAGTTGTCCGCCCGCCGCGCGCGCCGACTCGAGGAACTGGAACGCCAGTGCTCCCTCACCCTCCAGGGCGTGGAGCGGATCACCAGCGTGCTCGTCCTGCCGCACCCGGAACGCGGCGCCGCTGACGTCAGACGCCATCGGCCGGACCCGGCGACCGAGATGACCGCCATGCGCGTGGTGATGGAGCACGAAGAGGCCAGAGGGCGGCGCACGAAGGACGTGAGCGCGAAGAACCTCGGCTACGACGTCACCAGCCTCGACCCAAACTCCGGCGATCTGCGCCTCATCGAGGTCAAGGGACTGGCCGCCAGGAGCGGCACCATCCTGCTGACGCCGAACGAGCGCCGCGTTGCCCAAGACCGCCCGGACTGCTACTGGCTGTACGTCGTGACCGACTGCGCTTCCGCCCCCGTTCTCCGCGACCCGATCCGGAACCCGGCGCGGAAACCGTGGGTCGAGGTGAAGAAGGTACAGCACTACTATCTCGATGTCGAGAAACTGAGCACCGCCTCCGATGGGCGGAAGGAGCGGTGAGCCGGCTCGCGAGGATCCGGTTCGTCATGGCGAAGGCCGTGCCGCCAGTTGATGGAGACCTGAATGCCTGACACGAGACAAGTCCACGAGCTGCTTGCCCAGATCGACCGCAGCGAGATCCTCCTGCCCGAGTTCCAGCGAGGCTACGTCTGGCGACGCGACCAAGTTCGGGGACTTGTGCAGTCGATGTACCGGCGGCATCCGACCGGGCACCTGCTGATATGGAAGACCTACAAGCCGTCCAGGGTCCGCGGCGCCGAGGCATCGGAGGAAGGAAGCTCCCTTCTCCTCCTCGACGGCCAGCAGCGGCTGACCTCGCTCTACACCCTCTTCGAAGGCAAGCCGCCGCCGTTCTACGAGGGCGAGTCCCTGTTCTTCGATCTCCACTTCAACGTGCAGACCGAGGAGTTCCGCTTCTACCAGAAGTCGCAGATGCTCAACAATCCTTCCTGGATCAGCGTTCATGACTTTCTGAGACAGGGTCTTGGGACCTTCGTCAGCGGCCTCTACACGATGGAGCAGGAGCACAGGGAGACGCTGGAACCGAACCTGGCGCGGCTCGCAGAGCTGGACGGCATCCGCAACTACACGTATGCCGTCGACCATGTCTCCGACGAGGACTACACCGTGGAGGAGGTCGTCGGCATCTTCAATCGCGTGAACAGTGCCGGCACGCCGCTGACCAAGGCGGACCTGGCCATCGCGCACATCTGCAGCCTGTGGCCCGAGGCCCGTGGCGAGTTCCGCACCTTCAGCGCGAAACTGGGAGACAACGGCTTCCCGTTCGACCTCGACTTTCTCGTCCGCTGCCTGGCCGGAGTGGCGACCGGGTCCGTTCTTCTCGAAGGGTCCTTTCTTCGAACCCCGGCCGAAACGCTCCAGGACGGCTGGGCACGGCTTCAGCCGGCGCTCGAGCACCTGGTGGGCGTGCTGCGCCACGAAGCTCTGGTTTCCAGCCCGCGCGACCTGCCGACGACGACCATGCTCGTACCAGCGACCGTCTATCTCGCGCGGCAAGGCGGCCGGTTTCCCAACGACACAATCCGCCGCCGGTTCATCCGCTGGATGTTCCTCGCCGCCCTTTGGGCCCGCTACTCCGGTTCAGCCGAGACCAAGCTCCAGCAGGACGTGGCCCTGGTCGCAAACGGGGATCCGGATCCGGTCCCCGAACTGGAGGCAGCCATCCTTCGCGAACGCGGCCGGGTCGTCCTAGAGGAGGGCGACCTCGATCGGGCGACCGTCAGTTCCGCCGTCGCCTACCTTGTGCGCGTAGTCGCCCGGCACCGGAACGCTCGCGACTGGTTCACCGGCGTCCACGTCTACGACCGCGCCACGGGTCGGAGCGCTGGTGGGGAGCGTCACCATGTCTTCGCGAGGAAGATCCTAGAGAAGGCTGGAATGACGGACAGCCGGCGCATCAACGCTGTGGCGAATCGGGTTCTCTTGACCCGGAAGGCCCCGCTGGAGGTCCGCAAGTCATCCCCAGCGGACTATCTGCCCCTGGTGGACGAAACCCAACCCGGCGCCCTGCGCGCCCAGTCCGTTCCGTTGGACCCCGTACTGTGGAAGCCGGAGAACTTCCTCGATTTCCTGGCCGCGCGCCGCGGGTTGCTGGCCGAAGCAGCCAACGAGTTCATCGCCTCCTGGCTGCCGCCCGAGGGCGCCGACCGGCACAGCGAGCAGTACGTCCGGGAACTCATCGCCGCCGGCGAGAGCGACGCACTGGAGTTCAAGTCCAGCCTGCGCTGGGACCTCAGCGAACAGCGAGTGAACAAGGTGATCGAGCTCATGACGATCAAGGCCGTGGCCGGCTTCCTGAACAGCGACGGTGGCACACTGCTGATCGGCGTGGGCGACGACGGCGAGCCTCTCGGCCTTCAGCGTGACTTCGAGACCCTCAGCAAGAAGCCGGACCGCGACGGCCTCGAGCTCCACCTGCAGCAGCTCTTCATTCAGGCCTTCGGCGAAGCGACCGCCTCGTCCTTCCTCACCGTGAACTTCCACCAGATCGACGACCGGGACATCTGCCAGGTGACCGCGGAATCCAGCGACCACCCGGTCTACGTGGAGCAGAAGGGGCAGCCGGCCGCGTTCTGGCTGCGCGTGGGCAACGCAACGCGTTCCCTCCCGATCGACGAGGCGGTGCGCCACATCCAGACACGCTGGAGCGGCAGGTGAGCCGTCCCGCCGACCAGCGGCCCGGCGCGCGCCGCAGGGGCGCTCTCGACCCGAACGTCCTCGACGCCATCGTTCGGCGGGTGGTCGAGATTGCGGCGCCGGAGCGCATCATCCTGTTCGGCTCGGCCGCGCGCGGCGAGATGGGGCCGCACAGCGACGTGGATCTGCTCGTCGTCAAGGCCAACATCCACCGCCGGCGCCTGGCCGGGGACATCTACGAGAACCTCCATCGCGTCGGGGCGCCGGTCGACGTAGTCGTCGTGACGCCCGACGACATCGCGCGCTACGGGGACAGCCACGCACTGGTCATCAAGCCAGCCTTGCGGGAAGGAAGAGTCGTCTATGACGCCGCCTGAGCGATTCGGGCCGGACGATCCCCGGGAGTGGATGAACCGCGCCAGGAGCAACCTGCGACGGGCGCGTGAACGGACGCCCGGGACCTACCTGGAGGACCTCTGTTTCGACGCGCAGCAGGCGGCGGAGAAGGCGATCAAGGCAATGCTGGTTGGACGCACCCTCGACTTTCCCTACGTCCACGATCTGGCCGAACTGACCGGAATCCTTGAAGCGAACGGATTGGAGATTCCTCAAGTCGTCCGTCGCGCCGCCAGGCTGACGCAGTACGCAACGTCGACCAGGTATCCCGGACTCGACGAGCCGGTTACTCCTGCGGACTACGAGGAAGCGGTTGAACTCGCCCAAGCGGTCGTCCGCTGGGCGGAGGACAACCTGTGACCGCCCCTGGAATCCCCCGCGAGTGCAGGCGCCTGGCGGAGGTCGACTTCCCCATCGCCGAGGTGTCGAAGCACGCTGCCCGCGAGAAGTCGATCCGCCACGGGCACCCGTCGACCCTTCACCTGTGGTGGGCGCGGCGGCCGCTGGCGTCGAGCCGGGCGGTGCTCCTTGCCCTGCTGCTGCCCGATCCGTGCGACCCGCACTGCCCGGAGGAGTTCAAGCGCCGGGCGCGCGAGTTCCTGAGCCCGGTCCGCCAACCGCCGAGAACCGACGCTGAGCTCCGGAAGGCGCTGCTCTGGTTCATCGGCTCGTTCGCGAACTGGGACATGGCCGCCAACAGGACCTACCTGCAGGTGGGCCGGAACCTCGTGCGGGCGGCCCACGGCGGAGACGACCCGCCCCTGGTGGTCGATCCGTTCGCCGGTGGCGGATCCATCCCGCTGGAGGCCCTGAGGCTCGGCTGCGATGCCTTCGCATCCGACCTGAACCCGGTCGCCTGCCTGATTCTCAAGCTGATGCTGGAGGACATCCCGCGCCACGGCCCGGGCCTGGCCGACGAACTGCGGCGCGCCGCCGGCGAGATCAAGGCGGCGGCCCAGGAGGAACTGGCCGACCTCTACCCGCCTGACCCGGACGGCGCCACGCCCATTGCCTACCTCTGGGCGCGCACGGTGAACTGCGAGTCGCCGAACTGCGGCGCGGAGATCCCGCTGATGCGCACCTTCTGGCTGTGCAGGAAGCCGAAGCGCAAGTGGGCTCTCCGACCAACGGTCGAGCGCCGGGCCGAGTCGGCTGGCCGCTCGACTCTCGGCCCTGGATCTGCTAGCCGGCCAGAAGACGCTCGGACGCTCGGACGCTCGGACGCTCGGACGCTCGGACGCTCGGACGCTCGGACGCTCGGACGCTCG
>LXNI01003092.1_pt1 | contig 10147 bp, 9 predicted proteins | sample 809091 | NCBI WGS metagenome assembly LXNI01 (sample SAMN04870527, study PRJNA318959) | sponge metagenome | biome: 01000161; feature: marine sponge reef; material: water | host: Sarcotragus foetidus | place: Greece: Milos, Mediterranean Sea | collected 2013-05-29 | depth 5-7 m | reverse complement strand
CGGTCCGGGCCGTGCAAGAATTCCATCCTTCCGTCCATGACGGCAGCATGCCGCCGTCCGCGCCCGCCGCGCAAGCTTCCGGGCCGGGTCCGCGGGGCGACGGCCGGCGGGAGTCTTGGCCGGGGCGCGGAACGGCGCTATGATTCCCGCCTTTCGGACGGACTGCGCGGATATCGACATGGGAGTATCGGGTATGTGGATGCGGCTGGCCGTCGTCTTGTCGGTGCTTCTCGCGTTTCCCGCCGCGGCCCAGGAGCCGAAGCGCATCGCCACGCATCAGGACTGGGAGGTTTATGTTTACGGGTCGGGCGCCGACAGGATCTGCTATATCTCGTCGCGCCCCAAGAGCCATAAACCCAAGGGTATCAATCGCGATCCGGCCTTCTTCCAGGTGGCGCATTTCCCGGGCCGGAAGCTCGAGGGCGAGATCCATGTCGAGGTCGGCTATCCGCTGAAGCCGGGCGACAAGCCCCGCGCGCGCATCAGGGTCAAGAAGAAGACGCAGGATTTCCGCTTCTTCGTGAAGGACAGCTCCGCCTGGGTGGTGGACCAGAAGAACGCGCCTGTGGTCGAGGCGATGAAGGCCGGCAGCACGATGGCCTTTAAGGCGACCTCGGCGCGGGGCACGGTGGTTACCGACAGCTATTCGCTGAGGGGCTTCACCGCCGCCTACAAGGCGATCACGAAAGCGTGCGGGTCCTGACAGACAAGCCCTCGCTTGTCGGCCTGCCCCGGCCCGCGCTGGCGGAAGCGCTCGGCGGGGCGGGGCTTTCCGGCTATCGCGTGGGACAGGTCTATCGCTGGCTCTATGTGCGCGGCGCGCGCGATTTCGACGACATGACCGACCTCTCCCGACGCGACCGGGCGGCGCTCGCCGAGCGGTTTTCGCTGGCGCGGCCTGTCGTGTCCGACGAGCGCCTCTCCGCCGACGGCTCGCGCAAATGGCTGCTCAGGCTGGCCGATGGCGGCGAGGTGGAGACCGTCTATATCCCGGAGGCCGACCGCGGCACGCTCTGCGTGTCCTCGCAGATCGGCTGCACGCTCACCTGCCGCTTCTGCCACACCGGCACCCAGCGGCTGGTGCGCAATCTGGATGCGGGCGAGATCACCGGCCAGATCATGCATGCCCGCGATGTCTTCGGCGAATGGTCGGGCCGCGCCGCGCCGCTCACCGACCGCGGCCGCCATGTCTCCAATATCGTGCTGATGGGCATGGGCGAGCCGCTCTACAATTTCGACCATGTGAAAGCGGCGATGGCGGTGGCGACGGACGGCGACGGGCTCGCGATCTCCAAGCGTCGGATCACGCTGTCCACCGCCGGTGTCGTGCCGATGATGGACCGCTGCGGGGATGAGATCGGCGTCAATCTTGCGGTCTCGCTCCATGCGGTGACGGACGAGCTTCGCGACGAGCTGGTGCCGCTCAACCGCAAATATCCGCTGAAGGAGCTGATCGCGGCCTGCCGGCGCTACCCGACCGCGAGCAATGTCCGGCGGATCACCTTCGAATATGTGATGCTGGCGGGCGTCAATGACAGCCCGGCCGAGGCGCGCGCGCTGGCGCGGCTGATCGCCGGCATCCCGGCCAAGGTCAACCTCATCCCCTTCAACCCCTGGCCGGGCTCGCCCTATGCCTGCTCTACGCCGGAGGCGATCGGGCGCTTCGCGGACATCCTGGCCGCCGCCGGCTATACGAGCCCGGTGCGCACCCCGCGCGGCCGGGACATCCTGGCGGCCTGCGGACAGTTGAAATCCGAGAGCCGGCGCGCAACCGCCCGCGAACGCCGCGAGGCGGACCGGGCGACAGAAAACGCAGTCCTGGAGGAGGCGCGATGAGCGACGAGGTCAAGCGGGTGGTGCTCGCCTATTCGGGCGGCCTCGACACCTCCGTCATCCTTCGCTGGCTGCAGGAGCACTATCGCTGCGAGGTGGTCACCTTCACCGCCGATCTCGGCCAGGGCGAGGAGGTCGAGCCGGCCCGCGCCAAGGCGGAAATGATGGGTGTGCGGCAGATCTATATCGATGATCTGCGCGAGGAGTTCGTGCGCGATTTCGTCTTCCCGATGTTCCGCGCCAATGCGCTCTATGAGGGGCAATATCTGCTCGGCACCTCGATCGCCCGCCCGCTGATCGCCCGGCGGCAGATCGAGATTGCGCGCGAAACCGGGGCGGACGCCGTCTCGCACGGCGCGACCGGCAAGGGCAATGACCAGGTTCGCTTCGAGCTTTCCTATTACGCGCTCGAGCCGCGCATCCGCGTGATCGCGCCCTGGCGGGAATGGGAACTGAACTCCCGCAACCGGCTGATCGCCTATGCCGAGGCGCACCAGATCCCGATCGCGCGCGGCAAGCAGGGCGAGCCGCCCTATTCCACCGATGCGAACCTGCTGCATATTTCCTATGAAGGCCGCGCGCTGGAGGACCCCTGGATCGAGCCCGATGAGGAGATGTTCACCCGCACCGTCTCGCCCGCCGCCGCGCCCGACGAGCCGGCCTATGTCGAGATCGACTTCGAGCAGGGCGACCCGGTGGCGGTGGACGGCGCGCGGCTCTCGCCGGCGGCGCTTCTGGAGCGGCTGAACGACATCGCCGGGCGGCACGGCGTCGGCCGGCTCGACCTTGTGGAGAACCGCTTTGTCGGCATGAAGTCGCGCGGCGTCTATGAGACGCCCGGCGGCACGCTGCTGCTGGCGGCCCGGCGCGGGCTGGAGAGCATCGTGCTCGACCGGGGCGCGGCGCATCTCAAGGACGAGCTCATGCCGCGCTATGCGGAGCTCATCTATAACGGCTTCTGGTTCTCGCCGGAGCGGCGCATGCTGCAGGCGGCTATCGATGCCAGCCAGGACCGGGTGTCGGGCCGGGTGCGCATGAAGCTCTTCAAGGGCGCCTGCTGGGCCGTCGGGCGGCAGTCTCCCAACTCCATCTACCATGAGGGCTTCGCGACCTTCGAGGAAGACACGGTCTATGACCAGCGCGACGCCGAGGGCTTCATCAAACTGAACGCGCTGCGCCTGCGCCTCGAAGGCCTGATGGGGCGCTGAGGGGCGGCTCCGGGGCCTGCCGACCGGGCTGCCCGCTCTATTTCAACCGCCCGACATCGAGAGAGAAGATCAACGGGAAGTAGGTTTCCCAGTGGCGCCATCTGAGGCTGCCGGCCTCGGAGACGCTCCAGAGCAGCCCCGCCTCGTCGAATGACAGGTCCTCGGTTCCGGCCGCCACCGCGAAGAGGTCGAGCAGGTCGCCGGTCTCGGCGTCGAGGCGTTGCACCACGCCGCCATCGCCCCCGCTTTGCGACAGCCACAAGCGGCCCTTGGCGTCGAACGCGGCGCCCTGGGTGCGGACGTCTATGGGGATGCTGTGAACATCGTCGGCGGCGGTGAGATAAACGGCGCCATCCTCCGGGAACACTGCGGCGACGGGGTAGCGGTAAAGGCGCGGTTCGCCGTATTTCTCGTATGCGCCGAACCAGAGATGGCCGGCATGCCAGGCGAGGAAGGACGGGCCGATCTCGCGGTCGATATCCGCCCGTCCCAGAATCGCTGCCCGGGCATGCCCGTCGGCAAGCGCCCGCGCCAGGTCGATGCGGTAGAGCTTGCCCCGGTCGGCGATGAAGAGCGTGCCCCGGCGGTCATTGGCCAGCCCGCCCGGATGGCCGACATCGTCGGGGAGGCGGATTTCGCCGACCGTATCGCCGCTCTTCATGTCCACCGCAAAGACCCGACTCTGGCCGCGGGAACGCCGGTAGGACGTGCTCTTGTAGGCTGCGACGAGGACAAGGTTTCCCGCCACGGTCAGGCCCTGGGGCACGAAACCCGCATCGAGCGCCGGCATCCAGATGCGGGAGACAATTGCATCCGCGTTGGGAACCCGGCTGAGTGCGCCCGGCTCGACCCTGGGCGCGGTTCCGAGAACCGTTGTCGGCTCCATCGCGGACGCCGTCATCGCGCCGACCCAAAAGAAAATCGCCGCCAGGTATCTAGTCATCGTCCACGGCCTCAAGGCGCCGGCCGCTATCGGCATCGAAGAGGTGCAGGTTTGCCGGGTCCGTCGCCAGGCGCAATATATCGCCCGGGCGGTCCCCGGTCTCGTCCGGCGTGTGGACAATCAACTCGTCGTCGCCGATGGCTGCAGTGCAGCAGCCGCGACGCGCCCAGGTCCTCGGCGTAAAGCAGGCGGGCCGACAGCAATCCCGCGCCGTCCCCGGGGACCACCGCCAGATGCTCCGGCCGGATGCCCAGCATCACCCGGCGCCCCGACCGGCCCGGTCCCGCGTCATGCGGCAGTGCGATGCGCTCCATCCCCCTGCCTTCGACGGCGCCGCCATCGCCGGAAAGGGTCGCGGGCAGCAGGTTCATCGCCGGCGCGCCGATGAAGCTCGCCACATAGGTCGAACCCGGGCGGCGATAGACCTGTCGCGGCGTTCCGGTCTGCTCGACCACGCCCTGGTTCATCACCACCAGCCGGTCGGCCATGGTCATCGCCTCGACCTGGTCATGCGTGACGAAGATGCTGGTGGCCTTCAGGTCGTCGTGGAGGCGCTTGATCTCCACCCTCATCTGGCTGCGGAGCCTGGCGTCCAGATTGGACAGGGGCTCGTCGAACAGGAAGACATCCGGTTCGCGGATGATGGCGCGGCCCATGGCGACCCGCTGGCGCTGGCCGCCGCTCAGCTGGCTCGGCTTGCGCGCCAGCAGGTCCTCGATGCCCAGAATGCGCGCGACGCGCTCGACGCGCTCGCGGATCTCCGCCTTCGGCCGGCGCGCGATCCGCAGCGCATAGCTGATGTTCTGAAAGGCCGTCATGTGCGGATAGAGGCCGTAATTCTGGAACACCATGGCGACATCGCGCTCCTTGGGCTCGAGGTCGTTCACAACCCGGTCTCCGATGGCGACCTCGCCTGCGGTGACGGCCTCGAGGCCGGCGATCATCCGGAGCAGGGTGGACTTGCCGCAGCCGCTGGGGCCGACAATGACGGCGAATTCGCCATTGCCGATTTCAATGTCGATGCCGTGAATGACCTCCGTCGCGCCGAAGGACTTTCGGACCTGCCGCAAGCTGACATTCGCCATCTGCCCTCCTCGCTCCTATTTCTCGCCGCCGAGCAGGCCCCTGACGAACCAGCGCTGCAGCACCAGCACGACGACGATCGGCGGCAGCATCACCATCAGCGTGCCCGCCATGGCCACGTTCCATTCCGGCGGCTCGTCCTCGGAGGGAATCAGGTTCTCGAGGCCCATCACCAGAGTGCGCATGTCCGGCTCCGTCGTGATCAGCAGGGGCCAGAGATACTGGTTCCAGCCGAAGACGAACATGATGACCGAAAGCGCGGCGATATTGGTTTTCGAAAGCGGCAGCAGGATCTGGAAGAAGAAGCGCAGCGGTCCGGCCCCGTCCATCTTCGCCGCCTCGGCCAGCTCTTCCGGAATCGTCAGGAAGAACTGACGGAAGAGGAAGGTCGCCGTGGCGCTGGCGAAGAGCGGCAGGGTCAGCCCCCAATAGGTGTCGAGCAGGTTCCACTCCAGCGCAATCTCGACCCCGGAAAGCCAGGCGACGAGATCGGTGAGCTGCAACACTTCCAGAAGCTGTTGCAAGGGCAGCAGCGCGTTCCCCGCCACCTCGTAGGTCGGCACGATGCGCACTTCCAGCGGCAGCATCAGCGTGATGAAAATCAGCCAGAAGGCCAGCAAGCGGAAGCGGAAGTTGAAGTAGCAGATGGCGAAGGCCGTGAGCGAGGCGCAGGCGATCTTGCCGAACAGGATGCCGAGCGTCATGACCACGCTGTTGACGCCCTGAGTCGCGAAGTCGCCCCGCTCCCACGCCCTGGCTGCATTTTCGAGGAGCTCGCTGCCCGGGATGAGCGTCATCGGCACGTCGATCACCGCTTCATAGGGCAGTGTCGCGGCGACGAAGGCGATCACGAGCGGAAAGCAGATCACGAGCAGGCCGAGCCCGAGGATCGTGTGGGTCACGGCGTTCAGTATCGGCGTGCGCTCGATCATGCCCGCTCACTCCGCATACTGAATGCGGCGCTCGATCCACTTGAACTGGACGAACGTCAACAGGATGACGAGGGCCATCAGCACGACGGACTGGGCCGACGAGCCGCTGAGATCGAGCCCGACAAAACCGTCCTGGTAGATCTTGTAGACGAGGATATTGGTCGCGCCGCCGGGCCCGCCCTGGGTCATCACGTTGATGATGCCGAAGCCTTCGGTGAAGGAATCGGTGACATTGATGACGAGCAGGAAGAAGAAGGTCGGGCTCAGCAGCGGGAAGACGATGGTGACGAAGCGCCGGATCGGGCCTGCGCCGTCAAGCGCCGCCGCCTCGACGAAGGTGCGGGGAATCGCCTGCAGGCCCGCCAGGAAGAAGATGAAATTGTAGGTGATGCTCTTCCAGGACGCGGCGATGATGACCATCACCATCGCGTCCGCGCCGACGATGTTCGGGTCCCATATGCCCGGCCGGATGTCGTTGAGGAAGGCGAAGAAGCCGACGCCCAGCTGGAAGATGAACTGGAAGGCGACCGCGGCCGCCGGCGCCGCCACCGCATAGGGCCACATCAGCACCGTGCGATAGACCACCAGCCCCCGAATCACCCGGTCCACGAAGATCGCCAGCAGCAGCGCGAGCCCCATGGAGATCACCGTCGTCCAGAAGGCGAAGATGAGGGTGATTCCGGCGGACTCGTAATATTCCGGCGAGCTGAAGAGCTCCCGGAAATTGTCCAGGCCGACCCACTGGGCGACGCCCCCGAACGGGGGCTCCAGGGTGAAGGACCAGAACAGCGCCTTCGCCGACGGCCAGTAGAAGAAGACAAAGACGATCAGGACTTCCGGCAATATCAGAAGATAAGGCAGAAGCCGGTTCCGGAAGAGAACGCGCTCGATCATCCGGTTAGGCACTGTCGCTGTTCACGCATGGCATGGCTGCGCCCGGCATGAAGCCGTCCGGGCGCCGCCGGTCCTTTGCCGGTTCCCGCGCTCAGGGCAGGGACTGGCCCTTGTACTGCTTTTCAAACCGGCGCAGCTGCTCATTGCCGCGTTTCACTGCGTTGTCGAGCGCCTCCTGCGCCGTCTTCTTGCCGGCCAGCATCTGCTCCAGCTCGTCGCCGATGATCTTCTTGATCTGCGGGAAATAGCCGAGGCGCAGCCCTCGCGATAGCGGCGTGGGCGGCGTGCGGGTCAGGCTTTCGATCGCGACTTCGCGCCCGGCATACGGCTCCTGCTTGTAGAAGCCCTTGGCGACAAGCGCGTCGTAACCGCTCCTGGTTGTCGGCACATAGCCGGTGACGGTGCTCCAGAACTCCTGCGACTCGACCGACCGGATGAAGTCGAAGAAGGCGGCGACGCCCTTGTACTCGGCCGCATCGAAGCCCTTCAGGATCCAGAAGCTCGCGCCGCCGACGACGGTGTTGTTGGGCGTAACCCCCTCATTATGCGGCAGGGGGGCCACGTTCCACTTCATCTTGGCGCTTTTCAGCACCGTGCCGTGGGAGGCGATGGAGCCGAAATAATGCCCGCATTTGCCGGTGGCGAAAGACTCGCGGGTTCCGACCCCGAACAGCTCCTTGGCGTAGCTTCCGAGCTTTTCGTCGTACCAGCGTTTCAGCCTTTCGACATGCTGCACATACGAGGTCCGGTTGAACATCAGTTCCGCATCGAGACCGTCGAAGCCGTTATTGCGCGTCGAAATCGGCTCGCCATGCATGTAGCTGAACTGCTCCAGATGGCCCCAGAGATAGGTGGAGTAGGCGATCGGGCAGGCGATGCCCGAGGCCTTCAGTACCCGCAGATTCTCCTCGAACTGTTCCCAGGTTTCGGCCGGTCCTTCGATGCCGGCCTGCTCGTACATGTCGATGTTGTAATACATCACCGGCGTCGAGGAGTTGAACGGGAAGGAATAGAGCTTGCCGTCCGACGAGGCGTAGTAGCTCATGATCGAGCCGATATAGTCACTCCAGTCGACATCGTAGCCAGCGTCGTCCATCAGCTGGTAGGCCGGATAGATTGCGCCCGAGAGCATCAGCGTCGCGGTCGCTGTCTCGACCCCCTGCAATATGTGGGGATGTTTCTTGGCCCGGTAGGCGGCAATGCCGGCCTGGAGCGCCTGGTTGTAATTGCCCTTGCCGGTGCAGACGATCTCGTAGTCGTCCTGCGCGGCGTTGAACCGCTCGCAGACCGTCTCGACCTGCTTGCCCAGATAACCCTTGAGGCCGTACCAAAGGTTGATCTTGGTCCTGGCCTCGACCGGCATGGCAAGGCCCACTACCAGGAGTCCCAGAACGGCGGCTGCCGTCAGCGTCTTGCGTTCCATTGGGGGTCCTTTCTCCGGTCGGCAGATCCACCGGACAGGGTAGTATCCTCCCCGGCCATGCGAGAGGCTAATTGGCTGCCATGTCTTCGGAAGGCCGCTGTGTTTTCGCGCCGGGACTTGCCCGGCCTTGACAGGGGATGCGGCAACCGGCTCTTCATCGGTCCGTCGGCCGGGCCGGCGCTTCGGTCGCCCGCAGGAAGGCTACGTTCGAATGGGTTCGGAAGGTTCCGCTCCGCGCGATGTGGACCTGCTTGTCATCGGCGGCGGCATCAACGGCGCCGGCATTGCCCGCGACGCGGCAGGGCGCGGCCTCGAAGTCCTGCTATGCGAACGCGACGACCTCGGGGCGCATACCTCATCCGCCAGCACCAAGCTGATCCATGGCGGGCTGCGCTATCTGGAGCAGTATGACTTCCGGCTCGTGCGCCATGCGCTCAGCGAGCGCGAAGTGCTGTGGCGCAACGCACCGCACATAATCTGGCCGCTGCGTTTCGTGCTCCCGCATCATGCCGGGCTGCGCCCCTGGTGGATGATCCGGCTGGGGCTGTTTCTCTATGACCGTCTGGGCGGCCGCGCCTCGCTGCCGCCCTCGGCCAGCATCGACCTCAGCCGGCATGAGAGCGGGCGGGCCTTGCAGCGCCGATACCGGCGCGCTTTCGAATATTCCGACTGCTGGGTGCAGGACTCACGCCTGGTGGTGCTGAACGCCCGCGACGCCTGTGCGCGGGGCGCGGAAATCCGGACCCGCACGGCATGCGTGTCGCTCTCTCCGGGCGAGTCACGCTGGAAAGCCGTTCTGGAGGACCGGCTGTCGGGCGCGCGCTTCACCGTCATGGCGCGGAGCGTCGCCAATGCGACCGGCCCTTGGGTGAGCCGCACCCGTTCGCTCGCCGGCGGCGGCGGCGCGGAGCAGGAGGTGAGGCTCGTCAAGGGAAGCCATATCGTGGTGCGCAGGCTCTTCGACCACGCCCATCCCTATATCTTCCAGAGCGCGGACGGGCGCGTGCTGTTCGCAATCCCCTTCGAGGAGGATTTCACGCTCCTGGGCACGACCGATGAGGACTTCGGGGGCGAGCCGGGGCGGGTCGAAATCACGCCCGGTGAAATCGACTATATCTGCGCGGCTGCCAATCTCTATTTCGAGGCTCCCGTCACGCCGGACGACGTGGTGTGGAGTTATTCCGGCATCCGTCCGCTGTTCGACGACCGCGCGGAAAAAGCGAGCGAGGTCACGCGCGACTATGTGCTGGAGCTCGACCGCGAGCGGGCGCCGATGCTCTCGGTATATGGCGGCAAGATCACGACCTATCGCAGGCTTGCCGAGCAGGCGGTGGACTTGCTGTCCCGGCCTCTCGGCGTCGACAGGCCGGGATGGACCCGCGAGGCGCCGCTTCCCGGCGGGGACATTCCCGGTGCGGATATCGCCTCATTCGCGGCAGAGTGCGCGGCGCGCCATTCATGGCTGCCCGAGGGGCTTCTCGATCATTACATGTGCCACTACGGAACCGAGACGGACGCCCTGCTTGCCGGCTGCAGGAGCGTTGGCGACCTCGGCACGCATTTCGGCGCCGGGCTGTATGCGGTGGAGGTGGACCATCTGGTCCATCGCGAATGGGCCCTGACTGCCGAGGACGTTCTGTGGCGGCGCACCCGGAAGGGCCTTGGCGTCCCGGCCGACGGGGTGGAGCGCCTCGGGGTTTATCTTCAAGCGGTCTGCGGCGTTTCCTAGCCCGCATGTCTCACCAGGGTCACGGCCTGCGTCGCGTCCAGGCGTTCGCTCCGCAAGGAGCGGGCCGAAAAGCGTAGCAGCGTTTACGCTTGAGGCCCGCGA
>LXNI01003091.1_pt1 | contig 10148 bp, 10 predicted proteins | sample 809091 | NCBI WGS metagenome assembly LXNI01 (sample SAMN04870527, study PRJNA318959) | sponge metagenome | biome: 01000161; feature: marine sponge reef; material: water | host: Sarcotragus foetidus | place: Greece: Milos, Mediterranean Sea | collected 2013-05-29 | depth 5-7 m | reverse complement strand
CGGTTCGCCCCCAACACGCCTCAAGCGCCTACCGCCAGCGTCATCAATGGCACGGCAGGCCCTGACAGACCTGCCCAAGGTCAAAATCCGACCGCATGAAAAATTAGCTCGCCGATCGGGGTCTTTCGGCCCCGCCTTGACAGGTGAAGCCTATCTGGGCTTAAACCAAAGCAACAAGGACAATAAGGCTTTGTCTACGGGACGGCTTCGGTCTCGCCAAATCAAATAACAAAACCCGTCGCCCTACGGAACTGGGACAAGAATCATTTTGGGGATGGCATGCGCGACCAACGGTTGATTGCCCTTGAGGGCCGTCATGGATTCTAAAACCTCAGCTTCACCGCTGCTGGAAGTCGTTGATTTATATACGCATTTCGATACACCGCGTGGCGTGGCCCACGCCGTAGATGGCGTCTCGTTTCGTCTGGAGCGTGGACGTACGCTTGGGATCGTCGGTGAATCCGGCTCGGGCAAAAGCGTGCTCGCCCGTACCATTATCGACATCCTGGCGAAGGACGGATCGGTCCTGAACCAGGGCGAGGTCCGGTTCGAGGGGCGAGACCTGATGGCGTTGCCGGAAAAAGACATGCGGGAAATCAGGGGCCGCGAAATCGCCATGGTGTTTCAGGACCCTATGTCGTCCCTGAACCCGGTCAAGAAAATCGGCAAACAGATCACTGAGGTCTTGGTCAAGCGCATGGGCATGCCGGGCGCGGAGGCCAAACGGCGCGCCGTTGAATTAATCGAGTCGGTCGGTATTCCCGACGCCGCCCAACAACTGGATCGCTTCCCCATGCACCTGTCGGGCGGCATGCGCCAGCGCGTCGCCATTGCCATTGCGCTCGCCGGCGAGCCCAAACTGCTGATCGCCGATGAACCGACCACGGCACTTGACGTAACTATTCAAGCGCAAATCCTCGACCTGTTGCGCCGCCAGCAGGCCGAACGCAACATGGCGGTGATCCTGATTACCCACGATCTCGGTATCGTCGCCCAATATACGGACGATGTCACCGTCATGTATGCCGGCCAAATCGTCGAGAGCTGTTCCACCGAGGAACTGATCCGGCGGCCGCGGATGCCCTATACCGAGGCTTTGATGAATTCCGCACCCAACCTGGCGGACCCGCCCCACACCCGTCTCGACGCAATCCCGGGCCTGCCGCCGAACCTGCTGCGGGTGCCCGAAGGATGCCGCTTTGCCGAACGCTGCCCCTATGCAGCCGAAAAGTGTTCGACGGAAATGCCCACCCTCACTCATGATGACGATCCCAGCCACATTTACGCCTGCTGGTATCCCCTCGAAGTTAAGGAGACGGTTAGCGCATGAGCGCCCTCAACGCCCTCTTGTCCGTCGAGGACATGACAGTCGAGTACACCAACCAGGGACAGCGGTTCGCGGCGATCTCCGACATCACCATCGATATTGCCGAAGGCGAAACTCTCGGCCTTGTCGGCGAGTCCGGCTGCGGCAAGTCGACCACCGGGCGGGCGATTATTCAGCTGCCGGCGCCGACCATGGGCAAGGTGACCTTCGAGGGCCGGGACCTCAGCGAACTCAACCATGAAGAAATGCGGCAGGTCCGCCGCCGCCTGCAGATCATTTTTCAAGACCCGGTCTCCTCGCTCAATCCACGGCGGAAGGTAAAGGATATCGTCGCCGAACCCCTGGTGATTGCCGGGATGAAGGATGCGGCGGAACGGGAACGCCGGGTCCGGGAGGTGCTCGAGGCCGTCGGCGTTGACCCTGATACGGCCATGGAACGGCGCCCGCACCAATTTTCCGGCGGACAATGCCAGCGCATCTGCGTCGCCCGGGCGCTGATCATGGAACCCAAGCTCATCGTCTGCGACGAGCCGGTGTCCGCCCTCGACGTGAGCGTGCAGGCGCAGATTCTCAACCTCCTTGAGGATATGAAGGAACGCTACGGCCTGACCCTGCTGTTCATCAGCCATGATCTGGCGGTGGTCAAGAACATCAGCGACCGGGTTGCGGTGATGTATCTGGGCAAATTCTGCGAGCTGGCCGATTCGGCGCGCATCTATGAGGCGCCGGCTCACCCGTATACCGCCGGGCTGATGGCGACCATCCCCGATCTTTCAACCATCGGCGCGGACGCGGGGCCGGCATTGATGGGTGAAATCCCCTCGCCTCTCAACCCGCCGAGCGGCTGCCGTTTCCGGACCCGGTGCCCGCATGCCCAAGAGCGCTGCGCTGCGGAGGAGCCTGAATTCCGCCAGATCGAGAGCGGCCATCATGTTGCCTGTCACTTCCCGCTGACGGAGCAGGAAAGCTGATACCGTGGCCTATTTGCGGCTCAAGACCCTCCACCTGATCCCGGTCTTCTTCCTGGTGACGTTCGCCAGTTTCATGATGCTCAACCTGCTGCCGGGCGACACCGTCGATGCAATCCTCAGTGATGCGGATACCGGCGAAATCGGCTCGATGGAGGCCCGCGAGGCGCTGAGAAAAGAGCTCAATCTCGATAAGCCGCTCATCGTCCGCTATGCGCTTTGGCTCGGCAATATGGTGCAGGGGGATCTCGGCCGGTCATATGTGACCACCCAACCGGTCACTGAGGCTCTGGTGCAGCGCATCCCGGTTTCCCTCGAACTGATGATCATGTCGCAGATCCTCGCCATCGCCATGGCCATCCCCATTGGAATCTATTCGGGCTACCACGGAGGCAGTACGGTCGATCGGGGCATATCGGCATTTGCCTTCGGTGTTTTATCGGTCCCGGTGTTCGTCGCCGGAACGATTTATATCTGGATATTCGCCATCGAACTTGGTTGGTTGCCATCGTCTGGCCATACCGACTTTTCCGAAGACCCGTGGGGCAATATCAAAGGGTTCATCCTGCCCGCCCTGACCCTGGCGACCATCGAGTTTCCGATCCTCATGCGGGTGTTGCGGGTCGATGTGATCTCGACGCTGCAGGAAGACTACATCGCGCTGGCCAAGTCCAAGGGAATGACCACCTGGTACATTCTGTTGCACCACGCGCTACGGCCGTCTTCGTTCACCTTCGTCACCTTGTTGGGTCTGCAAATTGGTCAGTTGATTACCGGCACCGTGGTCATCGAAACCCTGTTCAGCATCCCCGGGGTAGGCAAGTTGTTGATCGATTCCGTGGACACCCGGGATGAAATCATGGTCCAGGGGGTGATCACGTTCATCGCCATCGTCTATGTAGTGGTGAATCTGTTGGTCGATTTGCTCTACGCGATCCTTGACCCGCGTGTGGCACGGCGGGCATAGGAGGCGAAAATGGCAAACGGTACATCTTCGCCGCTAATCTCACGCCTCTGGCCGTTCGGCAAACGGGAAGAAATCGTCAGCGCCCGCATCGAAGATCAACGCCGGCTCGGCGTGGTCTTTTGGCTCGCCACCTCGTGGATCCTGCTCATCTTGGCCGCCACCATCTCGACCAATTTCCTGCCGTTCCTCGATCCGCTCGAACAGGACTACGCAGCGGTCAATGATCGCTGGGGTGCGCAATACTGGGTGGGCACCGATCATCTAGGCCGCGATATGTTCTCGCGGCTGATCCATGGCGCCGGCATTTCGTTCCGCGTCGCCTTCACCTCGCCGTTCATCGGCATGGCCATCGGGCTGACGCTCGGCATGTGCGCCGGCTATTTCCGCGGCAAGGTGGATTCCGGCGTCAGTATCCTGATCGACAGTATCCTGGCCTTCCCGAACATCGTTCTCGCCATCGCGGTGCTGTTCTTCGCCGGTCCGACGATCATCAATCTGGTGCTGGTCATCGCATTCTACACGATCCCGCAGTTCACCCGGGTGGCGCGGGCCAATACCCTGCTGTATGCCCAGCGGGAGTTCGTTGTCGCCGCGCGGGCCCAGGGCGCCTCACACCTGCGTATCCTGTTGCGCGAGTTGCTGCCCAACGTGATGGTTCCCGTCGCCGCCTACTCGCTGCTGGTGATGTCGTTCACCATCGTGCTTGAGGGGACCTTGTCGTTTCTCGGCGTCGGCATTCCGCCCCCCACGCCAACCTGGGGCCGGATGATCTCCGAGGGTCTCGACGAGCTGTCGGAGAATCCGTTTATCTCCATGTACCCGTCGCTGTTCATGTTCCTGACCATCCTGTCGCTCAATCTGATGGGCGACCGGCTGCGGACCATGACCGACGTAAAGGCCTCAAGCCTGTAAGCCGTGAATTGCAGGCCGGCTCAGCCGGCGTCCGGCTGGTTCTTCGGGTGCGCCCGTTCGAAGGCGGGCAGCGCGTTGCACGATTCTTCGATCCCAAGCAGGTTGGGGTAGGCCGAGAGATCCATATTGATGCGGCGGGCGTTGAACATCTGCGGGATCAGGCAGATATCCGCCATGGTCGGGCTGTCCCCGTGGCTGAATGTCGCGCCGCCGGCCACCATCTTCTCGTAGGCGGCGAAGCCCTTGTTGATCCAATTTTCCTGCCAGGTCCGGCCGTGGTCTTCCGAGAGACCGAAATCCTCGACGATGTATTTGCGGACCCTGAGATTGTTCAGCGGATGAATATCGCAGGCAACAATCTGTGACAGCGAACGGACCCGGGCCCGCCCCGCCGGATCGGCCGGCAGGATCGGATGGTCGGGATATGCCTCCTCCAAATAATCCATGATGGCCATGGACTGGGTGAGGGTCACGTCGCCGTCAATGATCGCCGGCACCAATTGTTGCGGATTGAGCTTTGTGTACTCCTCGGTGAACTGGTGTCCGCCATCCTTGGTCAGGTGGACGGCCACCAGTTCGTATTCCAGCTCCTTGAGATTCAGGGCGATCCGAGCCCGGTAGGCGGCGCTTGATTGGAAATAACCGTAGAGCCGGATCATCGGAGCGGCCTAGATATCGAGAACCAGGCGCTCGCCCGGCAATGCACGGGAAACGCAAATCTGCATCTTGGTATTGGTCGCCTTTTCGTCGTCGGTGAGACACTCGTCCCGGTGATCCGCCTTGCCCGAAATCAGTCCGGTTTCGCAGGTGCCGCACCAGCCCTCCTCGCACACATAGACCGTGTCGATCCCCTCGTCGCGAAGCACTTCCAGGATCGTCCGGTCGGCAGGGATGGTGAATACCTGGCCGGAACTCTTTAGCTCAACCTCGAAGGGTCGATCGCCCTCCTCGTGGACCGGCGCGGCGGCGCCGCTGGCGGTGCTGGAGAACAGCTCAAAGTGCACGGAGCCATCCGACCAATGGGAAGCCGCTTCGCGGGCGGCGTTCAGCAGGCCGCCGGGACCGCAGATATAAACATGCGCACCCTCCGGCTGGTCCTTCAGGACCTCATCCAGCTTGATGCCATCGGCCGGATTTCCGCCGTCGTGGTGGAAGGTCAGGTTGTCGCCAAACACCTCCTTCACATCGTCCATGAAGGCCGTGCCCTCGGGCGATTTGGTGCAGTAGTGGAGGTGGAAATCAGCGCCGATCGATTTGAGCCGGTAGCCCATGGCCATCATGGGCGTGATTCCGATGCCGCCGGCGATCAGCAGATGGCTTTTGGCGCTCTCATCCAGCGGGAAGTCGTTCAAGGGCCCCCGGGCCTCCATGACATCGCCGACCGACAATTCGTCATGCATCCATTTGGATCCGCCGGTGCCGCCCTCTTCGCGGAGAATACCGGTGATGTATCGGGCGGTCTCACCGGGGCTATTCGCCAGCGAATATGAACGCCAGAGATCGTTGCCGGTGTGGACGTCGATATGTGAGCCGGCTTCGAAGGCCGGCAGCTCACCGCCGCCCTCGTCGACGAACGTGAATTGCTTGATCTCCGAGGTCAGGTCCCGGATGTCGGTGACCTTGAGCTTGAGGTCCATTTTTGCGTTCCCAAGTGCTTGGCGCAGAGCCGCGCCGGTTTGGTCTTGCCGGTCGAGCGGACGTTAGTATACCCAACAATTCCAGGGGTCAACGGGTGACTCCCCGCATGTCCGCTTCAGGACGGCGAGCCCGGGGACGTGTCGTTTGCGCCGCCCGAATTCATCGGCTAACTATGCCGAACGCAAGACAGCACGGAGTGGACCATCCGGTCCAAGGATCCCATGAGCGAAGCCTTTATTTGCGATGCCATCCGCACCCCCATCGGACGTTATGGAGGAGCGTTGTCCTCGGTTCGGGCAGACGATCTGGCGGCTGTTCCCATCGCCACGTTAATGGAGCGTAATCCGGATGTGGACTGGAATTCGGTCGACGACGTGATTTACGGCTGCGTCAACCAGGCGGGCGAGGACAATCGAAATGTCGGGCGCATGGCCCTGCTGCTCGCCGGTATGCCGGAAAGCGTATCCGGTGCGACGGTCAACCGGCTTTGCGGCTCAGGGATGAATGCGGTCGGCAGCGCCGCTCAGGCGATCAAGACAGGCGAGGCGGATTTGATGGTCGCGGGCGGCGTTGAGAGCATGTCCCGCTCACCCTTCGTCATGCCCAAGGCAGACGCTGCGTTCTCGCGTCAGGCGGAAATTTATGACACCACCATCGGCTGGCGTTTCCCCAACCCGAAGATGGAACGGGAATACGGACTCGATTCCATGGGCGAGACCGCCGAGAACGTCGCCGAAGAGCATCAGGTTTCCCGGGACGATCAGGATGCCTTCGCCGCCCGTTCCCAGGAGAAAACCGCCGCTGCCCAAGCGGACGGACGCCTGGCCGAGGAAACCGTCCCCGTCACCATCCCTCAGCGGCGTGGCGATCCGATCGTCGTCGAACTGGACGAACACCCCCGTGCCGACACGACCGTGGAAAAATTGGGTAAGCTTCGGGCGGCCTTCCGGGAGGGCGGCTCGGTAACGGCCGGCAACTCGTCGGGTGTAAATGACGGTGCCTGCGCCCTGGTGCTTGCATCCGAGCAGGGCGCCAAGGATCACGGCCTCGCGCCTAAGGCGCGCGTGCTCGGCATGGCGTCCGTGGGCGTGCCGCCCCGGACAATGGGCATGGGACCGTCCCCCGCATCGGCCAAGCTGATGGACCGGCTTGGCCTAAAGATCGGCGACTTCGACATCATCGAACTCAACGAGGCCTTCGCCGCCCAGGGACTGGCGGTGCTTCGCGAACTCGGCGTCGAGGACAACGACCCTCGGGTGAACCCCCAAGGCGGCGCCATTGCCCTCGGCCATCCCCTGGGCGCCAGCGGCGCGCGGCTGGTGACGACGGCCATGTATCAATTGCTGAGAAGCGGTGGCGACAAGGCGCTCTGCACCATGTGCGTCGGCGTCGGCCAAGGCATCGCGGTGGCGATCGAGCGGGTATGAAGCCGACCATCCTGGTCATCACACCGATCACCGAGGAGAGCCGGCGACAACTGGACCGGGCATATCAGGTCATCGAGGCCCAGGACCCGGACAGCAGAAGCAGGGCGGTCGAGGAGCACGGCGCGGACATACGCGCCATCGTTACCGAAGGACCGCGGCCTATCGGCGGTGAAATGATCCGGGCGCTTCCCAACCTTGAACTCATCTCGGCCATGTCCGTGGGCCTCGATGCGGTCGACCTCGACGCCGCCCGGGCGGCAAACATTGTCGTGACCAATGGCCGCGGCGGCAATGCGGATAGCGTCGCCGACTTGGCAATCACCCTGATGCTCAGCGTCTATCGGCAAATTTCCGTAAACCAGAAGGCGATGCGGGACAGCGGGGGTGAGGAGCACATTCCCGCACCGATGACCATGACCGCGAGCGGCAAGGCCATGGGCATCGTTGGCCTCGGCGATATCGGTAGCCGGATTGCCAAACGCGCCGGCGGTTTCGGGATTTCGGTGCGCTACCACAATCGGAACCGCCGCGGCGATGTCGATTACGAGTACCTGGAGAGTGCCGAGGCGCTCGCCGCCGTCTCCGATGTCCTTGTGCTCTCCTGTCCGGCCTCGTTTGAAACCGGGAACTTGGTCAATGCCGGCGTGCTGGGCGCGCTTCCCTCGACGGGCATCGTTGTCAACGTGGCCCGGGGCTCGGTGCTCGACAGTGCCGCCCTGCTCGCCGCGCTGGAAGCCGGCAAGCTGGCCGGCGCCGGGCTGGATGTCCTCGGCGGCGCCCCCAGGATCAAAGCCAAACTTGTCGCCCGCGCCGACGTCGTGGCCACCCCGCACATCGCGGGCAATACGGTCGAAGCCCAGGCCAACAAGAACGCGCTGATGCTCAAAGCGCTCTGCTCCCATTTTGCGGGAGGCGAGGTCCCCAACCGGGTGATCTGACCGCTTCCGGCGGCCCTCAGAGCACCCTTGACCGGCCTAGGTCATGTGGCACAATCGGCCCGCAATTCAGCCAAGAAAAGTGTGGATTAAACACCCGTCCAATTTCCAGCCGACCTTCTGAAGACTGAACGATTGTGGCCTCGGCGCGCCGGCGCCGGGATGATGGGAGACAAACCTCTATGACGGCCCGATTCGCCATCGTGGGTTCCGGCCCTGCCGGAATGTACGCCGCCGACGCCTTGCTTAAACTGTATGAAGATTGCCGGATTGACGTCTACGAACGCTTTCCTTCCCCTTTCGGGCTGATCCGCTTCGGCGTCGCCCCCGACCATTTCAAGACCCGCAACACGGCACGCCAGTTTTGGCGGACCCTCGAGATGGAACATGTCGGCTTTTTCGGAAACGTGGAAGTTGGCCGGGATGTCTCGTTGGATGAACTGCAGGAGAATTACGACGCCGTCATTCTGGCCGTGGGCGCCTACAACGACCGCAAGCTGGGGATCCCCGGCGAAGATCTGAAGGGTGTCTATGGGGCATGCGCGTTCGTCGGCTGGTACAACAGTCACCCCGATTACCGCCGCTTGGACCCGCTGCTGGACGGTGAAGGCGTCGCGGTCATCGGCATCGGCAACGTGGCGCTGGATGTCTGCCGGGTGCTCGCCAAGACCCCGGCGGAAATGGTGGAGTCGGACATTGCCGCCCATGCGGCCGAGGCCATCGAGGCGGCGACCTACACCGGCCTGCATATGTTCGGCCGCCGCGGCCCCAATGAGGCCGGCTTCACGCCCAAGGAACTGGGCGAAATCCGCGATCTGGAACGCTGCCAGGTGATCGTCGATCCGGCCCAATTGCCGGGCGAAGTCCCGGACACGTTCGAAGCCCGCGAAAAAGGCGTCAAGGAGAAGAACCTCAAAATTCTGAATGAGCTGGCAGCCCAGAACAAGCCGGACCTTCCGATCAGGATGAACATCCAATTCTACGCCTCGCCCACGGAAATTCTCGGTGGCGACCGGGTCGAAGGCATCCGGCTCGAGCGCACCGAGGTCGTCGACGGCCGCGCCGTCGCCACCGGCGAAACCTTCGATGTACCCGTCGGCGCCGTGGTCACGGCCATCGGCTATCACACCGTGCCGCCGGGAAATCTGGAAATGAACGGCGGCCAGGTCGCCAATGAGAACGGCCTCGTCAAAGACAACCTCTACGTGGTCGGGTGGGCCAAGCGGGGTCCGACGGGAACCATCCCCACCAATGGGCCGGACTCCCGGGAGGTCGCCGATGTGATTTCTCAGCGGGTCACGGCTTCGGGTAAAGGCGGTGGTGAGGCCGTCCGGGCACTGCTGGCCGGCCGCAATGCCCGGATCGTCAGCTTTCCCGAATGGATGAAAGTGGCCGAGGCCGAGACTGCCCAGGCCACCGGCGGTCACCCGCGAGAGAGATTTCCGACCGTGGAAGAGATGCTCGCTGTCCTTGACGGCTGATACACCGGCGAGCTTGGATCGCCCATGGAGTGGTATTACCTCGCCGTACTCGGCCTGTCCCTCGCTTACGATCAACGCCGGGTCCTTGTGGTCGAGAACAAGACCCAGGCCTATCTCGGGCCCTATCCCGATTTGTTCAGCTTTCTCGCGCGGTTTTGCGGCGGGGCGGTGATCGCCATGCTGATCGCCGGCTTTTTCGTCGGGCGTTGGTGGTGGCCACTGGTCGCCATGGCCCTCGGCACGTTCGCCAATCTCTACGGACGGATCGCCGTCCCTGACGATTGGCGCTGGCTGGCCTCCTTCACCGCCGCCGCCGTGGGTATCGGCGGCAGCGTCGTGGTAGTCCTTAATTTCTAGCCCGCATTTCTCACCAGGGTCATGGTCTGCGCGGCGCTGTCTGGTCGGCGGAGCAGGAGAGGCGCGCCGCGCGATGCGGTGACATCGGGCAAGCGCCTCGACGCACGCTGTCGACCAGAGAGCGCCGCCCTTCGGG
>LXNI01003090.1_pt1 | contig 10153 bp, 10 predicted proteins | sample 809091 | NCBI WGS metagenome assembly LXNI01 (sample SAMN04870527, study PRJNA318959) | sponge metagenome | biome: 01000161; feature: marine sponge reef; material: water | host: Sarcotragus foetidus | place: Greece: Milos, Mediterranean Sea | collected 2013-05-29 | depth 5-7 m | reverse complement strand
TTCGACCTGCGCGACAAGCCCTATCAGGCGAACCGGACGCTCGGCGTGCTCTCAAAGATGTTCTCGCTCGCCGAAATCTGGGGCCTGCGGCCGGACGGGTCCAATCCCTGCCGGCACGTCAAGCGCTACAAGGAGAGCAAGCGCGAGCGGTTCCTCTCGCCCGAGGAAACCGAGCGCCTGGGCGAGGTCCTGGCGGAGGCCGAGAGCGAGATGCCCGCGGCCGTCGCCGCCTTCCGCCTGCTGCTCTTGACGGGCTGCCGGCTGTCGGAAATCCAGTTCCTGCGCTGGGAATACGTCAGGGACGACTGCATCGAGCTCCCCGACGCGAAGACCGGGGGTCGCGTCGTGCCGCTCGGCCCCGAGGCCCGCGCCGTGCTGGCGGCCCTGCCCCGCGAGGACGGCAACCCCTGGGTCATCCGCGGCAAGGTGCCGGGTACCCATCTCACCGATCTTCAGCGCCCCTGGCGGCGCATCCGCGCGCGCGCCGGGCTGGAGGACGTGCGAATTCACGACCTTCGTCACTCGTATGCTTCGAGGGCGCTGGCCTTAGGCGAGAGCCTGACCATGATCGGGAAGCTGCTCGGTCACACGCAGGTGCAGACGACCGCGCGGTATGCACACCTTGCTCGGGACTCCATCCAGAACGCCGCCGCACGGGTCACCGGGAGCATCGGCGGGAACCTCACCCCCAAGCATGGTTGATGATTGTCTTGCATATCGCGCCGCTGCCCTGTCAATACGGCACACGACCGGCGTTCTTGCCACCTCCAACTGAAGGTGCCATCTTCCGCCGATCAGAGCATTGCGCTCCGGGGTCGGCCAAGCTGGCCGGCATAGGGCTCGGGCAACCGGGCCCTATGTTTCTTTATGGCGGTCCAGGCTCCCAAAGCAGCCGTGCTTCATCCCGGACAGCGGTCGATCCTCGACCCACCTTCCGACGCCGCATGACTATTGGCACCGGGGCTTAATCGACTGAAGCAGCTTGCCGTTACACTTGTTTCTATTATTATCGATATTACACTTGAGTGCAGGCCCTGCGCCGTGATCGACGCCCTCGGCCATTGCACGAGAGGAGGATCGGGATGAGCAACGCTACCGACGCGGTGGACCTCGGACACCGTCTTCCGACGCAGGACGAGATGGCCTGCGCAGCGCAAGCGGTAACGGCACTGGCCCACGCGCGAGGTGGGAACGGCGTCCTCGCCATTCACCGCGAAGACGGCGAGTCCGTTCGTCTGGCACCCGCGATCGCCGACCTGGTGATCGATCTTCTGGGCGGTGTCGCGTCAGGCCAAACCGTCACGCTGGTTCCGTCTGGCGCGATGTTGACCACGCAGCAGGCGGCCGACATCCTGGGCGTCTCGCGCCCGCACCTCAGCAAGCTGCTCAAGTCGGGCAAGATCCCGTTCGTTTCGGTCGGTTCGCACCGGCGCGTCATGCACGCCGATCTGATGGCCTACATCGACCGTCGCGACGCCGTGCGCCGTGCGGCGCTCGACGATCTTGCGCGTCTCGGCCAGGAGTTCGATGCGTCTTGACGCAGCTCGCGGACACTCGTGTCGCCCTGCTGGACGCCAACGTTCTGTTTCCTTTCCGCAAGAGGGACATTCTCTTGCGCTTCCACCACGCCGGCTTGTTCCGGGCGCGATGGACCGAACGGATTCTCGACGAGTGGACGCTGAACCTCCTCGAGCAGAAGCCGCATCTCGAATCGAGTGTCCACTCCCAGCGCCAGGCCATGCGCGAGCATTTTGAGGAGGCGGTGGTCACCGGCTTCGAGCCGTTGATCGAGACGCTCGAACTGCCGGATGCAGACGACCGCCACGTCCTGGCGTCGGCGATCCGCTGCGGCGCGCAATACATCGTCACCGACAATCTGGCCGACTTTCCGGCCGAGGTCCTCGGGCGCTTCGATATCGAGGCAGTAGACGCAGACGGGTTCTTGTCCCGGACGTTCGACCTCTATCCCTCCGAAGCGCTTGCCGTGTTGCGCACCCTTCGGCGGGCCTACCGCAATCCGGCCTTTACGCCGTCCGACTTCGTTTGCGATCTGACGACGAAGGGGCTTCCCAATCTGGCTGCCCAGATACAGGAGCACCGGGACGAAATCTAGGGGGAAGCGCCGCTCCGTGGTTAGTCGTCCTGCCTCCGCCCACCTTCCCTTGTTGCCTTGGCCGCACGCTTGACCTCGCCGTACACCAGCGCGGTATCGAACTGATCCCCGCCTAACCGCCTGCCCCCAACAGCCGCGCCAATTTCCGACAGCTTGGAACCCGACATGGACACACCACCTCGTTGCGCCCGGTGAGGGCACCGTGAAACCTACCTATTGGCTGCACTGTCCACCATAGCCGCTCAACGTGGCGATCTCTGGCGCCATCGTGGCAAACACGATACCCACCAGCAAATACAATATGCCAATCCATTCTAGATGTATTCCACCGACGACGGCATCATCCACCAGCTTCTTCAAATTCTCCTGTTTCCTTCTATTTTCTTCTCGCATCGTTTCCAACGAATTCCGGTTATCTTCCTTGTGCCGGTCCAAGGACTTTCCGACAGCCCTTATATCTCTCCTCAAATCCTCTACTTCGCCTTCCAAAGACTCTACTCGGCTCTCCAGAGATGAGTTAGATCTACGCCCCACCCTAATTCTCGCACTGCCAGACAGTGCGCCAAGGGACGAATGCGCTGAAAGGGTGATGTTCTTGGTGTCTCTTGATGGGAAGCGCTGGAAATAGTTTTTTATGCTTGAAAGAAAGGAAGGTTTTCGAAAGAGCGTCAGACGACCGCTCAGTTGCCGTACAACTACAAGAATTCCAATAATCTGGAAACCAAGTCCGAGCCACCGGAATTCCGTTTCTTTGCAATCTTCAATAACGTTTGGGAAGAATAAAATCGCGCATGAAACCATCGCGAGAATGGTGTATGGAAATATGTGCTTCAGACCTGTCTTGACCCAACTCGCGACTTGACGTATCCACAAACCCATTCTCTTTCGAGATTTTGTCGTAGACTGTTCTTTACTCACCGGGCAATCCTCGCCAGCCATCTTTGATTGCTCTTGGTACGACAGTGCGCGACCCAAGATATGAGAACGCGCTGACTAACTGGCGCTGACAATGGGAGTAGCGGTTACCGCCCTCTGCCGGAGCCGGGCTGTCCTCAGGCTGTGCCGTTGTTCTATTCATCATCGCCTGAGGCAACGCGTTCACAATACTTCTGGCCGGTCTCGAGGTATATCTTTCATGACCCGATCAATTAATTCAACGAATACGGTAATGTCGCTGAGGTAGTACCGCCACACCCTATCCCTAGCGTGCTCCCAAGAATATCGTTTCTTCGAAACCATCACATCTCGGTCCAAGTACTCCAAGAAACCCCTAAGGCTATTGATGTTTCGTGTATCAGGAGGAGGTTCCGATCCTGGACTATTGAACATAAGTAGCGCGAAGTTGGACGACTCGCGCCGAGACGATCTATACTTGGACTCAAGTTGCTTCCGATCATTCTCGGAAAGTGCATCGTACAGATTTGCCAGCTCATGACGATTGGGGACGGAACCGCCACCGCGGACAAGCAGAAGCTTCAGCAGCAATTCCAACGCTGTCCCTAGGTTGAAATGGGAGACCGCTTTCATGGACACCCACGTGTCATGGTGCTTCCGTCCGCTCATGCTCTCAACTACATCGTCAGAGTCGTAACGTATATCGTGACGACCGATTTCTGCTTCAACAAGAACCGCGGCGCTCTTGAAATCGATAACGCTATCGTAGAGAAGTCGGTACGTTTTCATTTCTCAATTGAGCCCGCAACTACAATTGTCTGCACATAAGGTATGCGGTAAGCTGCCGATAAACACCGAATACACCCATGGGTCTATTTCTGGCTTACCCCCGACAAGTTCATTTCGAGCAGTTGTCGCAAGGCCTCTTCATTACCAATGTCTGTGTTCCACCCATATGCAGCAGCCACTGCGGCATCGAGCGCCGTGTGGACATCGACGAGCCATTGCGGTCGGGCATTGTAGAGGTTGGTCAGCGTGCGGGCCTTGAGTTCCTTCGCCGCTGCTTCGTTGCGGGCGACAGGGCGCTTCGGATAGCCCGGAAACGGCTCCTCCGCCCACTCCACCCATTCGGGAGGGTTGAGCCAGCGGTCGCGCAGTTCAACCAGCCGCCGCGCCGCATCCGTGATGGCGACGGCGCGCGGATCCTCTGCATAGTCGGCTGCCGGTATATCGGGCGACAGGCCGACCGGGAACGGGAAGGTCTGGAAGACAGTGGAAGGATTGTAGACGGGATCGTTACCCACGCCGTGCCAGCTGCACAATCCCAACGACCACGCCTCGTGAAACCGGCTGTGTAGGATTCCGAGCGTCACGTCGTCGTCACGAGCGATAACGATTACCTTGCTATCCGGGACGATGCGTGTGTCCAGCCAGACGAACAGCCGATGCTTGGCTACCCGAGCTGTGGCGATACATCGACTCAGTCCGTCGAGCGCCCCCCACATGCCCTGTCTCGGCTCCACATGCCGCCACCAGTTGACGCGATACGCTTCCCGGCGGTTCTGCTGCCGCATCGGCCAGACGTGCTCCCTGATGTGCGCGAATGGCGCTTCGTAGAGCGCCGCATCCGCCTCCGTCATGCTCCAGCCAAAATCCACAATCCACTTGCCCGCCGGGCGGCGGGTCAAGTCCATACCGTTGACCCAGGGTTTGAGAACATCCGAGTTTGACCGCCCGTTCGGATTGGCCGGCAGGCGGAGCCATTCCCGAGCAAGATCGCCGGGAACGTCAAACGTCCCGCCCTTGGTATCGCCCATGAAGGCAACCCCGACGTTCGCCGGGATACGCTTCGCGCCGGTCAGGTCCGTTCCAGCCCCGCCGCGCCTGGCCGTGAGATCGGAGTGGATTTCGTCCACCGGTTCGCCGTTCATGCGCGTCTCAGGCCTGTACTCGTCGCTCACACCGGAAAAGCAGACCAGTGACACCCGTACCGCCGCGCCGTCGATCACCCATGCCTCATCCGCCCAGGCATCGAAGATCGGGCGTCCGTCGATCGCGGCCTGCAGGGCCCTGCGGTTCGCGCCCCCGCGTATCGAGTTGGTCGCGACAAGACCGACGCGCCTCGCCTTGCCCGACGCTACTTGCTCGCCCGATTTCACGAACCAGTAGCTGACGAGATCGGCCTCGGGCGGCACGCGGCTCCGCCACGCAGCGAACATCCGTGAGACGTAATCTTCGCCCAGCCCGCCGATCAGCAGCTTACCGCCGAGGAACGGCGGGTTGCCGATCACGGCATCGACCTCCGGCCAGTCGGGTTCTCCGCCGCCGGGCGCAAGGATCGCATCCCGGCACTCGATGGTTTCGAGCGGATCGAGGATCGGATTGGTCGAGTTGCTGAACCCGTTGCGCCGCATCCACTGGATTTCGCCAATCCATACGGACACCCGCGCAAGTTCGGCCGCGTAGGCGTTGATCTCGATACCCTTCACGTTTGGCGGGCCGACCGCCGGGAACCCGCGGGCGAGGCCGAGCGTTTCAGCTTCAAGCTGGACGCGGTGCTCGATGTCCTTCAGCGCGTGTAGCGCGAGATAGAGGAAGTTCCCCGACCCGCAGGCCGGATCGAGCACGGTAAATCCGCGCAGCCGTTCGAGGAAAGCGCGCAGCGCCTGGTCCGCCTGCCGCCGCAGCCGTGTCTGCGCCGCCGGCGAGCCCGCCGCGTCCGCGCGGTCGACCGTGGCCGCGATCCCGGCTTTCGCCGTCTCCCACTCCGCGAGCAGCGGACGGACGATTACCGGATCGACGATCCGCATGATCTTGTCGCGGTCTGTGTAGTGCGCCCCCAGCTGCGAGCGCTTATCGGGGTCGAGGCCGCGCTCGAATAGCGTCCCCAGGATCGACGGATCGATCTCCGACCAGTCGAGCGCCGCCGCCTTGAGCGCCGTCTCGATTCCTTCCCGGTCGAGCGGCAACGCCGTATCGTCGTCGAACAAACCGCCGTTGAACCAGGCCACTGCCTCGAAGCCAATCCGGCCGCCGGTGGACATCGCTCCGAACAGGTCGCGCGCGAGGTCCGCGAACTCTTCCGGGCGCCTTCGGGCGTGCTCCAGCATCCGGGTGAACATGTTGCCGGGGAGCAAACCCACGTCCTCGGCAAACATGCAGAACACCAGCCGGTTGACAAAGTGCGCAACCGTCTGCGGCTCATGGCCGTGATCCCGTAACCCCTGAGCAAGCTCTGCGAAGGTCGCCGCCGCACGTTCCGTCACGCCCTGCCGCGTTTCGCCCGGCCGCAGCCGCTCCGGCTCCGACATCGCCCACTTGAGCTTGTCGCGGGTCGCACCGTCGGCCAGATCGTCGAGCGTGAACTCGTGCGTCATACTCACGCTGTTGGTCCAGTTGGTCCGGATGCGGAACCGCGCCATGTCCGAGACGATCAGCAGCGGCGGGTTCTCCAGCGCGAGTGCGTACTGCCGCAACTGTTCGAATGCCGCGTTGAGATCGGCGCGGCGGCCTTTGTACTCCCAGGCGAAGCAACCGCGCTTCCACACGTCGGCCCAACCGTCGCCGCCGGTGTCCTTTCGCGCGCCGCGTTCGAAGCAGTACCACTCGCCGGTCGGGTCAGCGTCCGTCGGAGTCGGCTCGCCGAGCAACCGGCACAAGTCGATGAAGTGCGACTGCGACGCCGACCGTTCCTTCAGTTCCGACGCGCGCCATTTGGCAATGAATTCGCTCGGGGTCATTATGCACGTCGCCTTGGTGCGCCGAGTGCGCGACCAAGTTCGGCATGCCCAACTGCATGATGCATCTGACTCTCCGGTTCCTCGACTCCCGTGCGCCGCTGCCGCCGGTTTCTCGTTTCGCGCGAGCGCGCCCTATTCCTCCCGCTGTTTACCGAATCGTAACCCGGCCCGCCATCGCGCTCCATCTATCCGTGGTGTGCCTGGGCCGAACCCGTACTACGGCCCGGTCCAGTCTGCATTGACCCGGCCGCAGCCGTGGCATACATTTTGACCATGACGAATCTCCACATCCAATCCGTTCGCAGTCCATTCGACGACCCAAGGCTTGCTTCCGCGGCGATCGGGGCATTGACGCGCGCCGACGCGATGGGCCTGCTCTCCCGTCCTGTCACCTGCCTGGACGATTCCGCGATTCAGGGGCTCGAAACGGGCATGGCCGAAGCCGGTATCGGCCGCAACTTCCTCGCGGAGCTTCACCGGATGCCCTGCTCCGATGCCGCCCGGCTTTCCGCGCTCCTGGAGAAGATCAACGAGGCCCTCGACCAGTCCCCGGCCCCCGCGCACGAATGGCGCGCCCTGCAGGGCGTTCTGGGGGTGGAACTGCTAACCCGCCTCGTCGGCATCTCTCAGTCCAGTGCACGGCGCTACATTTCCGGCAACCGCTCCACGCCGGACGCGATTGCCGCCCGGCTTCACTTTCTCGCCTTCGTGGCCGGGGACCTAGCTGGCGCATACAACGACATCGGGATCCGGCGCTGGTTCGACCGGCCCCGCGAACGGCTCGACGGCAACACGCCCGCGCAGACGCTCGGCGACGAGTGGTCGCCGGAAGACGACGGCCCCCGAAGGGTTCGCGAGCTCGCCCGAGCATTGGCGTCGTCGCCGGCGACGTGATCGCCTATCGCCACGCCGATCCCCGCTTTCCCTTTCTGCGGGAGGATTCGTCGCAATCCGCCGGCCGGTGGAACGCGCCGGGCGAGCTGACCCACTACTTCTGCGACACGCCGGACGGCGCTTGGGCGGAGTTTCTTCGACACGAGGAAATCAGCGACCCGCAGGACCTCGCCACCGTCCGCCGCGCTCTCTGGGCGGTCGATATCGGCGAAATCCCGTCGCATCGACCGGACCTGCCTCGCGAAACGCTGACCGGAGGACCGGACACCTGGCCGGCATGCCAGCAGGCCACTCAGCGGTATCGCGAACACGCGGACGGCATCGCCGCGCCATCGGCGGCACTGCAACCCGGCGCGGCCCACGGATGGCGCGTCGACGGCGGCCTCCAACCCGGCCCCGACCGGGACGGGCAGGTCTTCGCGTTGTTCGGCCGGCGCCCTGACGTCATCGGCTGGGCCGCAACCGTCGACGGCCGTCCGAGCCCGGACCTCCTCCCCAGGGTCCGACATTTCCAGCCGGATGAACCCGGGCGATAACGCTCACCTGCAATCACACCGACTGGCTCAATAGTCGACGCCCTCGAACACCACTACCGCATGCTCGCTTACAATCTAGCGATGCAAGCCGTTCCCGAAGAATAAGGACTACGCGAACATGTCCTTGGCAATGTTCATCATCTCTGTCGTTTCGGGCGCGTCGTCGTTTACATCTTTCCTCGTCGGTCGCCGCAAGCCAACCAAGAGAGGGCAACGTATTTCATACGTCATTGCTGTCATTTTGTGTATTGCAGCAATAACCACGGGCGCGTTGAGTTACTGGGCCGGTATTGAGATCGCGGACCAATTACAACGGGCCCATGACCAAGCATCCGACGCTAGTATACAAGCAGATAGAGCGCAGGCGCAGATAACCGAAATCAGAACACCGAGGCGCATGGAGCCAGAAACCAACCGCATGTTAGCCCAAAGGCTGAAGCCGTATGCGGGACAAAAGTACGACATGAAGGTATTCAGAAACCAGGATTCCTTAGAACTGGCAACGGCCGTCGAAGCCATTATGGAAGAAGCAGGCTGGGTGTACACTAATGTGTACCCGAAACATGCAACACGACGTTACGCGGAGACACGCGACGACGGTGTGTGGCTCATATCTGGCAAGGAAGAAACGAGAAGGACATTCGAAGCCAGGATGGCTCTTCAACGCGCACTGAACGAAGTCGGTCTGTACGATGACTCGACAGCTCTTACTCCCAAGTATTGTGTCGAGAATACCGGGCCAATCCAAAAAGGCAGCAAACTCAAGCCCGTCCCCTGCTCGGAGTCGTCAGTCGAATCCATCAGAGTTTTCTTCACAATCCGTGAAGAGGTCATCCCTGGGGATACTCTGGTACTGCACATTGGCAAGCAACGACAGTAGTGGTTTAGGCTGGAGCAAGAGAGAAATGTTGACATATTGCCCCTACACAGATCGAGATATCGACTACGTAAGAACTACACCTGAGCATATCATTCCATTAGCTTTGGGTGGCACAAACGGATTTCAAATTCCTGTTGATGCAGAATTCAATTCGAAGCTGGGTAGTGAGCTCGACGGGCAGCTCTCCAACGAATTCTTGATTGCAATACGCCGTACGAAGTATGACGCCCGCGGACATAGTGGAAAGGAGCCATGGGCAACAATCAAGAAAGCTAGCTATGGGGATGACAATCGGCCTGCCCAAGTCCGTATCCATAGGAAACATGGTATTCGTCTTTGGGATGCACAAGATCGACAAGAAAAATCCGGGAAAGGAACTATTCGCATCAATACGACCCTGAATATCGACCTTCCAGTCCGCTTTGCGGCGAAGGTCGGCCTTGCAGCGGGTTATTACGCTTACGGCAAGATCTTTAGAGATTTCGTGGATCACCATCACCTCCGACAAGTGATGTTGATCGATCCGGCAAAACTAGAAACTAACGATGATAAGTATATGGCCATTGCCAAGAGCGTAAAGGCACGGGTCGATAGCTATCTTCACGAGTTACCGTCCAACAACGATTGGACACTCCTGGTTCTTCGAAGATTTTGTACGGATGCTGGGGGTTCTGTTGTTGTACTTCTGCCCGGACCAAAGTTTTTCCAAGTTACCGTAGGCATACTCGGTCAATTCATAGCGACGATCAACGTCCCCGCAAATACAGTTCCCTTTCCTAACGAAGCAAGTTTCCATTGGGGCCATGTAATGCTGGTGAAAGAAGGGACACTATCTCGGACCTCATGGTTCCAGTGCATGAAAGACGCAGTAGGCTTCGATCCATGACTCACTCACTTGGAATCTGAAGCGGTGTTTTGCTCACCACCACCGAGCATCCGAACCAGCACGGTTCATCAGAACGGTTACCGTCTGCTAGCCCGACTTCCGCAACTCGGCCCGCGTTTCGGCTAATTTGACGATTTTTCGGCCTGGAAAGCGGCGGATTTCCGGGCTTCGGCTCTCCAGATCGGCGTGTAGTGCCGACCTACCCCCTTG
>LXNI01003089.1_pt1 | contig 10166 bp, 9 predicted proteins | sample 809091 | NCBI WGS metagenome assembly LXNI01 (sample SAMN04870527, study PRJNA318959) | sponge metagenome | biome: 01000161; feature: marine sponge reef; material: water | host: Sarcotragus foetidus | place: Greece: Milos, Mediterranean Sea | collected 2013-05-29 | depth 5-7 m | reverse complement strand
CGAGATCAGCGCGCCGAAGAGCAGGCAATCTGAGCCCAGGAAGGCCCACATCGTCATCTTCTCGTTGGACAGGCTCGTCGTGGGCGGGACGATCTCGTAGTCGTCCCACTCCGTACGTGGGTAGGCGACCGGCGGCTCGTCGCCCTCGACCGGCTCGGCGGCGGCTGTGCCAGGGGCCGTCGGGGTATCAGTCACCGGCGGCCTCCCCGTTCACAGTGCTGGAAGTCAACACGCCGTTGCCATCGTCGTGGCCGTTGGGCCCGCCGTCATGATCGTCGCCGTGGCCCCCGTCATCATGTCCGTGGTCATCGTGACCGTGGCCGTGGCCCGCCTCGGGATCGGTCGCCGGCTCGAGCGTCCAGCCGAACATCGAGCCGACCAGCAGCAGCAGTCCGATGCCGGCGATCCACAGGTTGTAGATCAGCCCGAACCCGATGAGCGGCAGGCCTACTGCCAGCACGATCGGCCAGTACGACGGCGATGGCAGGTGGGGGTGCTGGTCGCCGCGCTGGGCGATGTCGTTGCCGTTGGCAATGCGCCGCAGCTTGCCGGTCTCGTCGGGCTGGTATTTCTTGTGCCAGAAGTCGTCGACGTCGGTCACCACCGGCACGTAGTCGAAGTTGTGCTCGGGTGCCGGCGAGGGAATCGCCCACTCCAGTGTGCGACCGTCCCACGGGTCTGCTTCAGCCTGCGGCTCGAGGCCCCGGCGATATCGGCCCCACGTCCGGAAGATGTTGACGGCCAAGATCGTCATGGCGATGAACATGAAGAAGTAGCCGATCGTGGCGATCTTGTTCCAGAACTCGAAGCCGTCGAACTCGCCGTACACGCTGTGGCGGCGAGCCATGCCCTGCAAGCCGACGATGTGCATCGGCCCGAACGTGATGTTGAAGCCCAGGAGCATGAGCCAGAAATGCCAGCGGCCGAGCCGGTCGTTCAAGTGGTAGCCGAACGCCTTGGGCCACCAGTAATAGATGCCGGCGAACATGCCCATGAGAGCGCCGCCGACAAGCACGTAATGGAAGTGCGCCACGATGAAGTACGTGTCGGTCTGCTGCGTGTCTGCAGGCGCGATCGCGTGCATGACGCCTGACAGGCCGCCGATGGTGAACATCGAGACCAGCGACACCGAGAACATCATCGGCACCGTGAAGCGGACTTTGCCGGCCCACATGGTCGCGATCCAGTTCAGGATCTTCACACCTGTAGGCACCGCAATGAACATGGTCGTCGCCGAGAATGCCGCCACCGATACCGGTCCCATGCCGGCGGTGAACATGTGGTGGGCCCACACCCCCCAGCCCATGAAGCCGATCGCAGCGCCCGACAGGACCACGATCGGGTACCCGAACAGGGGCTTGCGGCTGAACACCGGCAGCGTTTCAGAAACGACGCCGAACGCAGGCAGGATCAGGATGTACACCTCAGGGTGGCCGAATATCCAGAACAGGTGCTGCCACAGCAACGGATCGGCGCCCGCGTCCACGTTGAAGAAGTTTGAGTCGAAGGTGCGGTCGAAGGTCAGCAGCACCAGTGCCACGGTGATGACCGGCAGCGCGAACACCAGCAGGAACTGCACCACCAGGATCATCCAGGTGAAGACCGGCATGCGCAGCAGCGTCATGCCCGGGCAACGCATGTTGATGATGGTCACGAGCAGATTCAGCGCACCCAGCAGCGAGGCGATACCGGCGATCTGCAGGCCCAGGGCGTAGAAGTCCATGCCGTTGCTGGGGCTGAACGCCATCCCGGTGTTGGGCGCGTAGGCGAACCAGCCTCCGTCGGCGCCTCCGCCCAGGAACCAGCTCAAGTTCAGGAAGATTCCGCCGAAGACGAAGATCCACAAACCCAGCGCGTTCATCCGCGGGAAAGCCACGTCCCGAGCGCCGATCTGCAGCGGCACGAGATAGTTGGCGAACGCATTCGCCAGCGGCATGATCACCAGGAAGACCATCGTGACGCCGTGCATCGTGAAGAGCTGGTTGTACGCGTCGGCGCTCAGCACCTCGCCGTCGGGTGCCCACAGCTGCAGGCGCACCAATCCGATCTCGATGCCGCCCACGAGGAACCAGAACAGCGCAGCAGCGCCGTACATGATCCCGATCTTCTTGTGGTCCACCGTGAAGAGCCACTCGCGCCAGCCCGTCGCGTGCGTGGGGCGGGCAAAGACGCCAGTACGCGGCGCTTCGTCGTGATCGGGGGCGCCGTCAGCCACCTCGAGCTCGGTGCTCGGCCCAGCGCTGTCCGGCTGATCGGTGATGATTGCCATCAGGTCGTCCTCCTAGGCCCGTGCGCCAGTGCTCATCAGGGCAGCACCGGCGGGCTGCCGAGGGTCTTCAAATAGGCCATGAGATTGTCGAGATCCTGATCGGTCAAGACCTCCGAGAAGTCCAGCATGCCCTGCTGGTTGTCGGCACGAGCCGGCTTCATCTCGGGTGCATTGCGCACCCACTCACGCATTTCGGCGATGTTGAGGACGAGGTTGCCGCCGGAATCTCGCAGGTACTCACCGTCGGGTCCTTGCAGGTAGGTCTCGTACAGCGCTCCGGCAAAGGCCGTGCGGCTCATGAGGTTGGTGAGATTCGGTGCGATGCCCGCGAGGAGGTTCGCATTGCCCCCCGCCGCGCTCTCATACGTGCCGTCGACGACGTGGCAGCTGATGCAGTGGGTCTCGAACAGCGTTGCCCCGGCAGCGACGGCCGATCCTTCTGCGAGGGCCGCCTGCGCTGCCGCCTGTCCGTCGAGCTGGTCTTGCTTCCAGCGCTCGAAGTCTTCGGGGGTGAGCACGATCGTCCGCATCTGCATGTTGGCGTGGCTCAGGCCGCAGAACTCCACGCACTCGCCATAGAAGACGCCCGGCTCGTCGGAGCTGATCCGCCAGTCGTGAACGCGGCCAGGTACAACGTCGCGCTTGCCGTTGAGTTGAGGGATCCAGAACGAATGGATGACGTCGTTCGAGTGGAGTTCGAGGTTGACCTCTTCGCCGGTCGGGATGACCAGGTCATTCGCCGTGACGATGTCGTACTGCCCGTCTTCGTCGAGGTCGTAGCTGAACTGCCACCACCACTGCTGGCCCTCCACCTTGACGGTGCGGCCGTCACCCTCGCGGGCGAGCGCGAACACCGTCGGCAAGGTCCACACCGTCAGGAAAATCAGCATCGCCGTCGGGATGAGCGTCCACGTGAGCTCGGCCTTGCGGTTGCCGTGGATCTGCGGAGGCAGGTCGTCGGGGTCGTCGGTGGGCTTGGCCCGGAACTTCACGATGATCGTGGCAACTGCCGCGGCCACGAAGATGCCGACGGCCACCGCCATCCAGCCCGACACGCGCATGAGCACGTCGATGTCGCGGGCCTCGCGGCCGACGGGCTTCGTCGCGTCCAGCCGGCCGGTGGCACAGCCGGCGACGATCAACCCTGCGAGCGCCGTTGCCGCGACGCGCCCACAGCGAGCGAAGCGGGTGCCCATCACTCGTGCCCTCCGTCTGATTCGCTCATTTCGCCCGATTCGCCTGAGTCAGCGGGGCCATGATCGTCGGAAACCTCAGCGTGCCCGCCGTGCGGGTGAAAGTCACGCTCGCCGATCACAGCCGAGGTGATGCCCGCGACAATGAGTGCGATACCGCCCAGCACCAGCATCGAAGCCGTGACAGCACGACGCAGTTGGGGCTTCGCGTACACCACGAAGGCGAACGCCAGAATCACCGCAGCGATCACGATGGCCGCGAGGCTTGCCGCCGTCTTGCTCACGGTCAGGAAGATGCGCGACGCGAGCACCACCGGAATGGCGATGCCCAGCGCGCCGTAGAGCGAGATCTCGAAGGGCCGCAGCAACCGTGCGCGCTCGGTCGCATTCGACGCCGCGTCAGTGGACAGGTGCTCTGCCCATGCGCTCATCGTCCACTCGACCGCGGAGATCAGCAGCAACGCCACCCCCGCGATCGTGAGCAGGGAGTCGGTCACCAGGCCGACCATGAGCACGCCCATGCCGACCGCCGCCATGATGGGCCAGTACGCCGGCGCGGCTCGGTGGGCGTGCGAATGCGCCCGGTCGAGCGAGTCGCCGTCGCCCACGGTGAGCGCCAGCGCGAACAGCAGTGCGAATGCGCCAGAGGCGACGCCCAGCACGATCGTGGCGTACATGACCACATGGCCCGTGCCGTCCATGCCGGTGAGCACGCCGACCACCACCGCGGCCGCGGCAGCCAGCGCAATGCGCCCGGCGAAGTACCTGCTGGCGATGCCGACCATCGATCCCCTACTTCACCACGTACACGACGTACCAGGTGGCGGCCCACGCAAGCACGGCGAAGTCCCAAAAGAAGACCGCTGAACCCAGCGGGGTCGAACGGTCGCGGCCCACGCTGCCGCCCAGCGAACGAAGCGTCATCAGGCCGAGATAGAACATCCCCACCATCACGATGGCCAGCGAGAGCCCGGTGACGGCGAACGCCAAGGTCGCCCATTCGCCCGAACCGATCTCGATCTCCATGCGGTTCAGGCTGAACATCACCATGTTGAAAAAGGCGAAGCCCATCACCAGGGTCAGGGCCATGCCCACCCAGGTGTGGCCGCGCTCGCCGCGGCCGCTTGCCCAGACAGCCCAGTGAGCAGTGACGACAGACACTCCCAGGGTGATGAGCGCGTAGACGAGTTGTGGGTTTGGCACCGAATGGCCGGCGAGCCACTCGTGGCCGGGGTCGATGCCGGAGGCATGCCGGCGCGCCATGTAATGACCCAGCGCCCCCGCGACGGCCATGGCGCCGGCCGCGACGGCGAACCCGGTGCCGACGAGCTGGCTGCGCGGGCGCGGCGGCGGACCGGGGAGGTTGTAGCGGCCCGGCGGGGGGGCCTCGACGGTGCCGGTCGTGTCCGCCATCAGGCCGACACCTCGTGCGCGTCGCGATCGGCCGCAACGCCACTGCCGTTGAGCCCATTGCCGTTGAACTCAGGGTCGAGCAACGGAGTGCCTGAGGTGAGCTCCGGCAGGGTCTCCGAGGGCCCAAGCGGGGGCGGCGAGTCGAGCAGCCATTCCGGCGTCAGACCGCCCCACGGATCGGACTCGGCCGGGGCACCCTTGCCCATCGCCACAGAAATCAGGAGATTCAGCACGACGAGCGCCAAGCCTGCCAGCACGATGGCCACACCGACGGCACCGAGCGCGGAAAGGCCTTCGGCGCCGGAATCGTCGACCTGGCCGCTGTAGATGGTGGTGAGCAGCGGCTCGCCGTACACGAACTGGGGCTGCTCGGTGAATGCGCCCGACAGTGTCGGGCCGAGCCATGCCAGAAAGGCGCCCCCGCCGATGGCGGCGAGGCTGGCCCACCCGGCAAGTTCGGACAGCCGCCGGCCCCAGATCTTGGGTGCCCACCAGTGCAGCGCCGCCAGCGCGCCCAGCAGCCCCGCGCCGTAGATGAGCAAGCTCTGCTGACCCGTGACCCACGTGGTGAATCGCAGCGGTGCGTTCCCGTCGACGCCACGGCCCGCAATCTGCAGCCAGTCGACGCCCGCACCCACCAGCCCGACGAGCGCGGCGACAGCGATGAGCTGCCCGGCGGCGAATGCAGCCAGCACCGCGGTACTGGGCCGCGGCCACGTGCGGCTCTGCCACACGGTGAAGCCCAACAGCGCCAGCAATCCGGAGACTCCTGCGAGTGCTCCGGCGTAGAGACCGACCAGCACGATGCCCTCGAGTCCGTCGACAATGTCGGCGCCTTCGTTGGTGATACCGAAGTTCGCCCACGCGCCGAACCCGAAGAGCCCCACGAGTCCCATCGTGAAGTACAGCGCCAGCGGCTCGAACACCCAGCGGCGGGCGGCCGCCAGCATGATCTCGGCAATCACACCCAACACCGGCACCACGTAGATGAACAGCTGCGGCGTGCGGTACATCCAGTCGATACGAGACCAGATGCCGTAGTTGCCGCCCAGGAAACGGGGGCCATAGCGGTGTTCGATGTAGAGAATGACGATCTGGCCGAGCACTACGCCGAGGCTGACGACCAGCATGGACGCCGTGACGAGCGCCGACCAGGCGAACGGGGGCGTGCGGTCCATGTACATGCCGGGCGCGCGCATCGTGAGCGTGGTGACGGCGACACAGATCGCTCCCGTCAGCAGCGATATCACGAGCCCCGCGACGGCCAGCAGGTGCAGATCTACTCCGTCCGCGAAGCCGCCCCCGGGGCCGCCGTTGGCGGCGTAGGCCCCCACGAGCACGCCGGCCGATACCAGCCAGCCCCAGAACGACAGGGCGGCTGCCCGCCCGAAGGCCACGTTCGGCGCGCCGACTTGCAGGGGCACCACATAGATGGCAATGCCCAGGAACAGCGGGATGAGCATGCCGAACACGAGGGCGTCGCGCGTGAAGGTGAAGACCTGCACGAACGAGTCGCCGTTGAGAACGGTGTGTCCGCCCGATGAGGTCAAGTCGAACCGGACCAGCAGGTCCGCGATCGCGCCGGCGAGGCCGAACAGCAACGAGCAGGCGATGAACAGCCGGCCGATGCGCTTGTGGTCAACCGTGTTGAGCCACCCGAACGCCGTCGGGTCTTCCACTGGTGCGGCTCCGGCAGATCCTCCCGAATACGTCGCTTCGGTCGTGGCGTCGGTCATGCGGTGAAGTGGTTCCCGGACTCGGCTGGCAGCGCCGCTTGGGGGCGACGCCAACGGGGCACTCTAGCGACCCGCGGCCCCCTCAACCAGATTGTTCGCGTGCAACCCTCAGTGTCCTCCCGCACGCGCGGAGCGTCCACGTCACATCCCAACCTGGTCACCAGCTGAGCCGAACGACGACGTCCACGGCCATGGCCGCGAACAGCAGCCCCAAGTACGCGATGGAGGTGTGAAAGACACGCATCGCGGTCGGGGGCGTCAGCGCACGCCACAACCTCACGAGCTGCCATCCAAACGCCGCGCCCCCGGCGAGCGCGACCGCCCAGTACAGCCCGCCCGTACCGGCAGCCACCGCAAACCACAGCGACAGCGCGATCACCGCACCGGTATGCACAGTCATCTGCACGAGCACCGAGCGCTCGCTGGCAACCGAGGGCAGCATCGGCACCTCAGCGGCGTCGTAGTCCTCGGCGTAGCGGATCGCCAGCGCCCAGAAATGCGGCGGCGTCCAGAAGAAGACAATCGCGAACGCGATCCAGGCCTCGAGCGACAGCGTCCCGGTCACGGCCGCCCAGCCCACGAGCACCGGGGCCGCACCGGCTGCCCCGCCGATGACGATGTTCTGAGCAGACGACCGCTTCAGCCACAGCGTGTACACGAACACGTAGAACAGGCACGCCGCCAGCGCGAGCGAGGCCGCCAACAGATTGGCGCCCCACCACAGAATCCCGAAGGCCGACGCCTCGAGCACCACGCCGTAGATCAGCGCTGCGCGCGGCGTCACGGTGCCGACCACCAGCGGGCGGTGCGCGGTGCGCGCCATCGTCGCATCGATGTCGCGATCGATGTACATGTTGAAGGTGTTGGCGCCCGCCGCGGACAGCGTGCCGCCGATGACGGTGAGCACCATCAGCGCCACGCTGGGCACGCCGCGCTCGGCCACGAACATCGGCGGCACCGTGGTCACCAGCAACAGCTCGATGATGCGCGGCTTCGTGAGCGCGACGTATCCCCGCAATGTCGTCGAGACCGACGGGCTGGCGGGCGCGTCGGCGTGCAACACGGCGGCGCGGGGTGCCTTCATCGCCGACATCGCAGCGGCCGCTGACGGGCTGGCATCGGTGTGAGGCTACGCATCAGCCCTAGCGTTTCAGCGTGAGCTTCCAGCGCCACGCCGATACCGCAGGGCGTCGGCCGTTCGTCACGCCGCAGCGGTTCGCGCTCGTGGCGCGCTGGGCGCTGTGGTCGCTCGTGGCGATCGTCATCACCGGCTCGCTCGTACGGCTCACCGGCAGCGGCCTGGGATGCAGCGACTGGCCGAACTGCGAGCCCGGCGAATTCGTGCCGGCAGCTGACTTTCACGGCTGGGTGGAGTTCGGCAATCGCATCGTGACTGGCCTGGTGTCGGTGGCCGTCGTCGTGGCAATCGGGGCGTCATGGTGGCGCCGGCCGCGCCGGGGCGACTTGGTGTGGTGGTCACTGGGCCTGGTGGCCGGAGTGGTCTTCCAGATCGGTCTCGGCGCTGTGACCGTGCTGTCTCACCTGTCCCCGCCGATCGTGATGTCGCACTTTCTGGCATCGCAGGTGCTCGTGTCGGCTGCGGTCGTCTTGCAGCATCGCGCAAGCGATGATCGGCCAGACAGCGGCAGACCGCCGGCCGCGCTGCTGCCGGCGCACAGCGGGATGCTCGCGTGGCTCGCAGCCGTGCTCGCGGCGGCTGCGCTGTTCACCGGGACGGTGGTGACCGGGACCGGCCCCCACGGCGGCGATGAGCACGTCGAGCGCTTGCAGTTCGCGCTGCCGTCGGTGGCGCGGATCCACGGCATCACCGTGGGAGTGCTCGCGGCGGTCATCTTGTTCCTCGCCGTTGCGACTCGGCGCTTGGCCGCGGCACAGCGCAACGAGACGTCCGGTCCCGTCGCGATGCTGCGGCGGCGCGTCCGGGTCGTGATCGGCGTCATGGCAACCCAAGCGGCCATCGGGTATGTGCAGTACTTCAACGAATTGCCCGTGCTGCTGGTGGCCCTGCATGTCGCAGGCGCAACACTGCTGACCATTGCGATGACTCGCCTCGTGCTCGCCGCTTCGGGCCGCGGGGCCGGCGACGGCTGGTTCGCTTATGCGCCCAACACCATGATCTCTGGTCGAGACCGATGATCCGACGCCCGCACGGTGTGGGGTCGGCGAATCGGTTGGCATCGCGGGCCGCGATTTCGCAGAATGAGTCCGTGAGCCCGACCGCTCCAACTGTGTCGCCCGATCTGGTACAGACGCCAGCCATGTCGTCCGAGTCGGCGGACGCTATTGCTGTGCCGCCTCGGCTGGCGAGCGCCCCAGCCGTGGCCGATCCCGAGGTCGTCCGAGATCCGACGACTGAGGACGAGCACGAGACCGACGCACCATGGGTGGTTCTCGTCTGGAACGACCCGATCAACTTGATGAGCTATGTCGTGTACGTGTTCCAGAAGCTGTTCGGCTACAGCGAGGCCAAGGCCACCGAGCTGATGCTCGACGTACACCACAAGGGTCGCGCCGCAGTGGCCTGGGGCACGCGCGAGAAAGCCGAGCTCGACGTCTTCCGGCTCCACGAGTATGGACTGTGGGCCACCATGCAAAAGGATGACTGAGCGGTGCCCACTGCACCCCAGAAGCGACTGCGTGACGGTGGGCTGATGGCGGCGGTCTCGTGAGCGGGACGCGGTTCGGAGCTCGGGGCTCGCTGGTGAGCGTGCACCTCGCCGATTGGGAGCGACGCCTGCTGGCCGAGATGGTGGCTGAGCTGCGATCCAATCTGCTCGACCACACACCGGCGCGCGACGGCGGCGACGGATTGGATCCCTCGCTGCGACGTCTCTTTCCACCGGCCTACTTGAGCGACCCCGACCGCGATGCGGAGTACCAGCGACTCATGCGCGACGAACTGCTGGCCGAACGCCTGGACCATCTCGATCTGCTCGACAGCACTCTCGCTGCGGAACACCTCGACGATTCCCAGATCACCGCCTGGATGCAGGGGCTAAACGAGCTGCGCCTCGTGCTCGGAACCCAGATCGATATCTCCGAAGAAGACGATCCCGCCGATGTCGACCCGCACGATCCTGCCCAGCGGCCGCGGCTTCGCTACCACTACCTCGGCGGACTTCTTGCGGAACTCATCGACGCCGCGTACCGCTGATCCCGGCATCGCCCTGTGAACGTCATCACGGTCGTGGTCACGCTGCGGGCTCGGCCTAGCCTGAGATGCCCTGCCCCCATCGTCTAGCGGCCTAGGACACCGGCCTTTCACGCCGGCGGCACGGGTTCGAATCCCGTTGGGGGTGCCGTCGAGCAGCCACCGCCTCAGTCATGCCGGATGAGCGGCAGCCGAAGCTCGACGGTGGCACCGGGGCCCTCGGTGTTGACCACTGAAGCAGAGCCGTCGTGGGTGCGAGCGACATAGTCGACGATGGACAGCCCGAGGCGTGCTCGCCCCGCTGAGACGGAGCCACTCGCAACGGGAAACTGTTCCTGAACGTGCAGGTCAGAGACGCATTTTCCTGTCTAAGAAACGTTCGT
>LXNI01003088.1_pt1 | contig 10172 bp, 7 predicted proteins | sample 809091 | NCBI WGS metagenome assembly LXNI01 (sample SAMN04870527, study PRJNA318959) | sponge metagenome | biome: 01000161; feature: marine sponge reef; material: water | host: Sarcotragus foetidus | place: Greece: Milos, Mediterranean Sea | collected 2013-05-29 | depth 5-7 m | reverse complement strand
GAAACAGGCATGGTCCGCATCGACGCAGATACTTCGTTCAGTCCCGGTTCACTTGATGCGGTACGACGATGTGTTGGCGCGGTGTGTGATGGCGTCTCGGCGACACTTACGGGCACAGCGACACGCGTGTTCTGTGGTGTGCGACCACCGGGACATCACGCGGAGAGTAAAGGTTCGATGGGGTTTTGCATATTCAACAGCATCGCGGTAGGTGCTGCACTCGCGCTGGAACACGTCGACCGAGTTGCTATTCTTGATTTCGACGCCCATCATGGGAACGGGACCGTCGAGATATTTCAGGACGATCCTCGCGTTCTGGTCTGTTCTTCGTTCCAATATCCATTTTACCCGTATCGATTTCAAGAGACAGATCGACCGAATATCGTCAATGTGCCGATGCATGCAGGTAGCGACGGCCGGACGTTCCGAGAAGCGGTTTCGGCTTCGTGGTTACCGGCAATCGAGGCGCATCGCCCCGAGCTAATCTTGATTTCGGCAGGATTCGATGCACATCAGGACGATCCGCTGACGCAACTCTCACTGGTGGACGACGACTTTCGTTGGGTTACGCAGACCATTGTTGATTGGGCGGATCACTACGCTCAAGGTCGCGTCGTGTCTGTTCTTGAAGGCGGGTACGATCTTGATGCACTTTGTCGGTGTGGGGAACTCCATCTCGGCGGGTTGTTGTAGTTCTATCGCATAATCAAGAATCCACACTAGAGCAAGCCCCGTCGCCTCGACGATCCCGTTGAATCGATTCGATGTGGTGAAAAACGCGGGGTCAAGAACATTGAGTGGAGGCGACATAGAAATGGCAGAAGTAGCGGCCAACGAAAAGGTACTTTGGCCGCTTTGTCGGTGTGCATTGGATGCGGACCCTCGTCGGTCGTTGTCCATACGGGATCTCGTTGATTCAAGACTTCAACGCTTAACAACCGAACAGAAGGTGGCACAACTCATCCAAGCCGAACTGGCTTCAGTCGAACCTGACGACGTTCGTCAATATGGCTTAGGATCGGTGCTCAATGGTGGCGGTGTATCTCCCAATTCCAACAAGCACGCAAGCGTAGAAGATTGGCGGAATCTAGCAGCTGCGTTTCAAGCTGCCGCCCGAGAAAACGATGCGGGTATTCCGATTCTCTGGGGTACTGATGCGGTCCACGGACACAACAACGTATTTGGTGCGACGATATTTCCACATAACATCGGACTTGGTGCCGCGAATGACCCAGACCTTATGGAACGACTTGGTGCCGCAACGGCGCAAGACGTCGCAGCTACTGGCATAGACTGGGTGTTTGCACCTACGCTTGCCGTGCCGCACGACTTTCGGTGGGGTCGCACTTACGAAGGATTCTCACAAGAGCCTCGAATCGTCGAGCGCCTTGGAAGAGCGATGGTCTACGGTCTGCAAGGGCATCCAGAATCTACAGACTTCCTCTCCGATCCGTTTGTGTTAGCCACTTCGAAGCATTTTGTCGGCGAAGGATCGACACTGGATGGTATCGATCAAGGTGACACGCATTGCACCGAAGAGGACATGCGTGACGTACATGCCGTTGGACATTTCGGCGCTTTGAAAGCGGGTGCGCAGATCGTAATGGCGGCTTTCAATAGCTGGTGCGATGAAAAGATTCATGGTTCCTCGTATCTTCTTCAGGAAGTCTTGAAGGAGCAAATGGGGTTTGAGGGATTTGTCGTCTCAGATTGGGATGGTTTCGCACAAGTCGATGCCGATCTTGAAACCGCGTGCATTAGATCGTTTAACGCAGGCGTTGACATGCTGATGGTCAGCGCTGATTGGAAGCGCGTCTATCAAATCATGCTTGAGGGTGTCCGTACAGAACAGATCTCAGAAGAGCGCTTGGATGATGCGGTGAAACGAATCTTGCGGGTCAAAGCCTTAAACGGAATGCTCTCACCAACATACGTGCATCCTGTCTTACTGACCGATTCGATTCACCCTATGGGGATGGATTCAACCCGAAGGCTTGCGAAAGAAGCAGTACGAAAGTCGCTCGTGCTAATGAAGAACGACAATCGGGTGTTGCCACTGCACCCGAAACAAAAGGTCCTCATTGTGGGCACCGATGCACACCATGTCCCGAAGCAATGTGGTGGTTGGACTCTCACGTGGCAAGGAACGAATAACACGAATGATGACTTCCCCAACGCGGATTCGATTGCAGACGGTATTCGTACAGTTGTAAGCGATGGCGGCGGCACAGTGACTTGCGTCGATCGAATCGACGATGACACCGCGGCGGATGTCGCTATCGTCGTGTTTGGCGAAGAACCTTACGCGGAAGGCGAGGGGGACCTACACCACTTGAGTTTTTCTCGAGACGATACCGAGCCACTACGCGAGATGAAAGCGTTGCAAGAGCGAGGCATCCCAGTGGTTGCGTTGTTTCTCTCTGGAAGACCGCGATGGATCAATCCAGAACTGAATATCTCGGATGCGTTTGTCGTGTGTTGGTTGCCTGGAACCGAAGGCGGTGCGATTGGAGAGGTACTGTTCAAGGATTCCACGAACGAAATCCGTTACGACTTTACCGGTCGACTGTCGTTCTCGTGGCCACTTGACGCACTGGCAACATCGATTGATCGTGATTCGAACCAGCCAGATAGGTACTTGCCTGTCGGTTTCGGACTCTCTTTCGAGGATGATGTAACGTGCGAGCAGCTCAGTGAGAAGGATGAGACGATCGGTGCTTCGATTCGAGGTCCGGCGAATCAAGGAAGCTACAACTATCCGAACCCATGAGGATTTAAGCCCTTTTGGTTATCCATTGCGTGCACAATGGTGGTTAAGCGCGGTCACGAGACTGTGAGTCTCAATACATGCAGCCGTCTCGAATTCGAACGAACGTCAATTCCATCTACACGCGCCCAGTTAGATACGGTCACCGCACGTGAGCGACTCGCATCACGAAACCGCGCTATCAGACCGGATCAGGTTTGACCGAAAACTAGCGTACGGTTTAGGTTCTCTAACGAACAACATCCTCGCTGCCGCGAGCGGCAACATGATGATTGTGCTGAATCTCGCCTACGGCATGAATCCCGCACTCGTGAGCCTCCTCGGGAGCATTCCTCGTCTCACGGACGCATTGACAGACCCGCTGATGGGTTACATATCAGACAACACGCGAACAAGGTGGGGTAGGCGGCGGCCGTACATATTTGTTGGCGCAATCGCTGCTAGTCTCATCTTCGTGGTACTGTGGCAGATTCCCAGCGGAATCGGTCAGGGTGCGCTATTCGTCTACTTCTTAGCAATTTCGCTGATTTTCTTCCTTGCGTATACCGTGTTTGCCACCCCCTGGGTGGCTCTTGGCTACGAACTCACGCCAGACTATCACGAACGTGTTCGCCTCATGGGTGTACAGAACTTCATTGGCCAGCTGGCATACGTCATCGCACCGTGGTTTTTGGTATTTATGACTTTGCCTATGTTCGACGGTATGGCTGATGGCGCGTCTTGGCTCTCAATAGTCGTCGCAGTCGGCTGTGTTATTACTGGCATCGTACCTGCGCTGGCGTTACGCGAACGATTCGCAGATTTGCCATCATTGACGGCTGACGCGATGTCGCTCCTGGCGCGTGCCGAGTATGAGATCAATCATTTTGTGCGCGGATTCAAGGCGACGGTTGTCAATAAGGACTTTCTGCTGCTAGCAGGTGCGACGTTCCTTGTATTCAATGGTTTTCAGCTGATCGCTTCGTTTCAGACATACGTGATGATCTTTTATCTCTACGGAGGTGATAGTGAAGCAGCTGGACCATTGATTGGCTGGTTCGGAACGTTAGGGTCTATCTCCACGTTTGCTGTGATCGTACTGGTGACCTTTCTTTCGCCAAAGATAGGCAAGCGATCGACTTTCTTTCTCTGTATTGCAATTTCAACGATCGGTTACGCGTCTAAATGGTTCCTCTATTCCATTGAATATCCGTATCTCATATTGGTAGCCGCGCCGTTGATTTCATTTGGTTTAGGCTCATTGTTCACCTTGATGGGTTCGATGATCGCGGATGTGTGTGACGTAGACGAGCTGAAAACCCAAGAACGGCGCGAAGGTATGTACGGATCGGTGTTCTGGTGGGTCGTCAAACTTGGAATGGCTCTAGCGATCGCGCTCAGTGGTTTCCTGCTCAATATGACAGGCTTTGACGTGGAACTAGGTGGTGCTCAACCCGATAGAGCCCTATTCATGATGAGGCTATTCGATGTACTGGTTCCAATCGCCTCTTCGATCGGCGCGATCCTCTTGATTCGTGCATATAGCATCACCGAAACCAAGGCGTATGACGTTCGCATTCAATTAGAGAATCGACGTGGTGAACTCTGACGTACTGTCGAATGTTCGTGAATTTCGATCAGGTCTGAGTGCAATTTGGCTCATTGCCATGATTTGTTGCGATTGCTTCGTTGGCTGACCAGACGCGCATTAAGTTCTCGCCGAGGACTTTCCTTAGCGCATCGTCGTCGTAGCCGCGGAGTCGTAGTTCGTCGATTAGGTTGGGGAACATAGAAGCGTCTTTTAGTCCGACGGGTAACGTGTCGCCCACGCCGTCGAAATCCGAGCCTAACCCAACGGATTCAATACCAGCGAGTTCAACGACTCGATCGATGTGATCGGCGACCGTTGAAACCGTAGCGAACGGGTAGGGGTTTGACTGGACATAGTTAGCGTAGAAACCCTGTCGTTGTAGCGGTGTCAATTCGGTTGTGCTCGCATCCTCTAAAGCTTTGTCGAGCTTGTTGCGCCACGCACGAGATTCATTTGATACAAAGCTACTGCCGAAGTTAATGTGAACCACGCCTCCGTTTTCTCTCAGTGCCGCCACCATGTCATCAGCCATGTTGCGATGAAACCCAGGAATGAAGTGACGAAGCGAAGAGTGCGTAGCGACGACCGGACTTTCACTGAGCTTGAGTACTTGCCATGACGCGCGATCGGTTAGATGCGAAATGTCGATCATGATGCCTTGCCGATTCATTTCGTCCACTAGCTCACGTCCTGCGTCGGACAATCCTTCCAACGGTTCGTTCTCGTCGTAACTGGAATCTGAAAATTCATTGGATCTTGAATGCGCTAACGTGACGTAACGAATACCACGATCGGCGAACGCTTTTAGGTTAGCCGCGTCGCCTTCAAGCGGACTCCCGTTTTCCATACCTAACGCGAAGGCGAGCGTTCCTTCCTCATACAGTTTCCTGACATCCGCCACACACGTTGCAATTTCGATCGCATCGGTAGAGCCTGCGGTTTCTTCTACCCAATCAATGAGTTCGTGCGCGATGGTTTTGCTGGTCCCTTCTTCCGCTGCGGATGCAGGGGTATAGATCGACATAAACGCGACTGACAAACCACCTTCTTGTGCTCTGGGTAAGTCGAATTGGCCGGTATTGGTGCCATCGAAGATATTCAGCTCGTTCCGCCAGTTGCGAAATGGTGTGTCAATATGCGTGTCGACGATTAGAAAGCGCTGATTCGCTTCATTGGACTCGAGAGTCTGCGCGATTGATGTGGTCGCGGCGACTAGCCAGATTAACGGAATTAAATGAGCTATTTGCTTTATCAAGGTTATTCCTCTTTCAAATCTAACCATCGAACGTAGTCAGTCTCGGTGTCAACGTCCCATACCTGATCAAGACATTTAACGCGCAACCCTAGGGTACGTGCGACGTCGATCGTTGCGCGAAATACGTCTTCGGTGCTCCAGGGAATGTTGTAGAACAGTTGTTTTATAGGTTCGTTCATGGCGATAAGTACGTATCCGCCATCTTCGGTTGGACCTATTACGAGGTCGTTAGACGACAATGACTTGAAAGCTTCTTGAATGTAGGCAACCGACATGAGCGGACAGTCGCCACCAACGAGCACCGCCACACCGTCTTCGAAACATGCAAGCATGCGTTCACCTAAATCACCCTGCGCTTGTGGTTTCGCGGTTAGGCCGAGAAGCCAAGTCTCGTCTTCAATGGGTCCGTCGACATACACGATTGTGTTGAAGTCGCGTGCGCATTGCAGGGTGTTGGACAGAAGTTCTCGATAACAACTGTGAGCGTTGGCAGAACCGATTGCGGCGCCGAGGCGGCTCTTCACTTGCGTTGAATCGAGGCTTCGGGTGAACACAGCTAAGTGGCGAGACGAATCTCTTTGATCGGAATCTGTGTTGTTCAAATGCGGTGAGGCTAGTCGAATGCGAATTTAAGTATTGCTACCGGTAATAACGGTTTGCAAGTCGTTCAGGGGATACACCGAAGAAAAAGAGGGATCGATACCACCACATTCTGACTGTGGTCCTCAGTAAGCCTTCTTGTTCCCATTTTCTTGCGGAAACGCTCAGTCGTTCTCGTAGCTGCGTTCCTCGATATAGTCGCCGGAGATGGCGACTACATTTGATGTCCTCCATGAGCGGAATAGAAGGAAACCCATCTGAACGTTGAAGTAGCTCATTTCGCATGAACATGCCTTGATCGCCGGTGTAGATCGACGACAGTCTCGATCGCCAATTCATCATGAAGCCGATGATGCTAAGGAACTTCGCGCTTCCAGCGAGCTTGACTCGGAATGCGCCCCATTGTGTATGGGTGAGTGCGTCGCACAACGCCTGCATTGCTTTTCGTGACACGCTTACATCGGCGTGCAGGATCCAGATCCACTCGGAGTTCGTACGTGCAATTGCTGCGGCAATTTGCTGTCCGCGACCTTTTCGCGTGCGTATGAATGTGATCTCACTTTCGTCAAGGAGGTCGTATTCTGATTCGTCGCCGCAGCTAACCACGATCTGAGCAAACGATCCGGCTCTTAAGTCGCTGAGGAGATCTTTAAGTGGTACAGCGTCGCCTAAGACAGGGATGACGACGCAGACGTTATCGAGTTGGACAGGTGGGAGGGTTGGAACCGTCGTCAATCAGCTGCGCGCTCGAAGTATCGATGCTCGAGAGTACGCTGATTTTCATAAATCGACCCTTGATAAGGAGCACGTGGCAGTGGCATCTTGACCGGTACATCTGCCATCCGTGGTCGAAGCGTTGGTTCGCCGCTCACGATTCGCGAATTGAAACCGTCGACGTCGTCCAAGTGTTCAACGCCCGCCAACGGCCAAGCGTCCACAGCCGTAAACTCGTAGAAAAGTACGCGTCGAGGTTTCGACGAACGATTGACCGTGGAACCGTGCACAAGACGGGCATGGTGAATGGTCATGTCTCCCGCTTTGCCATATATCGGCACTGCTTTGGAAATGTCCAGTTTTTCTTTTTTCGAGTCGATAGCGCCGCAAAACGCACCATCGGCATGGTGATCGTAAACGGGTCCGTGATGGCTTCCCGGAATAAACATCACTGGACCGTTGTCGTCGTCCATATCATCGAGCAAGATTCCGGTTGCCAGAACGTCGTCATTGGTATGCGGGTAGAACGCCCAATCCTGATGCCACTCGACGGGTGATCCATAACCGGCAGATTTCATATTGATCTTGCAGCCAGCTCGCAGTCGAATGTCGTTCCCGATGAGTGGTCTCAACACCGACATCAAGCACTCATGCCCCGCTAACTCGCGATAAAAAGGGTGCGCGAGTTGAGGCGTCTTGATTCGACGAACGCGTGGGTTCTCGGGGGTATGGGTTGGTTCGAGGTCGAGCACCGGTGTGTGGTCGGTCAGCCCTTTCGCTGATGCGACGATTTCATCGGTGATGTTGCACAAGTCCGATAGCAACTCCGGATTAAGCGCGTTGCGAACGACTGTGTAGCCGTGTTCCTTGTAATGCTGTATTTGGTCGTCGGTCAACATGGCTTTTCGAAGATGCGATTACAGATTAGGCTAGGAGCCGCGATCACTGAGTTTGACCTAAATAGTTTAACCGCCACCAGCAATCCTCTCGTCTCGACCGTGATCTCGCTTAAACTAAGCTAGTGCCGTGTCAAGGTAGCTTGAGGAGCTCGTCATGGAACTATTGATGGACTTGAACTGGTGGGCGATCATCGTCGCGTCGCTAGTTTCATTCGTGATTGGTTGGCCGTGGTACGGACCTCTCTTCGGTTCAGCTTGGCTCGACGCACTTGGCAAGTCGGCTGACGAAATCCAGCCGAGTCCGAAGCCATTCATCATTAGTATGGTCACGACGTTCATCACTGCTTTTGTGATGGCTGTGATTATTTCTTGCCTCGGCATCAATACCTGGTTTGATGGTGCCGTGTTAGGACTTGCGGTAGGTATTGGGTTCATCGCGGCTTCGAATGTTTCCGATGCGGCTTTCTGCGGCTGGAGTTGGAAGCTCGTCGCGATACAGAGCGGTTACCGAGTTCTGTACTCTGTGATCATGGGAGTCATTCTCGGGGTTTGGCAGTAATCGACTTGTGCGCCATGTCGTATCGCGCCATGGCGTTTTCGATGACAAGATCTCGATCTTCGGCTAGGACGTAGCGTTCATCGATTAAGGCATCCGTCAATCGTGTAGTTTGCTCCGCACACTCATCGCGGGAGCTTGGGATGAAGGATTCGTCCCCAAACACGGAGAATCCTGCAAATGCTGCGGTTTGATCTGGGGCACCATGTTCCTCATGCCGAGGATTCCAGCCACTATGAATGCCAATCGGGATCGCGATCTCGGGTAGCCGGATCCCTGCGACTTCGTTGAGAGTTTCGTCAACGTTTGACACGAGAGAAGGGTAGCGCTTGAGCAGTTTCGCCGGATGTTGACAGATCCCCTTATCGATGCTGTTTCCTAAGTCCACGAACCACAATCCAGGCAAGTTCCCAGCAGTCGGCAATGCGTGAAACAGTGGTGACTGCGCAAATCTCTTGATTACCTCGTCGCGACTAACGAGAGAGTCGTCGATTAGACGAGGGTATCGCGACTCGGGGGGTTCAATTCCGTCGCGAATCCAGATTAGGGCGTTCAATAGGACTGCGCGTAGCAGTGGCGTGTAGGAGATCGTGTTGAGCGGATAGGGGAGCTGTTCGCCGGTAAGCGCGAATCGATCGGTAAGAGGCATGACACCGTTTATGTGATGCGTACCTGCGAACATGTAGATACGCTCGTTCGGTTGCGTTGGCACATCGTGTTTGCCATCGGTGGATACATGGATGAGCGAGGCATCGCCGCGCCAGTACTCCCAAGATGTATTTGTGCTTAGAACTTTCGGCGGATCGATACATCGATCCAACAAGCCCTCGTGCTTGCCACTTAGGTGATCTGTGATCTGGCTCGCTGTAAAAGGAAATCGTTGACCGGCTGCAGGGATTCCCGTACTGCCAGGTTGTGCAAAACGGTGGTTAAAGTCACCACGTTGGCCACCGGCGATGTGTGGAATAAGCGCGTCGAATACCTTACGCCCGTTTTCGTCCTCGTTAAGACCTTCATATAAGAAGTGACGTAGGATCCGGCCAGTTTGAGATGCGCCGTAACCGATCGCATACGGCGGGTTATCGACTGCCCAATCGAAATCATGTTTAAAAAATGTCGCAGCGTCTCGCAATGCAAGCAAGCCTGCACCGACCACAGGCGCGCCGGCGGTCTCATATACGAGCGTGTACACCACGCCTTTCGAGAAGCCACCATCTTTGGAAATGTATCGAGGCGTAGGATCGAACTTCCCTTCACGGACTCTGCCGAAGCGCCACGTCTTTGCGTCTGCCTCCTCAAGCGGAATTTGTGTGTTTGCTCGCTGGAACAGCCGACCTTTTCCGGTTGGCTGGTACGTATAGATGCCGCCTTGACCAACGAGTAAGGAGTTTGTGTCACGGTTTGGTTGCATCTGGCAAATCGCTTCGCCTTCAATCGGGCTGTTGTTTTCGAGAGCTTCTGGAGCTTCTAAAGTCATCCCTTCAGCATCGAATTGCCAGCCAACGGTTAATAGCGCAAATCCGTGTCGGAACAGAAATCCGTCACCGCTCGGCGTGTTGGTCGTTTGCAGTTCATCAAGCTTCGGTCGATTAAAACTGAATGCGGTAGGTCTTCCGCGATTTGGTACATCTACAAAAAGGCACGACGGTGTTGCACATGACGGGTAGACCAGTCGCGCATTACCCTTGAACTGCACACATTGCTCGTCGGTTCGAGGAGCCTTGTCGAGATCGGTAATTCGCGAATTCGACGCGTCGTGCGGATCAACGGAGTATGTGACTTCAAAATCGGCTATTTCATAATCGCCGTAG
>LXNI01003087.1_pt1 | contig 10176 bp, 9 predicted proteins | sample 809091 | NCBI WGS metagenome assembly LXNI01 (sample SAMN04870527, study PRJNA318959) | sponge metagenome | biome: 01000161; feature: marine sponge reef; material: water | host: Sarcotragus foetidus | place: Greece: Milos, Mediterranean Sea | collected 2013-05-29 | depth 5-7 m | reverse complement strand
CTCAGCAATCGCTGTGCCAATGGAAACTGTACTGCCTAACAGCACGGCGGCAAAGCCAGTCGGCAGATACTGTGTTACATTCTTGACTATTGGTTTTAACATAGTGGATATCTCCCCTGTCATTGCTCAAAATTAATGACCAGCCATAATTCTCACTCCATGGTCATACCAGGAGTTCGATAATTGAAACTGATCACTTTATAACGCACCTGCAGCCTGATGGTCAACCTCATCCAGACTTGACGAGCGATATTTTATTTCCCTCACCTGGAATCTTTTTTCACTTGACTGCCAGTTAGATTCAGAGGGGCAGCGAATCTGCAATCATAGACGTCAATGTTCAGCCAGCGTTGTTGTCAACCGGCCGCCCATTCATGCCAGGTTCATGCTGGCATCTGCATCATGCTGGAACAGGTTATGTACAAAGTAATGATCCAGGGTCTGAAATCTGACAATCGACTATCTGGTACGATGTATATTGAAAACAGAAGAGAGGCTGGAAGAATATGCTGGAAAGATTCGAATCCTGGTACCTGGTGACCATCAGGGTCATATTCAGCCTGGTTGTGCTGGTTGCTTTCTTAACGTTTGTGGGTTCAATTCTATGGTACGGTCTGGCACGAATAACAGCAGTCGATCACCAGCCCGGGGATTACCTGTCTACGCCAACCTGGGAAGAAGTCAGGTTAGACGTTCTACCCCTTGCATCAACTCTCGATGAGTCTCTATCAAGTCCGGAAGAGGATCAGTCACGCCAGACGGAAGACGATAATCAGGATATGACAACACTGGTCAAAGTAGGTGAATATCTTGATCAACAGTTTGAACGCGACGAAAATTTGAGTTATACGAAGCAGATGCCTGTACGCATACTTGATGAGTGGATTACCAGATTCTCAGGTGTCCCGGCAGAAGCAAAGCCCGAATTCCTCGAGGCACTGGTTGAAGTTTCAAGGGAGATCGGAGAAGACCCGATGATCAATCGAATTTCTTCGCCCCAGGATAGAATGAAGACCGTCAATCAGGCATTGGAAGTTTTTGCGGATCAATTCAGTGCTGACTATGAACGTGCCAGTCAGGATGCACAAGCGGCTGAATTGGCGTCAGCACGAAATCTGACAGAATCCACGCGGATCGCGCTGTTGTCTGCAGGTGCAGGACTAGTGACTTTATTGTCTCTGGTGCTCGTGATAGTTCTGATGAGAATTGAGTTGCATATGCAAAAATTGGCAGGTGACCATGATGATTAAGATGACATTAGTACTGGCAGGTATTCTGCTCTCCCATTGGAGTTTTGCTGAATGTGACTGGCAGGTTTCAAGTGCAACACCCCAGGAAAGGGAGGACGAAACCGGCAGCCTGACAACAGATGCACTTGAACTCAAATTGAAACAATTCGATGAGTGCCTGGACCAGGACCGTGCAAAGGAACAACAGGCCATACAGGAAGCAACTGATGCGGCTCAGGCGGGTGCATCGGGTTTGAGTACTTCTGGTTTGAGTGGTCAACAGGCACACACCGGGGAAGCTGGAGACGTTTCCAGGTCGGGGCAATCCCTGGACGCTATGCGTGAAGATAATGGTGCAGAAATACCGACAACCATGACACCCCAGGCAAGCATACCCGGGACGACTGACACAGTTCCTCAAGGTGTCGATTACCGGCTTGTAGAAGATGATGTGGCGAAACTGCTCAGGGATGCTGCGGAAAAAGAAACCGATCCGAAACTAAAACAGGAATTATGGGACCAATACAATACCTATATGCAAAGTCTGTGAAAAAACATGGTTATCGGGGAAACCTTAAAACAAGAAATCCCAAAAGGAAAAGTCTGTGATGAATTTCACGATTAAAGCCGGTTGTATTCCATTAACCAAATCTCTGTCTTCAATGATTTTTTTGCTGTCCCTGGGTTTGTGGACCACTGCATTGGCTGAGACATTGGGACCACGTGTACCGGAAGCGGATGCCAATCGATCAAGTCCGGCAGCAACGGCGAAAAAGAATCTTCCGACACGAATGGACATTCCGCCACTCAAGGTTGCAGTCCCTGTTCTGGGTACGGGAGTGGATGAATTTTCAGACGAACTTGAGAAAGAGGGAATCTGGCCTGGACTCAGAAAGACTGAAACCATACGTTCAGCGACTAAAATCAGGGACGCTCTGCTTGACTTGAATCAATTCGAATCAGTTGTTGTATTCCCGGATACCAGCATCAGTGCAGACCTTTATGTCCTGGGGACAATCAGGGAATCTACCGGAGAAATAATGTCAATTGAGTGGCAACTGGTTGATGCAACAGGGAAAATCTGGATCAGAAAAAATAAGGAAACGCACAGGGTTCCGCCGGGTTGGCATGAGAGATTCGGTGGGCAGGGTATCGATCCTTTTCAGGAGATTTACAGCAAGATAGCGTATTCGGTGTACAAGGAATTAAAAAAATTCGCCAGGAAGCATGATACTGTCGTTAAACAGAACAGGAAACGGGCCAGAGAGGGTAAATCGCCAAAACTTTCTGAATTGGATCGGATTGTCGCCATCAGAGAGTTGGTCATTGCGCAATACTTTGCTCCGGAAATCTATGGCGATGCAATCGCCGAGAAAAAATCTTCCAAAGCAGGTTCACGACTGAAAGTTTCACGACTGACACTGCAGTATCTGCCGGATAAAAGTGCACAGGAGTGGACACGGATTGAGAGTTTTCGACAACGGGATGTAACATTCACGTTGCTGATGAATGACTATTACAATACGTTCAGAGCAAAAGTTGATCCCTCATACGAATTGTGGTTGAAGGATATTTATCCGATTGCACGAGAAACAAGGATATTGAGAAGCAAGGCAAATGTTGAAAAGGCGCTGGGTGTTGTTACATTGATTGCCGCAGCTTCTGCGGCAAAAGATGCAGATTCAACCGGCAAACGGGACAGGGCATTAGCTGTTGGTGCTGCAGTAGGCAGCACATTGCTGATCAAGGGCTTCATTGACAGCGCCAGGAGTAAGGAGCAACTGGAAATATTTAACGAAACAGCCAGGTCTTATCACGACTCGTTCAATCCCATCAGCGTTGAACTTGCCGGTAAAACAATAACGCTGCAAGGCACGGCACAGGAACAGTTTGCCCAGTGGCGAAGCCTCCTTAGAGATTTTTATGAGCGCGAGGATTCCGAGATTGAAGAGGTTCAGATTATCCGGGAGTAAACGAGTCATTGAAATTTCCCCAAAACGACTGGAGAAAAACGTTAGATCAGCCCAACTGAAACCAGTTGCGTTGACCGCATTCCTGTCTGTATCGGGATCAGCCCAACTGATAATAGTCGCGTTGACCGCATTCCTGTCTGTATCGGGACAGGCACAGGATTCACTCCAGGATGCGATGAATTGTACGGGTGAGTGGGCCGGGAATATTCTCTGTATAGAGCGCCAGCTTGCATTCGATACCAGGTCGCAGGTTGAAATCTATTACGAAAAGCTCAGCAAAATTATCAATCCACCCTGGATGTCCGGTGATTTGGAAGCAGCGAAGACACTTTACGACGAGGGAATGACCCTTTATCAGGAACAGTATTTCGGGGATGCGGCAAAAAAATTCCAACCCGCTTTGGCATTGATGGAAGAGCTTGATACAGCTTTTGAGTCGCTGTTGGAAAATCTGCAACAGGAAGCGGCAAGTGACCTGGACAAAGAACGCTTCGAGTCAGCGACAGAAAAATACCAACAGATACTGGAGTGGGTTCCAGACTCACAGGAAGCCGGGTCTGGTCTGGAGAATGCTCAAAGGAGTCTGGAATTTCAAACTATGGTCATGGATGCGAACCGGTTATTTAACGCGGGAGAAGTCAACGCTGCCAATCAAAGGATCATGGAAATTCCAACTGGCTGGAGTACCAGGGACCTGCGTCAGTTGAGACAGAACATTGGTGCATTTAAGCGTGACAGTCGATTTCGGGAACTAATGACCAGAGGGTACTCTTTGATGGATGCAGAGCGCTGGGAAGATGCCGGGAAGGTCTTTATGCAGGCATTGGAGGAATCACCTGATTCAACGATTGCGAAGGAAGTATTGCAGGAAGTTCAAAATCAGCTTAAGGATCAGAATCTCGAATCACTGTCGTCTGATCTCGCAGTATATGCAGGTGAGGAGAACTGGGTTTCTGCATTGAATGTGGCCAATCAAATTCACAAATTAACGCCTGATGATAAAGACCTGGAGGAAGAGATCGACCTGCTTGAGGAAAGAATTGACATCGAGTTACAGATCGATGAACACCTGGCAGATGTAAAACAATTGCCCACCAACTCAAAACGGATGGCAGTCAAGACACTGTTGGAAACAGCTGATCATGAACGATTTGGTGTTCGTATTGCCGGTAAACGATCCCGGTTACAGCATTATTACGACGAAATATCCACGCCGGTGAGGGTGACGCTGCTGTCGGATGGAAAAACGAATGTCATGATTCGACCGGGTTCCGTAATTGGTCAATTCAAGGAAATTGAGCTTAACATTCTGCCGGGAAAATATGTGATCAGAGGCCGACGGGTCGGTTATCGAGAGGAACTCCATCAACTGACTTTACTTCCTGGCAGTGACTCGCCCGTCATCAGGATTGAGTGCGATGAACAATTCTGACAAGCTGAAGACTCCTAATCAGGATGACGTCGAATACAAAATCAGCCAGAACAAGAGAAAAAAGATTGTTTATCTGATTCTTCTGGTGGGATTACTGGCCATCCCTGTCGCGTTCCTTTTAATCAGCCGGGCGTTTGACCTTTCCATTTTACCCGATGAAGTCAGGAACCAGGTTAAGCTGACCAGGGAAGAAGGAATATTCCTGTCATCGGGAACGAAAATACTGCTCTTTTCCGATACTGCTGTCTTGCAGTTAAAGGCAGAAGGATACCAGGCAGAAACCATCGATTTTGGCAAGGACCGGGCTCGCAGTTTAATCGATGTTGTACTGGAACCCCTACCCGGCATTGTTGACTTTACAGTCAACTCCGCCAGTGAATTCAGGATTTCAGTTGATGGAAACAGACTTGACCCGGACAAGTTGACGGCGCTGGAACTGAACCAGGGGACGCATACGGTGACTGTCACGGGAGAGAGGATAAACCCGATCAGTGAACAGATTGAAGTTACCGGGTACGGGGAACGGCAGTCTTTCACCTATGACACGCTTGCAGCGCAGTCGGGATTTTCAGTAACGGCCAGACCGGAATCTGCACTGTTGATTCTGGATGGTATGGAGATTGGACATGGGGCATACAGCGGCGCTATTTCTACCGGCAAACATGAAATTAGGTTCAAGGCTGAAGGGTTTCGGGATTCGACACGGACTTTTCGGGTAGAAGTGGATGAAGTGTACGATCTGGGTGTCGTTGAACTCGTTCCCAATCCGGCGACATTGCTGATAAGGAGCACTCCAGGAGATGCGGCTGTGTTCCTGAATTCATCATTTGTTGGCAATTCAGGATCAAAATTCGAGATTGCTCCTGATAGATCACATCAGCTTTCAATCAGAAAATCCAACTTTGAAGACCTGAATGTACAGGTCAGAATGAAACCTGGCGAAGCGGCGGAAAAATCATTCGTCCTGGAGAAAACAGCTATCAGTGCAGCCGTACGGGCGGATAAAGTAGCCAATGTTCAACTCAACGGGAAAATGCAGGGTACAACGCCGTTGACACTGACTGTCCATGTTGGCGATCGCATTGATGTTACAAAAGATGGTTTCCAATCCCGGTCCGTGGTTGTCGACAAAGTTGGCGGATCACCTCGCACCTATACTTTCAAGATGCTCACACCCAGGGAATTCGCATATGAAAATGCTGCAACGGTAAGAGTGGTTCGAGGGAATTTAACGATGCGCAAATTCCCGCCGCTGGCGTTTGATATGACGCCAACGGTCAAAGTGGAGGGGCTGGCATCCCCGGAAAAAATATCGGTGAAGCTGACCCGGCCATTTTACATCGGTATACATGAAGTGACTCATGCTGACTTTGCAGCATACGACAGCACATCCAACCCGGAAAACAAACCTCCCGATACACCTGTAACAAGAGTGAGTTGGACAGAAGCAGTAAAATTCTGTAACTGGCTGAGCAAGCAGGAAAACCTTGAGCCGGTATACGAGTTTGACAGCAGTGGTCTGGTCCAATCTGTCAACAAGGCGTCACTGGGATACCGGCTGCCAACTGAAATGGAATGGGAAGCCAGTATAAGCTTTGATCTGGGTAGCGGTGAGGTTGTAGAACCTTTTCCATGGGGTAACAAGTCTGACATTCCCAGAGCTTATGGTAACTTTGCCGGCAGGGAGGTGCAGTCAGAGGGGGGTGGATACCTGGGTAATCATGTTGATAATTCAGTGGGTATTGCGAAAGTGGGTTCATACCCCGCAAACTTTAACGGGTTGTATGATATGGCGGGAAACGTATCCGAATGGGTTCATGATTATTATCAGTTGAACAGAATGGCCGGCAATACAGTGGATTACATGGGTCCTGAAAGGGAACTGGACCACGTGGTGAAAGGTTCAAATTTCAAGTCAGCCAGCATGACCATGTTGTATTCACAATATCGCTCCTTCGGGAACCACAAAAGCGATACCACGGGTTTTAGAATTGCAAAATGGATTTACTGATGCTTCCACGCGTATTTCTGCTCTTGATGCTGCCTTTAATTTCATACGGTCAGACTGAAGCTGATGAGAAGAAAGAGAACAGGATTCCTTCAGCCGTAACGGAAGAAGTCACACCTGCTGAATCTGAGAGCGTTACGTCTTCCGTAGAAATGATCAATGCACCGGCTGAGTCGAGTGAGAAACCCATCCTTAAGAGCCCCGGCAAAGAAACTTTAGACCCACTGCAGGTCAAAGAACGAATTCGGGTTAACGCAAACGTCAGTTTCCCCCAGGACATATAGGAATTCGTGAGTCTATGACCTCTATTATCAGACACATCGCAAGGTTCGCACAAAATCATGCCATTGTTGTGGACTTGTCAGGTCTTATGCTGGGCGCCATCGCCGTACATGCCCTGTATGTATTGTTTATTGATCCTGCTGCAAATGAGACAGTCTTGATTGCCCGGGAATCCGGAGGTGTACCGGAACGGACTCTGGCGATCATCCTCAAAGATCTGGAACAGGAACTCTGTATTATTTTGACATTCTGGTGTATCTGGCTATGGGCATTCCGGTATCGATTATTCGAAGACGAAAGCTATCTGCTGGAACTGGATTTCCTTAATTTGAATGATCTTGATAAAGAGCCCACAGAATACGGCGAAAAGCTGCTTGACGATATTGAAGCCAGATTGCAGTCGACAGCCAGCAAGTTTGCCGACATGCGTCTGCTGTCCTGTGTCCAAACCGCGATTACAAGTCTTCGTCAGAATGGTGATTTCAAGGAAGCGAGTGATACCGCTACCCAGGCTTGTGATCTGCATCTGGAAGTGCTTAATTCCAAACTCAGCATTACAAAGTACATCTTGTGGGCAATCCCTTCAGTGGGATTTCTGGGTACGGTAAGAGGTATCGGTGAAGCGCTGGGGAAAGCCGGGGAGGCCATGGCCGGTGATATTTCAGGCGTTGCCTCCAGTCTGGGTGTTGCCTTCAATTCCACCTTCGTAGCACTTTTCCTGAGCCTGGTCCTCATGTTTATATCCTATGTCCTGCAGGGAAGAGAAGAACGTCTGGTGGTGTCTTACAAGCACTTTATTTCTTCAACCCTGATCGCAAGACTCAGCATGATGGCGCGTCAGAAGCAATCCGACGAGCCATGACGAAAAGAACGCTGTGAGTAGCCAGTACAATCGTGGGTCAGGCGTCTCCTTTGGCCTGTCGTTTCTGGATGTGCTCTGTTGCGGTCTGGGCGCCGCAGTTCTGTTACTGCTGATTGTCAAGCATGGTCCAGCGGAATCCTCTGTCGATAGTGAGGGGTATCTCATTCAGCAGATCACAATGATTCAGGATCAATTGGCTGCAAGAACCCGGGAACTGGATAACCTGGCGTTAGCAGTTACCGAAAGCGAGTATAGAATCGCGGAAAAGATAGCTCAAAAGCAGGCAGGGTCAGCCATTCAATCCGCCCAGATGACGTATTACCTTGACCTTATAAAGCAGTTGAATGCTGAACGGCAGTCTCTGAAGTCTGCACGATCACAACTGTTTGCCGCGCAGGCAAAGAAACTGGAAGATGAAGCAGAAGCAAAAAAAGCCAGTGAAGTGATCGATAGCCAACTGACGGGATTATTGATCAAAGATACCGGAGTTGTGATACTGCTGGATGCTTCAGCCAGTATGTTGAGTCGATCCATTGTAGAAATTATCCGGTTACGCGCTTCAAACCAGCATATCCAGCAGAATGCTAAAAAATGGGTCACGGCTCGTGAGTCCGCAAAATGGGTATATAAAAAAATCTCTGATGGTGGCAATTACCGGATTTTCCTCTTCAACGATGAAGTCCGTGATATCCATGGCCGCGTTGTGAACACTACCTCTGGAGTGTCCTGGCAAAACAGGAGTGCCAATGTGTTGCCCGTTACTGATGCCATCGATAAAGCCATGCCTCGCGGTGCTACGGATTTAAAGAGTGTCCTGCAGGTGGTCGCCAGGATGAAACCAGAACCCAGGCAAGTGGTATTGATTACGGATGGTTTGCCGACTTTACCAGGCACTTCATCTTTGGGTCGTCTGCGGGACTGCCCCTCGAAGAAACGTGGCGTCACGCCAATTGTCTCACCGGTATGCCGGTTGAGTGTGTATCTGAACGCGATAAAAGTCGTTGAGAAAGACCTGGTTGATGTCCCCTTTGACGTCATCTTATTACCATTGGATGGGGATAGTAACGCAGTGTATGCGTATTGGCTCCTGTCATCTTTAAGTGGTGGAAGACTGATCTCACCCGCGGAGGGCTGGCCAAACGCATGAGTTCTGATGATAGAGATGACCAGGTACCGTCTTTAAGTTTCCTTGACATCATCGCCTGCGCATTCGGTGCGATTGTTTTACTGGTTCTGATCATTCCTGTGGGTGAATTCGGCGTTAAAGGTGATGATCCTGAACAATATCTGGCATATGGACAGTTGCTGCTCAGTGTTGCGGAGCTTGAAGAAGAGATCATGGCAACACAAAAGGAAGTAAACCGGAATCAACAGTTGCTGGCACAGCTTGATTCCGAACTGGGTACTGCATCAGAGAGAAGCGACAGCATTCTCAAATCGATAGAAAGAACGCGCTCTGAATCTTCCCGAATATCAAATCTCTCTCAAATCCTTTCCAGTGCACGTACGGTAGTGGAAAAACCGGTGCAAAAAACGGTCGTTGCGACTGAATATTCGGGTATCCCGGTGGACTCTGAGTATGTCGCCTTTGTTATCGACACATCTGCAAGCATGAAGTCCATCTGGTCGGATGTCATGTATGAGGTAGAGAGCGTTCTGTCTTTATATCCACAGATGAAGGGGTTCCAGATTCTCAACGATCAGGGAACCTATTTATTCAGCAACACCAGGAGACAGTGGCTGAATGACACGCCGACAAGAAGAATCGAGGTAAAGCATAAGATTCGCCGCTGGCGGGCGTTTTCAAGAAGTAGTCCGGCTAAAGGGATCTATACTGCCGTTTCAGACCTGTATACCCGTGATATCAAAATGGCGGTGTTTGTCTTTGGGGACGATTATCAGGGTTCGGACTTTGATGTTTTTTTGGATTCGGTAGATGCGGTGGTGCGAAGAAATCGGGTCAGTGAAGGTTCGTTACGCATTCATGGCATAGCGTTTTCCAATCCAATTCCTGGATATGGGGTGGCGTCTCCCATTGGTTTTTCGATTCTCATGCGCGAGCTTACTTCACGCTACAATGGCGCCTTTCTTGCTCTCCCTCAACAAGGTGCACCGTACAAGGTAACTCTTCGTAACGATGGGGGTTTACCGGCATTCCGGTAGTCATGCTCCTCCAGCTCGGCACTCCGACATTATGCTTGCGCAAATGAACACCCCAAAGCCATCTGCTGTTTGTCGGATGCTGTGTTTGTTTGTTGGTTTGTTTTGTTAACGAGGCTGTTCGCAGATGGCTTTGGGGCATTCATTTGCACCAGCGTCTGCGCGTCCCTCCCGGATTCCCGAGCTTCCCCCGCATGCCTGTAGTCATGCTCCTCCAACTCGGCGCTCCG
>LXNI01003086.1_pt1 | contig 10179 bp, 10 predicted proteins | sample 809091 | NCBI WGS metagenome assembly LXNI01 (sample SAMN04870527, study PRJNA318959) | sponge metagenome | biome: 01000161; feature: marine sponge reef; material: water | host: Sarcotragus foetidus | place: Greece: Milos, Mediterranean Sea | collected 2013-05-29 | depth 5-7 m | reverse complement strand
AGCGTGAGTTCCGCGAGGGCGTGAACGACGAGGACAAGGCGGCCGGCGACAGCTCATCGAGCGAGTCCAAGCCCAAGGATTCCTGACTCAGACTCCTGAGTCAGACGGCGTAGTTGGCGCGGCGCCGTTCGGTCGGTACTGCGTGGCCCGCTGTACCGGCGCGGAGCCGTCCGTCCGATCCCCAGCATCGGCAGCGGCACCATGCAGCTGGCTGCGCCGGTCTCAGGCATGGTGGAACATGTCTGCGGCAACATGTCTGCGGCCCCGAACCGGCAGCTCTGGGCTCAGGCGGCGCGGGCGGCCTTGCTCGCACGTCGACGATCTCGCAGGATCCTGCGTCGCTGCCGCTCTGAGGTTCCGCCCCACACTCCGTGGGTGATGTTGTTGGCGAGCGCGTACTCGCGGCACAGGTCCTTCACCGGGCACTCGGCGCACACTTTCTGAGCGACGATGACGCCGGCGCCGTCATTGGGAAAGAACACGTCGGTGTCGATGTCCGCACACCTGCGGCGGGCGACCCAGTCGATAGCCAAGCTCTCTGAGCCCGGCCCGTTCGGCTCGCATCTGCGGGGTTCATAGACCGGATTGAACTGCAACATCATGAGAACCAACGCCGAAGGGGCCTCTGAGGTTCCTTGATTCGCGGATGCTCATCGGATTCTCATGAAGAGGGTCCTGCCGGCTGCCGGGCGGGCGCGCATCGGTACCCTTGCACCACCCCAATCGAGGACTGCCGTGACCGACATCGCCACTGACGCCGAAGCCGAACAGCTCCCGCCCGAGGTCGGCATCCGCATCATCTACCTGGGACCGGTCGCGCCGCACTGGGAGATGGAGGGCATCTACGGCGACGAAGCGGCCGTCGACGAATTCCGCCGTCGGACGAATGCCCGCCTGCAGCTGCTGCCGCCCCACGACCCGCAATTCCGCCGTAATCGCGAGCGGGTCGTGCGTGACGCCGAGCGCGAGAACTACGAGCTGCACTGGGACCTCGGCATGCCCGACGAGGACGAAGCAGCAGCTTCCTGAGAGGCTGAGCCCCGGGCCCGAGCGGCCCGTGAGCGCAGCGAACAAGAGCGGAAGGTGCAGGGCGAAGCCGTGGCCCGAGCGGCCCGTGAGCGAAGCGAACAAGAGCGGGCAAGAGCTGGTGTGGCAACGGGAAGGTTCACCTGTCCGCGCGTCCTGTTGACCGCGTCAACCGGTCGCGTTCACGAGTTGTTCACGGCATCCGTTCCGACCGTTCACCCAGAGCCCGCGGCGATGTAACCGGCCCTTCGTAGCGTGCGCGTCCATGCAAAAAACATGTCTCAACCGCCGCGGCACGAAGTTGCTCGTGGCATTGCTCACCGCGTTCGCCCTGATCGCCGCTGCGTGCGGCAGCGACGACTCGTCTGAGGCCGACGGCGGCACCGCCGGCGCTGCAGCGACGGAGGCTGCACGGGCTGACGACGACTCGTCTGGCACCGCCGGCGCTGCAGCGACGGAGGCTGCACCGGCTGACGACGACGATGACATGTCGCTCAGCGGCTCCATCAGCGTCACCGGCTCCTCCACGGTCGAGCCCGTCACCAACCTGGTGGCAGAGGCCTTCGCCGACGAACACCCAGGTGTGGCGTTCTCGGTCGCCGGCCCCGGCTCGGGCGACGGCCACAAGGCCGCCTGCGCTGGCGAGGTCCCGATCTGGAACAGCTCACGCCAGATCAAGGACTCAGAGGCTGAGTGCATCAACGGCGCCGGCATCGAGTTCATCGAGCTGCGCGTCGGCATCGACGGCATCTCGGTCATCACCGCGGTGGGCAACGACAGCGTTTCCTGCCTGAACTTCTCAGACCTCTACAGCCTCATCGGCATCGAGTCCACCGGCTTCGAGAATTGGGCAGACGCCAACGGCCTCAACGCCGAGCTGGGCGGCACCGGCCCGTTCAGCGGCGGCGCCCTTGAGATATTCGCCCCCGGCGAGGAGTCGGGCACCTTCGACAGCTTCATCGAGATTGCGCTCGAAGGCGTCTGGGAAGGCCGTGTCGAAGAGGGACATGCCGATGAGAACTTCGCCGTGCGCCCCGACTACAACGCCTCGGCCAACGACAACGTGATCATCGACGGCATCGCGGGCAACGAGCACAGCCTGGGTTGGGTCGGCTTCGCCTTCGCCGACGCGAACCGCGACGTGGTCAAGCTGGTCGAGATCGACGGTGGCGACGGCTGCGTCTCCCCGACGCCCGAGACCATCGCTTCGGCGGAGTTCCCGATCGCCCGCTTCCTCTACACCTACATCGACGCAGCGCAGGCCTCCGACCCCGCGATCTCCGCATTCGTCGACTTCATGCTGAGCGACGAGGGCCAGACCTACGTGGTCGAGGCCGGCTACGTGAACCTCGACCCGGCCGACCTCGCCCAGTCACGCAGCAACTGGAGCAATCTGACCACAGGAATGACCTTCTAGCCACCGACCGACAGATCCGGGAACCCTCCCTCCCGCTGACGGCCCCCCTCAGGTGCGCATCGCCGCTGGCTCGCACCTGTGGGGGGCGTCGGCGAGGAAGACTGCGAAAGACCCGTTAGCGGCTCGTCGATCCGCGAGACTCGCCGAAGCCATGGAAGCCAACGAATGAGCCTCACCGAAGACCGGCCAGAGCTGACCGCCGCCGACCTGCAGACATCCCGCAGTCGCCGGGCTCGTTCGCACACGGTCCGCTGGCTGTTCATGGGGGCGGCCGCGGTGACGGTGCTGGTCAGTGCGCTCATCATCTGGACGGTGGCGTCGGAGGCGTGGACCTACATCAGCCAGGTCGAACTCGACAAGCTCACCGACATCGGATGGTTCCCCCGCCGGGGCCTGTTCGACCTCAGCACGCTGCTGGTCAACACGCTGCAGATCTCGGTCATCGCCATGTTGGTGGCGGTGCCGTCGGGCTTCGGCGCCGCGATCTACCTTTCCGAATACGCCCATCCCCGGGTGCGCAAGGTCATGAAGCCCACCCTCGAGCTGCTGGCCAGCGTGCCCAGCGTGGTGCTCGGCGTGTTCGCCATCAGCTTCATCACCCCGTCGATCCTCACGAACTTCTTCAACGAGATCAACTACTTCAACAAGCTGGCCGCCGGCATCGCGGTGGGCCTGCTGGTCATCCCGCTGATCGCCTCGATAGCGGAGGACTCGCTGCGGGCGGTGCCGCTGGCGCTGCGAGAGGCGTCCGCCGGTCTGGGCGCCCGCAAGGTCACCACCTCCATCCGGGTGGTACTGCCGGCCGCCCTGTCCGGCCTCATGGCCGCCACCATCGTCGGGTTCAGTCGTGCGATCGGCGAGACCATGGTGGTCACCATCGCCTCGGGCGGCGGCGACACGTCGCTGTTCAACCTGTCGATTCGGGAACCAGGCGGCACCCTCACCTCGGCCATGGCGGCCCTGGGCCTCGGCACCGACCAGGTGGCCGGCAACAATCTGGCGTTCCAGAGCCTCTACTTCCTCGGTGCACTGCTGTTCGCCATCACGCTGGTGCTCAACATGTTGGGCGACGTCATTGTCCGCCGACTGCAGAACAGGTACTGATGTCCGTTCTGACCAGCCCAGCCGGCATCGCCGCCGACGCCGCCGATGCGCTGCGCCGCCGCCCCGGCGCCGACATCGCCGGCGCCGTCTTCAGGTGGCTGCTGATCGGCGCCACGGTGTTCGCGACGGGGTTCCTGGGCGTTCTGCTCGCCGTCATGATCGTGGACGGCTGGGATGTGCTCTCGGGCAACCTCTGGTACTTCCTGACGAACGGCTTCTCCCAGCGCTCCGCAGCCGAGACCGGCGTCTCGCAGGGCATCATCGGCAGCCTGCAGGTGGCGCTGGTCACGGGCGTGCTCGCCGTGCCGATCGGCGTCGCCACCGCCATCTACCTCGTCGAGTACGCCCAGGACTCCCGCTTTGCCCGCATCGTCGAGCTGAACATCCGCAACCTGGCCGGCGTGCCGTCGATCGTCTACGGGCTGCTGGGCCTGGCGGTGTTCGTCCAGACGATCGACAGCTTTACCAAGGGCACAGGCAAAACGGTCATTGCGGGCGGCATGACGCTGGCTGCGCTGGTCCTGCCGATCATCGTCATCACCTCGGTCGAAGCGCTCAAGGCTGTGCCCGATTCACTGCGCGAAGCTGCCTACGGTGTGGGTGCTACCAAGTGGGAGGTGCTCTCACGCCAGGTCCTGCCGGCTGCGCTGTCCACGATCCTCACCGGAACCGTGCTGGCACTGGCGCGCGCCCTCGGCGAAGCGGCGCCGCTGGTACTGGTGGGCGCCGCCACGGGCTTCTTGAGCTTCGGCGACGCCAACATGCTCGAAACCTTCGCCGGCCCCTACACGGCCCTGCCGGTGCAGATCTTCAGTTTTGCCCGCTTGCCCGGCGCAGACTGGGGGGTGAATGCTGCAGCGGCCAGTGTCGTCATCTTGGTGCTGGTGCTGGCCGTGAACGGGTTGGCTATCTACCTGCGCAATCGCTTCGAGAAGCAGTGGTGAGCCCGCCCCCTGACCCCGCTCCCCTGACCCCGCTCCCCAGACGCGGTACCCCCTGACGCAGAATGATGGACGGTTGACACGTGACACTTGAGAAGGCCCTGATGAGCCAAGAGCCAGAAGCTTCAGCGTCTGATGTGACGGTGCCAGACGCTTTGGCGCGAGAACATACGCGCATCGACGTGAGTGCTGTGACGGCGATGGCACCCCAGCGCGTCGAGACCAGCACCGTGTTCGAGTGCGCCGAGGTCGACGTGTACTACACCGATTTCCGGGCGCTGCGCGATGTCACGCTGGACGTGAACTCCCATGAGGTGACGGCGCTGATCGGGCCGTCGGGCTGCGGTAAGTCGACGTTCCTGCGCTGCTTCAACCGGATGAACGATCTCATCGAGGGCGCCCGGGTGGAGGGCACCATCAACTACCACGGGGTCGACCTGTACCAGGACGAGGTCGACCCCGTCGAGGTGCGGCGGCGGGTCGGCATGGTGTTCCAGAAGCCGAACCCGTTCCCCAAGTCGATCTACGAGAACGTCGCGTACGGGCCGCGGCTGGCGGGCGTGAAGCGGTCCGAGATCGACGACGTGGTCGAGGGCTCGCTGACCCGAGCTGCCCTGTGGGACGAGGTCAAGGACCGCCTGAAGATGTCGGCGTACGGCCTGTCGGGCGGCCAGCAGCAGCGTCTGTGCATTGCCCGGGCCATTGCGGTGCAGCCCGACGTGGTGCTGATGGATGAGCCCTGTTCGGCGCTCGACCCGATCGCCACCGGCCGCATCGAGGAGCTCATCGCCGAGCTGAAGACCGACTACACGATCATCATCGTGACCCACAACATGCAGCAGGCCGCTCGCATCAGCGACATGACGGCGTTCTTCTCGGTGCAGGCCAACGAGATGGGTCAGCGCACCGGCGAGCTGGTCGAATACGCGCCGACCAGTTTGATCTTCACCAACCCGGACGATCCCCGCACGGAGGCCTACATCACCGGGCGGGTCGGCTGAAGTACGGCACACTGCACATATGACCGAAGAGGTACGAACCGAGTTCCATCAGTTGATGGAAGAGGTTCGGGCCGACCTCGTGCAGATGGGCGGCATGGTGGCCGAGGGGGTCTCGGCGGTGACCGCGGCGCTGCTCGCCGGCGACATTGCCAGCGCGGATCAGATCATCACCGCTGACGACGAGCTCGACCTGCTCAGCCTCGAAGCCGAGGAGAAGTGCGTGCAGCTCTTGGCGCTGCAGCAGCCGGTGGCGGTCGATTTGCGCGCCATCCTGACCGACCTGCGGATGATCTCTGAGATCGAGCGCAGCGGCGATCTGGTCACCAACATCGCGAAGGCCGTCGTGCGCCTGCTCGGCGCGGAGCTGGTGCCCCGGGTACGTGGCCTGCTTGACCGCATGCGTGAGCAGGCGGTACGGCTCACGGCCATGGCCATGGACGCGTACGCCGATCGTGATGCGGGGCTGGCGGCGGTGCTCGACGAGATAGACGACGTGCTCGACGACCTTCACGGGCAGTACCTCGACGCGGTGTTCGCTTCGCAGAACGCGGGGCATATCGACACCCAACAGGCCGTGCAGCTAGCTGTGGTGGGCCGGTTCTACGAGCGCATCGGTGATCATGCGGTGAACATTGCGCAGCGGGTCGAGTTCCTGGTGACGGGGCAGCTGCCCGAGCACATTGGGGCCAACCGGGCTCGTGCCCGGCGGGAGCAGGACGAGATGTGATTGCAGCGCTGGTGGCGGTGGCGACCGCGCTGGCAGTTGCGCTGGTTGCCGTGTTGGTTTTGGTGCGGGCGCGAACGTCGGCTGCGGAGCGGCTGGGCCGTGTGGTGCACCGTTTCGCCGGCGAGTCTGACGAGCCGCGCCCCGGCGAGGCGCGCCTTGATCACAACAGCCTGGACGAGTGGATCACCTACTTGGAGTCGATTGCCACGACGGTCGCCATGACGGTCAATCTGGCCGAGCGGGACCGGGCCCGCTGGCAGCTCGCGATGAACGAGCTGGCGGTGGGTGTGGTGCTGGTGGACGAGGACGGCACCGTGTGTGCCAGCAATGCGCTGGCGGACGAGATGATGTCGGCTCGGGACGCGATGGCGCTGGTGGGTGCGGGGGTGACCCAGCTGCTCGAGTCGGCCCGGGAGGGGCAGGCTCGCTCCCGCACGGTGAAGCTGACGGGGCCGCCGCCGCAGGTGATCGAGATCGGCGCGCATCCGGTGGCGAGCGACAGCCATGCGCTGGGCGCTGTGGCCGTGATGGCCGACCGGACTGAGGGCGTGCGGGTGGATGATGTGCGCCGCGACTTCGTGGCCAACCTGAGCCATGAGCTGCGGACGCCGGTGGGTGCCATTGCGCTGCTGTCCGAGACGCTGGCCGAGGAGGACGATGCGGCGGTGCGCGCCCGGCTGGTCGACCGGATCGGTACGGAGGCCGAGCGGGTGCGCCACATCATCGACGACTTGCTGGAGCTGAGCCGGGTGGAGCTTGAGGGTTCGATGCGCCAGGAGGAGGTGGCGGTGGTGCCGCTGCTGGGGGAGGTGGCGCAGCAGTATTCCGAGCATGCTCGCAAGCATGATGTGTCGCTGGTGCGGCCTGGTCCCGATGACGCGTCGGCCCAGATCGTGTTGCAGGCCGATCGGGGGCAGTTGCTGCGGGCCGTGGGGAATCTGGTGGACAACGCCATTAAGTACAGCGACCCGGGTTCGCAAGTGCGGCTGACGGTGTCACCGAGTGCCGATGGCGAACGGGCGCCGGCGTGTGTGGACATCGTGGTCGCCGACGAGGGCATCGGCATTCCCGCCGATGAGACCGAGCGGGTCTTCGAACGCTTCTACCGGGTCGACAAGGCACGTGCCCGGGCGACGGGCGGCACCGGGCTGGGCCTGAGCATCGTGAGACACGTAGTGATGAATCACGGCGGCGAGGTGACGCTGCACACTCGCGAGGGCGTCGGCACCACGTTCACGCTCAGGTTCCCAGTTGCTGGCAGCCCAGTTTCTGGCAACCCGGTTTCTGGCAGCCCGGTTTCTGGCAGCCCAACTTCTGGCAGCGCAGTTTCGACAGACAGGGTGAGCACATGACATCGGTACTGGTAGTCGACGACGAGCCGTCCTTCACCGAAGCCCTGTCTGTGGGCTTGCGGCGCAGGGGTTTCGAGGTGCGCACGGCGGCTGACGGTCGTGCGGCGCTGCAGGCCATCGATGAGGCCGAGCCCGACCTCGTGCTGCTCGACGTGATGCTGCCGGGCATGTCGGGTTTGGATGTGTGCCGGGAGATCCGGAAGAACTCGAAGGTCCCGCTGATCATGCTGACGGCTTTGGGCGAGGAGACCGACGCTGTGGTGGGCCTCGAGATCGGTGCCGACGACTACGTCGCGAAGCCGTATCGACTGCACGAGCTCGTGGCGCGCATCCGGGCGGTGCTGCGGCGTGCGGCCGAGCCGCCTACCGAGCCGCCTACCGATCCGTCTCTGCGTGAGGGCGAGGTGGAGCTCGACATCGACTCACATGAGCTGCGGGTGCGGGGCGAGCTGGTGACCTTGGCGCTGAAGGAGTTCGAGCTGCTGGCCTATCTGCTGAAACATGCCGGGCGGGTGGTGACCCGTGACAGCCTCATGCAGAACGTGTGGGGCTACGACTATGTGGGCGACACCAAGACGATTGATGTGCATGTGAAGCGGCTGCGGGCGAAGATCGAGGACGATCCGGCGAACCCGAAGCGCATCACGACGATTCGCGGCTTGGGGTACCGCTACGAGCGGGCGGCGGCGTCAGCCGGCTGACGCTGTCGGGCTGAGGCGGCTGACGCTGCCATACCGGGCCGTGTAGCACCGAAGGCCCACAATGGTGGCCGTGATCGCGCGGGTACGGCAGGTCGGCTGATGCAGCCGTTCACGTGGCTTGCCCGTACGCATCTGCTGTCCGCGGCTGGTGATGCGCTGATCGCGATCGCACTGGCGGGGTCGCTGTTCTTCAACCTCGATCCTGCGGCGGCGCGGCCCAGGGTGGCGCTGTACCTGGTGGTGACGATGGCGCCGTTCGCCGTGGTCGGGCCGCTGATCGGGCCGCTGGTGGATCGCAGCCGTGGCGGGCGGCGGGGGATGATCATCGGTGCCGGCATTGCCCGGGCCGTCTTGGCGCTGCTGATGGTGCGCCATCTGGATTCGCTGTTGCTGTTCCCCGAGGCGTTCGGTGCGCTGGTGGCGGGCAAGACGTATCACGTGGCCAAGAGCGCGGTGGTGCCGGGGCTGGTGCGCGAGGAGCGCGATCTGGTCGAGGCGAATTCGAAGCTGATGCTGCTGAGCGGGCTCGGGGGTGCGCTGGCTGTGGGGCCGGGAGTGCTGTTGAGCTTGGCGTCGTCGCGCTGGGTGCTGGTGCTGGCGTCGGTGGTGTTCGTGCTGATGACGTTCCCTGCCGCGCGGCTGCCGCGCACGGCGGTGCGGCCGCGGTCTGGCCTCGCTGCGGAGCTGTGGGGCGATGAGCTGAACCAGCCCCCTCAGCCGGGCCAGCCCCTCCAGCCGGGCCAGCCCTCCCAGTTCGGCCAGACCTCCCAGTCCGGCCAGCCCCCTCAGCCGGGCCTGCGCCACGGGCCCCCGCAGTCTCGATCGCCCGATCAGCCTGGGTATGTGTCGAGGCGGCGGGGCGCGATGCTGCTGGCGGGTTCGGCCATGGGCGTCGTGCGGGCCATGACCGGCTTCACGCTGTTCCTGATCGCGTTCTGGCTGCGGACCGACGATGCGGCCCCGTGGTGGTTCGGCTTCATGTTCACCGCCAGCGCCGTGGGCCAGCTCATCGGCGCGGTGTCGGCGCCCGTGCTGCGCCGTCGCATCCGCGAGGAGATGCTGCTGGCCAGCACGCTGGCGCTGGCGGCCGCGATGTCGTTCTATGTGGTGACGTCGCCCAACCGCGCCTCGGTGCTGTTCCTGGCCGTGGTGATCGGCTTGATGTCCGCCCTGGGCAAGCTGTGCTTCGACGCGATCGTGCAGCGCGATGAGGTGCCGGCGGACCGGGGGCGGACGTTCGCCCGCTTCGAGACCCGCTTCCAGCTGATGTGGGTGATCGGGGCGCTCGTGCCGGTGGCTGCGCCGAGCGGCATCTTGCCGCTGCGGGCCGGGGTGACGCTGCTGGGCATTGCCGCCACGGTCGCGGTGCTGCTGTACGCGGGCGGCATGTGGGCACTGGCCCGTGGCCGCCGACCTCCCTCGCAGATCATCGCCACCCGTGTCCGTACCCGCATCGTGCAGACCCGGGTGCGGTCTCGGGACCGCCGCAACCGAGACCTCTAGAGCGGCAGGTCCAGCCGGGCCAGCCACAGGCCCGGTGCGGCGAGCTCGTTGGGCGTCGGGAGCGCGCCGGGCTCGAAGAGGCGCGCCAGTCCTTCGGGGCCGGCTCGCTCGATCACCCCGGCGATGAAGCTGTCTCCCCGCTCACGTGCCTCGTTGCTGAGCCGCACGCCGAGCAGGCGGTCGGCGTAGACGTTCCCCTCGGTCAGCTGGCGGCGGCGGACGGCTTCGCTGAGCGCGCCGAATCCGCCGATGAGGCGAGGGCCTGCTTGGGCGACCACATGGTCCACATAGGCGGTGACGACGCTGATGAGGGCTTCGAGATGATCGCTCCTGTCGTCACGGGCCACGCCGAGCAGCAGCTCGGGATTGCCGAAGATGCGCTGGAGCTGTTCTTGGAGCTGCGCTTG
>LXNI01003085.1_pt1 | contig 10182 bp, 7 predicted proteins | sample 809091 | NCBI WGS metagenome assembly LXNI01 (sample SAMN04870527, study PRJNA318959) | sponge metagenome | biome: 01000161; feature: marine sponge reef; material: water | host: Sarcotragus foetidus | place: Greece: Milos, Mediterranean Sea | collected 2013-05-29 | depth 5-7 m | reverse complement strand
CGGCCACCACTGACTCCGGCGGGGAGGCGGCCGAGACCACCGGCGCCGCCGCGCCGCCCGCCGCGCCGCCCACCACGACGACGCTGTTCGTGCCGGAGGCGCCGGAGACCGACGTTCCCCCGCCGAACGCCACCGGTGAGGCGTTCCCCGGCCGGGCGCCGCTGGCGGACAGCAGCGGGCGGGAATCGGTTCCCTCGGCGCTGGTGGACCGCTTCTGGCCCGGTTTCGCCGCGCTCATCCCGCCGGAGCAGATCCGCTCGGGGGGTCCGCCGCCCGACGGCATCCCCGCGCTCGACGCGCCGGTGTTCGCGCCGACCGGCGAGATCGACTTCCTGGCCGACAGCGAGGCCGTGCTGGCCCTGGAGATCAACGGCGACGCCCGCGCCTACCCGCTGCAGATCATGACCTGGCACGAGCTGGTGAACGACACCGTGGGCGGCGTGCCGGTCACTGTCTCGTACTGCCCGCTGTGCAACTCCGCGGTGGCCTACGATCGCAACGCCGTCGGGCGGGTGCTGGATTTCGGCACCTCGGGGATGCTGTACCAGTCCTCGATGGTCATGTACGACCGCCAGACGCAGTCGCTGTGGACCCACTTCGACGGCCTCGCCGTGATCGGGGAGCTGATCGGCGCTCAGCTGGACTTCTGGCCGATGGCCATCGTCTCCTGGGCGGCGTGGCGTGACACGCATCCCGACGGCATGGTGCTGACGACCGAGACCGGCTACTTCCGGAACTACGGGCGCAACCCCTATGTGGGTTACGAGACCAGCGAACGGCTGCTGACCCCCGCCTTCCAATCGACCGACATCGACGAGCGCTTGCCCGCCAAGGAGCGGGTGGTGGGCGTCCGCAGCGCCGGGGGGGCGGTGGCGGTGCGCCACGCCCACCTCACCGAGAGCGGGGTCGTGGAGGTGGAGTTGGCGGGCGTGCCGCTGGTGGTCTGGAACCTGCCGGGCGCCAGTTCGGCGATCGACGCCCCCGAACTGGCCAACGGCATCGACGTGGGCTCCAGCGGCGTCTTCGAACGCCGAGTTGACGGGCGCCTGTTGAGCTTCACCCGCAGCGGCGACGGCTTCCGAGACGACGAGACCGGCTCGACCTGGAACCTCTTCGGCGAGGCTGTCGCCGGCGAACTGGCCGGCAGCCGCCTTCAGGCCCGCGAGTTCGTGGACACCTTCTGGTTCGCCTGGGGGACTTTCGAGCCCACCAGCGACATCGTCCCGCCGCTCGGTTAGCCGGTCGGGACCTCCAGCGGGGGCGCCTCGGGTGCCAGGTCGGTGCGGTACAGGAAGCGGATGTCCCAGACCCCGAAGAGGGTCGGCGCGGTGTTGGCGAAGACGTTGCGCACCGCGGTGAGGCGCTCGGGCCCCGTCGTGAAGACGACCGGCACGTTCTCGGCGGCGATCTCCTGGGCGCGGTGGTAGTGGGCCACGCGCGCCTCGTGATCGAACTCGGTGCTCGCGCTCACGAACAGGTTGTCGATCTGGGCCTCCCAGTCAGTGGCGGGCGATTCCTGGTTGGGGTGCCAGAGATGCAGATCGCCGCTGCTGTGCCAAAAACCGATGCCGTTGTGAGGTTCCGGTCCGCCGGTGAAGCCGATCACCATCGTCTCCCAGTCGTAGGAGGCATTGAGCTGATCGACGAGCTCCCCGAACTCGATCCCCCGGTAGTCCACCCCCAGGCCTATGGCCTCCATGCCCTGCGCGATGTGTTCGGTGGTCCGGGCGCGAACGGTGTTGTCGGTATTGGTTACGAGCATGAATTCGATGGGGTTGCCGTCGGAGTCCTCGCGCACACCGTCGCCGTCGCGGTCGGTCCAGCCCAGATCGTCGAGAATCTCCTTGGCCCGCGCCGGGTCGTACTCGTAGCGCCGCACGTCCGGGTTGTGGAAGTCGCCCGCGGCGGGGCTTATGAAGGCCCACTGGCGGAAGCCGAATCCGTCCTGCAGCTCATCGATGATGGTGTCCTTGTCGATGCTGTAGGCGACGGCCTGCCGGAACAGGGTGTTGGCGAACCACTCCACCTTGATGGGGTCCAGGTACGGTTCTCCGGTTTCGGGGTTGCTCCCGGGGTTCATGTTGAAGGCCAGGAAGGTGGTCCCGAACTGAGGGCCGCGGCGGTGGATCGTGAAGTTGTGATCTGCCCCGAGCGGCTCTAGTTCGGCGTACTCCGCGCCACCGACGCCGTGCACGTCGGAGCCGCCGTCCAGGAAAGCGGCGAGCTCATCGCCGAGTTCCTCGACGATGACGTGGGTGATCTCGTCGAGGTAGGGCAGCCGGTTGCCGTCGCCGTCGGTCATCCAGTAGTTCGGGTTGCGGTGCAGCACCAGGCGCTCGCCGGGTTCGTAGCTCGAGATCGTGAACGGCCCGGTGCCGACGATCTCGGCGGGATCCGTGTCGAGGCCCCAAACCGAGGCGAAGGTGCCCTCATCCACGTGCGGCGCCAGCAGATGCTCGGGGAAGATCGGCGCGCCGAGCGCGCGCAGGAACGGCGCGAACGGCACGGGGAGGGTGATCTGCACCGTGTGGTCGTCGGTGGCGCTGACGGTCATCCGGTCCGTCAGCCAGGCGCCGTCGTCGTCGAGATAACGGAACTCGAAGGTGGCGCGGTCGGTGTCCTCGATCTCGTCGTTGTAGATGATCCGGTTGAAGGTGAAGTCCACGTCGTGGGCCGTGAACGGCTCGCCGTCGTGCCAGGTGACGTCGCTGCGGAGATGGAAGGTCCAGGTGAGGCCGTCCTCGGAACGCTCCCAGGACTCGGCCAGCGCCGGTTCCACCTCGCCGGTCAGCCAGGAGGTCTCCGTCAGCCCTTCGAAGAGGTAGCCCAGCACGTCCGAGGAGCCGGCATCTCGGGAGATCGCCAGGTTGAAGGTGAGCGGCTCGGAGATGGTCGCCAGCGTGAGGCTGCCGCCGCGGCTGCCGACGGTGTAGTCGAACTCTTCGGCGTTCTGGCGGAGCCGGGCGACGAGTGTTTCCAGGTCCCCGGTCGCGCCGCTTCCCTCCTCGACCGCCGCAGTCTCTTCGGTGGTGGTCTCCGCCTCGGGCGGGTCCTCGGAGGCGACGCCGGAGGAGGCAACGAGGAGAGCGAGCGGCGCGGCAAGCAGCGCGATGACGGACCGGATTCCCGTCCGGTGCCGGATGGAGCTTCGCGACATCACGTCACGCCCCTTTCGATTGTTTCCGTACCTGCGGTAGGCGGGGATGCTAGCCGGGCTTGTCCCTAGTCCACGGGGGAGCGACTCAGCCCACGGGAGTCAGTCCACGGGAGCGACTCGCGGGCGAGATATGCCGTCGACCGGCTCTAGGATTGCGCCGCGAGCAGGTGCAGAAGCGAGGAGCCCGGCATGAAACTCCAACCAGGCGACCCGGCGCCGGACTTCCGGTTGCAGAACCAGGACGGTGAGGAGGTGTCCCTCGAGGACTTCGCCGGTCGCCGGGTTGCACTGTTCTTCTATCCGAAGGCCATGACGCCCGGTTGAACCCGCCAGGCCTGCGGCGTGCGTGACATCGCCGACCAGCTTCCCGAGGATGTCTCCATCCTGGGGATGAGCGCGGATCCCCCGAACCGGCAGAAGCGCTTCGACGAGAAGCACGACCTGGGGTTCGGGCTGCTCTCGGATCCCGACAACTCCACCACCTCCTCCTACGGGGCGCGCAACGAGAAGAAGATGTACGGCAACACATTCATCGGAACCACCCGTTCGGCTTTCCTGATCGACGCCGAGGGTCGCATCGAGCAGGCCTGGTACGGCATCAGCCCGAAGGACACGCCGCTGGAGATCCTGGCCGCCCTCGAGGAGACCGGGTGAGCGGCTCGCCGCTGCCGGCGCCCGCCTCGATCCTCCCGCACAGGCCGCCGTTCCTGCTGCTGGACGAGGTCACCGCCCTAGTCCCCGGCGAGCGGGCCGAGGGCTACTGGCGCACCACCGGCGACGAAGCCTTCTTCGCGGGGCATTTCCCAGCCCGGCCCACCCTGCCGGGAGTGCTCATGACCGAGGCGCTCGCCCAGTTGGGGGCCTACGCGGTCCTCAACGGCGGGCGCCTGGCCGGCAAGCTGCCGCTGTTCGGGGGAATCGACGGGGCGCGCTTCCGCCGCCAGGTGCTGCCCGGTGAGCGGCTGGACTTGCAGGTGGAGGTGTTGCGGCTGTCAGCGCGTGCGGGGCGCGCGGCTGGGGAGGCGTCGGTGGACGGAGAACTGGCCTGCAGCTGCGAGTTGATGTTCGTGGCCGTGCCCGCCTGAGGAGGATTCCCGCCCGCACGGCCCGGCTGGTGTTAGGCGGCCGGCGGGGGGCGGATGAGTATGTGGTAGACGAGACGCAGACTATGTATGATCACTGCCGTGAAGGCGGTGACGATCACGATTCCCGAGGAGTTGGACACCGAGGCTGCGGCCGAGGCGCGACGGCTCGGGATTTCCAAGTCCGAGCTGATACGGCGGGGCTTGGCGGCCGTCCTTCCCGCCGAGCGGTTCGATGCGGGCACCGATCCGTGGAGCGACCTGGCCGGCTTCGGCGGTGAGGACCTCCGTGTGGAGCCCGGCGAGATCGACGCGGTCGTCTACGGCTCGTGAAGTTCGCCGACACGAGTTGGTGGGTGGCCTGGGCCCTGCCCGACGACGCCCACCATCCCGAGGCGCTGGAGGTCCTCGCCCGAATCGGTGCCGGTGAGCAGGTCCTCACCACGAATCTGGTGCTTGGCGAGACCTGGACGTTCCTGCGCCGCAAGGACAGTCACCGCACGGCGGTCGGTTTCCTGGATCGCGTCGGCGTGCTCGAGTCGGCGCGCAAGCTGGTTCTGCACGCTGTGACTGCCGAGCAGGAATCCAGGGCATGGGCCTGGCTGCGCCGCCGCGACGAGCGGGAGTACTCCTTCGTCGATGCGACGAGCTTCGAGGTGATGCGGACACGCCGCCTTCGCGAGGTCTTGGCGTTCGACAACGATTTCACAGCGGCAGGTTTCATCGAGATGCGCCCGTGAGTGTGCTGGCTTCAGCGGCCGTCGCGGCGGTGGAGACAGCCCTCGGCACCCGCAGGACGAATCGCCAATAGTGGTGGTAGGGATCTGCATCTTGGTGAGCATCAGCGGTGGCGCATCCTCGGCGCCTTCGGGCGGAGTTCGGTTCACGGCGATCCGCGGAGTTGCGAGACTGCGATGAATGGAGCGATGGGCGGGGCCCCTTGTGACGTGACCGCACCGGCACGCTCTCTGGCTGGCGCACTGACCTTGGTGCCAGGCGTTACGCGAGCATGACTGACGCGCATCCGATTTCGCAGCCGGTGCTGAACACGCCGTATGAGAAGCCGCAGCGGCATTGGGAACTTGGAATCGACAATCGGGCCCTCAACCGCACCGCCGAGGGTCGCCGGCTGAGCATCGCGCTATTGCCCGTGCCCAAGAGCCGAGAGAACGTCATTGACCAGCCGGTTCTCCCATTAGGACCCGAGAATCTCAACCCAACAGTGAATGCCATTCGCGAGTACGTCGATGCTTGGCGTGACAAGGGCTACCGGGGTGCGACGGCGGTGTCGCGGCGCCTGCTCTATCACTGGCGCAGTGAGGAGAATGTGCCGCGGCTGTTCTTCGCGCAGGTCGAGGCGCTGGAGACGCTGATCTGGATCACCGAGGTGGCACGGCGCGACCATCCGACTCGCGTGGAGATCGAAGAGGCCGCCGGGGAGCACAACGACGGCATCGTCCGCTACTGCACCAAGATGGCCACCGGTACGGGCAAGACGGCAGTGATGGGCATGGTCATCGCTTGGAACGTCGCCAACGTCGCGGCCGGCGCGAATCGCCGTCACCCCGGCCGGTACTTCACCGCATTCGTGGCGATCACCCCCGGCCACACGGTTCGCGAGCGCCTCGCCGTGCTGGACCCGTCGAACCCCGACAACGTTTACGACGAGTTGTCGTTGGTGCCGGCCAGCATGCGCGGCGAACTAGGTCGGGTGAAGTTGCGCGTCGTGAACTTCCAGGCCTTCCAGTGCCGCGACCGACTGGGTGACGCGACCGGCGACGCTCGCCGACTCTTGCGGCGGGGAGACGCCGGGCGCGACCCCGAAAGCCCCGCAGCCATGCTGCGACGCGTTCTCCGCGGGCTTCCCGAACGCGGCAAGGTCTGCATCCTCAACGACGAGGCCCACCATTGCTACCTGCCCGAAGAACGCCAAAGCCAGAGACAAGACGACGAGAAGCAACGCGCCGCGCTGTGGTTCAGCGCGTTAGCGGCGCTGCGCGACGAGAGCCAGCTCGGGCGCGTCCACGACTTCTCTGCCACACCGATGTTCATTGAGACCACGGCTTCGAAGAAATCAGTGATGTACCCATGGGTGGTGTCGGACTTTCCGCTCATGGACGGCATCGAGTCTGGGCTGGTGAAGATCCCAAGGGTGCCCGTCGACGACGACACCGATGAACGGGAGGTTGTGTGGCGCAACCTCTACCAGAACACCAACCCCAAGACCATCCGCAGCGACAGCGTCCCTCCGTCCCCGCTCGGCGACGCCCTCGGCGCCATGTACGACCAGTACACCGAGGTTCTCGAGCGGTGGACGGACAACGGGCTACCGACGCCGCCGGTATTCATCGTCGTTGCGAACACCATTGCCAACGCCGAGGCTCTCTATCACCGCATCGCCGGCTGGGTCGAACACACAGACGACGGAGCCGTCGCCCATCGTCCCGGCGCCTACGAGCTTTTCTCGAACATCCGCAGCGACGGGTCGGGCTACGAGGATCGCGTCCGAACTCTGCTCGTGCACTCGAAGATGGAAGGAGACGATTCCATATCCGCGAACAGCCGGCTCGGACGGGCCCTGAAGGAACAGGCCGAGCAACTGCGCAAGTCCGGTGCCCTCGGAGACGATCGCGAAGTGATTCGCGAAGCCTTGAACACTGTTGGCCGACCAGGCGGGCTGGGCGAGCGCATTCGCTGCGTGGTGTCGGTATCGATGCTCACTGAGGGCTGGGATACGCGCACCGTCGTCCACATCCTGGGCTTCCGGGCGTTCGGCACCCAGCTGTTGTGTGAGCAGGTGACGGGTCGAGCGCTGCGGCGCTCTAACTACGACAGCTTCGACCACGACGGCCGCCTGACACCGGAGTTCGCGGACGTGCTCGGCGTGCCGTTCGACTTCATGCCGGTGACCGGATCCTCCGATCCGCAGCCGCCCAAGCCGCGGTATCGAGTGTTCACGATGCCCGGACGCCGCGCTCAGCGCATCGAGTTTCCCGCACTCACCGGCTACATGATCGAGCCGGCGAGTCCCGGCGTTGATCTCGACCCGAGCCGGGTGGAGCCGCACACCGTCAGCGGGAGCGCGCCGTCCATGACCGAGGTGGCAGGCGTCATGGGTGAATCGGAGATCATCGTGACCGTCGACGACACCACCGCTCGCCGCCAGCAGGTCCTTGTGGAACTAGCCGCAGAGGTCACCCGACGACTCGACGCGAGCCTTGCGCCGGAGACTGGCGCCTCCTCGCGTAGGCAACCTCGCCGTCGACGCCTGTTCATCGACGCCGTGCGCGCCGTGCGCGCATGGCTCGACCATCCGACGGTGCACTGCGAGGACATCAGCTGGCTCCTGCGTCCCGACCAGCGTGCCGCCGCGGCGCAGGCGATCACCGAGGCGTGCCTACGTCACACTGACAACGACCGGATCATCGGCACCTTCGACTCGCCCCAGGTGCTCGACACCTCCGGCGTGGACTTCGAGACAAGCCTCACCGACCGCCACCCCCTCAGCGCCCTCCACACCACCCGGCGCAGCGAACTGAACGTGGCCGCTTGCCACTCCGACTTCGAGCGACGCGTCGCCGCGGTCCTCGACAGGCACCCCGATGTGGACGCCTGGGCGCGCAACTTCCGCCTCGACTGGGTCGTGCCGTATGAGATCGACGGCGTGTGGCACCGCTACGTGCCCGACTTCGTGGTACGGCTGTTCGGCGGGCGCCACAGCGACGAGGCCGTGCACTTGATGCTGGAGTGCAAGGGAATGCCCGACGAGGTGTCCGAGGCGAAACACAGCTACGTGAAGGACTGGTGGATCCCGGCGGTGGCCAACTCCCCCGAGACGCCAGCAGGGTTGCGCCGCTGGACTTTTGCAGAACTCACTGACCTCGAGATGCCCGAACCCGAACTCGACCACGCCATCGAACAAGTTCGCCGCCTCGCCGAATCCCCATGCGGCACCGGTGCAGCGATAGCGACAGCCCGGTAGTTGCCAGGAGGCTCCGCACATGAAACAGAGCAGGAAGACAGACAGCTACCAGTACGCCTCGGCGAGTCGGTCGAACCTGCCGACCGAGCAGACCGAGCCGCTCATGAGCGCCGGCGACAAGGCGCCCCGGCCGTTCACCCCCGCGGGCCGGGAGCGCGACGACGAGCCGATCCTCGCCTGGTCGAGGGAGGCCCTGCCGGAGACCTACGAGGCGCACCCGCTGTACGTGCGGGAGAAGATCCACCCCGGCGCGTTCGTCCAGTCGCTGAAGTCCGGCAAGGCGCAGACCACGCTGTTCGACGACTTCAACGGCCTGCCGTCACCTGACGCCACCTACGAGTGGTACGAGCACGCCGGCAACTGGCAGAACCGCCTGATCCACGGCGAGTCGGCCCGCGTCATGGCCTCCCTCGCCGAGCGCGAACGCCTCAGCGGCCGGGTGCAGATGATCTTCTTCGACCCGCCCTACGGCATCGGCTTCAAATCCAACTTCCAGGTCTCCACCCGCAACCGCGAGACCGCCGAGGGCCGCAAGGGCCTGCCGTGCGACACCCGCACCATTCGGGCGTTCCGCGATACCTACGACCGGGGCATCCACTCCTACCTCGACCAGATGCTCGAGAAGCTGACCCTGTGCCGAGAGTTGCTCACCGAGTCCGGATCGATCTTCGTCCAGATCGGCGACGAGAACGTCCACCGCATGGCAGTCGTGCTCGACGAGGTGTTCGGCCACGAGAACCGGGTGGCGACGATCCCGTTCGCTACGACGAGTGGGTCCTCGGCCAACACACTGGCCAGCGTCGCAGACTTCCTGCTCTGGTATGCCAAGGACAAGGAGCAGGTGAAGTATCACCAGCTGTACGAGCCTCTCAGTCGGCTGGAGATTGTGGAGTACATGAGCAGCTATCTCATGGTGGAAATGGCCGACGGCACGACCCGGGCTCTTACTCCGGACGAGAAGGCTGCCCCAGATTCGCATCTTCCTCCTGGAGCGAGCCTCTATCAACGCGTGTATCTCACGTCGCCGGGAACGTCGACAACTGGGCGGTCAGACCCGTACAGGTGGCGTGGGCACGATTGGCCGTGTCCTGCTGGCGAACAGTGGCGCGTGTCCGTGGAGGGCATGGATCGCTTGGCAGAACTTGGCCGGCTTGACGCTGCCGGACCTGGATCCACGCTCCGGTGGAAGCGATACGAGAACGAAGTCCCCGGCCGCAGAATCCACAACGTCTGGTCGAGGCAAATGTCGGCGTCGGACAAGCGCTACGTCGTGCAGACCGCAGACAGCGTGCTCGAGCGATGCCTGCTCATGTCCACGGACCCGGGTGACTTGGTGTTCGATCCAACGTGCGGCAGTGCCACGACAGCGGTTGCAGCCGAGACGTGGGGACGTCGCTGGATTACGTGCGACACCTCGCCCGTCGCCGTCGCGATCGCTCGGCAGCGACTCACCACTGCCGCGTTCGACTACTGGACACTTGCCGACTCCGCCGAGGGAGCAGAGGCCGAAGCCGGACTCTCTGGTGTCCCGGCCGCCCCGGAACCGACAGCGGGATGGGGTCACGACCCCAGCCGCGGCTTCATCTACGAACGGGTGCCGACCGTCAGCGCCAAGAGTCTCGCCTACGACGAAAGCCCACCGCCCACGCTTCTGGTGAATCAGCCACGAAAGGCCAGCGGAATTGTGCGAGTCACGTCGCCGTTCACCGTCGAGAGCGAGTCGCCGTGGTCACATGTCCCGTTCGACGACGTCGACGGCGGCACCGTCGAGTCCGTCACTGTGAGGCCGGTCGAACACGCCCAGTTCGCCGGAACGGTGGTCGAAGCGCTCAAGCGCTCACCGATCCACGCCGCCCCCGCCGGCGGACGAAGCGGGGAGCTGCACGTCAACGAGATCGAACCGTGGCCTGGAAGCCGCGCCCTCGTGAGCCACCTCGTCACCTACACGGGGGGGGGGGGGG
>LXNI01003084.1_pt1 | contig 10185 bp, 6 predicted proteins | sample 809091 | NCBI WGS metagenome assembly LXNI01 (sample SAMN04870527, study PRJNA318959) | sponge metagenome | biome: 01000161; feature: marine sponge reef; material: water | host: Sarcotragus foetidus | place: Greece: Milos, Mediterranean Sea | collected 2013-05-29 | depth 5-7 m | reverse complement strand
TGGCCGGTAGCTCTCAGGCCGAAAATCTTGTGACCGCTTATGTGGAATGAGTTCCAGTTCAACCCACTGCCACTTGTGGTATTCAAGAAATTGGAAAGGAACGGGGTAGATCCTGATCCAGGAGCCGTCTTCTAGAACTCCTGCCGTACAGACAAGCTCATCATAGGACCGCGAGGGCAACGGATAAGTCGTAACTGTGATGAGCACACGGGTTTTTGCCATTATTACTAAATGTGTGCGATTCGATGATGAAAATCATCCTGCTGTGCCAATGCATCTGCAACACAGCCTCGATGGCAAAATTCGTGATCTGCTTCAAAACATGTCAATGCCACACGGCGGTATTCCTTCATAAGATTCATGATGGTTTGAAGTGAGTCACTGTTTTGCACCAGTGTTGTCCTTGTATACTCTTTAAAGAGAGCCTGATAATCATCCGGTGAGTTGAGTTCACGTCTTTTGTTTGACTCGATTCCCAGCTCTGGCATATGCACATAAGCAATTCCCAGCTTTTCTACGGCATTTTGCAGTTGCCGCTTGCTAAAACCGAACTTCATGCTCACAGGGTTTCGTCGAACATCACACAACACTCCAATCTTCTCTTCAATCAACTGATTCAAATAGCGTTCCAACGACCGGCCTTCGTAGCCGATAGTGAACAACTGTGTGGATGTGCGAGGTACTGGTCGCGCTGAGTCAACTTGCGCTTGCTCAAGTTCATCGAGCATCTCACCCCGTATCTCGCTATTGATCGCATAGTACGGGTAGTTGCGGTATACATAACGAATCAACTTCCGGTCAGACAGATTGCCTACCTGGGTTACCACACGACCGATGGCTTGTTGATCTGTACGCTGGAGCACATGCAGGAAACGTTGCTTGCTGCCGAGCACCCACTTATCCCGATCCTCCAGATAGCCATATTTTGTCAGGGTCTTTTTGTCTGCATCGGCCTGAAAAGAAAAACAGCCGTACCGGTAGGGGACAAATTCGTATGCCGGTTGTTCTTGTTCAGCGCTGACAAGAAACAAGTACTTCTGGAGTGCAGTCTTCGCAACTTCGCGATTGAGCACTTCCAGCAAAGCGAGAAGTATTTTCCGTCGGTAATACATTGATCTTAAATCCCTTTACTATGGCAAGGCGCCATTCCATGGCTGCCTACTTTAGCACAGCATGCTAGTCATCCTCCCAGAAACCTAGGTGCTAACGAAATCAGATACCGCAGCATCAAGCTCCTTGAAACCAACCGGTGATGCATGCTTCTCCAATCCACTCAGCGACAATCTCTTTTGATCTTTAAAGTGCTCGTTCAGCGCTGCGGTCGATAGCACATAAAACGTCCACTGATCGAGGTTCATCGGATCAACGGTTGACCGGTCCTGATGGGCCAGCACTACGAATACATAGACATCCGCCTGTCGCTTGTACTCACCATCAAATTTCCCGGTTGTGGCATCCCAGGCATGCGAAGGCGAAATATCAAAGCTGATGGAGGAAAGACGAGACTGTGCCCAGCTTTGCACATAGCTTGAGGACTTGACCTCGACCTTGATCCCTCCAGGAGTATCAAGATCATAAGGAGCCCATGCGTCCTGGGTCTTGTCGGTGGATGCACCGAGAGCTCGAGCCACAATGTACTCGGCCAGGATGCCTCGGGTGGTATTGTTTACCAGGTCAGACATCGACCACTGCCAGAAATCCAACAGATTGAAATCAAGGTCCAAGCCGTCCTCACGGAAACGCTCTGCGCCTGATTTTCTTTCGACATCCAGTTTGGGTAACGTTATTTTCATGGGCACTTTTCACAAGGTATCACGGTAAATTTTCCATAATCCGATGGAGGGGATGGCCCAGGTGATATAACGAATGATAGACAATTCGGAGTCGAGGCGCTCACCTGAATTTTGCCAGACAAAACAGCATGTGAATCCTGCCTGCTGCAATACAGATCACTTACCCTGCAACTGCAGTGAGTTCCAACCGCCATGGTAGGCAGCTTCCAGCCGTTTCCTGCCTTTCTCACCAATGCGGCGTATGCCCAGCCATTTGCGCATTTCCACAACGGCATTCTCCCGATCACAGCCGCAATCAATAAAGTAGCGGGACATGGCGACGAGCTCAGGCATGGCAACATCTTCCGCAGCACGCTGATACAAAAATTCATCGACCACGCGAAAACTGCCCCAGTTGAATACATCGGCGGCCACCAGCCACACGAATCGCAGCTTGCCTTCCGTGGTAATTTTCAGCCTGTCATTTCTCTCCAGAACTTCGCCAAGTACCCGGTTGATCCTGCTGCCTGCACTCTTGAAGCCATGGGCCTTGGTGATCAGTTTGAACAAAACTTCCACACGGATCGGTTGCTCATGCTGGACAATCTGCTCCATCAGGCGCGCATGTGTAGCGCGGTAGTGAAACTCGTAAAAACTGTCTTGCTTAAGATGCGGGTCACTAGAACCTTCACTCCAAGGGATATACTCACACTTGCCCGGTATCTCAGGGGCATCCTCTACCACTCCACCGGCAACTTTTTCCCACACCATCTCCTGGGGATCAGTTTTCAAAGGGAGTTCATGGCCATCTGTACCCGCAAGATCTGTATCGGCATCCCCTTGTGTATCCCCCTCGACCGTTGCCTTTGTATCTGTCTCGTCTGCCGCATCCTCGGAAGGCGCTTCACTGTCCTCACCAAAAGACTCCAGCAAATCTCGCAATTGCCGGTCCACGTTATCGACGCAATCATCCGGGGTAACCCACCAGTCCGTGGACCAGATTCTCAGAATTTCCCACCCCAGTCCCTCAAGAACCTGCTGGCGCAGGAAATCCCGGTCACGCGCCGTGGCAGAACGGTGATAGGTCGCACCATCGCATTCGATACCGGCAAGATACATTCCAGCCTTGCCAGGATGAACAACACCAAGATCAATGCGAAAATCAGACACCCCGATCTGGCTGTGAACCGTCCAGCCCCGCTCCGCCAGTCGTACCGCGACCTGCTCTTCGAAGGGTGAATCAAAAGTCCCCAGCGGGCGATCGATCGACTCTCCGATTGCCTTCGTGCCCCGTTTGGCAAAATCCATGAAGTGCTTCATGTCTCTCACGCCGGCTGCGGCTGTACGGGACAGGTCGATATCTTCCGGCTGCATACTGGAGTAGACATGCATTTCATTGCGGGCACGGGTAATTGCAACGTTCAGTCGCCTTGGCCCGCCGTCCTGGTTCATGGGTCCAAAGTTCATCGACAAGCGACCCGAATGGTCCTTTCCGTAAGTCATGGAAAAGTAGATAATCGAGCGTTCGTCGCCTTGTACACTCTCTATGTTTTTCACGAAGATGGCCTCGATGTTGTCCTCCGCAAAGAAAGGCTCGATCTCGGGGTAATCCTGGCGTGCCTTCTCCAGCAGATCTTCGATAAGAACCTGCTGTTCCTGATTGAAGGTGACCACCCCGATGGTCATGCCTGTTTTTTTGAATTCCAGATCACGCAGCCTGGCTACGATACTGTCGACCACGGCTCTTGCTTCAGGCTGGTTGATCCGGTTGCCACCCTTCTCATACAGCCCGTCATCGACATGGTGGAACGAGACCGCGGTGTCGGCCGTGGCCGGCGAGGGAAACGTGATGAGCCCGCCGCCATAGTAGTTGTGATTGCTGAAGGTAATTAGAGACTCTTGTCGTGAGCGGTAGTGCCATTTCAACTGGTACGTGGGCAGGTTGGCCCCCATGCATTCATCGAGGATGGATTCCAGATCTCCAACATCAATATCGCTGTCGTTGTACTCATCTTCCTGCCGGCTGAAAAACGAGGTCGGGGGCAGCTGCTTGGGATCACCCACAACAATGGCCTGATTGGCCCTTGCGATGGCCCCAATGGCATCCCATGGCGTGATCTGACTGGCCTCATCAAAGATCACTACATCGAAGAAGGTCCCTTCAGGCGGCAGGTACTGGGCCACCGACATGGGACTCATCATCACACAGGGGGTGAGCTTGAACAGATTGCTGCCGAGCTTCTCCACCAACTGACGCACCGGCATGTGACGGCGCTTTTTTTGTATTTCCCGACTGAGCACATGCCATGTCGAGCCTTGCGGGACATGACCACGCGAGGGAATCACCTGGCTGAGCCTGGCATAAACGTAGGCCTGGGTGAGTTCCATGAAGTCCTTGTCCAGCTTCACAAAATCCTCAATCGTACGCACATGCTCGGCGGGCACGAATTTCCGGATCACATCATCATTGTCCACCGCATGATTCAGCCACCAGAGATGATAGTTGACCCTGAAGGCTTCCTCGGCGGTGTCGCCCTCAAGGGCACCTTTCTCAACTGCATCCACTAAGGACTGCATGCCTTTTACCAAAGCATCGTTTCGAACCCGTCGCCAGGCGGTCCAGGCCTTCAGCCTCGGGGCCTGTTCCAGCCACTGTGCACAGGTGTCTATTGTCGTTTGCAAAAACGACTTCTCATCGGACTCGACATTCAAGTCACCGGTTGCAGCAATGGTCGCACCCAGAGTCTGCTGGGCTGTCTCAAAGGCCTCCAGTGACTGCACGAATGTATTCGCCGAGGTCTGGATCTGACCACTCGGACCCAACAGGTCTGCAGATTGAAGCAGCGAGATCATCGTGGATGTAGCCTCGCGATACACCTCTGGTGATGTGAAGAGACCGCCCATCACACTTCGCAGTTCGTGGCCAAACTCTGCAGCGTGTGTGAAAAGTGCAGGATCCGTGTGAATACCTTCGAACTTCCTGCCAATGACCTGATCCAGGCCCTTGAGTATCCCGAACGCCGCCCTCGTTTTCCTGGCATTGGAGAGATAGGCAAGATCGGAGGCGGGGTCGGAGATTTTCGCGCCCCCGGAAAACGGCTTGAGCCTGGCTTTTACAGCCCTGACATCCAGCCATTTCGCCAGGAACCATTTTTCTTCGGCACTACCCAGTTGCGCCACCAGGCCATCGACATCCAGATCAAGCACGGCTTCCTTGTAGGTCACAGCCGTGCTCTCAAATTGCTGGCGGAAACTTGTGACCAGTTCTGCGCCACGCTCAAGATCAGCAATCAGGTCACGCCCCTCGGGGCCGAGCAAGGAGGCGTACGACTGGTTGTATGCCCTGGGCAGGATGCGCTCGAGTGCGGCAACCATTTTCAGATCACCTCGGCTCATCACCTGAATCGGCAATCCCAGGAGTTTGACCCAGGACTGCAGTGCAGCTTGCAGGTCAACTGCAGCAGCGTGCAGGTCTCTGGACTGATCAATCGCGGCCCTTTGCCAGGACGGCGACCAGTCGTCGGCTTCGACCCGGTGAAAGCAACTTTTGCTGATATCGCCAATCTGCTCGGCATTGGCGTCAATGCGCACAGCGATATTGGAATATTCCTCAAGGTCATCTTCGGTGTGCGCCCGGTAGTCCAGCCAGTGAAACTCCAGCGGCACTACCGCAGGATTGTTGATGACCACGCCGATGGCCTTGAAAATGCTGAGCCCGTTGGAATAGGTTTTGTGGAGTTGGCGGACGTAGGCATTGAGGTCTTCCCGCAGGTTCAGCAGGTGCTGGGACTCGCGGTCCCAGTTGGAGATTTTTGGGTGTCGGTTTTGCCACGCATGATCGAGTTGCTTGATGACATCCGTCTTCCTAGCCTTGCTCGAGTGCAGCTCCAGGCAAAACTTGCCCAAGCCGACATCACGCAAACGACGGTAGACGACATCCAGAGCGGCCGTTTTCTCGGACACGAACAGCACCTTTTTACCGATGCCGAGCAGGTGGGTGATCATGTTGGCGATCGTCTGGCTTTTCCCGGTCCCGGGTGGGCCCTCGATCACGAAGTCCATGCCCTCGGATGCCGCGATGACAGCCGCCATCTGGGTGCTGTCACAGGACATGGGCAGGTAGGTGTCTTTCGGATGGCATTTGCGGTCCATCTCCTTCGGACTTGGGAAGTCGACACCGTCATTCCCCATATAGGTGTCCCGAGGGGTGTCGATCAGGTGCTTGACCAGGGGCGAGTTCTTGAGATATTCAGTGCGTGCATCAAGATCTGCCCACATCAGGTACTTAGCGAAACTGAACGTGCTCAAGACCAGGTCTTCTGAAACTTCCCAACCTTCAATATCACGAACTTGCTGTCTGACGATGTTCCATATGCCATCCACGTCAAGACCCGAGTCATCCTTCGGCAACTCCTTGGACAGTTCCGGGATTTCAAGCCCGAAGTCCTGGCGAAGCATTTGCAGCAGGGTTGGGTTGAACTGCGGTTCATCATCATGAATGCGCAGCTTGAATGCCGCATTCACGGACCTTCTTGAAAGGCTGACCGGTATCAGGATCAGGGGTGCCTGGTGGGTGCGAGAGCGGTTGTCGGTCTGGGTCCAGTTCAAAAATCCCAGGGCCAGATACAGAATGTTGGTACCGCCTTCCTCGATCGCGGCCTTCGAGGCCCGGTACAGCCCGATCAGCGAGGCTTTCAATGAGCGCTGATCGAGTGCCGTGGTAATTCTCCCGCGTCGCATGGCCTGCAGCACCTGTTCTGCATGCAGATCCTCCGAGTAACGCCGGCGATGTTCCTCGCCGCTTCGCGGATCATCTGGGCTGATGACTTTCTCCAGGGGTGAGAGGGTGAAGATCTGATCCTCGGCCAGCATGTCCTCCAGTTCACCGGGATTTGTGCAGATAAAGGGTATGGCCCGTTTCGAGCGCTTGAAGTTCAACAGCCGATTGCGCAAGGACAGATCAAGAAGTTTTCGTTTCCAGTTTTCAACGCGACGATCGGCACCCACTACCTCGTCCGGAGTGGGGGCATCCGGATACTCCACGTCCTCGGGCAAGTCACTCAGGTCATCCAGCCCTGCATCGATCACCTCATCGACCGAGGCATCCTCCTGCCCCGTTTGCGTGACCCGCTCATACAATGGATGAATCCGGGCAAGGCGGGACTGCTTGATGTCGACCAGCAGAAGAAAGCTTTCTTCATCGAACAGCTTGGCGTTGGCCTCCTCTCTCGCTTGCGTGAACCTGACAGCAGGACGATGTGCAACGTAGGTGGTCTCAAACACCAGGATCTCCTTCAGGTCGACCCTTTTACGCAGGGCCTGCAGATCCTCGACCACGCTCGTGCCAAACTCCAGGTCCTCCAACCAGACACCTACAAAGGCATGGCCTTTAGTGAAAATGATCAGGGAATTAAATCCTGCTTGTTCGAGGGCACCGGCAAATAACAGGGTGGAATCCATACAGGTCACCAGACGGTGTCGTTTCACCTCCTCGGGCAAGCGGATCTTCTGGCCTGCATTTTCGAAACTTGCAGGCGGCTCGGCATAGGCCAGGTCCTGCCGGATGACAGCCGACCAGATGGCATTGACCATCTCACCCACTTTCTTTCGGCTTCTCGACTGGTAGCCATCGAGCTTCGGATCATGACCGGCCCCCTGCAGGATCTTTGCTGCAGTTCGCAGTATTTCCTGTATGAACGGCGAATTCGGTTGTACATAGGCTGCCAGGATCTCTGGCAATTCCTGGATTCCACCCCATTCGTTCCGACTCAGCACCTGCACATCACAAGATAGCCTGGCAAGTACTTCATCTCCTGAACTCAATGAGAAATCGTAGGTGCCCCGGACTGCCTCATTGACTTCCTCCAAAAATCCCGGGTTGAGCTCGATCATGCAGTCACGCAAGGAGATCTCGGCATCGGGAGCCAGTCGGGCAATATGCCAGACCTTGGGTTTGGCAAACTCCGGGGCAGTGGTGACTGTAAGCTCCAGGTCCTGGTAGCTGACGTCCGTGGGGTTGTTGAGAACAATGTCTCGAAGAACGGGCACCGAGTTTTGCTGGAGTGCCAGGTTGACCTTGTGGGCCGCTGCAATCTGGATGGTTATTTCTTTGTTTTCAGTTTCCTGATTGTCTGTCTCTGAATTCATTTTTTGTTATTACCTCTAAAGAATTCATGAGTGTTTGGGAGAATCACGATACTGATGCCCGGCAATCGGCCTTGCCAGATAAACAACGTCGTATTTCTCTGGGCTGCAGTTCGCGTCACCGCGCCTGCCTACCCGCCTACGATGCCACTAGGGGCTCATGGTGTTTTTTCTCCTTGTGATGCCTGCTACTGGGTTCGTGTCAGAACCATGCAATAGCGGTTAAATTTCGAGAGAAGGGAAGGAGCTTAAGCGGGACCATCCCTAGCCTGTTTGCATCTTCGCACTCCTCAGCTCTCCTCGTCAAAACCAAAGGGGAAATTCTTGTTCTTCACGGTATTCAACCAGATTCAGATCTCTCTTATTATGGGTCCACAAGCCCACCAACGTGCTTTTGTACCTCTCGTGTAACCCGCAACATCGCAGCAACGAGTTGTTCGTCAATATCCATCACACCTTCGTACTCGGCAAGGTTGCGCTTGTTGTGGGCATCGTTGAGCACGCGGCACTGTTCCTGGGGCAGACCGACAGTATGTTGCAGGCATTGAAAGACCAGAAAACGCGAATTTGGGCGATATCCATGAAAGTACAAGGCAGCAAGTGCAAGTGCATGGGACGCGTTATAGACAAGGTCAAAACGGCTCTCCAGACTCAAGTCCTTTTTTGCGGCATCTGCAAGGCGACGTGTGCCCGATCGAAACAGGTCTTCGATTTCCTCTTGTGCGGCAGGTTCCAACTTGAGTTGACCGGCTCGAACCAGATTATCGAGTTGCGGATTCGCCATCTACTTCTCCAATAAGCACCAGATGTTCATCCTCAAGTACCCGCATCAGAAAGGGCTTCCTGGCTACGCGTCGTTTATTGAACTCCGACACCGTATAGAGCATGGGGCTGATCTTTCGTGCAAGACTGGCTTCCACAGGAGCAAGGGCTGCATAGAGATCTTCAAGCATCAGGTCATCCGCCGTAACGAGCAGGTCGATGTCGCTTTCCGCAGTATCCGTGCCCTGCACCACGGAACCATAGAGCATGGCGAGCGTAATGCGGTCAGCAAAAGGCACCAGCGCCTGGCGGATTGGTTCAACCAGGGCAACCGTCTTGCGCACAAGGCCAATGAGTTCGTGATACACGGGACTATCAGGGTTGGCCTGGTAATGCTTTTGTGTTCCGATCGAGGTGACGCTCACCAGCTTGCTGGAGGCCAGACGTTTCAGCTCGCGCTGCACGGCCCCGGAGCCGGACCCGGTCCGCTCAATCAACTCACTGGTGAAGAAACTTCGGTGGGGCTGGCCGAACAGAAGACCAAGGACACGCTTTTGAGTGGTGGTGAAGAGCGCATCTGCAAGACTGATGGACGTACGTGCAAGACTGGCGGGTGCCTTGTGGCGGACCCTCTGGGATGACGTGGTTGGCGTATGAATACCCATAATGGGTATTTTAATTCCCAATATGGGTAATATGCAATGATTGTTTGTTATGGATACGGGATCCAAATGCCATGCTCATGTGAGAAGGCCACACCTTGAGCCACAATTCATGTTTGACATTCGCACTTGCTGATGCGTGATTGAGTCGCTCATCCCCAGAGCACAACGGGCCAGAAACACTGTTATACCAAGCCCATGATGCAGGAGTCTCGGTGCAATGGGCGCAGGACTCGGTGGATTACACGGACTCCAGCAATGTCAATAGCAAGTCCAAGACCACCCTGACGAGCATCAACCCTTATGTTGGTTGGCAGGGTGCAGGGGACCTGAGCCTCTGTGGGCCACGGCCGGCTACGGCTGGGGGGATTGAGGTCAACGACTCGGCGGTGGACGAGGAGGACAGCGACCTGACCCAGCAGATGGCGGCGGCCGGGGTCAGCGGACCCTTGATAGCTAGCACGGACGGCAGCATGAGCCTGCGCCTCAAGGCAGAAACCGCCTTCACCTGGGCCGATGTCGATGGCTCTGGGACACTCGAGAGCATGGACCTCAACGCCGATCGCCAACGCCTGCTGGTCGAAGGCAGCCATGTCCGGCAACTGGCCTCGGGAGCTACCTTCACACCTTCGGTCGAACTCGGGGTACGCCATGACGGCGGGGACGGGGACACCGGCTCCAGCATCGAGACTGGTGCCGGGGTGCGCTATGCCAACCGGAGACCGTACCGCATTCCTGCGATGGCCTTCCGGGCGCTGTGCTTCGCCGGGTCTGCCTTCCCCTAGAACTGCATGCCGATACTGAGCGCACCCGAGTACGTATGGCTTCCTCCGGACACCTTGCGC
>LXNI01003081.1_pt1 | contig 10189 bp, 7 predicted proteins | sample 809091 | NCBI WGS metagenome assembly LXNI01 (sample SAMN04870527, study PRJNA318959) | sponge metagenome | biome: 01000161; feature: marine sponge reef; material: water | host: Sarcotragus foetidus | place: Greece: Milos, Mediterranean Sea | collected 2013-05-29 | depth 5-7 m | reverse complement strand
CTCAAGGCCACGCTCGAAGCCATCGCCGCCGGCCATCCGGCCTCCGATATCGATGCGCTGATGCCCTGGGCCTTTACACCAGCTTCAAGCTGAAATCCAGGTGGGGCGGACGCCCCGCTTACCTACGAGCTTGCCGCCGGCGACATCATCCTGACCGGGACGCCCGAGAACATCGGCCTGGTTGTCAGCGGCGATGTGATCAATGTCGGCATCGAGGGGCTCGGCGAGATCGAAGTGCTCGTGACCTGATCGGCAGGGACTCTCCGCGGGGGCACGGGGGCTTGCGGGAGATCCCGGTCTGTATGGTGCGGTAGGCGGGGTTCTCTGCGGGGGCACGGGGCTTGTCGGGGTTCCGTCCGTGGTCAACCCGTGGCCGACGCGCTCCGACATGACGCCTGCGCTATACTTTTCCGTCCGGTCGAAGCCGCGTGGCGCCGGCCCATGCCCAGCAGCGAAGTCGGATTCCAACAAGGAGCTATCCGGTATGAAACGAAGATACCTTTCAAGCCTGTCAATTGGCTTGCTGATCAGTGCGCCCACACTGGCCCAGGAGACGGTGGAGGAACTGGTGGCGCGGGGCGGCGAACTCTTCCACGCCGACATCGGCTGCTGGGTGTGCCATGGCGAGACGGCCGAGGGGCTGGTGGGGCCAACGCTGCACTTCGGCCCCGCGCCGGTGGACATTTTCGATCAGCTTGAGAACAACCCGATGATGGGTGTGATCGTCGCGGAGATGGATCCCAGCGACACGGATCTCGAAGCGATCGCCATGTACGTGCGCACGCTGGCGGGCCTGCCGACGGATATCGGCCTGGTGCAGGGTTGGCGCGATGCGCTGGCCTCGGTCAGGGCGAACCAGGCTGAGCAGGCGGAATTCAACAAGACGCCGCGGGACCTGCAGGTGGAGGCGGTGGAGACGTTCGCCTCGGTCCAGGAGACCTGGACGCGGCGATCGATCGAAGGCAGCGTCTGGAGCGAATATCCGTCGCGGATCGTGGCGACCTGGGATCCCGGCGAGCCGAAGTTCACGCCCGAGCCGGGCAAGACGTACTTCTACGAGAACGTGGGCACGACCAGTTCGCCGTCGGTGCTGTTCGACGGTTATGCGCCGCCGCCCAGCAATCAGCTCGTGGTCGGCGATGCCGAGACCATGGAGATCATTGCGACCTACATGATCCCGGAGAGCCTGAGAGCCGTGGTGCATACCTCGGCCATGTCGCCCGACGGCAAGTACGCCTACATGGTCGGCCCCCGGGAGCCCACCGCCGACGGTACGCCGGACCCGGCAGGCGCCTGGACGATGCTCAAGCTCGACGCCCTCACCCTGCAGCCCGTGGCACAGGTCACCATCGGCGCCCGGTTGCATCATGGCCAGGTTTTCAGGGACAAGGTGCTGTTCGACGTCTTTGTGCGCGATCAGGACGGGCTGGGGCTATTCCTCTACGACCCGGAAACCGACGAGATCCTCGGCGGCATCAAGGACGTCGACATGGGCGGCTACATCTACACCGTCTGGACCGACAAGGATTACGAATACATCTACGCATTGATGGAGCCTGCCGGCTACGCACCGGGGCGCGGTACCGGAATGCAGGGCGTCAGGAGGCTCTACCAGGGCGACCTCCTGGCGATGCGTCCGTTCTGGGTCGCCAAGATCGATCCGGAAACCTGGGAAGTGGTCACCGAGTATCCCATCCCCGGCTATCGGCCCAACTGGGCCGTCATCGACAACGCCAAGGAATACATCTATCCGATCATGAGCAGTTCAGTGGCCGCCAAGGTGGATATCAACACCGGCGAGGTCATCTGGACCAACGGCACCGGCATCGGGCCCTATGGCGGGGCGCTGAACGCGGATGAAACCGAGCTCTGGGTCGCAGACAAGGGCGAAGCCGCGCACCATCTCGGCCGCACGATCACCATCATCGACACGCAGACCGGTCACGCTACGGAGACGCTGTACAGCGCCTACAAGCTGGACCATGTCCTGCTGTCGCCCAACGGCAAGGAAATGTGGGCCACCAGCAATGGCGAGGGCAGGATCTACGTGTACGACGTGGACAGCAAGGAACTGCTCCGCAAGATCGAGATGCCAGGCAACGGCGACGCCCATGGACTCATCTGGGTGCACTACGACGAGAACGGCGAGTCGCGCACGGTCCGGGACCAGGGCAATTTCCATGCCGGGATCAATCCCTTTGAGGGGGTGATCCTCGACTACTAGGCGATGTCCGGCTTGCGGTTTCGGTTGGAACGATCGGTCCGCGGCGGGGTCCAAGTCTAATGGGGAGAAATGTTGGCACGGCATAAGGCAATGGATTCGGGAGCATTGATCCCGCTGGCGGCGGGCCTGTTGCTGTGCGCATCGGGTGGGGTGTCTGCCCAGGATGGCGCCGCGACTGCCCAAGATGGCGCCGACGATTCCGGGCATGTCCACGAACACGCAATGAGTTCCGAGCCGATGTTCGGCAACCCGCTCGAGGACATCGTCGTGGCATTCGACCTGGTTGACCGGGACGGCCGCACGGTCACGGCAGAGGATTTCCGCGGCAGCCACGTGCTCCTTGGTTTCGGTTTTACCCACTGCCCCGACGTGTGCCCGCTCATGGTGCTGAATATGGGCAAGGCGGTCGGGGACACCGACGCCGTGGGCATTTTCATCAGCGTCGACACCGAACGCGACTCACCCGAAATTGCCGACCAATACGCCTCGCGCTTTGGCGAGCGGATGATCGGGCTCAGCGGCAACATCTCGCAGATCAACGCCGCCGCCAACAATTTCAGGGTAAGCTATGTGGTGACCAAGACGCAGAACGCCTACACCGTGCAGCATTCCGCCAACGTGTTTCTGATCGATCCAGACGGCCGACTCGTCGACGTCTTCAATTTCTCGACGCCGGGCGAAGAACTCGCGGCGGCCATGCGCCAGGGAGGCTAGGCGAGTCCCGACATGACCACGACCACCGCAACCCGCCGCGTCAATCCCGTCCAGCTCGGCGCGCTCCTGTTCGTGGCGTTCGCCATCGCCCTGACCTGGCTCGTGTTCCCGTATTTCGTGCAGGGACAGCAGCTACTGCGAGGCGTGGGCGACCAGGCGCGCCTGATGAAGGCGGGCACCGTATCCCAATACCTGACCCGGGAACTCATCCGCACACCGGACCTTGAGATCGTGGCCACCTTCGCGACGGACGAGTATTTCCAGTACGTGGACCGCGCCGCCATCATTGCCAACCTGCGCCCGGACCGGAACCTGATCTTCTTCGTCAGCGAAACCATCCATCGCGGCGACCTCATCGACCAGGTGCCCACGGCGACGTTGCGGGTCGGCGAGCAGGAGTACCTGCCCGAGATCTCTGACGGGCCGAGCATCGCCGAGCATCACCGGCTGAGCGTGTACAGCTTTTCCAAGCGAGACGCAGCCGGCAACGAGATCCTCACCCAGGAAGGCGCCGACCGGCTGCGGCTGTACGTTTCCAATCCTTATCTCGGCACTGAACGGGACCTCACGTTCGTCGGCATCTGGGAGGCGCCCTACAGCCTGCCGGACGAACTCAAGTCCCGGGCGGATATCACTCCGATTGCGGTGCTTGCGCTGGGCGCGGGCCTGCTGTCGTCGGTATTGACGCCGTGCCTGCTGCAACTGGTGGTGGTCTTCGGCGGCGTCATGGCCGGGTTCGCCACCGTGCCCGGATCCTCGGCCGGCGGCACGGCGCAACTGACGCCGGTGATCCGGCGCAAGGTCATGCAGCTTGCTTTCGCCTTCGTGCTCGGATTCCTGTTGCTGTACGCGCTGGCGGGCGCCTTCATCGGCGCCGTGGGCCACCAGGCCCAACTCGCGTTCTCCGAATACAGCCGCATGGTGGCCGTCATCTCGGGGTTGCTCGTCATCCTCCTGGGGCTCTGGGTCGGGTTCAGGGGCACCCGCGACTTCGCCTGCCGGATCCAGCACCCCCGCGCCATGAACTCCCTGTCCCTGCGCGACCGGGCGGGCGCACTGCTGACCTCCGCCGGATACGCCCTAGGATGCACCGCCTGCTTCGGCGGCGCCATCGTCGCCACGCTCGTGGTCTACGTGGGCGCCATCGGCAGCCCCTACATCGGCGCCGCCATCATGATGATCTTCGGCGTCGGCGTCGCGATTCCGTTCTTGCTGTCGGCCTGGTACATATCGAAGGTGGACAGCATCCTCACGTTCCTCGCCGGCAACGCCAGACCGCTGAGCCTGGCCAGCATGGCCATCATCATCATCTTCGGTCTGATCCTCGTCACCGACAACTTCCACACGGTCAGCGACCTCATCTATCCGTACCTGGGATTGAGTTAGTGATGAACCTGGGCGAGCGCATGGGTCCCTTCGCGAAAATGGCCGGGCTGACGGGTGCGTTGACCGCGCTCGTGCTCGGCGCGCTGCCGCTGGCCGCCCAGGACGTGGATATCTCCAACACGCAGCGGCTGATGTTCGCCGCCGACGCCGTGGACCCGGTCATCGACGTGATCGACATGGTCCAGAACGAAGTAGTGCTCCGTATCGAGACCGAAGACCGCGTCGACCACATGGTGGCGACACCGTTCGCGCCGGTGCTTATCTACACCAACGTCGAGAAGCGCCTGGTCAGCATGTACGACCTGCGAAACAAGACCGTCGCAAAGCAGGTGGAACTGCCCATCGCCCCGAGGCACATGGTGCTCGATACCACCGGCTCCAAGATCGGCTTCACCGACGACGAGGACGGCGGCTTTGTGCTGTTTTCAGCTTACGGCGGCCAGATCCTGTTCACGCTGGAAGATCTGCCGCCCACGTCCGACGTGCTCTTCGACCCCAACGAGGTGGATATCTGGTACAGCAACAGCCGGGACGGGACTATTGGGCTGATCGACAGCAACGTCCACCGAACGTATGAGATTCCGGTTGCTGATGAGCCGGGGCAGGTGCTGTCATCGCCGAGTCGTAGCCTGGATGGGCGGTATGTCTATGTCGCCAATGAGACCACGGGCGAGGTCTACGGGGTCAACGCGTTCTCCAAGGTCATCTACAAGACGTTCGAGGTCGGCGAAAGCCCGGCGAGGCCGTATACGACGCCCGAAGGCGTGTTCCTGTACATGATGGACAAGGCCACCGGGCGGTTTGTCTCCATTGAGCAGCACTTGTTCACGGAGTTCAGCGATGTTGTTGTTGGGGAAGGGATCGACCTGGTGACGGTTGGGCGGTTTGACCGGATGAATTTGCTGGCCAGTTCCGAGAATCGGAATTACTACATCTTTGATAACAATGTTCGGTCGGTTGTGGATTCGGGGGAGCTGAATTTCACGCCGTTGGATGCTGCCGGGTCTGCGGATGGGCGACGGGCGTATCTGGCTTCGGCGGATAGTCCGGAGGTGGCGGTTCTAGATCTGGAGCGGCAGCGGCTGAGTTATATTGCGGCTGCGAATAACCGGATTGGGGCGTTTACGATTGGTTTGTCGAATAACGTTTGTCATTGAAGGGCATTAGGGTCGCGCTTTCTCCCCCAATCTAGCATCTCCTATCCACAATTTTCCTGTGACGAGCGATCAAGTTTTCTGTTGAGAGGCGCTAACACCGCGGTAATAATGCACACTCGCTACGTGAACGCGTTGGAGAGCCAAGTTGGAATCAAGCTCACTGGACATTTTAAGAAATCGATCACCCTTGCATCGCTTGCGTGAGCGAGACATTGACCTCTTGCTTTGTTGCGAACTGCACTACGCTGGGGCCTTACGGAGCTTCTTCGCTCGATACTGGGATTGTCAAGGTGTTGAATTCGTCGGCGCATGGGTCTCGCATAGCGAGGACGATGGCGAATCCGATGTTGTCGTGGCATTCAAACAGAAAAAGAGTCGGTTGATCTTACTTGTTGAAAACAAAATTGATGCCCAATTTCAACCCCACCAAGGAAAGCGATACTCGCGCCGCGCCAAGAGATGGCAGTCAGAGAATCCGGGCACTCAAGTTCGTACGATTCTTCTTGCGCCAACGGAGTATGCCGAGCAACAAAGCTTAGACAGAGAGTACTTCGACGACCACATGAGCTACGAGGACTTGGTCAAAGTCCTAGAGGTTGCGTCGGATCCGAGGACCGTGTTCCTTGCTAATGCTCTGCAAGAGGGTATCGATGCTCACAGGCGTGGTTACACGTTAGTGCCACACTTGGCAGTGACCAGAATGTGGCGCGAAATTGCAAGTGTTTCTCGTTCGATGGCGCCGCGACTACACATGAAGACGCCTAACGAAAAACCTGGCGGATCTACCTTCATATATTTTAGACAGGCGGAAGGTATCCCAGATTCAAGCAAGAAGGTTGCCGTTGTCATGAAGGGTGACAGGGGCTTTGTGGATCTCCAGTTCCGTGCAACAACACCATCAGATTTGAGCGGAATCGTATCCGACTTGCTCGACAGCGACATGAGCGTGGCAAAGGCCGAGAAGTCAGCAAGCGTCCGAATCAGCTCTCGGCCAATCGACTTCAAGGGTTCCCCGACAAACCAGGTCGACCAGATTAGAGAATGCCTTTTGAACGCTGAGCGGTTACGAACGTTTTTTGTCCGGCATGAGCCTAGATTACGGGCGCTCCTTGATTGAAATAGGAAACGTCGTTCGCTTGCGGACTGCCGATCTACGAACCTCGCAAACAGCTAGAGTGTGGTAGAGATGCGTCTGTCAGAACATTTTTTGCTGCTGGACTTTCTGTACAGTCAGCCCATGATGGATTGTGTGGTGCATCATGGTGACTTGGTGACGCGCAAGATTGCCTCAATCACGGAGGATTCGGCCGTCTTCGCGGAGGGCCAATACCTTTGCGAAACGATTCTTGAACCGATTGTGGCCAATCACGGCCCTGTCTCTATTGCAGCAGGACTCTGGTTCAGTGATATAAAGGGGTTCGGAAGCGCGTTCAATGCTACTGGCCCACATAAGTGGAAGTCGGATTCTGGCGCAGCAGCAGACATCGTTGTTCATTCGTGGGTAAACGAAGGGACGAACCCCGCACGGTTTTTTGAGTGGCTGCTCCAAGAGAACATTGGATACCATCGCGCGTTATGGTTCGATGGCTCAGAATTCTGTTGCATCGCATCTCGAATTGGAGGTAACCGGGGAAACCCCTTGCCCAAGAGACGGAAAACTAATTGGAGGCGGAAGCCCTACGCTCACAGCCATGGTTCCAAGCTTAAGCACAACGAAGAACACCAAAACCGGTTGAGAGAAGCTGAATCCCTCTGGACGGGGGATATGGCGAACTGTGGGGGCAGCCATTCGGTGGCTACGTTGGTGTTCGCAAGAGAGCCTGTAAAACGGGCTCCTCCGCCGGACCATTCAATCGTGGAAATTCCCAAGGGCGCATTCGACGATTACCCCAACGATGGACTAAAGCTCGTTCGACCTTGGCATGTAAGGGTTTCAAAGAATTTCGTTCTATTTGATTTCTGCCGAAATGAGAAAATGTTCAAGCGCGGAATCGTCACCGTTCCGCCACTCTCGTTTCTAACAGCAAATACGGTAATCAAGGTGGCCAGGATGTTTGGAGAAATCCTCGATCCGGTGAAGGAGTATCTGGGGAATATCAGCGTGGTTCGAGGAATGGAACCCGAAGACTTCGCGTGTGATGAGAGGATGCAGAACCACCGGTGGATACCGGGGACAGACCGTATTCATTCAGTCGAATTTGTAACGCCGTGCAATCCGAGACCGGGATTTCGCGAGTTGTTTCCCAAGAGCGTTTGTAACGTAGAAGTCAGCCCCGATTCTGCTTATGGCGGTGATCGAGTCAGAGTTGATATTCGCGATTTTACGCCACGCTTCTGCTACTCGTCGGCAACAGACACGGAGTACTCATGGACTGACTAATGTAGCGGCCCGCTTTGGCTGTCGATCGAGGCGTCAACCTCCCGCCGCTAACGAAACTCGGCTGGCTGTGTTTTTGCAAGCCAACTCAAACACCGTATCCCCCAACCACCTCTTGAAGCCGTCGTTATCCGTGAACTGCTTGAACAGCTCGGTATCGTCTTTCATGATCGCCATCATGACTCGCTGAAGTGCCTTGTCGTGCTCGATGCGCGTGTTCTCCTTGTCCGAGTTCTTACGGGCATTCTGGAACGCCTTGTCCGCAGCGACCTGCGCCGGGATCGTTTCGGTAATCATCTGGTGGACTCGGTCGTCGTCAGCCCAGGCGATGTCTCCGAAGAGGTCATTGAACTGTCCGATGATCACCGATAGGTGGTCCATCTCCACCTCGCCCTTTCCACCTCCCCCGGCTCCTGGCACCGGATCGATCTCCGTGTCCTCATCCTCCAGGATGATCTTCTGCATGGCCCGCTTCTCGACGCGGTAGCTGTCCATGTCGATCGTCTCAAGGATGCCCTTTGACAGGTCATCCTCCGTGGGCGCCGGCAGCTTCGAAATCAGGAAGTTCAGGAAGATGGAGCGTTCCTCCCAGTCCTGGTTGTTGTAGGGGAGGATCGAGGAGAGGAAGGAATAGGTGCGAACGAAGCCCTTGGCCTTGCTCTTGAAGGCTACCTGCTGATCCTCGTCCAGCTCGCGGATGTACACCGCCACGCACTGGTCCAGAATCGGGTCGAGCTGGTCGCGCTCCACCCCAGCCAGATACCGCTTCACGAACTCCTCGACCTGCTCGGCCGAGTACACCTGCGCCCCGTCCAGATCCCCCTGCAGATCGTGAAGCTTGTTCGGGTCGGTCTCGTCGGCCAGGATCGTGGTTCGGTAGTAGCTAGAGAACGCCTCGGTGATCTCCTCCGTGTCGTTCAGGAAGTCGAGCACGAAGGCGTCGTGCTTCTTGGGATGCGCCCGGTTCAGCCGCGACAGGGTCTGGACAGCCTTGATCCCCGAGAGGGTCTTGTCGACGTACATGGTGTGGAGGAGCGGCTCATCGTAGCCGGTCTGGAACTTGTCCGCGCAGACGAGGAACCGATACGGATCCTGCTGGAATGCCTCCGAAATCTTGGTCGACGGAAACCCGTTCAGCGCAGCTTCAGTCACATTCTCCCCGCCCCATTCTTTCTCCCCTGAGAACGCGACAATCGCCTGGTACGGGCTCTTGCGCTCCTTCAGGTAGTCGCGGATGGCGTGGAAGTACTGGATCGCGCGTTCGATCCCATTGGTGACGACCATTGCGCGCGCCTTGCCGTCGATCTTGTGCTGGCTGATCACCTGCTCGTGGAAGTGATCGACCATGATTTCGGCCTTCAGCCGAATTGCGTGGTCGTGTCCTTCGACAAAGCGCCGGAGCTTCTTGCGTGCCCTATTGACGTCGAACTCCGGGTCGTCTTCGACCGTCTTGGCTAGCTTGTAGTAGCTCTTGACCGGCGTATAGTGCTTGAGCACGTCCAGGATGAATCCCTCCTGGATCGCCTGTTTCATGCTGTAGTTGTGGAACGGGAGGTGCCGGACCGTGCCGTCGTTCTGCGGGTCCGGATTGCCGAAAATCTCCAGCGTTTTGTTCTTCGGCGTGGCGGTGAATGCGTAGTAGCTGGCGTTGGAGAGCAGCTTGCGCGACTCCATCAGGCGGTTGATCTGGTCCTCGTAGGTTTCCTCCTCCGCAACTTCGCCGGCTCTGCCCAGGGCCTCCGCCATGGCACCTGCGGTCTTCCCGCCCTGGCTGGAATGCGCCTCGTCGATAATGATTGCGAACGTGCGGCCGCGCTGCTCGTTTCCGATCTCGTCGAGGATGAAGGGGAACTTCTGGATCGTCGAGATGATGATCTTCTTGCCCTGCGTGATGAACCGCCGCAAGTCGCCCGACCGCTCGGCATGCCCGACTGTGGACCCCACCTGGGCGTACTGCCGAATCGTGTCGCGGATCTGCTGGTCCAGGATGCGGCGGTCCGTGACGACGATGATCGAGTCGAAGACGGGCTTGCCGCCCCTTTCCAGTGGAATCAGCTGATGGGCGAGCCAGGCGATGGAATAACTCTTGCCGCTGCCCGCCGAGTGCTGGATCAGGTACCGCTGCCCCGCCCCGTGCTCCCCGGCGTCTTCCAGGAGCCGGCGCACCACGTCAAGCTGTTGGTACCTGGGCCAGATCTGGACCCGTTTCTTAGAAGTGGTCCCCAAAATTCGGACAGGTTCGTTAGAGTGGATTTTGCGCTGATGAGAGGACTTTACGACGATGGCAAAGCGACGCAATCATTCACCTAATTTCAAGGCGAGAGTGGCCCT
>LXNI01003080.1_pt1 | contig 10200 bp, 9 predicted proteins | sample 809091 | NCBI WGS metagenome assembly LXNI01 (sample SAMN04870527, study PRJNA318959) | sponge metagenome | biome: 01000161; feature: marine sponge reef; material: water | host: Sarcotragus foetidus | place: Greece: Milos, Mediterranean Sea | collected 2013-05-29 | depth 5-7 m | reverse complement strand
GACGCGCGACAAGTCCGCGGACGCTGGCCGGCTGATCCTGCCTGACGCCTACAACGCGTTGATGGTGCCCGAGAACGGCGGCACCGCGACCTACACCGCCGATCTGGGCCGCGCACCGGGCATTGACGGGGATACCGGCACCGCCGAGGTGTTCACCCTGCCGATCCGCACCATCGGCGTCAGAACCGACGGGCAGGTCTTCGCCGGGGCGGGCCACGCCGTGGCTGCCGGGCAAGCGCAGACAGGACCTGTGACCTTTGGCGCGAGCGCCGACATCACTCTCGCATTGGACGGCGCCCCCGCCGGGGTGAGTCTCACCGGCGGCAGCACAGCGACGCCAAGCCTGGTGTTCACCGGCGCAGCGGGCGCCTCGCAGACTGCATCGTTCACGCTCACCGCGGTGGACCACCCCGCCGGCCCCGCGGGCACCCGCACCAGCGGTGACCCCGACAAGCTGTTCGCGCTAGGCGTCCCGGACCCGACCGTTGCCAACGTCACCGGAACCATCACCGCCACCCCCTCGGCGGGCGCGCTCGATCTGGACCACCTGGCATTGCGCGACGACGACAAGGACGGCGTCAACGTCATCGCCTATGAGAGCTCTAAGCCGAAGCGGCCAGGCGTCGTCAACACAACACGCCACCCCGACGGCACCATCACGATCATCTCGCCGAACTTCACCGCCGCCGACTTCTCGTTCAAGCGCAACCTGCACATATTCAGAACCGACTCGCCGCTGGACTACATCATCCGCTTCTACGAGCCGCCCACGGCCGATGTCACCCTCACCATCACCGCCGAGACGGCAGGCAAGCTGCGGTTCGCGACCCGACAAGACGGCGACTACTCCGCCGGCGCTGACACCCTCACTGTCACCGTCAGCGCCGCCGACCCCGCCGACCCCAACCGCTGCGGCCTCCGCTACAGCCGCACCCACGACCAGTCATGGAAATGCCCCATCCACATCTGGGTCGAAACCGTCGAACATCCCGACGAAAGCGAACCCGACGAATGCGTCCTCGTCGAGCACACGCTCACCGGCGGCGGCTTCAACATCAGCACCCCCGTCGCCGACCACAACTTGAATATCGTGCTCGTAAGCCCCAACCCCGAGGCAGGCACGTGCAATCGCCTCCCCGACCACTGATGCTGCCCCTGCGACACCCTCGCCCCCGACCAGACCTGCGCCTGAACCCTGACCCCGCCGCCGATCAGCCCCACGCCCCAATACGGCAATACTGCAAGCCACCTGCTCGACAGTCTCCTTAACCCAGGTCCGACGAATGTGGCGCTACGAACAGACCCGAAACCAGCCCCTCGCGCTCGCCGCTCGACAAGGGGGCGTCGGACAGGCCCCCGATCAATGCCTACGTAGTGCAGCGGAAGGGCGCTGGCGAGTCGTACGACTCGACGCGGCAGGCGGCCGTGTCGGTTCGGGCGGATTACCTCGCCAGCTCGGATCTACACGATCATGGGGCTGACCATGGGCGAGGAGTACACCGTCTGGGTGGTCGCGGCGAACGAGTGGCCGTCGGTCAGGTGGCGGCAATCAGGTGTCTGAAGGGTGCCATCATCGATTCGATCGAGTCGGAACTGTGGAAGCCGTCGTAGAAGTAACGAGGGTGGGTGACTCGGATGGCATCCTCGGAGGCGGCCCCCAGCAGCACCACCTCAACCCGGGGCTCGTCGAGGTAGGTGTCTTCGATCTCGTCGTATCGGCGAACCGCCTCGTGTGGATCCTCGATCGCAGCGAGCGAGATTCGTCGGCACGTGTCATTGTCAAATACGACGAGAAAATAGGTGGTGTGCGGCTTGGGTGACATGTCGGTCCTCGTCTCGGCGGATCGGTCAGAGCCACTTGTCGCGATGTATGCGCGCAGCGTACAGCGGCACCTTCGCGAACGCCGACAGGGGGTCAGGGCTGCGGGAGATCTCGTCGTCGACTGCGGCGATGGTTTCTGCCATTCGACGGTAAACGGCCAGTTCGCTTTCGGGTCCGTGCCCGCTCTTGAGGTCGATACCGGTTTCAGTCGACCTGTCCTCGACGCGGACGGCCCAGGCGTGCTGCATCAGGGTGCGCAGTTGAACCTCGACACGGATTCCTCGGTATGTGGTGTGAACATGGACCGCCCGGTATCCGGTGTCGCGCGGCTCGGCGACGTAGTCATAGACACGGTCGGTGTATGGCTGACCGGCGCGACGGCTCCGCTTGGCGGCGTTGCTGCTGAATCGGGCCTGGACCCGCTCGACGTCCTTCTGGGTGAGGAATACAGCTCTGCAGCCCGCTATGTCCGCCATCGTGGTGAGAGCCATTGACGGCTGGCGGTTGAGCTTGTCGATGATGGTCGGGATTCGCTTGAGGCGCTGAGACAGGATGATGTCGAGGACGTCCTCGGTGTGAATGCACGACTGCAGACCCATGCGTGCGCTGAGAAGTGCTGCGCTGTGCGCGCTCCGGTACTTGCGCAGGACACCCAAGGCAGCGCGTGCCTCCGCGCCGGTCGGTCTCGGCTGAGCCTTGGAGAAGTATCGGCGCAAGGTGCGACCAGCCTTGTTGACTTGGTTCTTGCTGGGTTGCAGCGAGCTGGCCGGCACCGGTCGCAGGCTATGCGTTCATCGCCGTAGTGGATATGCGATTTCATGCGCGCTACGGCTGCGGTCATCTGGATCGCTGCGGGTCGCCGAGCACAGCCGGAGCCTGCTTCGCGCCGTGCGCCGTCGACTCCCGCTGTACAGCGTCGGCGGTGTCGGTACTGCTCGGTCGATAATTCGAAATCGTCCGGGCTCGACCTCGAACTCGGCACGATTGGCGTCGACGAACTCGGTGTCGGTGGTCGATTCGTCGTCGGATATGCCGGGGGGTGACGATCGCTAGCGGAACGTCGTCGGTCACCGAGGGTGCCATGGCGTCGTTCACGGTGACGGCGATTGCGCGATCGTCAACCTCACGCTCACCGGCGGCGGCTTCAACAGCACCGAAGACATGCAGCACCAGATGAACATCGTCATCCACGACCCCGATTGGGACCCCTCCGGCATGGCCTACACCGCCACCAACGGCCCAGACCCATGCGTTCTCTTCGACAACCACTGATGGTGCCCCCGCAGCGACCGCCTGCGACGTATGCGGGCGTGCAGCACCGACCAAGTACATCGGCACGTTCGAGTCGATGCCCAGATCTTCAGTCCCGGAAAGTGCGCACGGTCAGCCCGAGTGTGCGCGCGGCATCAACCAGCATCTCGTTGCGGTCCGCGGGGGCGAGGCAGATGTCGGCGTCGATGGCTTGTGCGGCGGCGATTGCCTCCAGCGAAAGCAGGTTCAGCCGCAAGCCGCCGGACAGCACTTCGGCCATCGGCCACCCCAGCCTGCGAAGCGACACCATCTCGATGTCCTCCGGAAGCCTCACGACCGACTCGATAGCCGCTCGGGCGGCGGCAGGGGCGAGCCCGGCCAGCTGGCGTGAAATCGAGCCGATGACCGTCGAGTCGTTCAGCGCACGAGAGATTTACCGCACCCTGCGAGCCGACCTCGCCACCCTCACAACCCGCACTTGACATCTATAGGAACGTCCCAGGGTGAATCACACCGCTCGATGAGCCTCAACAGACCCAAACGGGCCATCAGGGTGCCCACCAGGATCAGACCCGCGTTGGCCACCAGGCCCTCATGGTCAAAGGTCGCCGCGAACCGGTCCAGCCTGCGCGAAGATACAGACACAAAAAGTGCCTCCTGTTGTTGAGACGAACGTGACTATCGACATCACAATCGTCGCAGCCTAGGAGGCCTTTTTCGCGGACGCGGACACCCCCACACACCCACCCAATCGGTGGATTCAGGCTAAGAGGATGCGCCAATAGCGGTGCCGTCGGCGCTGACCGACCGCTGAACCGTCTCCGGCAGCCTCAGCCGGCGACGGGCTCCAAGGCGACCCGCACGTGCTTGTGGTGCGGGGTGAGTGCCAGCCAGTCGCGGTCTTCTATGTCGGTGAGCTCGTTGACGGCAACGCCGCTGATCTTGTGCTCGCCGGTCTCGTCGGGGTACTCGGTGCCGAAGCCGTGGGGGAGCGTGACGTGGCCGGACATGACCGTGTCGGTGACTTCGGCTGGCGCTTCGGCCTCGCCGCGCTTGGACACGATCCGGACACGATCGCCGTCCACCACGCCGAGCGTGGTCGCGTCGTCGGGATTGATTCGCAGCGAGCCGGCCTTGTCCTTCTTGCGCCACTCGGGGTCGCGGATCACGTCATTGGCGTTCGACGATCGGCGCTCGCCCGCCGAGAGCACGAAGGGGAAGCGATCATGCCCGGTGGCAGGCTCCTCGTCGTTCAGTGAGCGGAACTCGTCCGCCAGTTCGTCGATGTAGACGTGGATCTTGCCGTCGGGGTGCGCGATGCGGTCCCAGGTCTGTTCGTACTCGCTGACGCTGAAGATCATTCCCGACGGTGAATTCACGAGCTTGTCGAACAGGTTGTTGGCGAGCTCCAGGCCGTCGCCGTCGATGCCGGCGGCGCGGACCTCGTCGGGGAATCGCATGGACGCCTGCATGGAGGAGCCGAACATGATCGCCGCGGGCGCCATGTTCCCCAGCGTCGGCCCGAGCGCGTCGTACAGAACGACGGGCAGCTTCGCTCCCACGTCAGGATCAGCGCTCGACGCCTCTCCCAACGCCTCGATGAACGCCTCACGCCCCTGCCGCGCCGCATCGGCCAGGCCGTCTGTGCCGTCGGGCCGTCCGCCCATCGCAGCCACCAGCCGGCTGTGGATCTCGGCCTCGGGCAGCGAGTCGCCCAGCGGCTCCAGGATCGGGTGCCGCACCTGAAAGTAGTTGGACGGCATCTCGCCGGCGAAGAATGTTGCCTCGGGCTTCTCGTACTGCGAGGCGGCCGGCAGCACGTAGTCGGCGGCCCGGGCCGTCTCGGTCATCGCCACGTCGATCACCACCAGGCATTCCAGCTTGGCGAAAGCCTCACGGAACCGCTTCGAGTCGGGCAGCGTGTGCAGCGGGTTGGCCGACTCCACGATCATTCCCCGGAACCGGTTCGGATGGTCGGTATCGATGCAGTCAGGAATCGCGGCGCAGGCGAGAAGGCCCGACAGCATGGCGCTGCCCGTGACGGGGTCGGTCTCGCCCTCACCTGAGTGGCCGCAGATGGGCGCGAGGCGCAGCGGCAAGTTCATGCCGCCCGGCTTCGCGAAGTTGCCGGTCACCAGGTACAGCAAGCGCTGCAACCAGCTGTTGAGCGTGGAGTGCGGCGCCATCTCGATGCCGAGGTCTTCCTCGGTGGACAGCGACTTCGCAGTGCCCATCGTGCGGGCAGCGGCACGCAGCTCGGCCTCGTCGATGCCGCACTTGCGGGCGCAGCCAGCGATGTCCGCGCTCGAGATCAGGTCGCGCAGCTCATCCCAGCCGACGCACTGCTCGGTCAGGAACTTCTCGTCGGTGAGGCCCTCGTCGACCATGATCGCCAGCAGCGCCGCCAGCGCCCAGGCATCGGTGCCGGGGCGAACGCGCAGGTGATGATCGGCCATCGCGGCCGTCTCGGACACCCGTGGATCCATCACGACGAGCTTGCGTTCGTCATCGTTGCGGATCTTGTTCAGCTCGTTGCGCGACTCGGGGAAGCCATGGCTCTGCCAGGGGTTCTTGCCGATGAACACCGCGCAGTCGGTGTGCTCGAAGTCGCCCATTGCACCGATGCTCTGCCTTCCGAACATCTTGCCCTGGGCCCAGTACATGCCGGTCTTCTCTTGGGCCAAGGCGTTCGACCGGAATTTCACGCCCAGTGTCTGCAGCACGCCGCGGGCATATGCGCCGGGGAAGTGGTTGCCCTGCCCGCCGCCGCCGTAGTACAGGATCTTGTCGCCGCCCACCGAGTCGCGGATGCCGGTCAGCCGTTCGGCGACTTCAGCGATCGCGACATCCCAGCTGACCTCTTCGAAGGTGCCGTCGTCGCGCCGGCGCAGCGGCGTAGTGAGACGGTCGCGACCGTTCTGGTAGTAGTCGATCCGCAAAGCCTTCTCGCAGGTGTAGCCCTTCGAAGCGGGGTGCTCCTTGTCGCCTCGCACACGCGTGATTTTCCGGCCGTCGAGACGCACCTCGATGCCGCAATTGTTCGAGCAAAGCACGCACGCTGTCTTGTGCCAGACCTTGGTGGGGTCTTCGGCGGCACCGTTGGACTTTGCATCTGCGACAGCTCCGCCGGTGCGCTTGGCGCGAAGTGCGGCGAGTCGGTCTTGGGCGTCAGACATGGCGTCTCCTCGGGGTCAGGTGGCGCGGACATCGAAAGGCTACGTGACCCGTTCGAGCGATGCCCGAATCTCGGTGTCGCTGTTGGCGACGCTGCGGTGCCCATCGTCTCCTCGCGAAGCGGGCCCAGCGGGCCGCTAACTTCGGTATTGCCGGATCGGTGCATCCGATCCAAACGACGGATGGCCCCGATGGGTCGCAGGAGGAAATGCACGTGCGGATCAGTGTGGATGCCGACAAGTGCCAGGGGCACAACCGCTGCTACTCGTTGGCGCCGGAGCTGTTCGATGTGGACGACTACGGCTACGCCACGGCGGCCGGCGACGGCGAGGTGCCTGCGGGCATGGAAGACAAGGCTCGCCTGGCTGCTGCGAACTGTCCCGAGTACGCGGTGCTGATTGAGGAATAGCGCTCGGTGCGAGTCGCTACCCGCGCGAGGTGAACCGGCGGCGTAACGCAGCGACGCTGCAGCCTGCGCCCCAGTCATTGGCCTCCAGCGCCAGCAGCAAATCCACGAGATTGCGGTCGCGAGCCGCGCAGAGGTCCGCGACCGACTGACCTGCGGACTGCCCGTCAACCTGTGCGATCAGCGCCGCAGTGAATTCCGGAGTCATTTCGGGCACGTCGGTGAGCTTGGTCCACGGAAGCTGCAGCGCAGGGGCGAAGTGCTCGATGAAACGCCCCAGGCCCCCCTCGCCCCCTGCGGTGGCATAGGTCTGGAAGACGCCCATCTGTGCCCAGCGCAGACCGAATCCGAGACGCATCACCTCATCGATCTCGCCGGTGGTTGCCACGCCGTCGTGAACCAGCCACAGCGCCTCGCGCCACAGGGCTTCGAGCAGCCGGTCGGCCACGAAGCCCTCGATCTCGGTGCCGATCCGCACAGGCGACATCCCCGCCGCTGCGAACCAGGACATCGCCTGAGCGATCACGCCTTCAGAGGTTCGAACGCCGCCGACAATCTCGACGAGCGGGAGCAGGTACACCGGATTGAACGGATACCCGACAAGGAGGCGTTCGGGGTGAGCCATCGGGGCCTGCAATTCGCTCGGGACGAAGCCCGATGTGGACGAGGCGATGACTGCATCGGGAGCAGCGGCAGCTTCGATCTCCGCGAAGGCGGCGTGCTTGACCTCGAGCCGTTCGGGTACGCACTCCAAGATGAGGTCAGCGCCTCGCACGGCGGGCTCGCAGCCCGCGGCTGGGTCTGCCAGCGTCACCCTGCCGAGCGAGCCGCCGCTGGCGCATTCGGCTCGCCCTGGGTGGTGAGCCGCAGTTGACTCGTTGGCAGCAGTTGCCGCACCCTCGCCGATGCGGGGCGAGGGCTGTCCGGCGCCGAGGAGCCCCAGACGGCGCCATGCCGCGCAGGCAGCTTCGAGTGTTCGCTCGACACCGGAGCGGGCAGTCGGCGAGGGGTCGGCCACTGTCACCTCGACGCCAACCAGCGCCCAGCGCGCCGCCCATGCGGCACCGATGACTCCAGCACCCACCACGCCGACGCGGGCTGGCAGATCGAAGTCGGCTGCGGATGCAGGGTCGGCGGGTGTGGGGTGGGTCAATGCCGCTTCAGCTCGAGCTTGTCGCGGACTTCTTCGGGGCCGATGACCCGGTAGTTCATGGCCTCCAGAATCTGCTTCGCCCGCGCCGTCAGGTCGGCGTTGGTGGCGAGCCGACCTCGTTCGAGAAACAGGTTGTCTTCGAGGCCGACCCGGGCATTGCCGCCGGCGACGGCCGCCAGTGCCACATAGGGCAGCTGGTCGCGACCCAGTGCGAACGCCGAGAATGTCCAGTCGTCGGGCACGTTGTTCACCATCGCCATGAACGTGTTCAGGTCGGGTGGGGCGCCCCAGCGGATGCCCATGCACAGCTGCACCATGACCGGGGCTTCGATGACCCCGGCCTCCACCAGCGACCGCGCCTCCCAGAGCTGTCCCGTGTCGAAGGCCTCGATCTCGGGCCGCACGCCGAGCGCCTGGATCTGGCGGGCCATCTCCATGAGCGTGTCGTGGGTGTTGGTGGCCACGTAGTTGCCCTCGCCGAAGTTCATCGTGCCGCAGTCGAGCGTGCAGATCTCGGGCAGCAGTTCTCGAACGTGCGCCAGGCGCTCGGTGGCACCGGCCATGTCGGACTTCAGCGGATCGGGCGGCAGCGGTTGCTCGACCGAGCCGATCACGAAGTCGCCGCCCATGCCGGCGGTGAGGTTCAGCACCACGTCGGTGCTCGAGGCCCGCACCCGCTCCACCACCTCGCGGTAGCAGTCGACGTCGCGGCCTGCGTCGCCGGTGATGGGGTCGCGCACGTGAACGTGGCAGATCGCAGCGCCCGCGGCGGCGGCGTCGATCACGTTCTGAGCGATGTCGGCGGGGGTGTAGGGCACCTTGTCGGACTTGCCGACCGTGTCGCCGGCGCCGGTGACAGCGCAGGTGATGAAGACGTCAGCCATGTGCGGGGATCTCCTTGCCGGCGCCGGCTTGCCCGGTGCGCGATGCGACAGCGCCGGCTTGCCCGGTGCGCGATGTGACAGCGCCGGCTTGTCCGGTGCGCGATGCGACAGGGCGGCGCAGCAGCACGCGCAGCCGCGAATAGAACTCGTCGGTGTCGATGTAGGTGCCGATCAGCCGCCGGCGGGTACCCGGATGCGGCTCGAATGCTTCCCGCCCGTGCAGCACACGCCGGTTGTCAAACACGACGATGTCGCCGGGCCGGAACGGGTAGCGCATTCCGAATTGGCTTGACGCGGCCGTTGCGCTCAACCGGCTCAGTGCGGTGTACGCACGCTCGACGTCGGCAGCAGCCATCGCGGGAAAGGCCCGCACGGGGTGAAACGCCCGGTAGGTGTAGGGAATCCGGCCGTCGCCCGTGTCGATGACTGGGCCCTGCCAGCGGTGGTCGTAGTCGGGCGAACGGTTGAAGAACACCCACTCCAGTGTGGTGAGCGCCTCGAATGCGTCGGGTTCGCAGTCACGAAGATGCTCGGCGACTGCCAGCCCGTCGGCCATGGTCGACCAGCCGCCGTCGACGGTGTTCTCCACGCAGTGCAGCAGTTGCAGCCCCGGCGGCACCTCGCGGGTCGGCAGGTCGGTATGCGGTGCCAGCCGCAGCCCGGTGTTGGCGACCGTGGTGGGCGTGATGTCGACGTCGACATGCCAGGTGAGGCCGAAATTGGAGTCGCGCATTGCGCCGATGCGCTCAGCGAGCCGGGCGACCGTGTCGGCGTCGGTGCCGCAGGCGGACAGCCGGATGAGGCCGAACCGAGCCAGGCCGCACAGCGCAGTCTCCAGCGAGTCGTCGTCGCACAGCGTCGCGGGGCCGTCGTAGGTGGTCGGCTCGGTGTGCTCAGCTGCGGTCCACGGTTCGGGTGCGGGAATGACGGCAAACGGCTGGTGCATGTCGTCTGCGACATGGCGCAGCCATCCCGGATGAAACGTGGCGTCGCGATGCTCCGGCTCGAAGGTCACATCGAGCGCCCCGCCGGCCACGCCGATCCGGCCCAGCGTCAGGTCGACGGGCAGGTGCGCCGGATCCAGTTCGCACTCCCGGGTTGCCAGGTTGATGCCGCCGGGACCGGGAGCGTTCTCGCGCAGCCATCTCGGGTGGCATTCGAGCGTGGTCCCGTCAGGCCACGCCAGATCTGCGGTGCCATGCGCGGTAAGACAGGCCGAGGAGAGCGCCGTCCACGGGTACTCGTAGAAGTCCGGAGTGGGGCAGTCCGCAGTGGGGCAATCCGGCGTGGGCGGATGGGCGAATCCCCGCTCGTTCACTGGCCAAATTGTCTCACAGCGCGTCTGGCCGACCGGCCACCGAATCAGCGGCGGACAGTCGAGTACACCGCTGCGGTGTGCCGGGCTGGCGACGCTGCGCTCGCTCAGATGCCTTCGGCAGCGGCGAGCCCTTCGGGATCGACCTGTTGACCGTTCGCCATCATGGCAAAGATCTCCGGCGGCTCCCGCCAA
>LXNI01003079.1_pt1 | contig 10208 bp, 12 predicted proteins | sample 809091 | NCBI WGS metagenome assembly LXNI01 (sample SAMN04870527, study PRJNA318959) | sponge metagenome | biome: 01000161; feature: marine sponge reef; material: water | host: Sarcotragus foetidus | place: Greece: Milos, Mediterranean Sea | collected 2013-05-29 | depth 5-7 m | reverse complement strand
CCCGGCGGAGAGTGCCGAGGCCGCGAACGTGGGCGACGGACCTGCCGTGCGCAGGACGCCGTGCGGCAGCACGGTGACGAGCGACAGAACGGTTTCGATCCCCTCGCCCACCAGCAGGGTGGAGGCGGCCGCCGGTTCGCCGAAACGCACGGCGAAGCCGTGGATTCGGCCGAGCGACTTCCTTGGGCTTGAAACCGGCGCCTTCGCTGTGCGCCGGGAATCGAGCCACGTTCTGTGAACTCCGTGAAATTCTCCGTCGTCGCCGGCGACCGCGGCGACGAGCGCGGGATAGCGGAGCCAGCCGCCGGTGTAGGAGCGATAAGGGAGGGCGTGATGGAATCGCAGGGCGGGATAACGGCAGCGGCGGATACCGCGCGCCTTCAGATAGCGCTCGGCGTGTGAACCGTCTATAGGCTGGCAGCGATCCCACAGATTGCGGGCCGCTTCGGTGCGGTCGTAGGTGTCGGGGCGGGAAGCGGCCGGGGAAAGAGGCTGGGCCAGGAACCGGCGCGCCTCGGCGAGCGCGTCGCGCAGCGAGCGCGCGCCGGTGGCGAGCCGGATGAGATCGAGCAAGTCGCCGTGCAATTGTTCTGCGGGATCCGACCATTTTCCGACCGGGCCGGGCGGCTCCAGCCTCACGAACAGCGAGCGGCCCGGCGCCCCGCGCACGTCGCCGGCGCACCAATATCGCCCACGGCGGCGGCCGTGCGGCAAGTACTTCCGACACACGTGCTCGGCGTGCGCGGCCAGCGCGGCGGCGGTGTCGGAGGCGTTCATGGATGGCAACCGGCAGCGGACAGGGCCGATTCGGCGCGAGGGGACGGGGAAGGCGAAGGGATCATCGGACGGGCTCTCCGCAGAACGGGAATCGCCCCGATTCAGGTCGAACTCGACCTCTTCGGGGCGCAGCGCGCAGAACAGCGGCCCGGGGACCGGGCTGGCGGGTGACGGCGGAATGTTGTCAAATAGTGCGGCGCGGGCGGCTACATGAAAAAAGCCGAACCCCGCGCAATGGCGGGGCCCGGCCTTCGGTGGCGGCGGTCAAAAGTTACACTTTCGACAATGGGCCCAAATCAAAACGGCAAGTCGGAATCCAGATCCGTCTGCGAGGCACCCTGCGTCTGCGCGGACTCGCTGGCCGCCTGACCCTCGGCCTGCGGCGCGTTGCCGCTGCCGTTGGCGCCGTTGGGCCGCTCCAGGAACTGGATCCGCCCGCCCGGGGCGAGCAGGATCTCGGTGGAGAAGCGGTCGGACTCCTCGCCGTCCTTCCTCCAGCGCCGCGTCTGGAGTTTGCCGGACACGTAGACCAGCCGGCCCTTCTTCGCGTGGCGCTCGAGCATGTCCACGAGTCCGGGCTGGAACGTGACGACCCGGTGCCACTCGGTCTTCTCGACCCGCTCGCCGCCGCCGGCGCGATCCAGGTAGCTCTCGTCCGTCGCAATGCTCATATTTGCGACGCGGCCCCCCGATACCAGGTGGTTGACGGTGACGTCGGCTCCCAGGCGCCCGATCACTTCTGCGCGATTCAATCCAAACATGTTTTCGATCCTCATTTTCAAGTTGATGACGATGGTTGAACGAACCGGGAACGGCTCTCCCGAGCCCTCCCCGATTCACCCTTTTATTCGGGCTTCGCCCGAACTCCAAACACCTCAAAACGCCCGAGCGGACGCGGAGGCGGTCAGGATCTCCTTCACCGTCAGGGCGGGCAGGCCAAGCTGTTCGAGCAGCGATTCGGTGTCGGGGGGCGGGACCTCGGCCACGGCAGGTTCGGGCGCCAGCGCGTCGGCGACCCATTCGGTGCGCACGGGGGCGTTGAAGTTCAGCGGCACGGGATCTGCGCCGGTCGGTGCAAGGTGATTCATGGGGTTCTCCTGACGGTGTTGACGATCCCCGGTGGCCGAACGGCTCTCTCGTTCCCGGGGGCTCGCCCCCCGCGAAGCCTTACTCCAGCGCTGCACGCGGCAGGCGCTGCACGCGGCAGGCGTTGCACGCGGCAGGCGTTGCTGACACATGCAGCACGGCGCAGCCGCATGCAATGCTTGCCGCAGGCAGTGCCTTGTGACACCGTTGGCGGATGGCGAGGCGTTTTCCGGGTTCACGGCTGGGCGGGCGGTGCCCGACCGGAAAGCCGTTGGCCGGATCCCTGGAATCGGGGCTGCTGCCGACGCCGGACGGGGCGTTCGATCTGGAGGGTTTCCTGCGGGCTCTGGACGACGGGAAGCTGAAGCACCTGCAGGAGGAAGTGCAGCGGGAGGTGCGGCGGCGCGGCTGGGCAAGGACGCCTCCGGAGGCCGCGGGCCGGGAGAAGCCGAGCCTGCGTCGGCGCGCGACCGGGCGGCGAAGCCCCCCGCGCGTGGAGTCGGCGTTGACGATCGGTCAGGAGCGGCTGGCGCGAGCGGCATTGAACGCCGGCGCGAGCCCGGCGGCGGTGGCGAAGGAACTGGGCATCGGGCGCGCACAGGTGACGAGCCTGGCCAGGACGATGAAGAAGGACCGGCCGCGGCGGTCCTGAATTCGCCCGGCTCCGCCGTCAGGGTTCGGACGCCCACGGCGAGAACGGCCATCCGGTGGGCGGCGGCGCCGTGGCGGACGCCCGCGACGAAAGGAGAGAAACAATGAGTTTTACCTGCGCGGACATGGAGCGGTTCTACGAATGGCACATGGCGCTGACCGACAAGCGCGAGGCGCTCGCGGCGGCGTACGCCGGACAGCGCTTCGAAAACGAAACGGCGCGGGCGTTCGCGACAGAGGGCTTTGTCCGGCGCCTGAATCTCATGGAGGATTGCGTCGCGCACGCCATGGAGGCGTTTCCGCCCCGCATTCACTGGGTCCCCGATCGTTTCGCCGTTCGCGAAGCGGTCATCTATCTTCAGGCCTTCGTCGTGAACGTGCGGGGCTGTACCGACAATCTCGCTCACGTGTGGGTGCATGAAAAGGGGCTGACGGGCGGGGACGGCTCGGCGTTCGCCGGCGCGCGGGTGGGATTCGGTCCGGGCAACGAAGAGGTGCTGGAGTCCCTGTCGGCGGAATTCGCGGGTTATCTGAGGGAACTGCGCCCCTGGTTCGAATACCTGGAGCGTTTCCGGGGCGCGCTGGAACACCACGTTCCGCTGTACGTGCCGGTGAGCGCCGTGTCCGATGAGACGTTGAATGCATTCGAGGATCTGGGCAAGCGGATCGGAACGCCCGAACTGGACGGGCACACCGAAGAGGCCGACCGGCTGACGCGCGAGCGCGGTGCGCTGGTTTCGTTTTTCCCGATCGTGGAGCACGCGTTCGGCGAGAACGCGCACAAGGGGGTGTTCCAGTTTCAGATGATGACCGACTTTGAGACCGTCGCAAACATCGCCGAAAGGCTGCTGCGGGAGTTGGGCTGACGCCGCCGGGGGACCGATCAGCTCCAGCCCGCCATGGCGTGCATCGGCGAGCGCTCGGACAGCAGCTCCACGTCTTCCAGCGACACCCCCTCGAAGCTGAGCGCCAGCACGGCATCCTCCCAGCGGTCCCAGGTGCCGAGATGATCACCGCTGACCTTGTCGAAGACGGTGCAGGCGGGGTCCCAGTCCGGGATGCCGCGCACGTGTTCGGAGCGCGCCCATGACTTGCGCGCGCAGTCCTCGCACCGGGACGCGCCGAACGAGGGGGCCTTGCCGCAGTGGGTGCAGATCCAGCGTTTTCTGCGCTTGGCGTAGCGGGCGCGGTTGGCGTCGCGCTTCGCCGGCCGGTACCGGGCCTCGGTCACGGTGCACGGCCCGCAAAGCGGCGCCCCGTCGAATGTCGGCGCCGAGCACCGGGTGCACAACCCGGCGGCCTTGCGCTCGGCATACGTTGCCCTGTCGGACTGCCGCCGGGAATCCAGGCATGGCTCGCAGCTCGATCCGCCTTCCACAGGCGGGCGACGGCCGCATCGGATGCAGCGCGCAGCCCGGCGGCGATCGTTCCGGCGCTTGTGGCTCCTGCGCCTGGCCTGCCGTCTCCGGGCGTGGACATCGCGACCGCCGTATTTCGACCCCGCATCGCGGGCTTTCGCGTATCGGTCCCGATCGCGCCAGCGTTGCCGCTCCCCGCAGGTTGCGCACAGGCGACGATCCGGCTCGTGCGGATGCCGGGCGCACCGGGCGCATGTCCCCTGTGCAACGCGTTCATCCGCACGCCGGCGGGCGCGCCGGTATTCGTCCCGGCGGGCCTTCGGGTCCCTGACGCGCTTGATGCCGGCCGCCTTGCGTTGCCCGGCCCTGAGCCGATCGGCGGCCCGGCGTTTCTCCAGACAGACCGCGCACTGGCTGCGGCCGGGATCGGGAGCGTTCCGTCCACACCTTGGGCAGAGCCCTTGCGCACGGCGATGCTCGGCACGCCGGCGATGGCGCTCGCGGTCCCTGGCACGTCGTTTGTGGTGATCGCGGTACGGCACGGCGGGTGTCTCCTGCACAGGTGGATGGACGGCATCGAAGCGCCGGGCGGCGCCGGCGGGAGAACGCGTTGCGCGCCTACCGGGGAAACCGCTGTCGGCGCAGGATCTGACCCCAGATGGCATGGGAGCCGAAGTACTGCACGCCCGAGCGGGCCCCGAGCCCGGTGCAGACTATGATCTCGTTGAACAGGGGGCGCAGTTCCCGGACCTCGTCCACCGAGGCCACTTCGGGCGATGGCCGGGCGCGGCCGTTCTTTCCCGGGGACGCCTCGGCGGGCGAGCGCCGGATCTCCCCGGAGCTCATGCTGCGGAACCGCTCCACGGCGTAGCATTCGCCCTTGTCGACGAGCCCGCCGCCGAAGTAGTGGGTCAAAAAGGTCGGCGCCGGAGCGCGCCTGTCCAGGGGTAGGGTCATCGCTGCATCCTCCATCGTGGCGGTGATCCGAGCCGTGGCCGGCTCCCTCCCCGGGCACCGGCCGCCGTCCCGGTCCAGGCCAGCCGCTGCCTTTCGGCGGCGTGCCGGCAGGTACGGGTGGATGCCGCACTTCGGACAGTGCGGCCATGCGTCGGCCACAGCGGGTAAAATGTGAGCACGAAAGAGGCGATGGATGCCTGACAGGGAGGACGACACCGATGGCCATCGACGAAAGCACGCTCACCAAGGGGCAATTGAGAAAGCTCGGTGCCCTGCGCCGGTACGTGGGAAACGAACTGGGCGAGGAGGCCTTTGAGAAATGGATGGCGCGGCAGGCGGCGGTCAGGGCCGACCCCGTGGCGCAGAAGATCGAACAGGCGCTGGCGGGATTCGCCGGGGACCGGAAATTCAACTTGGGTAACTTCGGGTATACGGTCCGGAAAGCCCGGGGCAAGGACGCGAGCGGGTTCGTGGCGACGAAGAACGACAAGCCATGAGCCGGTACTACTGGAGCGACACGCTCGAAACCGTGCTCGGCGAGGGGATCGAGGCCGAAGAGGACATCCAGCAGCTGGGTAGAAAGCTGGGAAAACTGGCCGAGGAAGACGCGGCGATGCCGGCGGTGGAGATGGACGGGTTCGTGTCCGGCCTTCAGGTGCTGCCGGAGGTCGTGCCGGCGCCCGAGTGGATTGTGCGCGTGTGGGGACCCGAGACCGAGTTCGACAATATCGAGGAAGGCATGGAAATGGAAGCGGCCCTGCTCGCTCACTACCACGGCGTGGGCCGGACGCTTGAGGAGGAGCCGGATCAGTACCGGCCGCTGCTGGAGGAGGACATGCGGGACGGGGGCGTGGTCTGGAAACCGTGGATCCTCGGATTCGCCCGCGCGATGCGGTTGCGCCCCGCCGCCTGGGCGAGGATCGAATCGATCGACGACCTGGACGTGCAGGAGTGCGTTGCTGGTGATTCAGAGGCTCTATGAGGCGGCGAAGGGGAATGGAGCCGGAGGGGCTCGACCTGATCGACGAAATGGCGCCGATGCTGATCTGCGGCACGGTGCGCGAACTGAGTTCGCTCAGGCGATCGCAGGTCGGTGCGAAAAGGCGTGAGGCGAACGTGAGGGAGGTATCCCCCTCCACGGCGGAGGGTCAGGTGCCGTGCGCCTGCGGCTCGGGGCACCCGTACCGTCGTTGCTGCGGCTCGCATTGAGATCGCGGCCGGATTTCTCTTGTGGGACCTTGAACGGGCGCGGCTGACTGATGGTAAGCAGTTGTAAGCCGCGATTCGGCCGCCTTTCAGGGTAGGAAGCGCAGCGCAGTCTCTGGCGCCTTGTCGAGCACCCGCAACAGGGCGCGTGCCGCACCGGTTGGGCAGCGTTTCCCCAGCTCCCAGTTACGGATCGTCTCACGCGGCACGTCGATGCGCCGCGCCAGCTCGGTCTGAGAATGCCCCAGCCGCCGCCGGACCCGGCGCGCGTATCGGCCCATGTCCTGCATGGCGATCTCCGCCTCGGTGGTCTCATCCACCCTTACGGGATCGATCCTCCCTGCGGGCAGGGTGGACGGATCGTCGGGATCAATCCTGACACGCGATGTGCTCATAGTCCGCAACCTCCTTCCGGTTGGCCTTGCGGGCCGAAATGATGCGAATGGCCGAAAGCCGCATCGTGTAGACGCTTGCTGACCGGGACAATGTTGTTATCGTGAGCGAAACTCGGCAAGACGAGTGTGGTCCACGAGCTGGTGCATGTTCTGCAGGGTGAACACCTTTCCGCGGGTGGACAATATCAGCTTTTTCATGTCTTCTCGACGCACACCAAATCCACGCCCGGCGATGCAAGCGACGACTTCGAACCTTGGTTGATCCGTGGTCAGATTTTGCAGACTGAGTGTGCCGAGGTGCTGGACTCGAGTCACTTTGTCGCGCGCAGTTCCGTCGTCTTCTGTGAGCTTCGCCTCGATGACAACCATTGGATTAAATTCGTTTGGGATAACAAAATCCGGGGCCTGATCAAATCCATCCAAACGCTCGGCGCGTTTGGTCTTGCGGTAGCTTATCCCTGCGCGCGATAACACGTCTTCAATGGCGTTCTCCACGATATTGCCGATCAATTCGCTGACGGAGTCTCGATGGCCTGCGAATGGACGCCCGAGAAGACGCTCATAGAGCAGAATCGAGTAGGGAACTCCAAGTTGGGCGGATGAGCGAACGCTTACTAGGCCAGCTCTGGTATCCGCCTTGTCCAGTCTATGGAGGGTTTCGGGGGAAGTCTCAGGTACGTGGGATTCCAGGGCGTGACAAGCAGCGTGAACGAGTGCGCGGATCCGCTGATCAGTTACGGTTCCCTTCTTTGGCAAGGCGGCCTCGGGAGCCATTCGAATGTTTCGGTCGATGGAGCGGGCGGCGCCTTGGGTCACCTGAATGCCGGTTTGCCGGGTCGCATAGTACGCCCATTCTGGTGGCGTGAAACCGAGCATGCATCGCAGGACGATCAAAACCATCGGGCTTTCGTACACGGCCGAAGCAACTGTATCCGGGGTGACGTCTCGAAAGCTTGCGGTGGCGCGCTTCAACACCTCGTAAGCGTGTTCGAAGACAGGGAACTCGATGAAGCCCTTGCCCTTGGGCATGACGAGAAATTCGGACTCAAGGCAGCCGAATACCGCATCGACGTAGGTGTCGAGATCGGTCTGGAGTTCGTCGAAGCCGACCTCAAAAGGAAACGGCACTTTGATCTCTTTTCTGGAGTTGGTCGGACAAAGGCGCGAAACTAGGCGGGACTGGATTCAGATCTGAGGTTGTGGCGAGTCTAGCAATGTCGTCGGGATCACCGAATCGCATCATTCCTTCGCGCAGTGCTTCGATTCTTGTTGATGTGGGGAGGGTTGGATTCCACTTTGAGCGCAAATTCCAAACGGCCATGCGCGTCAGGTGGCCGAAGACGATGCACCGAGTGTCGCCAAGCGTCGGCATTCTCCCCGCTTCCGCTAAGTGCGTCAGATCCGCGGTCACTAGAGCAAGCAATTGCTGAGTTGAATCGAAGAGCCAGTCGTCACGTGCCTCGCCGGATGTTCGGCACACGAATACTGTGTCCACGATGGACGAAGTGGTTCCGTGTATGTGGATTGAACCGCCCATTTCGGCGGGACACGGCAGGGACGCTGAGCAAACGAGACCGGCGTCCAAGATTGCGACTCCGACCGCACAATAGGCGTCGAGTTTGTTGTGATGGTAGGTAAATACCAGCGGCCCGCCCGGCTTAAGGGCATGTGTCATTCGGGTATAGACCTCGGACAGTCCTTCGGTGAAATGCTCCAGGCCGCGATCCTGCGTCACGTTGCCTGTCAGTTCGTTCGGCGATCGTGTGGAAGAACGATGAAACCCATCTGCATCCGTGCCGATTAGGCGACGAAGCCAGACGTAACAGAAGTCCATGAGCTCCGCGTACTGCACGTTGCCGAAGTAGGGGGGATCCGTCAATACGGCATCAAGGCTGTCAGAGGCTAGATCGGCCTCTGTCGCGCTCTGGCAGCGGATGGATACGCGTCGCGGCGCACCGTTTAGAGTCGCCCCGATCCGTTCCCCGTCGATTGGAATTCGGGTCTTGCGGGAACCGGAGTGCCTCACCTCATATGGCGCCTCACAATAGCGTTTGGCCTTGACGTACTTGCTCACTATATTTGACCAGCCGCCTGAACCGACGTTCGATGCGGGGGCTTTGACGATGCCAAGAAGGTTGGACTCGCATTGTATGAGCCCTACAGGGAAGCCGTGAACGGAGAAAATGTCGAGGGACTTTAGTGCCATGGTGTCATATCGGCACAGCATGTTCTGGTAGCGCAACAGGTCCGATAAATTTGTTGCAAGGGCGTGGCGGATGCGTTCCTCTTTAATGTCGGCAATGAGTCGACAGCTTAGCTCCAGACCGAGTAGCTGACGTGGATTGAACATTTCCCGGTAGTGGGAATAGCCCCATCGATGCAGACGGGCCGTTTCATCACCAGGAGGTATAGCCTGCTCAGGGACAAAGCGAGGCATCAATTGCTCCCACCGCCGCACGGCTGCGGAAACGCGGGCTAGGTCGTCTGCGTCGGGCTTTTTAAAAAATCGGCCACGATGTCGCGGCTTTCTCTTGGGATTGTAGTACTCGATCGCAAAGAGGCGGTGTCTTGGCGGTCGTCCTGTCTTGCCAGGATAGATGTTGGTATGCCCGCACCGGGGGCAGTCGCATCGGCTTCGCCGGGCGGGTCCAGCTTGGCGGAGGTGTGTACCGCAGGACGTGCAATTTCCGAGACGCTTCCTGTCGTTTACCTCGTTGAGATCTCCGCATCCAGGGCAAACAAACACGTTCGTGGGATGGCGGCGATTTTTCGCGAGCAGGTATCCGGGAAACAGGTCGATCGATACACCGCACGCGTCGCAGTCCAGTGTTTTCACCCAAAGAAAGGACTTAACAGGTACGTTCTCGTCACAGTAGATTGGGCAGTAGGTACGGTAATAGGAATCGAGTTCGCGGCGAAGCGCTGTAATGAGGTGCTGCGTTGCCTCTCGGTAGTTCGCGATGTCGATGTGTTGGATCTGTTCGCGGACGATCCAGGCGGACATCGGGTTGACATCGAATCCCTCAACATCGCAGCCGGTTCGGTTTGCTTCGAGAAGGGGCGTACCGCCCCCCATGAACGGGTCGGCAATGCGCAGGCCGGGAAAGTTGTTGGCTTGAAAGAAAACGTTCCGAAGGGCGTCATCGCTGAATTCGGCGAGAATAAGCCCCCGAAACAAGGTTCCTGGGCGCCGGGCAAACCATTTGTGAACACCAATAAATGGACGGTAATTCTGCTGGATTTGCTTCTCGCGTAGCGCCATCTCGGCGACGAGGGAGACATCGAAATGCTGCTCAATACTCATCAGGCGACAATTTGGCCGTCTTCTGTTCGATGGTCTTCAGCATGCTGCGTCAGTCAGTCCCGAGAAACGGCTTTATGGGGTATACAATTAAGGCTGTCTAGACTCTCGATAATTCGCCGCACCACGCATAAAACCAATACATTTGCTGGTTTTGCAGACAAATTCACGCAGAGACAAAAGGGCCTATCTGGGCGGGCAGTGAGGCGAGCCGATTTGGCGCTTCCTCGCGTGCCGGTAGGCAAGGGAGTATAACGCAGCAAAGCATGCCGCTGCTGCACTCACTTGCACGGCGAACATGAGCGTTTGCTGTGTAACTGATTCGACGGATGGTTGGCATCAGGCCGAGCGGTGCCATCGCACCGCGTCGTAGACGGGGTTCGTTGATGATGTCAGGCGCTGCGCCGGCACCCTCTGCGGTTTTTCGGCTGCCCCGCGATTACGGCCTTGGCTCGGAGAGGGTTTGGGTCACGGCGC
>LXNI01003078.1_pt1 | contig 10212 bp, 8 predicted proteins | sample 809091 | NCBI WGS metagenome assembly LXNI01 (sample SAMN04870527, study PRJNA318959) | sponge metagenome | biome: 01000161; feature: marine sponge reef; material: water | host: Sarcotragus foetidus | place: Greece: Milos, Mediterranean Sea | collected 2013-05-29 | depth 5-7 m | reverse complement strand
ACGCGACCCCGAGCGCCTGGCCATGGACGTCACCGCGCTCAACGCCTTCGACGGGCCGGTCACCTTCTCGGTCGGCAGCCGGACCCTGCCCGCATTCTCGGCTTCCACCGCCGAGATCCTCAGACTCGTTCCGGAGGCCTCCGGCGTCACCATCGAGGGCGCCGGCCACGGCGCCCCGACATCTCACCCCGAGGAGCTGGCCGCAGCCATCCGCCACCACCTGCTCGGACTCTGACCCCGCCAGCTCGGCGGCGAGCATGCAGCGGGGAATGTCCCCGATTCACAGCGAGGACTGCTCTTGGCGGCTACCTCGCCGCGGTGTCCTGGCTTCGGGGCTGCCCGGCGAGAACCATCGCCGCTTCACCGAGCCCGAGTGGCTGTGGACGCCTGCCGTCCGGTGGCTCAAGCAACTGGCCCGCCGCTAGAGGGGGAGTCTGTAGCCCCACCCGCCGGTCACACGGGAAGGCGGATCGTCACACGGGAAGGCGGATCGTGACGGTGGCGCCGTGGCCGGGCCCGTCGCTGGTGACGGTCGTCGTGCCGCCGTGGGCTTCGACTATGGCTCTGGTGATGGCCAGCCCGAGGCCGGTGCCGCCGACCCCGCGGCTGCGGGACTGGTCGGTCCGGTAGAAGCGGTCGAAGACGTGAGGGAGGTCTGCGGGGTCGATGCCGATCCCGTCGTCGGTGACCGACACGGCCAGCGTCTCGCTGCCCTCCAACCCAGCTCTCATGACGACGCTCCCGCCGGCCTCGGTGCAACCGATGGCGTTGCCCACGACGTTTCCCAGTGCCTGGCTGATACGCATCGGGTCTAGGTCCATGGCTGGGAGGTCGCCGGGCGCCTGCAGCGACAGTTCAACCTGCCGAGCCTTCCACTGGGGCTGCCAGCGCTCCACCTCCGCCGCCAGCAGTTCATGGATCGAGCATTCTTGGAGGCTGAGCCTCATCTCGCCGTGGTCGGTCTCCGCGAGCCAGCCCAGGTCGGTCACCAGGCCGCGCAGCCTGTCCACCTCCTCGATGATGTGGTCCGAGGCGCTCTCGGCGCTCTGGAGCCCGTCGCGCAGCCCTCTCGCCTCAAGCAGTATGACGCTCAGAGGCGTGTTGAGCTCGTGGGAGACGTCGTTGATCAGCCTCCTGCGGAGCTCGCGCTGGGTCTCCAGGGTGGAGGTCATCTGGTTGAAGGCCGCGCTCATCCTTCCCAGCTCGTCCGAGGAGGCGACCGGCAGCCGGGCCGCATCGCCCTGGGCGATCGACTGGGTGGCCTCCGTCAACGCGGTCACGGGCGCCGTGATCCGCTTCGACAGCCAGGCGGCCAGCAGTACGGCGACGCCGACCGTCAGCGCCCCGCCGACCAGGGTGACGTAGAGGAGCGTGTTCAGGAACCCGTCCGACTCGGTCGACAGGAAATCGCGGTTCACGTCCACGTAGACGTGACCCACCGGCTGGTCGGCGTTCAGGTCGAACACCGCCTCACGGCGCCCTTCCAGGTCGGGCGCGGCTGCTCCGGCTGACAGCTCGGACAGGTTGTCGGTCACCACCCGCCCGTCGACGCCGACGATGACGATTCGCACCTGGTCGTGGTGCAACGCCTCCGAGGACTCCACCGCGCTGGTCTCGGACCCTTCGGCGTGCCGAGCCTCGCCCAGACTCTCGTCGGAGATGTATCCGGCCTCAGACAGCGAGCTGCCCACCGTCTCCCAACCGCCGGCCGCGGTGTACTCCCGGCTCAGGCTCCGCGCCAGCTGAGTCGCCTCGTCGTCGCCGATCTCGTCCACGAACTCGCCCAGATTGGTCTGGGTGGTGTAGTAGCCCACGCCGATGCTGACCAGCACGGTCACAACGACGACAAGGACGGTCGAACCCATGATCCGCCAGCGCAGCGACATCGTTCACTCCCCCACGAACCGGTAGCCGCCGCCGTAGACCGTCTGGATGGGCTGCCTGCCGTCCCGGGTGATCTGCTTTCGCAGGCGGGCGACGTGGCTGTCGATGGCCCGATCGAACCCGTCGAAGTCGTCGTCGAAGGCCAGCGAGATGAGCTGATCACGGGTCAGCAACTGGTTGGGGTGGCGCATGAACGTTGACAGCAGAGCGGTCTGGGCATGAGTCAGCGTCACCGGCTCGTCGTCGACGGTCACGACCCCGGTGGTCTGATTGAGCGTGATGTTGCCGCGGGTCAGGACGTTCTGGACTCGGTGCTGGACCCGGCGAAGGACCGCCTCGGCCCGGGCAATGACCTCGTCCGGATCGAAGGGCTTGACGATGTAGTCGTCGGCGCCGCTCTCGAGTCCGACGATCCGCTCAGCCGGAGCTTCCTTGGCCGTCAACATGATGATCGGGACGTCCGAATCGCGTCGCAGGATCTTGCACAGCTCCACCCCTTCGATGCGGGGCAGCATCAGGTCGAGGACTATCAGGTCCGGGGCCGTGCGACGGGCCAGCTTCAGGCCGGACAGGCCGTCATTGGCAACCGTCGCGGTGTACCCGGCCCGCTCGAAGTACACCTTGACCCAGTTCGCGATCCTCGTGTCGTCCTCGATGATCAACACTCTGCCGCTCATCGCCAGCCCTTCATGGGGGGGACCCATCCTCACGATGTCGCCGTGGTGAGATTACCTCGGCGCAGTGAGGATGGGTCCCGTCTCCGGTTGCCCAGCTCGATGGCTCTAGCTGCCGCCGCCCTCGCCGCCGGCGCCGTGCTCGCCGCCGCTGCGGTGCTCGCCGGCACCTTCGCCGCCGCTGCCCTCAGCGCCCTCGCCGCCGGTGTGGGGCTGGGGTCCGGGGCCGGCGCAGTCGAAGACCTCCATGTGCACGACATAGCCGTCGAAGGCCACGACCGCCAGCGCCGGCTCAGTGGCCAGCGCCACACTCGAGGTCGCCTGCTGGCCCGGGGCCAGATCGCCCAGCTTGTCCGGGCCCAGCTCCCCCACCGTGGTCGTTCCCGACTTCAGATGAGGCTCAGCCTGCACGTAGCACTGGGTCTGGGAGCTGACGTTCTGCACTGTGGAGTGCACCGTCTGGGTCGCCTGGTCATACCAAGCCGACACCGCCAACGGACCCAGGGTCCCGTTCCAGGTCTGGTCCAGCGGCACCACCGGGCTCGACATAGCGGCCTCGTTGAGCTCAACGCCGCTGCCGCCCTCGGCGCCGCCCTCGCCGCCGGCGCCGTGGCCCTCGCCGCCCGCGCCCTCGGAGCCACCCTCGGCACCGGACTCGCCGCCCGCGCCCTCGGAGCCGCCTTCTGAGCCGCTCTCGCCGCCGGCCTCGGAGCCGCCGCCGTGCTCGCCGCCGCCCTCGCCGCCGCCGACTTCGGCATGGGCCACCCAGCCGGTGAACGAAGCCTGCGTCGACGGCAGGTTGACCGCCATCACCTCGCCCGGCGCCAGGTCCACCGGAGTCGTCGGGCCCAGCTCGGTCCCGTTGTCCAGGTGCACCTCGATCCGGACCCGGGTCAAGGTGCCGCTGGTCGTGTTGGCCGCCGTGCCCGTGAAGGCGTTGCCGGCCGGGTCATAGGCCATGGTCAGCCGGGCTCCGCCGCGGGTCGCGTCGAACGTCTCATCGGGCGCCAGCATCGCTGCGCTGCCCTCCTCGCCGCCGCCGGACTCGCCGCCGCTGCCGTGCTCGCCGCCGCCCTCAGCGCCGCCGTTGCCGTGCTCGCCGGCACTCTCGGCGGAGCTTCCTTCGTTCTCTGTGTCGTTGACACAGCCGACCAGGATTCCCGCTCCGAGCAGGATGCCCACGACGGGCCCGATGACGTATTTCTTTGTCAGCTTCTTGATGATCACTGGTCCACTCCTTTCGTGTGAAGAGCTAGTGATGCGGCGCACCGTAGGAATGGAATGTTGCTGAATCTTGTCACCGGCAGATTTCTTGGAGATCGGCTGAAATGTTCTTCCGGCCTCTGCAAGAAAGGCCTGCTGAACAGGTAAGAGACCGCCGATCGACCCGAACCGAGACTCCACGGTGCCGGTCTCGCGCATCCTGCGGCCATGCGCATGCGCCTGGCCCTGCTGCTGGCGGCGCCCTAGGGAACAACCGCTACACAACAGTGGTCGCTGGTCAGAACTTCTGGATGGTGTGGTGGTGGGTCATGGCTGAGCCGGCGGGGCCCAGGAGCATGTGGGCTCGGAGATTCCGCTTGTGGAAGAGCCGGACCAGTTCGGTGTCGTGGCTGCCGGCGGTGTCGGCCAGCACGAAGGCCTCCAGCTTGGCCTCTCTGTCGCGCCAGTCGCGGGGGCGGGCCCCGAGCAGCCGCTCCAGGTCGTCGAGGTCGGCCTCGTTGACGGCGTCGCCGATCTCGTCGCGGCGCTGGAGGTGGCGGGCCAGCCTGAACAGGATGCGCGCCTCGTGGCGGAGGAACGGGTCGTCGGTGGAGATCGACCGCAGCGCCCGAACCAGGTGCCCATGGCCCACATCGGCGGTCGAGAAGCGGGGCTCGGGCATCTCGACGGTGGGCAGGTCGATGCCGAGACGCTCGGCCCAGGCCTCGGTGGCGAACAGGTTGGTCTCGCAGCACCACTGCAGGTTTGTCATCAGGTCCGAGGCCGCTGAGGGGTCGCGCAGGGCGTGGCTGTAGGCCAGCTGGTTCGACAAGGTGAAGGCCATGTGGTGCCAGCGGATGGCGTCCAGGTCGACCGGAACGCCCGACAGCTCCTCGTAGCGGGCGTAGAGCTCTCGCATGTCGCCGTAGCCGACGATGGTGTCGCGCATGCGCCAGGCGGCCAGGTCCATCATGGGGTCACCGAGGTGGCCCAGCTCGAGGTCCAGCACCGCCAGGATCCGGCCGCCGTCGTGGTGGAACTGCCCCGAGTCCCACACCACCGGCGCCTCCCGGCCGGCGGTGTCGATCGGGTTGCGGCGCAGCCACCCCAGGCAGAACTCCAGGAACGGGTCGGGGTGCTTCTTCAGCGAGCGGTAGTGCTCCTCGTAGCGGCGCAGCCCCACCAGCCCGGCCTCCGCAGGGTCCGCGGCCCGCCGGATCCCGGCCGCGGCGAACGGCTCGATGGGCAGCGAATGGAGCCGGGCGAGGATGGCGAGATAGTCGTCGACGGCCGCGGCCCGGTCCTCGTCGCTGGTGCCGGCGAAATGCTCCTGGCCGCCGACGCGGTCGACCACGAAGGCCATGGGCTCGTCGATCCAGCCCCGGACCGTGGCCACCGGGATGCCGTGGTCGCCCAGCAGCCGCTGGAACGTCATCTCGTGGCGCAGCGGGAAGATGAGCGGCATGTCGGTGCGGTCGCCCCGTACCACCAGCTCATGGCGGGTGCCGGCCCGGTCGACGGTCGCGAACCACACCGGCCGCCACCGTGGCTGGCGGGCCAACTCGACGACCGTGCCGCCGAAATCGCGCTCGAACCACCGGACGATGTTGCCGTCCGCGGCCGCCAGCGACTCGGGGCTCATCATGTCGCTGCGCCTCTCCCCTGTCCGCCGGCCGGCTCCGGCCGCCTTTATCGACGGCAGGCCCATTGTGGTCTAGGTTCGCGGCTCCCCCATCGGTTCGCCAAGGAGGACACATGAGGTTCAGTTTCGTAACCCTGCCCGACTACCCGCTGCAGGAGTCCCTGGAACACATCAAGCTGGCCGACGAACTCGGCTTCTACGGGTGTTACGCAGCCGACGAGACGTGGCACAAGGACCTGTACGTGCTGTTCGCGGCGGCGGCGTCAGGGACCAGCCAGATCCGCATGGGCCCCAGCCTGGCCCCGATCGCGTTGCGCGAGCCGACCCTGGTCGCTCAGGCGGTGGCCACCCTCGACGAGCTGACCGGCGGCCGGGCCGAGTGCGTCATCTCCAGCGGCAACTTCAGCCTGCTGGCCCAATACGCCACCGACTGGACCGGCATCAAGCCGCTGTCGAGGGTCAAGGAGGCCCACCACGTGATGCGCACCTTCCTCGACGAGGGCGCGCTGACCTACGAGGGAGAGTTCTTCAACTACGCCGGCCTGTTCACCTTCGCCCGCCCAGTGCAGGAGCACCTTCCCCTGCTGATCGGCGCCCTGCGCGGCCCGAAGTCCTTCCAGGCCGCCGGCGAGCTGTCCGACGGCACCCATGCCTTCGCCCAGTACTCGCGGGAGGCGTGCGACTACATGGTGGAGCACCTGCGGATCGGTGCGGAGCGGGCCAACAAGAACTGGCAGGACCTCGACATCGCGGTCTGGAACGTGTTCGCCATCGGGCCCGACTCGGCAAAGGCCAAGCAGGCGGCCCAGACCATCGGAGCGTTCTACATCCCGGCCATGGCGGTGGAGCAGATGGAGCGCCACGGCGTGTCGCAGTCCGACGTGCAGCCCATCCTCGACGCCTTCGGCGACGGCGACGTGCAGGGCGCCATCGACAACATGACGATCGACATCGCCGAGAAGCTCTCGGTGGCCGGCACCCCCGAAGAGGTCGTCGAGAAGATCCGGTCCGACATCGAGCCCAGCGGCGTCAACCACTTCATCGCCTGCATCACCGACTCGTTCCTGCTCAACGCGTTCACCGGCCGCGACATCGAGGTGCCCGACGTCCAGGGCCAGCTCCAGTTGATCCACGACGAGGTGATGCCAGCCTTCGCCTGAGCGCAGCCGATCGCGCGATCAGAGCGTGGTCGGGCGGTTCACGAACCGCTGGGCGGTCGGGCTGTAGAACCAGCCGCCGCCGGCCTTCGTCCCGCCGTCTACGGGGATGTTGTGGCCGGTGACGAAGCTGGACATGTCCGATGCCAGGAACAACGCCACCCGGGCCTGGTCGACAGGCCATCCGAGGCGCCCCACCGGCGCCCATGCCTCCCACAGCGCCTCGTGGTCCTCGAAGCCGCTGATGTAGTCCACCTGCGATGTCTGGGTCAGGTCGGTGCCGATGCCGTTGGCGCGGATGCCGTGGCGGCCGTAGCCGGCCGCCAGCGACGTGGTGAAGTGCGCGGCCGCGGCCTTCATGGCGGCGTAGACGGGCTCGCCGGGGAAGCCGCGCATGCCCTCCACCGAGTGGACGTTCACGATCGATCCCCGGCCCCGTTCGATCATCGCGTTCAGGAAGGCCCGGGTGACCGCCACCACATGCCAGAAGTTCACGCGGTGCATGGCCTCCCACGACTCGGGGTCGGACTGGTGGAACCGGACCAGGGGCCGGTAGTCGCCGACGTTGTTGACGAGCACGTCGATGCCGTCGTGGTTGTCGAGCACCGCGGCGGCCAGTTCTTCGACGCCCAACTCGAAGCGCACGTCCACGACATGGGCACGGGCCCGGCCACCCGCCGCCGTTATGGAGTCGACGACCGCCCCGGCCCGCTCGGCGTCGATCTCGGCGATCTCCACGATGGCTCCGTGCTCGGCGAACAGTTCGCTGATGGCGGCACCGATGCCTGCGCCGCCGCCGGTGACGACCGCGACCTTGCCGTCGAGCAAGCGGTTCCAATCGTTGATCTCCGGGACGTCGGAAGGTTCGGTTGTCATGCCGGTTCGGTGCCGCCGGGCTCGAGGCCCAGGTAGCGCTCCAGGTGGCGGTTCATGTTGATGATGCGGCACTCCTCGCTCGACAGCGTCAGATGGGTCATGCCGGGCTGATGCAGGCCGGTTTGCATGGTGCGGATCACGCTCAGGTCCTGGTTGAGGACGAACCCGAAGTCGGCCTGATCCAACGGCACGGTGACATCGACCGGCGACGACGCCGGGGCGTCGGCTGACGGCACCCGGCTCAACTGGATGATCGCCAGCTCGGCCTCGTCCGGGCTCGGGCCGGGCCGGGCAGTCATCACCGTGAACAGGTCGGCGCTGACCAGCACGGTGGTGTTGGGGAACAGGTTGTACTGGCTGAGGCTCGTGACCTGGGCGGTGTCGTAGCCCGACAGGTCCACGCCCAGCGTCGCCTGGTGGTCCCTGATCTTCTGGGCGATCACGTCGCGGAGGGTCTGGCCGTCGGGAACGTCGGGGGCCGGGCACCGATCCTTGTAGGCCGGCCCCATGCGGCCGCCCTGGGTAACCACGAACGCGTCCCAGACCTCTTGGTCGTTCACATTGCGGCCCAGGCGTGGGCTGGGCACGCCGTAGTCCTGGTATGACGCGCTGTGGCGGTCCCAGATCCGCTGGGGAGCGTTGACGTCGTCGATGCTGGCCAGCATCTCGCGATGCAGGCCCTGCACGTGATAGGTCTCCGAGAATCCGTCCGCGACGACCTTCCAGTTGCAGTTGACCGGCGTGACCGTGGAGTAGGCGCCCCGGAACTCGTCCAGGCTGGCCCAGGCGATGTCGCCGGGCACCCCCTCCAGCCAGTCGTCGAGCGGCTCGGCGTCGAGGTCCAGGTTCACGAACACCAGCCGGGCCCAGATGTCCACCCGCACCGGCACCAGCGACAGCTCGTCGTTGCGCAGCGGGCCGAAGCCCCGCCGCGACGGAACCTCGCGCAACCGGCCGGAGAGGTCCCACGCCCAGCGGTGGTACGGGCAGCGCAGCTCGCTCGCGCCCGCACCAGAGCCTTGGCAGATGGTGTTGCCCCGGTGGCGGCAGACGTTCTGGAAGCCCCGCAGCACACCGTCGTCGCCCCGCACGATCAGGACCGAATACCGGCCCAGACGGTGCTCGAACCAGTCGCCGGGGTTGGCGACGTGATCGGTGGTGCAGGCCACATGCCAGACCCTGGGCCACAGCCGCTCGTGCTCCAGCTCCGCAAACCCGGCCGAGATGTAACGCTCAACGGGGATCCTGGTCGGCCCGTCGGCGGCCAGCGGCGACGAGGTCACCGCGGTGCCGAGAATCTCGGCCTCGTCCGGCGGCGCGACGTCACCCATGCCCCCAATCGTGGCACACGGCCAGCGCCTTTCACCCCTACTCTCGTCAACGTCGCTTCCAACGCGAGGGAGCCGCCTCATGCTCGACATCGATCCCGGCACCGGGTCCAACCCAGCCGTCGCAGAGTGGGAGACCGCCGGCCTGCGCGCACCGGACATGGACGCGGTCCGTGCCTGGCGACTTCAGCGACTCCGGTCCCAGCTCCAGGCCGACGACATGGCCGGCATCGTGCTGTTCGACCCGCTCAACATCCGCTACGCCCTCGACGCGACCAACATGCAGGTGTGGAGCACCCACAACGCGGTGCGGTACGCCTTCGTGGCCACCGAAGGCCCGGTCATCCTCTTCGATCTTGCCCGCTGCGAGCACCTGACTGCGCACTTGCCGCTCATAGACGAGGTCAGGGACGCCACCGGCTGGTTCTTCTTCCAGAACGGCCCCCGGGAGGCTGAGGCCACTGGTCGGTGGGCCGCTGAGATCGCCGCTCTGGTGCGCCTTCATGGCAGAGGCAGCCTCCGGATCGCGCTCGACAAGTGCGAGGGCCCGGGGCTCGCCGCCCTGCAGCGCGGCGGCCTCGAGGCCACCGCGAGCATGCGGTTCACCGAGTTGGCCCGCTACCGCAAGCATCCCGAGGAGGTCGTGGCCATGCGACGGGCCATGCACAGCACCGAGCAGGCCATGCTCGAGATGTGGCAGGCGCTGAAGCCCGGCATCACCGAGAACCAGCTGTGGTCGCGCCTGCACGCCGGCAACATCGCCCGCGGCGGTGAGTGGCTCGAGACCCGGCTGCTGTCGAGCGGGCCGCGCACCAACCCGTGGTTCGGGGAGTGCTCCCACCGGGTGATCGAGGCCGGAGACCTCGTGTGCTTCGACACCGACCTCATCGGGCCCTACGGCTACGCCAGCGACATCTCCCGCAGCTGGGTCACACCAGGCCGCGAGCCGACCCCGCAGCAGCAGTCTCTGCACGGGCTCGCCTGCGAGGCTCTCGCCCACAACCTCTCGATCCTGGAGCCCGGCCTGACCTTCCGTGAGTTCGCCGAGCGCAGCTACCAGCTTCCCGACCGCTTCATCCCCAACCGCTACGCGGACATCGCTCACGGCTTGGGCCTGTCCACCGAGTACCCGATGATCCACTACATCCAGGATTGGGACGCCTACGGCTACGACGGCGTCATCGAGAACGGCGTGGTCATGTGCCTGGAGATGTACGTCGGCGAACCGGGTGGCCATGAGGGCGTCAAGCTCGAGAACCAGGTGTACATCGCCGGCGGCGGCGCGGAGCTGCTCGACACCTTCGGAATGGGCCTGGTTCCCGACGAGTGCTCTGTCAACAAACGTTCGTCGGGGTCGCGTCCACCACTTGAGGGTTTGTGGGTGGTGGAATTGGGGTGTGTCTACACCATTGCGGGTTCGTCGTTTGACGGATCGAGAGGGCCGTGAG
>LXNI01003077.1_pt1 | contig 10216 bp, 8 predicted proteins | sample 809091 | NCBI WGS metagenome assembly LXNI01 (sample SAMN04870527, study PRJNA318959) | sponge metagenome | biome: 01000161; feature: marine sponge reef; material: water | host: Sarcotragus foetidus | place: Greece: Milos, Mediterranean Sea | collected 2013-05-29 | depth 5-7 m | reverse complement strand
CATACAGGCCCGCGGCACAGAAAGCGCCGCATCGAGAGGCCGGACACACGACTGCACCTGACCGCATGACCCGAACCGCCCAAAAAACCGCTTGCATCCAGGGAGGCGTCCACACACGGATCTGCGCTGCGCTCCGTCCGGGGCGGCACATCTAATTGGAATTTAGAGACGGCAAGGGGCTGGCACGGCATTCGCCGCCCGTCCGGGTCGATACGGAGGAGGTTCGGGTGAATGCGGGCGTCCGGGCCGACACCGCCGAATAAATCGCGGTGTGTACCGGGAAACTACCGAATTTGTATGCCCCTACCCCGCTGCGGCTTCGCGCCCGCCGAGAAGGTCCGCCATCCCGGTAAGCGCATCGGCGAAGGGCGCCGGGTCGGCGCGGCCGGTGCCGGCGATGTCGTGGGCGCTGCCGTGGGCGACGGTGGCGAACAGGACCGGCGCGCCGATCGAGAGGCCGAGTACTGCGCCCCGCCCGTCCAGCTTGGCCGGGATATGGCCCTGGTCGTGATACATGGCGATATAGGCGTCGTGGGCGTTCTCCTGCAGCAGCAGGTCGGCGCCTTTCGGGCCGTCTGCCGCAATGCCCTCGTTGCAGGCGCGGACGACCGCCGGCGCGGTGATCGTTTCGTCATCGGTGCCGAACAGCCCGTCCTCTCCGGCATGGGGATCGATGCCGCAGACCGCGATCCGCGGGCGCCCGATGCCTATCCGGCGCAGCGCGGCATGGGCGGCGCGCAGGGCGCTCAGCACCCGCTCCATCGTCAGGCTGTCGAGTGCCTGCCGCAGGCCGACATGCAGCGTCGCGTGGACGATGCGGAAGCGCGGCGTCGCCAGCATCAGGAACACGTCTTCGGGATCGGTGCCCGTCGTCTCGGCCAGCAGCTGCGGATAGCCGCTGAACGGGATGCCGGCCATCGCGACGGCGGTCTCGTTGTGCGGCCCGGCGACCACCGCCTGCGCCTCGCCCGCTTCGGCCAGCCGGATCGCGGCGCGGGCCCAGGCGACGGCGGCGGCGCCGGCTTCGGCCGTCACCGCGCCAGGCTCCGGCGCGACCTCTTGCGCCTCGACCGGCGCGAGGGCGACCCGGCCTTCCGCCAGCAATGCCGACAGCCTGTCTTCGAGGCCGAGCCGTCCGGCTGTCGCCTCCACGACCGCCGGACCGGCCAGAATTACCGGTTTCAGAACATTCAGAACATCGGAACGGGTGGCGCTTTTGAGCGCGATTTCCGGACCGATGCCGTTCGGATCGCCGACGGGGACCGCTATGACAGGCCGCTCGGGCATCGGCAGGACCACCGCGGCTACAGCGGGATCGCGAGCAGCGTATCGACCCTGTCGCTGTCGAGCACGACGATCTTCCCGGCGAAGCGCGGCCGGTTGCCCGAAAAGTCGATGCGGTCGAGATAAACGCCCGAGGCGAACAGGTCCTGGGTCCCGTCATGCATGGTGCGGACAACCAGGAAGCCCGTTTCGGCTTCGATGGCTTCGTCCCCGGCCGAGCCGACGAGGCCCCCTCCGGTGATACGGGGCGTCGAGACGATATGGCGGTAGCGCTGGGGCTCGTAGACGTTGGCCTTGCGCAGCGCGACCACCCGGTCCTCCAGCATGGCCCGGTTATGGGCATAGATCAGGCCGACCGGCAGCCCCCTGGCATGGTTGTAGGCGGTCGTGATCTTGTAGTGGCAATCGGCGGTGAAGAAATCCGGCCATTCCTCGAGCGCGTCGGCATCGATGCAGGCGGCATAGTCGGCGAGCAGCGCCGTGACTTCGGCGACCGCCCCATTGCGCCGTTCCCGCTCCGCTGTCGTCGCGTCCGGCATCACAGGTCCATCAGGCGGCGATACATCTTCCAGAAACCGCGGATCGAGGTCTCGGTCGCCCGCGACTCCTGGGAGCCGACATCCTCGCCGCCCATCAGCAGGACCGAGCGCCGGCCCCCGGCGCCCGGCAGCGCGCGCTGGATGAAGGCGCCGACCGCGCCGTCCTCCATCGAGACGTAACCGGCCGGGCCGACCATGTTGGCCTGGCGCAGGCGCAACTCGGTCAGCGCCTCGTCGTCGTCCCCGAAGCCGTAATGGGTCCAGACGACCTCGGCGCCCTCCGGCCCCTTCGGCACGATCTGGCGCACCACCAGGTTGTTGCGGATCTGCTGGAGCACGAGGCCGGGGAAGACCGACAGGATCTGCAGGGTGATGCCGTCGCCGAACTCGTCCCGGCCTTCGAGCAGGGCCGGCTCCTTCAGGCCGAATTCGTCGCTGTCCGCGCGCAGCTTCGCCGCGCGGTATTCGGCGTCGGCGTCCTCGCCGTCGAGCATCGAATAGCTGACATGATGGGCGCCGGATTCGCTGACGATGATGCCGCCCTTCTGGGTCAGCCGGTTCACCCGGAAGGTGGTGAAGAACAGGTGGAGGATGCTGGCGTGGTACGGGTCCTTGACGTTCTCGGCGTAGAGCTTCCAGTTGTTGCGCAGGACCTGGGTGTTGTAGCCGAGCACCTTCGCCGGCTTCGGCAAAACCCGGTCGATCCGCGCGCCGATCTCCGGGCCGAGATAGTCGTCGAGCGCCGGCGCCCCGTGATCGAACGTCCCGAACACCAGCCCGGCCCGGGTCGCCGTCCGGAGCGTGCGCAGGTTGTGGTCGCCGCGGTTGAACGACGGCGGCATCCCCCCGCCGCCCTTGACGCCCTTCTCGAAGGCGACGCCGATCAGCTTCCCGGCCTCGTCGTAGGACCAGGCGTGGTAGACGCAGGTGAAGGCCCGGGCGTTGCCGAAGCGCTCCAGGCACAGTTGCGCGCCGCGGTGGGCGCAGCGGTTCTCGAAGGCGTTGATGCCGCCGTCGCGCGCCCGCACGACGACGACCGGCATGTCGCCGACCGTCGTCGCCTTGTAGTCGCCGGCTTCGGGGATCTCGCATTCGAGGGCGAGATAGTGCCAGACCGGGCCCATGAAGATGCGTTCGCGCTCGCGGGCGTAGATCGCCGGATCGTCGTAGAGCGCGAACGGGATGTGCGTGTAGCCGGCCTCCGGCCAGACCGGGGAGGGCGCTGGTGGGATCGCGGTCGCGCGCGCGGCATCCGTCATGGCGACACCGCCCGGCGCGCAGGGACGCTGCCTTTCAATTCCGGAGCGATTCTGGCGAAGTGCTGACGCATACCGGAAGGTAGTCCGGCCGCCCCGCGGGCGGCAAGCCGGCTTGTGGGTGCGGCAACGGACGTGGACGCGGGACCGTAGGGGAGGGTTTCAAACCCTCCCCTGCAAAACCGGCCGAAAGGCGCCACGCCGACCGTCTTCAGAAAGGCCTATTCAATCCACCTTCGCCACCAGCCCCGCGGCCTCGATGCCGGCGACGGCGACGGCCTCGTCCTTGTCCGACGTATCGCCCGAGACGCCGACCGCGCCGAAGAGATGGCCCTCCGGCGTCTTGACGACGACGCCGCCCGGCACCGGCACCAGCTGCCCGCCGGAGGCGTCGATCAGCGCCTGCATGAACATCGGCCGCTCGTTGCCCATCTCGCCGAGCCGGCGCGAGCTCATGCCCATGCCGAGCGCGCCCATCGCCTTGCCGCGGGCGACCCGCTCGCGCAGCAGGGTCGAGCCGTCCTCCTGCTCGTAGGCGACCAGCGCCCCGCGCTCGTCCAGCACCGCGACCGCCAGCGGCCGCAGCCCCATCTCGACCCGCCTCTCCAGCGCCACGCGGATGATCGTGCGCGCCTGTTCGAGCGATAATGTCATGCGTTCCTCCCCCGGAGTGGTGGGGGGAGTGTAGCGGAAGGGGGTGGGACGGCGCCAGCGGGGAGGTGGCGGCGACGATAGCTTCCGATGAATTGTTAGGCAATCTGGTCCGGCAAATCAGTTACTCCGGCGTCCACGTCTCACCACACCTGATCTCAAGCACCGTTCCACTTGATTCAAGCCAGACTGCACAACGTTCGACGATCACCTCGATCAGCAGCCGTTCCCTCCCCTTCAGGGCACATTCCCAAATCGTCGCCACGCGCCAGCCCGTCTTCAGCAAGATTGTGAGTTGCCTGCGATCACGCGCGGCGTTTGAAGTGATTTTCTTCCTCCAGAACTTCTCACGCGTCTTGGGCCACTTGAACAGATGACAGTCGTGGCCGTGCCAGAAACAACCATGCACAAAAATGACTGCCCTGTGTTTCGGGAACACGAGATCGGGCTTGCCCGGAAGATCCTTGCGGCGTAGCCGGAACCGAAAACCGCGATGGTGCAGTGCAGACCGAATTGCCAATTCCGGTCTCGTGTCACTACTCCGAATGCCGGCCATCATCCGGCTGCGGACTTCGGGCGTTACTGTATCAGCGGGCATCTGTCAGCCGGCGACGACCGGCTCCGGAAAGAGGAATTCAGCCTGACTCGTCGACGGTATGTTCCGCCCCTCTCTAACAAGGAAATCCGCAATGTGCGGCTTCATGAGCTGTGCCACGGCTCGAACGACGGGAACTACCACGGCATTGCCGAACTGTCGGTACGCCTGGATATCGGACACCGGAATCCGAAATCTCGTCTCCCCCGGTTTCTCGAAGCCCATCAGGCGCGCGCATTCGCGTGGTGCCAAGCGCCTAGGACGCTTGCCTTCCTGTTTGACGAGAATTTCCGAACCGTCCTTGTGGTACCGCGCTGAAAGGGTGCGGGTGACATCGTTGGGGCCGAAAAGGGAATAGCCGAACCCGTTGCCCGCCCGCCTGTGCCGCTCCTTATAATCTTGAAGATAATTCCATAGGTTTGCGGAAAGTGTGTACTTCGAATCGACATCCGCCTCCAGGATGCTCCCCAACACAGGTCCTGGACCTGCCGGAATAGCCAAGCTGTCAAAGTCGAACGCTCTTTCCCCCCTGAAGCCCACAATGAAAATTCTCTCGCGCCTTTGCGGCACCCACGGAGAGGAATCGATCACACGGGTACTGACGCTGTAACCGAGATCACGCTCGAGAACGTGCATGATAGTCGCGAACGTCCTGCCCCTGTCATGCCGCTCTAGGTTTCTGACATTCTCAAGCAGAAAGGCAGGAGGCCGGTGGTATTCGAGAATCCTGGCTAGGTCGTAGAAGAGCGTCCCCTGGGTGTCGCAAAGTAAACCGTGCGGTCGTCCAAGTGCGTTCTTCTTTGACACTCCCGCGATCGAGAACGGCTGGCACGGAAAGCCGGCCAGCAGGACATCGTGCTCCGGAATGGTATCCGGCTCTGCTGCCCACGGACGAATGTCGCCTGCTAACTCATGGTCGCTGTCGGCTGTTTCCGGGAAGTTTGCGGAATAGGTCTCCCGGCAGAAACGGTCCCATTCCGAACTGAATACGCATCTCCCACCGATTTCCTCGAACGGCAGGCGCAGGCCGCCGATGCCGGCGAACAGGTCAATAAAGCGGAATCCCTCCGGCCTGTTCTCCCGGCAGCGGGCATTGGCAACCTCGCGAAGCCTGTCCAGCTTCAGCGGATCGATCCGCTCGGTTTCGCCCTTGATGTATCGCCGCACAGTCCTGGAACTGACGCCCAGCAGCTCGGAAGCTTCATCGATGCCCAGTCCCGCACGAGAAATCAGTTCCGAGAATTCGGTTTTTTCCTCCGAGTCCACACCGCCCACACTGTGTCATTTTTTGACAGAATGTCACAAACCCACACAGCGCGCAACTGCCATCTACAGGCGCAGGGTATCGGTGCAATTTCGCGCGGATAGCGCGCTGCCTACCCGCCCTGAAGACTTGAAGTTCTCCCTGCCTATTCAGTTGCTGGTCGGCGTCTGCGTCCGCTGAAAAAACCCCGTATCGTCCCGAAGCCCCGGGACTCCGGTTCTTTCGGTTCCAGGCCCACCCCGTTTCCCCGCTCGGAGCGGGTCCTAGCTCGTTCCGCGCAGGCATCCATGATGCCGTCCACTTCCACATCGGACATTGTTTCGAACAGGATGCCGCCACCGTCCCGGTTGAGGACAATCATGAATTCCCGGAAGGCCCGCTCGGTGGATGTGATCCACGAATCCCGCCGCATGGCCCGGATCACAGCTTTCGCCAAGGGTGGTCGGGCTGCCGTGTTTGAGCGTTCGACGAAGTTGCTCCGGATATCTGCCGTCTTCAGGATTAGTTGCAGCGCACCTTCCGGATCGTCCGGATCCGCGATCGCAGCGACATGCATGTTCCACCACAGGCGGGACAGCGCGTTATCGTCGCGGATGCCGGTGAGGTCGCGGCCGAACAGGTGACGGTCAACTTGGGCATCCAGTTGCTCACCCTCAAGGTCGCGAAGCCATCGAGAACGGGCATAGCCGAGACACTCGACATGCGACAGACGGACCCAAACGCGCTCTTCGCGCGCGAGCGCGGGCGTCATGCCCGGTAGGGCCCTGTACAGCGTTGCTGACGCCGCCCTGTCACCCTCTGCCGTTCTGGGTGTGCCGTCGAGACTTGCCAGCATATTGCGGTCTATGGTCACTCCGCTGGCCTCGATTGCCCATCCATTGTCCCGCTCAAGGTCTGCGAAATCACCCGTCGCGTACCGCTCGCGATGCTGGCCTACATTCTGGCGCAGTTCTTCGAGCTTTTCCTCCGACAGATAGCAAAGCGGGTCCTGCTGCATCATTCCGCGTCCGCCACTAGGGCCGCGAGCGAGCCTGCCGGCCCGTCAAGCAACTTCTGCGCATTATCGAGAATCGAAGAATCCGACGAGGAATCGATGCCCTTTGCATCGCATTTCGCGAGGAAGGTCTGATACCAGCGGCGCCCCTGAAACGCGTCCTCGGTGTTACGCAGAGCATCCAGAACCTCCATCACCGCCGGTAGGTAAACGGCGTTCAGCACCACCGGATGCCTCCCTGCCTGCTCACGCAGAAGCCGGATCGTTTCGTATGTCCCGGGATCGGCAAGGATCGTGATCCGGTCGCGGTCGGGATCCACCCGTATCGTCCCTTGGGGCACGTCCGGAGAACAGTCGAGTTCGAAGATGCTCTCGATAGGTCTGAGCTTCTCTTGACCCACGGAAATTATATGTTCCGCGCCCACTGCGATGATGTCCCCCCGGTCCAGTACGACCGGCGGCGAAAACTCCGGATTAATCGTGCCGGGGTCCCAGTCAGGGAGATTCTCGGTCAGCCAGATGATCGGACGGAGGGAAACCCGGTTCAGTAGCTTCCCCGCAGTAAAGTCGGAGCGGCCCTCCGGCCACGACATGGATCGCAACTCTGCAAAGAAGGTATCGGCGCACCGGACGAAGCAACCAACTCTCGCCCGCTCTGTTTCCACCAGATCCTTGATCTCCGGTTCTGTCAGGGTGATCCCATGCTCAAGCGTAAGCGCGCCGGACTGAGTGTCCTCAACCAATTTGAAGTCCGCATCAAAGTGGCCATCGGTGAAATCGCCGGTTTCCAGTCCGAGGACCGGGTGAGGGAAACGGGTTTCCTCGGAAAGCCTCATGCCTGCTCCTCCAAGCCACCGCCGTTGACCGCCAGCAGTTCGACCGGTCCTTCATAAGGTTCGTCGAATGAAACGATGACCGAACAACGTTTTTCCTCGACGACATCAAGGGAAAGCACACCAGATCCGGCCACGCCCCTGTCTGCGCCGACGACACGAAGGCTTTCCGCAACGTTGACGCCTGTCGCCTGTACAGCGACTTCAATGCGCCCTCCCGTCCCAGGCGTGAAATGCAGTTCGCGCGAGACCGGCGATCCGTCATTGTCCCTGCGGATACGGTTGCGGACGTCACGCAGGACAATCGTCTCACGATCTCCGCGGGTGCCCCTTCCGCCGGTTCCCGTTCCGGTCCCTTTTCCCGTCCCGCCGCCGTTGTCTCCTCCGGTCCCGGTTCCTGTCCCGCTGCGTCCTCCCTCCTGACCGCCTGAGGGAGTAGGTGCCCGGCGCCGCCGGGGCGTCCGCCTGTGGGACGTATAGGTGTACTTCTCCGGATCGTTCTCGGCGCTGGGATCCGGCTCTGCGTCCGCTCTTCCGGGCTCGGCGAAATACCGGCCCAACTCGTCCAGGACTACCGCGCCCTCATGCCTGACGCTTGTAGCACCACGGATGGTTTCGCGGATATCCCTGCCCAGATTCTTCATGGCTGAGGTCGCAGTTGAACGCTTGTCCGAATCCGGGATTCGCTCCGCCGAAAACCCGTCATGGGCAGGATTCTCCAACTGCTTCAGCAGCACACCGGCATCCGTGTCCTCGGGCTCGACCAATGCCACAAAATCGCGCGAGCCCGGAAACCGCGCCAGGGGTTGCCCGAAGTGCCGGAGATTGTCCGTAATCAGCATGCCGTTGCGAATGAAGCCGATCCGCCGCGGCATTCCCTCCCCGACAAGAATGCGGACACGGACACGCCCGAGACCGGACGCGAGGGTGAGGACTTCCTCCTCTGCGCTCTCGGAAACGAGGCAACGGTAGAGCTGGCCCGCAAACTCCAGATCGGCGAGATGACCCGTGTTCTCGGCAGCGCTCTTTATGTCGTCCCTCTCCAGCAAATGCTCCAGCGTATTCCTGTTGATTGCGAATCTTCCGTTATCGACCTCGAAAACCATCTGTTGCCTGTGAACTGCGCAGAAAAAGTTGGAGACCAGCGAGTAGGTCATCCGCTCGGCCCAGTCCTCGGATTCCCTAAAACCCATGCAGAAGATTGTTGTCCCGACGTCGCTGCGCCTCATCCAGTCCGGCACCAGCGACTGACTTGTCACCGCGCCGAAACCTTCGGGATTGCCCCAGTAACCGGTAGCGCGGCGGGGCTTATCGTGAGTGCCGGTATGGGAGACAAGCTTGACCTTTCCCTGGGCGGCGAACGCCCCGTTCCCGGTCTCCGGCTCCTCATAGAAAGACGAGTAGAAAACGGTCTGCAGGTCCGAGACCGCAAAGGATGCATTCTTGCCGATGCCGAACGATCCCCCGGCGTCCGCATCGGACTTGACGGTCACCCCGGAGGCCTTGACCAGCGAATGAAACGGTGTGCCATGAACGTCGGGAGGACCTGTAAGTCCTGTAGTATTGCTGTCAGCTATCTCCAGCACCGGAATCCGGGCTTTGCCGATGACATCGGCGGCATTGCCAAAGAAGGCCCTTTCCCGGTCCTGCGAAGCTTCCGCCCTGCACGCTTCAATCGCTTCCCTGAGCTCCGCATATGAAGGGAACTTGTCGTGCCCGAGCCTCCGGATATCAAAGGTAATCCGAACCGGCAGCTCTTTCATCGCATCGCGACTGTTCTGCCCGGCTTCCCTCGCGCAACTGGCGTAAGGGGTGTCTCGGAAGGTCTCGATCCCCGCGTCGCCGAGCCCTTCTTTCTCCCCTGCCTCGTTTGGGAGGAACCTCAGTACCGGATCCGTCATACCACTCTCTCGCTAAGCGAATTGGCCGCGGGCCTCGTTATACGGTCGAGCCGGTCAAATCAACTGTGAGCGGTATCTGGCGGAGAGGGTGGGATTCGAACCCACGGTACGCAAAGCGCACAACGGTTTTCGAGACCGCCCCGTTCGACCACTCCGGCACCTCTCCGCGGCCGCCCGCGCCTGCCTTCGCCTGCGGCCGGCGTTTCGCCGGTATGCGGCGGGCCGGGGCGCGGGCGGGAGTACGGATGGCGGCGCGGAAGGTAGGGCGGCGGCGACGCGAGCGCAAGCCGGGGCGGCAATTCGGTTTGCCGGCGGGGGTATCCGGCTTTGCGCCGGCCCGAACGACCGAATCGGGTCGCTACCGGTAGAAGAGAGCTTGACGCGCGCGGCAGAACATTATATGAACAAAATGCGTTTCGGGCGGGCGGCGGTTTGCGCACTCCCGCCCGGCAAAGCGGCCTGGGACGGCAAGGCCGGTGTGCGGGAAACAGGGCAGCGGCGCAGCAGCGCGAAGGGGAGGACATCGCGACGACTCATGACATTTCATTAGATATCTTTCGTTCCGTCACGGCTCGTCATTGGCCAGCTTGTTTCGTCATGGGATGCATAACTTGTTGTAGTAATTAATCTTATTGACATTCTTGCTGCATTCGAGCTATCCGTTTCGACGCCGCCTGCACCCTTCCAGTATCCGATGACGCGACCCCGATCGATTGCGATGCGATTACGCAATTGCCGGTTGTGCGGGTGCAAGCCCGGTTCGGCAGGGAGAGACGGGTAATGCTTCCGTTCTCAGGTGATGGATGGTGATTTCAGCGATTGAGCGTTCGCTTCCAGTCTCGTCTCAGCGGCCGCAGCCAGATGTCTCGTCGAGGACCTTGAACAAGCCTCTGGTAACA
>LXNI01003076.1_pt1 | contig 10216 bp, 8 predicted proteins | sample 809091 | NCBI WGS metagenome assembly LXNI01 (sample SAMN04870527, study PRJNA318959) | sponge metagenome | biome: 01000161; feature: marine sponge reef; material: water | host: Sarcotragus foetidus | place: Greece: Milos, Mediterranean Sea | collected 2013-05-29 | depth 5-7 m | reverse complement strand
CTGGAGGAGAGAGACTACAGGCTCTCGGGGGAAGCTCGGGAATCCCGGAGGGACGCGCAGACGCTGGTGCAAATGAATGCCCCAAAGCCATCTGCGAACACACTCGTTAATGAAACAAGCTCTTATAAACTGACGAAGAAAATCCAGGTAAGCCGGCCTGTTTGCTGCGCGACAGCGCGCCGCTCTCGGGGTGAGTTCTCTCAAGACTCTGCAGGTCTCACGTGAAAGATATCCCCGGTTGTCCTGAGGGCTTCGATACTCCAGGGTTCCCCCACCCCCTGAATCAACCATTCCATAATGGCCCACAGATCCCTGTCGGTTTGATCCGTATTCATGGGTTCGAGCCCCGGGACCAGCGCGGCGATTTCGATCGCAGCCGGGAACGGACGACCGGAACGGCCAATAAAAATCAATTCGTAGACCCTGCCGTCAACATCCAGTAATCCTGGCGCTTCCAGAGGCTTATCCACCAGTCCGAAAGTGTCAGACAAAAACGCGGTAAACTCCGGGTAGTGGCCGACATCCGGATCGGTTAATACCGGTACACTGCGCGTGTCTGGCGGTCGTTGTGTAATGTGCGTGACAGTCATCGTTTAAGCCTCTTTGGTGATAGGGACATTACGCCGGGCAAACTCAACGAGGATATCACCAATTTCGGCCCCCGAGTCTTCCTGTAGAAAGTGATTGCCGGTCACCATGTGTGTGCCTTCGGCATGCGGCCAGATTTCGTGCCAATGGGGGCAAAATATTTCGGCTGTGAATACCAACTCTTCCCGCCCCCATATGATGGTCGACGGTAAGTTGAGATTACGAACGCCGGCTTCCAGCCAGTCGAACTGCTCTCCGGCGATGTCAGTGGCGGGATTGATCGGGATCGAACGGGGCCATTGCCAGGTGAGTCGCCGGTCACCCACATCGGGTGTCACCGACACGTATGCGCTCAGTGAATCTTTGAGAATACGTTCACGATCAACCACCGAAAGATACATCGAGCGGCCTGGGAATGCGCCTTGACGCCCCATCATAAGCGGACCAGTGAGTGGGGCATGCAGCATCATCCAGGGCATCATATTACGGTGAAAGTCTGAAGAGGGTTCCCGCCACGCCCACGTCGACATGACGGCGACTGCGGTCGCCCGTTCCTGCCGGGTAAGCAGCGCCGACAAACCGGTGGGACCGCCCCAGTCATGACAGACAAAAAATATACCAGAAAGGTCGAGCTGGTCGATCAAAGCAACCAGATTGGCCGCGTGGTTGTCGAGGCTGTGGGCGCTTGCGGTATGTGGATGTTCTGACAGGCCAAAGCCAATCTGGTCGGGAACGATCACTCGATAGCCTGCCGTCAACAGCGGTGGAATGGTGTCTCGCCACAACCAGCCCCAGGAAGGATTGCCATGCAGCAGTAATACGGGCAGCGCTTCTCGCGGGCCTTCATCTATGTAATGCATTCGCCATCCGTTGACGTTGGCGAACTTCGATTCATACGGATAACGGACCGCCAGGTCAGATCCCAAATCTTTAATGGTTCGGTATACGGTGAGTTCCTGATAGGGTATCGGCATGCATTTGTCCTGTAGTGGAGCGGTCTGATCTGAATTATTCTTTCGCGGCGGCGTGGACGGGACCCTGTTCCACCAGTGCAACCTGATGTTTCAGTTGCCGGATATCCATAACAAGTGGATATCAGTAAACATCTTATGTTGACAATACACCGTATTATCGACGGATGCTATCAAACACACTATTCCCGACATACAGCAGATGGCTTTGGGGTGTTCGTTTGCGTAAGCCTAATGTCGGAGCGCCGAGCTGGAGGAGCCAGACTACAGGCTGGCGGGGGAAGTGAGGGCATCCCGGAGGGACGCGCAGACGCTGAAGCAAATGAATGCCCCAAAGCCATCTGCGAACAGCCTCGTTAACAAAACAAGCTCCAATCAAACATAACAAAATAATCCAGGTAAGCCGGCCTGTTTGCTGCGCGTCAGCGGCAGGGCGGGATTTTGGCCCGCTGAAGGCTCTTTTTTTAGAAACCCGCTGAAGGCTCTATGGTCAACAGGGTCTCACCCGAATGACGCGACGCTCTCCCGTTCAAATAGTGCTTTCCGGTCCCGATCGAAGCGTCGCCCGGCAACCCAGTACATCGGGATTGAGAGCATGGAAATCAGGGTAAATGTTACCAGTGTCTTGGTATAAGGATCCGGAATCTGCGCTGCCATCTGCCAGTCAATGACCAAACCGGCGATGCTGACCCCGACGCCGATACCTAACAGCTGCAGTGCCAGGATGACAAATGCCATCATGGTGCCCCGGATGCGTGGGGGTGTCAGTTCCTGCACGGTTGCAAAGGTCGGTCCGTAAAAGCAGCCAACTTGAAAATAAATAATGAATAATCCCAACCAGAATAACAAACTATCCGGATCGACGATTCGAAATGCTATGTTGAACGGTGCAAGCACGAGCATAATCCAGAACAAAAACATGGGCCGGCCGATACCGGTCTTGCGCAGAAACAGATCCCCACCGTAACCACCGAACAGAGTACCTGAAACACCGCCTAAAATGGCATACCATGCGGCGACCTCGGCAATCTCCGAGCGGTCAAACCCCCGCTCCTGAACAAACCAGAGCTGTTCAAAAAAGGCTGCGCCAATGAAAAAGGTGAAGATGACCCCGCCCAGGATCGTCAATGTCAGGGCCGGGGAGTTCTTTAGCGCATAGATCAAAGTCACCACAATTACTCTGAGCGTCAGTTTGGGAGCATCTTTGGCAACACGTTGGTGAATTCTGGGCGTTTCTTTTAGCGGCAACATGACGGCCGCGAGTACAAGACCAAAGGCGCCCAACAGATAGAAGCAGCCACGCCAGCCCAATATCGGTTCGAGGAAGGCGACGACAAACAAACTGCAGGCGCCTCCAATAGGCACGCCAATGCCATAGACTCCCAAGGCGACACCCTGCCACTTCGAGGGGAATCGATCACCCAGAAGCGACATCGCAGCCGGGGTCAGGATGGATTCACCAACGCCAATAAACATTCTTGGCAAAGCCATGCTGAGAAATCCCTGAGCCATCCCTGACAAAGCTGTCAATCCACTCCACAATGCAAGGCCAGCTGCTATCAGACGGGTCCGGTTTACCCGATCAGCGAGGGCGCCCATGAACAGACCCATCACCGCATAGAAAAATATAAACACCAGGCCTACCAATAAGCCAAATTGCGTATTGGTGAGACCCAGTTCAGGTACGATCCAGTTGGCGAAGCTTGGAAGTAACTGGCGGTCAACGAAGTTGATGATATTGAGGAGCGTCAGAAATAACAGAAAACCTATATCACGACTGCGTACAACTGGCTCAGAGTGATCTTCTTCCACCTCAGCCCATCCTCATGCCGCCGGATATGGTGATTGTCTGACCCGTCATGCCATTGGATTCGTCCGCAGCCAGATAGACCGCAATGTGAGCCACTTCATCGGGTTCCAGGAAGCGGCCCATGGGAATTTGCGCCTGCACTGTCTGGCGCAACTCATCCGGTGTTACTCCCAGTTCTTCAGCCGCCAGATCCATACTCTTCAGGATATCGGTCTCAACCAATCCAGGACAGATGGCGTTGACGTTAATATTGTTTTGTGCATTTTCCAGCGCGACGCAACGGGTCAGGCCAACGACTCCATGCTTGGAGATGTTATAGGCCGACTGATTCGGGCTTTCCCATTTACCCGCTGTCGATGCAATGTTAATCACCTTGCCGCGCCCGAGTTTTTGCATATGAACGATGGCTTTCTGGGTGAGCTGGAACACGGCATACAGGTTTATGCTCATGACACGATCAAATTCACTCATGTCATATTCAGTAAAGGGCTTTCCGATATGGATCCCGGCATTATTTACCAGGACATCGAGTTCCGGTTGATGTTCAAGAGCCGTGGCAAAAAGGCTGTCGATTTCGCCGGATTCACCCAGGTCTGCGGCAATAGTTGAAACGTCCACATTGAACTCATCCAGCGCATTTTTTGCGCTCTGCAACCCGGACTCACTCGTTGCGGTGAGTATCAGGTTTGCGCCCTGTCGCGCGTAGGCCTCTGCAATGGCAAAGCCAATTCCCCGGCTGGCGCCGGTAATTAACGCTGTACGGCCCGTGAGTCGTAGTGTCTGATGTTCCTCCATCAGAGCCAGACTTCCAGGTTGTTGTGTCGGCCAATTTCCCGGGTGAGTTTCAGATCCAGCACCTCACTCATATCACAGGCAGAGAGCATTGCAGCCACATCCTGCTTCGCCGCTTCGTCCAAGGCTTCATACTCATCCTGGACGCGCTTCAATACGTAGAAGCGAAATGGTTGTGCCATTGTGTTAATCGGTATTCCCATCACTTCGAAATCGCAAAAGCCGACGCCACGTTCAACCTCAGTGAGTGGCGGCACATCCGCATTCGCGTCAATCCAATCGTTGATGCACTCACAGGCAGCTCTACTTTCCGGGATGTAATCGATAGCAAAGTGCCTTAATACTTCGATTAACGTATCGGGAACTTCGTCTTGTTCCAGATATCTGGTCTCCCTGTCTGCGAACTCTCCAAAGTCAGGCTCAGGCCGATTCATTCGTTCAACCCATCTGAACAGGCGTACGGCATGACGTTGCATCAAAGACAGTGGTTTAGGGTCACGACCCAGGTGCCCATAAAGAGGCGCCATCATGCCAAAATCACCTATGCACGGTTTGCCACCAAGGAAATAGGGATAATCTGAAAAGTGTGCGTTCAGTTTCTGCAGCATCGACAGGTGCATGGATTCGATCAATTCATGAGTCTCGGGTGTTACGCCCCAGGCAGGATTTACGACAGTTCTGATGAATTTCATCCGATCGTTTGCAGCAGTAACGGCATCCTCCTGGTAGATGGTCTGGAAATGGAACCGTAAGAAATCCTGCTGGTCCTGATCGAAGTTCCAGCGGTAATGCATACACTGACGCAGCAGCCCTTCTGCAGCAATCGCATCGAGCAGTCGACTCACTATGCGCTGCCGGGGTGTTGCAGGAGAAAAAGTGTGGCCACTCAGTTGTTCGAAGTGGTCAATGATTGCTACACCATCGCGAATAACGCTACCGTCGGGAAACTCAATAGTCGGTATCCCTCTGCGTCCACCAGCCTTGGGTAACACCGACTCATAGAAATGAGGGGATGAATGAGGCTCCTCCTGATAGTCGATGCCAGCTTTGATCAGATAGCTGCGAGCTCTGCCCGTGTACAAAGACATAGGTGAACCATAAAGAGTGATTGGCTTCATTAAAATTTCCCTGGTGATATCTATTGGGTGTATTCGATTCTTCCTGGACTCTAACCTGGCAATTTGGTCTCACTTGCCAGGGCTCCTGCAAACCTGACAATAGATCCAACAGTATCCAGCGTCAATTCAGGAATAACGTCGGGCATCACTATTTCAGGCACATGAGGAGCACCGTCTACTGTATATGATATGGCTGAAACTCCTGAATCCTGTAATTTTCTGGCATACATTGCGCCGTCATCCCTGATGAGATCAAGTTCGTAATTGGTAATGATATGCGGGGGCAAGCCTCTCAATACCTTGTTGGTCGCGTGAAATGGCCACGCCAAAGGATCGTACTCATGCTTATCACCGGGGTCATAAACCCTGGTCATCGTGCGCACCATCTCCAGGGTTCCCTGGTAACCTTCATTTTCCCTCCATGAAAGTAGTTCAGGAGGCACAGACGAGTAAAAACCCAGAATCATCGGCGCCATCGCAAAGACACCATCGATCTTGTTTATCCATCCCTCAAGATTTGCCTTTATAGCGGTTGCAATTGCAAGATTTCCCCCGCCGGACTCACCTGCAATGACAATTGAGGAGATGTCCAGGCTGGATCGATTATCATGGACCCAATGCACAGCCCTGGCACAGTCATTCAGGCCCGCTGGAAAAGGATGGATCCCGAGTGCACCGCCGGCATTTCTGAATTCAACACCAACAACGACCATTCCCTGTTGCGCCAGGGTCTTGCGCCACCTGACAGCAGACGGGTTGTGCGTTGATGTAAAAGACATTCCACCACCGTGTATATGCACGATACAAGGAAGATTCATTGATTGTTTTTCTGGTCGATCAATATAGAGAGCTATTTCATTGGCATCGACGCCGCGGACCGTTTCTTTTGAAGTTACGACATCAGCAAATTCAGGCATCGCGGCAAGAGCAGCGGCATTCCCGCTCTGGAGCATTTTTTCCATTGCGCCTACCCAGTTCAGGCTGTCTTCGTAGGATGAAGTCATCGTAACCTTTGGGAGGAATTCCCCGGGGTTGCCCGGGGGTGCTGCACCCAGTATCTTACGAACCCTGGGGTCCAGCCGCACATCTTCCAACAGGGTCAGATCAGGATTACCCAACCTTCCCGGAAGTGTTACATCGAGATTGCAATCAGCCGGTTGCACTGAAGCAGCACCCGATGCCCGACCGATTTGCAAAGCGGGAACCAGCGCACCAGTTGCTAATAGGCCTCGCCCCATCTGCCTGAAAAATTGGCGGCGCCCCGACAGATAGCGCACTCGATTCCGCACGTCAATTTTCATGATAATCCCTTTAATCTACTGGGGTCGGAGTAAAGTGCCGGAGTAAAATGAATTTTACTCCGGCACTTTACTCCGACCCCGGATTCCCGGATTCCCGGATTCCGCGACCCCGGATTCCGGGTTCTCTAGCGTGCGCCAAAGAACCTGGTTACTTCCACACCAACATGCCTTGGCATGTTCCATGTGCCTTGTCGGCCGTAGGTCGTGTTGGATCCTTGAATGTTAGTGACATACGCTTCATCGGTAACATTTCGAACAAACAGTCGGGCAGAATACAGGTCATCGCTGCTATGCCAGTTCATATTGAAGTTAACAATCGTGTAGGGGTCCGTAGAATCTTTCTTTTGATTGAACTCCCGATAAAACACTCGCGATCTGTAACTTGCGTCCAGACTTACCAATAAGTACCCACCCAGATCAAGCGGGGTGTTGTAGGTAAGGCCGATATTGATACTGGTATCAGGCGCATAACTAAGGGGATTCCCTTTGTTTTCCAATAAACCGAGTTCTGCCCTCAACGTATCAGTGTTCAGGAAATGCCCGTATTCCGTATCAAGCAAGGTTAGCCCGGCATTAACACCCCAGTTTTCGGTCATGATGGAAGACAGCTCAAGTTCGAGACCGACTATCTCTGCATCACCGGCGTTGGTAATGACTCCCTGGATCCCGATCACCTGGGCGGTCTGGAAATCTGAATAGTCGTATTGAAAAGCCGCAGCCCTCAGGGTTGTGGCGCCATCGGCGAAGCTAGCCTTGTAACCGATCTCATAGGAGTCGACTGTCTCGGGGTCCCAGGGGGGATTACAATCAGATGCATTCACCCCACCTACCTTGAATCCTTCTGAATAACTCGTATACATCATGCTGGTGTCCGTGAGATCATACTCGACCGAGGCTCTGACCGTATTCTCTGACTCATCCCATTCCTGTACAAACAAATCGGGGCCGCAGCGCTCTAAAATAGGAACAGGGTTCGGGGGGAATTTCGCCAGAAACGTAATCGTATGACCTTCTTCCTTTTCTTCCACGGTTCTGCGAATGCCGGCGCCAATGCGGAGCCTGTCTGTCACCGACCAGGTTCCATCTACAAATATGGCTCTGGATTTGGTATTGAAAAGGGGTTCTTTAAAATCAAGTTGAATTGGAACAGGCAGTGGAATTAACGCCGGTACGGGAAAATCGAAAAAGAGAATGCTGGGGCGATCATCATCCATGTAGTAGAACCCGACGATCCAGTCAAGATTCCCATTTGTGCCCGATACGTTAATCTCCTGGGTAAATGTCTCGTTCTCAGAGATACTCAGCCTGTCAAAGAGCCCAATGCTTGTGCCATCTGCCGGGCCGAGGAATTCGTCGTACCAGTCCTGGTATGCGGTTATGGATTTAACGTTAATACTATCAATATCCCATTCGAAGGCAATGCTGTACATATCATATTCACGGTCTGAATCTGTTTGCCCTCTGTTATAAACCTTCCTCGGTTCCTCCGTAAACAGAACACTCGAAGGTGGTGAGGTTAAAACATTTACAGGAGGCAACCCGGAAGCAACGCCAAGATCGAAGTGCTAATGGATCATGGGCCAGTGCTCCCAGGGGCCATCTGATTGACTGGATCCATATGTGAAGGTTGCATCCATATTGTCTGTCAGGTCGGCAGCAATGATCAGACGCAGGTTGGATTTTTTCCCCTTCATCAGATCGTCTTCACCAGGCTGGAGATTTTCTATCCAACCCTCTCCGGCATTCAGATAATTGGCAGCCAGACGAAACGATACTCTGTCCCCGACAGGACCACTGACAACACCTTCTATCGTAGCGTGCTCGTAGCCGGCGTAACCGGCTTTGATATAACCTCCAAACTCATCCGAGGGTCTTGCAGAGATGTAGTTAATCGCACCGCCTGTAGCATTTCGGCCATAGAGGGTACCCTGGGGTCCTCGCAGGATCTCTACCCGTTCAAGATCCAGCTGGGATAACTGAGAACTGGAAGCGACAGCTTGCACGACACCATCGACGCTCACCATGACGCCTGGCGCCTGCACGAATTCGCCAATACCGCGTATCGCAACCTGGCGTCTGCCGAGAAATTCGCCGTAATGCAGACTGGGTACCAGGTACTGTATGTCAGAAATATCAGAAATACCTTTCGCACTCAGTTCTTCAGCGCCAAGTGCAGATATCGACGCAGGCGTAGTTAACACAGATGCATCCCGTTTCAGCCCTGTAACAACTATTTCTTCAATGGTCGACATGTCAACCGGTTCTGCTGCTGTCACCGGCGTGGATAAGATAAGCGCGGTTATAAAAAATAAACCAGACCCTATAAACCCTGAACCTGAAAACATTGTTTTGTTTTTCACAGATTACTCCTGACAAATAATCGGTGTCCCCCATGAAGACACCAGCCCTCAAAAAGAATGATTTGACTAATGGATATCAGTAGCATGACTTGACTTATCCATAGTCAACTATTACTTTATCACAATTATATGTCCATAGTAGACTACTTTTATATAAATATACCCATCACTGACGAGCACCAGTCCAGGGCTGAACACGAGTCTGTTGCTTTCTATTCAAGTCATTGATTTATAACAATATTACTGATATGTATCAGATCAGCAAAGCTGCATTAAGACTTGATGGACAGAATCTGCGAGCAACCAGATTTACTCAGGAGAAATGAGCATTGGCGATCGAATACCCCAAGCGAACACTTAAAAAAAACAGGAATCGCGATAAATTAGTGACTGCGGCCTGTCTTTTGTTTTCGAGGAATGGGTATCAATATACCACCCTGGAAGAAATTGCTAATGAGGCTGGCATACATGTACAAACGTTGTACGGCCACTTCAAAAACAAAGAAGAGCTTGCCATAGCAGCGGCGTCAATCGTTATAGAGGACTGCAGAAAACTCTTTGAACAGGCGTCGCCGGACCAATCCACATTTGAGATCTGGCGTGAATGGGTAATAAGAACAGTTTCCGGTTTAAAATTACTTGGGTTTGGTGAGCATAAAAGAGAGCAGTTACGTTCAGCCTCGTCACTGATGAATGACAATTTTCTCCTGATCACTTACTCCGGTTACGAAGATCTGTTGACGGAATATCTGGCGAAAGATTTTCAGATGGACCCGCAATATGATCGTTTACCCAGACTGGCTGCATGTTTACTGTGGAGTGGTTGCGAAACCGCTGCAAAACGTTGTGCAGGTCTGGACCACGACGGTGTTGAGTCAATGGATGATGACAGCATCATCCAGGAAAGCGTTGGTGTAGTTGATGACGTTGAAAAACTTTTTGCTGACTACATAAAATCCTCACACGATCAGATTCGAAAAGCTCAATAAGTTAAACCTTCACTTTACAGAAGCAACGGAATGACCAGGTATTACTCTCTTCAAACACACACTATTCCCGACATACAGCAGATGGCTTTGGGGTGTTCGTTTGCGTAAGCATAATGTCGGAGCGCCGAGTTGGAGGAGCATGACTACAGGCATGCGGGGGAGACGAGATACCGTCTTTAATTTCAAGCTTTTTTTTCATTAAATTTCCGTTCTTTTTTGCCTCCTTTTCTCTTGGGGGTTCCACCCCCAAACCCCCGAAGTATTTGTGCAAGGGTGATGTAATTTAT
>LXNI01003074.1_pt1 | contig 10219 bp, 7 predicted proteins | sample 809091 | NCBI WGS metagenome assembly LXNI01 (sample SAMN04870527, study PRJNA318959) | sponge metagenome | biome: 01000161; feature: marine sponge reef; material: water | host: Sarcotragus foetidus | place: Greece: Milos, Mediterranean Sea | collected 2013-05-29 | depth 5-7 m | reverse complement strand
ATTCGCCCGCGCTGCCGCCGGATCAACTGGTCGCCGCCTTCGAGAATTTCGCGGATCAGCCGCTGGCAGACTATGAGTATTACTATCGCAGCCGCTACCAGGCATTGCACTGGTGGGCGTCCAGCCGGCTCGCCAGTTTGTTGTATGAAGCGCTGAAACAAGAGGACGCCAGCCCAGATATGCACGGTAGCGTTGGCGAAGGCGGGCAACTGGGCAAAGCCATCATCGACGCCTTTGCCACGGACGTCATGGAAGAAGACTCGGCCTTTATCGCGCTGCACTTGCCCTTGCAAGCCCACCTGGTTTGGCGGCTCAATGGCATCGCCGCGCCCTTTCAATTCCTGCTTGATCACTGCCGCGAATCTTATAACTACATCCCGTTTGAAGACCACTTGCAGCCCGACCACGCCAACGACGAATTCTGGAGCGCTACCAAGCACTATGGGCCGGAGTTAAACGCCCTGCTGGCCGAGACCGTAGCGCAAGAAATCCAATCGTGCCTCCAAAGCGAAGCGTGCAGCCTGTCTCGCTTCGACGACTATTCCGCATTTCAGATCGCGGGCGATCTCGCGCGGGGCTAATTCAGCCAATATCATCATCCCGAATCCCAATATTACCTTGACTGTCATCGTGCTAGAATCTCAGCTTACAGTGGAGACGTTGAAACGTAATACGCCAATGACCTTTAGAGACCTCCGATTCCACTATGCTGCCACAGATCTCAGCGCGGATTCTTTCTTCATGGGCCAGTTTCGCGTATGATGGTAGCCTGGCTAGACGAGTTGTGCCTTGGGAATAGAGAGAAAGAATGATCGGGAAAATAGCGAAAGGCGCTCTGGCTGTTTGCGTCATCGTTTTGCTAACGCTGGCGACTCTGGAGCTGAGCATACGTCTGATAGGCTACACGGATTCAAACGGTCAGTTCCTTATCTTTGACCGTGCTTTGCCGCCTTATGTTGTGCCACTCGACAGGATAGAGAGTGAATTACAGGAATACTTCAATAACAAGGAAGCGGTAACCCTTATTCCCGATCCCGCAACAGGATGGACTTATCGCCCGAATTCAAAACGCCAGGATGGGACGTTTACGGTTAACGGCGCCGGGCTGCGGGCCCTGCGCGAATATACTATGAAGCCCGCGGCCGATACGCTGCGCATCGCGCTATTTGGCGATTCATTTGTTGCCGGGGACGAAGTTACGGACGAAGAAGCATGGGCTTTGCTCCTCGAGCAAGAGCTCAACCGGGCGGGTCTCAAGGCGGAAGTGCTTAACTTCGGAGTCAGCGGATACAGCATGACGCAGGCCTTTCTCCGCTGGCAATCGCTCGGCAAGCGTTTCTCGCCCGACATGGTAATTTTCGTATTTCAAGCTGAAAATCTTGACCGAAACGTGAATGTATTTCACCAACTCTACTGGCAAGGCGGCGCGGTATATTCCAAACCGCGCTTCATCATTGAAGACGGAAGTTTATCGCTAGTCAACTCGCCGGTCATTCCTCCGGAGGACTTGCTGGACGTGATGAGAGCATTCGACAGCCATCCCCTGGCTACGCATGAAGCATTCTACAAGGGCCGTGACGCTTCGTCTCCGATTTGGAGGATGAGCCGCGTGGCGGGCCTGCTATATGACACATTCAGTCACTTGAATGCTGTGGTTGCGCCGGCGCGAGTGTACGGAGCCGATAGCGAACGAGGGCAACTGGGAGAGGCGATAGTTGGCGTCTTTGCCGCAGATGTAGCCAGCAGCGACGCGACATTCACGGTGCTCCACTTACCACACATTATCCACTTCAGAGCATTCCACGCTGGCGAACGAGCGCCCTGGCAATTTCTGCTTGACCACTTCCAGGATGTATACCACTTCATAAACGCCGAGGATTTCCTGGGAGTCGAATACACTGACGATTCCTACTTTCAGCCCTTCGCGCATTATGGACCGGAAATCAACGCGCGAATCGCCGAAGTTGTGTCCATGGAACTTGTCACGTGCATACAAGAGGATACTTGCCAATTGCCGCGCTTTGAGAATACCAGCGACATTTGGAAATAGCGCTTCTTGACTTAAGCTGTATTCAGAGCATTCTCAACGCGAATGGCGTGGAATCAGCCACAACGCCGTGATACTATAGTCGCTAGAAATCCAATACGAAAAACAAGGCTCCGTCCATGACCTCCAAGGACTTCCTATTCCGTGACGGCATTGACCAAATTGACCCCGAAGTTGCCGAGCTCATCCGCCACGAAACCGCCCGCCAACAAGACAAGCTCATCTTGATCCCGTCGGAGAGCACCGTGCCGGCTGCCGTGCGCAAGGCCCTCAGCTCCCCCTTTCACAACCTTTACGCTGAAGGCTATCCGCTGTCAAACTCGCGCCGGATGACACAAGCCCAGATACTCGATTACGAACAGCGACTGCCCGAATTCCGCCGCAATGCCGATCAGCGCTATTACAAAGGCACGGAATACGCCAATATTCTCGAGTCGCTGGCGCGGCGACGCGCAGCCGAACTCTTCCAGGGCAAGGGACTCTCAGCTGACGATCTTTATATAAATGTGCAGCCGCTTTCGGGCGCGCCCGCCAACAACGCCGTTTATTCCGCGCTGCTGGATGTCGGCGACACCGTCATGGGCATGGACTTGATCATGGGCGGCCATCTGACGCATGGCAGCCCGGTCAATCGCAGCGGCATTAACTACAACATCGTCAGCTACTCCATTAACCCGGAGAGCGAAAAACTCGACTACGAACAGATGATGCAGCTGGCGCTGGAGCACAAGCCGCGCCTGATCATCGGCGGCTTCAGCAGTTATCCTTTCGCCGCCGACTGGGACGAATATCGCAAGATCGCCGATGCGGTTGGCGCTTACTTGCTGGCTGATGTCGCCCACGTGGCCGGTTTGATCGCCGCCGGCGTTTACCCCAACCCGGTCGGCATCGCCGATGTCGTCAGCTTCACCACCCACAAGACACTGAACGGACCGCGCGGCGCTGTTCTCATCACCCACCGGCGCGACCTGTCCAGCAAGCTCGACCGCGCAGTTTTCCCCGGCGAACAAGGCGGGCCGCATATTAACGCCATGGCGGGTTTGGCGGTCGCCCTGCGCCTGGCCACGACCGAGCGATTCCGCGACATGCAAACGCAAACTCTGGTCAATGCCGAGCGGCTGGCGACCAAGCTGAGCGAGCGCGGCTTTCGCGTGCCCTACGGCGGCACGAATACGCACTTGCTGCTGCTCGACTGCAAGTCGATTATCGGCGCCGACGGCACAAAACTAAGCGGCGACATGGCCGCGCGCATCCTCGATCTGGCCGGCATCGTTGTCAATCGGCAGACGATCCCCGGCGACACGTCGGCGCTACGGCCCAGCGGCATCCGCCTCGGCGCTACCTGGCTGACCCAGCGCGGCATCAACGAAGCTCAAATCGACGAGCTCGGCGACATCATCGCTGACGTGCTGGGCGCTTGCCTGCCCTTCAGCTTGACCGGCCGCGTTCGTCCATTGGCGCGCGCCAAGATTGACTTTGACCTGCTGCAAGCGGCGCAGCGGCGATCGCGCGCCCTCTCCGCCCAACTCGGCATTGATACGGACGCCGCGGCCGATGGCTACCCGCACTTCTATCAGCTGGATCACGACGCCGTTGAGAGCTGCCTCGAAATCAGCGTTAGCGGCGCGCCGTCTCTAACTGGAGATTTCCTGCAAATGGTCCTGTCCAGCGATGTAGCCGCGCTAAGCGATGGTGAGCGGCAGCCGACGCGCGTCCTCGAGAAGGACGGCAGCGCTATGGCCAGTGGCAGCGTCGAGCGGCTCTCCCAGACCGAATATCGCCTGACCCTGGCCGGGTGGGCCGATCGCGCCGTCGCCTGGATGCGCAGCCTCAGTGATGGTTTTGTTTTGTTCGACGACTCTGACGTACATGCCAAAGTACCGGGACCGGTATCGGTGCGTGTAATCGGCGCAGGCGAGCCGGAAATGCTGGCGGATAGCGCTGGCTACGCCGACAAAACTTACTGCATCGGCATGAACGGCGAGCTCTATCCGCGCCAACCCGCGGCCGACCTGCCGAAGTTTGAAGCGGAGGTCGCCGCCGTTGACATGCTGCAAGAGACGCCATTGCACGCGCTGCACCTTGACTTGGGCGCGAAGATGGCGCCCTTCGCCGGCTACGATATGCCGCTTTGGTATCGCTCGGTCAGCGAAGAGCATAGCGCCGTCCGCAGCAGCGCCGGCATATTCGATGTGGCGCATATGGGCGTTTTCGACATCCGGGGCAGCGGCGCGGAAGACTTCCTCGATCAGATTACCACCAACGATGTCAAGCGCCTTAAAGTCGGCAGCTCGCATTACACCTACTTCCTCGATGTGGACGGCATCCCGCTTGACGACCTGATGATTTACCGGCTGGCGGAAGCACACTTCCTGGTGGTGGTCAACGCCTCCAATAACGACAAAAACTGGCAATGGCTGCAAGCCCTCATCAAAGGCGAGGTGATGATCGACCCACGCCACCCGAGCCGGCGTCTGTCCGGCACGGACCGCTTCCAATTGCGCGATCTGCGCCTGCGGCAATGGGGCGCTGAGCGGCGCGTTGATATCGCGCTACAGGGGCCAAAGAGCCGCGATTACTTGCTCTCCCTGGACAGCAGCGCCGACGACAAGGCGCGTATCAAGCGGCTGAAATGGGCGGGTGTGACGCAGGTAGCGCTGGGCGGTTTCGACCTGATCGTCTCGCGCACCGGCTACACCGGCGAGCGCGTCGCTTACGAGCTCTTCGCGCATCCCGATCAAGCGGCGCCGCTCTTCCAGGCGCTGGTTGCTGCCGGCGTGACGCCCTGTGGCTTGGCCGCCCGCGACAGCCTGCGCACCGAAGCCGGTCTGCCGCTCTACGGGCTGGAACTGGCCGGCGAGCTCAATATGAATCCGGCCGATGCCGGCTTCGGCGCCTACGTCAAGCTGTACAAACCCTTCTTCATCGGCAAGGCCGCCTTCATCGCCCACGAAGCGCAGCGCAAGTTCCAGGTCAGCCGCTTCCGCATGGACAACCGCGGCGCGCGCCCGGCCCATTATGGCGACCCCATCGTCAGCCCGCGCGGACGAGTCGTCGGCAAGGTCACCAGCTGCAATATCGATTCGGAAGGTTACCAGCTCGGGCAGGCGCTAATGGAAAAGGGCTTCCGCAAAGTGGGGACGCAGTTGGCGCTATACGCTGGCACGGCACGCGCCAAGACGACTGATCTGGGCAATCTCTCGCTCAGCGAGCGCATAAGGATGCCAGAGCCGGTCACGATCCTAACGCGTTTTCCCCGGCGCAAGTGAGACGCAACCGCAGCGCTAGCGGCCGCCGCTCTCGTTGCGACCGAGGATCTCGGTGATGCGATCGTGATGGGCGAAGAGCACAAGTGTATCGCCGCCGCGCACCACGATGTCGCCCTTGGGGTGAACATCGGGCGAGCTGTCGTTGCCCTGGTGCAGCAAGACGATATCGGCGCCTTCGCTGTCCTGGATTGCCCCGACAGTCTGGCCGTCCATGAAAGAATCTTCTCGGACGACCAAGCGGATCATACTGTATTCCATGCCCGCAATATGCAAGTTCTGCGTAATCTCCGCGCCCACCGCCGCGCCGGCAAAGGCCGGTGCCGCCAAGTCGGACGCGCTAAGTACTTCGACGCGGAAAAAGCGCTCGATCTGCTGCGCCAACTGACGATCCCACATACGCGTCACCACCCGGACTTCCGGATTCATGTCGCGCACGCGCATGGTGACTTCAAGATTCACGTGGTCGTCTGAGGTCGCGACCACTACCGCTGAGGCCCGGCTCAGCCCGGCCGTTTCCAGCGCCTGTACATGCCGGCCGTCGCCAGCGATCAAGGGCACATCGACATCATGCAGCGCTTCGTGAGCCTCCTTGCTAACGCCCAAGTCCACCGCTACGACTTCGAAACCCATCTGCGTGAGCTCGCGCACGATGCGCATGCCGGTATGGCCGATGCCGACCACGATAATATGCCGTTTGAAAGTTGATGCCACTGCTGCCTCCCAGGCGCTGCGCCTTTCCTCGCGATTGATGAAGAGCCGCAGAAAATCCGCCGCGCCCCGCCCCACGATGTACACCGCCAGCAGCGGCTGTATATACCAGAAGATGATCAGATAGGGCTCTTCCGGCACTTCTATCGAGGCTTCCAGCACCATCAGCGCCAGCATGATATAAGGCATGTCGACATAATTCAGCGGCTCATTGTCGGAGAAGTCGTTGTTGAGCTTCATGTAAATGTAGCCGCCGAGAAAAACGGCGAGAAAGAAGATGAACAGCGGCTGGCGAAACTCGCGGAATAACGCGCGTGTATCATGCCAGCCCACGCGAAGGATTCGCAGCTGTCTCGATTGCTTGCCAAGCGGCACTGCCTCAACGAGTTTGTGGCTGGGCACCCGGACTCCCTATCCTTATTGCCGCGGCGATTATAGTGGTTTGAGCAAGGCTGCGACAGTGAAAGCTTAGTACTACACTATCGACCCGAGCTGATTCAGATCAGGCCATTCTGCAGCAGATATATCAGCAGCGACAAGGTAATCGGGCTGACCATCGTCGTGGCCATAATCAGGTTGAGCGCCAGATCCTGGTCGGTCCCGAATTCGTGAGCCAGCACGATGGTCATAACCGCCGTGGGCATGCCGGCCTGCAAGATGAAGGCGAAGCGCGCCGCGCCCTCCAGGCCGAATAACGAAGCGAAGAACACCGCCAGCAATGGCGCGAGCAGCAAGCGGATCGCGCTGGCAGAGAAGACCAAGCGCCAGCCGCTGGGTTTTCCCAGCCCGCCCAGCTGCAAGCCCAGCAATACCAACATCAAGGGGATAGACGCGTCCGCCAGCAGCTGCGAAGTACGGCTCAGCGCCGGCGGCAGCTCGTTGATGCCCAGCCCCTTGAGCCCGAAAGCCAACGCCAGCGCGTATACCGACGGCGTGCGCAAAATGCTGCGCAGCGAACCCAGTATAGAAGCTTTGCCCTTTGACGATATGTAGACGCCCAGCGTATAGGCCGTGGTCGAACCCGCCACATAGGCAATGACGGCGTAACTCAGCGCCTCAGCCCCAAAGGCAAAGCTGACAATCGAGATGCCGAAGTTGCCGCCGTTAAAGACGAAGGTGGCCACCAACGCAGCGGCGCGCTCATCCGGCTTGATCTTCCCCCAGCGCAGCGCCAGGAAGGCGATAGACGCGACCGCCAGCGCCAGCGCCACCGTGCCGCCATACATGCGCAAGAAGTCCCCGCCGCTGATATCACGCGTATACAGCGCGTTGAATGCCAGCGCCGGCGAAAAGACGTGGAACATCATGCGCGAAATCATGACCGGGCTGGTGTCAAAGCGGCGCCGCAAATACAGACCGACGCCGGCAATCGCCAGCACCGGCGCCAAGTTGTCGATGAATATGTTGAGCAGCTCAATCACGGGATTGCGTATCCACTCGGCGCGCGCAAAACAGAGCGCATGATACGCAGGCTGGCCGCATTGCTCAAGTGCGGCGGCTGAATGTTATTCACCACAGCGACACAGAGGGCACAAAGGGCACAGAGAATTTATGGAATGTGCTCAAAGCGGCTTGGGCCCTCATCGTCGAAAACTGTAGGGGCGACTCTGTGAGTCGCCCGTTGATCGAGTTGCCAACATTTTCGGGCGACCTGATAGCTCGCGCCTACATCGCTGCATGGTTAGGGCGTGATGCCAAAGCGGTTGAGCAACTCGACGATGGCCGTGTTGTATCCGCTTGCGCTTTCGTCCGTGACGCGGATGGCGTTGGTCTGCAGAATGACGTCTCGAATATCAGCAATTCTTGTAACGAGCTCCTCGTCTTTCCAATTAGCTGCAAGTTTTACGATGTATTGACTAAGGTCGAAACCTTCTTGCTTCCCAAATTCGCCATGCCATAGGGGAACGATGGTCTTTGCGCTGTCGATGGCCCAACAAATCTCTTTCGCTGTCATATCGGATGCAAGGGTCTCTCGGCTCAACAGAATGATAAAGTAGTCGCAGGCCTTGATTCGTTCTTCCAGTTCTGCGTGCCAGTTTCCGCCCGCTTCAAGCGCCATGTCAACGAATGGGACGAGTTCGTATTCTCTCAACCGCGCTGATACCAAGAGTGCTAACGCACTGCTCTCGGATCTTCTATACGAAATGAACACATTGAAAGGAGGGACGTCAGTCATCAAGGCAAAACATGCGCTCGTCAGCACGGTTCTTGTATGATAAAACGTGCGATCTCTTAAGGTATATGCGACACGTTCCTTCTCGCCGTAACCGTGCCCAACAAGCCTCTCTACGTATTGATCAAACTCTTCAGTTTCACCGCAGCGAAACTCAATATACTCAGAAAGCGACTCGTTGGATATCTGACCTCTGGATAGTAACGTTCTAGACCACAGCCCGTTGTGGACCCCAAGTGCTAATTCCTTTGCAAGCTGCCTAATTTCAGCAACAGGATCGGTTAGTTTAGTATCGAGAGTCTTAAGAAACTTCTCCAACGCCACGTTCTTAGTCACGTCTTCCGTCATTCAAAACACCTCTCATCGATTTTCTCTGTGCCCTCTGTGATCTCTGTGTTTAAACCAAATCCCCCAAATCCACATCAACACCCGCAAAAGCCTCAAATGTACAATCCCGCGCCATCAAGCCCAAACTCTCCTCCAAGCCCAGGAAGATATGCACGTAACTCCCGCCCATGCGCCGCGCGCCAGCCAAACCCAGCTTATCCATCACCCGCTCAATCGTGGCCGCATCCCCCTCGATCTCGGTGAAATTCCCGTAGGGCAGCTCGTCCAGCACCACCTCCGCGCCATCCAGCGCATAGGTAGTCCGATACTTCTCGCATATCAGCGCCACCTCATAGCCCAGCCGCTGCAAGATCACATCCATCAGCGCGAAATCACTGACCTCTACCTCCGCTTCAAATCGACTGGAGATGCCGTCCACCACCCGCTCATCAGCCTTGAATGTCAGGCGCACCGCATCGTCCTGCCGCAGGCGCAACACAACTCCCTGCGCCGATAGCATCCCGCCGGCGCTGTCATAGCGAACATTCCGCTCGAATACCCGCGATTTCACCAGCGCCGCGCCGGCCGCTTCCAGCGCGCCCTTCACGCTCGCCAGATCCGGCGTATGCAGCTTGACCTCGACCTCGTGCAGATTGGCCTCGTCCATCGCGGTCACCTCAGCGGAATCTCGCGAATCGCCTCGGGCAAGTAGTCGTCAATCGCGTTGACGATGCTTGTATAGGGCGTCTCCGGCCGATCGGGCGCGACCATGATGCCATGCACGTGAGACCCCGCCGCCCGCTGAATCAGCCACAAGCTGCGCTCGGCGTAAGAGAGACCGGCCTGATCGCCCAGCTGTTCGAAGCGCGCCCGCAACAGCGCTTGCTCCAGCCCTTCCATACGCTCCCGATCCACCGTCAGCCGCAGCGGCTCATCCAAATTCACGCCCTGAAATACAACTTGCATCGTGATTTCGCCGGTCTGGTATTCAATGACCCGCGCCACCGAATGCCGCACACGGCGCTCGGCGTAGTACGCCGATACCTGCAAGACGCTCATCACGCCGGCTCGGCTGGCAGCCCGCTCCAAATCGGGCAGACCAAGCTGGCTCGCCAGCAGAAATACATCCGTACCGTCAAATGGCATCTGTTGTTGATTGCATGAGCCACGTATTTCTAACTACAGAGAGTACAGAAGTATTTCCAGCAAAGGAGTGCGACAAAAAATAGGGCGTTGTAGGGGCGATTCTGTGAATCGCCCGTTGCTGTAATCGTGGATTTTCGGGCGACACGCCTACAATTCGACCTTGTACGGAATTCTGCACGACTTACTCGGTTCTACTGGGCTGGATAGCCATCAGCCTACTGTGCTCTCTCTGCTTGATTCTCACCGCTTATTCCCCGACTGCGCTAAACCTCCAGCACGACCTTGCCGAATACCGCGTTCGTCTCCAGAGTCTGCTGCGCTTGCCGCGCCTCGCTCAGCGGCAGACGCGCGCCGATCACCGCCGTGATATTGCCGGCGAAGACCTGCTCCATAAAGGCGACATAATCGCGATGCGGTCCCATCGTGCTGCCGATCAGCGAAATATGCCGCGCGAACAGCTGCGCAACATTGAGTTCGTACTGATAGCCGCTGGTGCCGCCGACGATCAGAATCCGCCCGCCGATGCGGCAAGCGCGCATACTTTGCCCC
>LXNI01003073.1_pt1 | contig 10219 bp, 7 predicted proteins | sample 809091 | NCBI WGS metagenome assembly LXNI01 (sample SAMN04870527, study PRJNA318959) | sponge metagenome | biome: 01000161; feature: marine sponge reef; material: water | host: Sarcotragus foetidus | place: Greece: Milos, Mediterranean Sea | collected 2013-05-29 | depth 5-7 m | reverse complement strand
GGGATCGAGAGACTGACGAAGGCGAAATGGGGTCCGGTAAAGATACTGCACCCATGGCCAGACAAGCGGTATGCCGTCAAACACCTGAGGTAGGAGCCGTATGCGTTAACGCGCACGTACGGACCTGCGCGGGGGGTGCGGGGAAACCCGCATTCCTACCGCAACACGGGCGTAGGGATATTGTTGTTACTTGTGACAAACAATGCACGACGCAGCTACTTCCGGAACTCCATATATTTCGTCAATCTCTATACATTCAAGACCTTCATGGAGTGGGTTTCTTTGTTTTCGGTTTTTCTCTCTCTCAAGTCTCTTCTGGTAGTCTTTTTTAATCTCATCTATTCGCTTTGGGTGTTCAAGTTCCGCAAGAGATTCGTTTTCACTCCAAGTAAAAGGTGAACCATGTTCTAAGGCAGTTTTTTCATAATGTTTTGCTTCTTCAAAGGCTTTTGGATGTTCGTCTTTTAGTCTTACCCACTCAATTTTCTGCTGAAAGAAGCAAAACGTGCAACCACTACGGGACCGCCAACGATAATAACTGGGAAGTCCGAGACCTGAAGATTCAAGTAGGTTCATTACCCCGGCTTTATCAATTCCATTCTCTCTAAAGGGAAATTTAATCTGAAGGTTGGCATGGGTGGTTTGCATGCCTAGTCGTTCCGGTTCATCAGCTCTGATGGCAATATAGCTAAACACTTTTATCCCAGACTCCAAATCACCCTTAATCCATTGTTCAAATGGTCTTAGTTTGAGTTGGCGTGTACACCACCGAGAGCGTGCTGAGGGAAGAAAGTTGCCGTATTGACGAAGCCAGAAATCAAAATCCCGATCTGGGTTGAGTCTCTCTATAGGTTTTCCCAAGAATCCCTCAAGGTGGCCGAGAAATTCATAGACCTCCGGCAGTTCCTTGCCCGTGTCAGTAAAAAAGTAATGAATATTAAGATCGGGGTAATGCTGCCGCATAAATACAGCTAGTGCTGCACTATCACGGCCACCCGATAAACCTAGAACATGTTTTTCTTTCACGGTGTGTTTTCCCTCAATATCTATGTTTCTATTGATATATGTTTTAACATTTCTGCTAAAGCGGCTAGCTTCTGTTTGTTATTGATACCATTTTTATTAAGAACAGATTCTATATCTCGTGCCAGCGCTAAGACTTCTTCTTTTTCATCTTCAGTAATATCGAAAGTTTCAATCATAGTATAGCCGTTTTCTCCTGTACCAAGCATTAAGGCTAAAGCCTCCGAGGTCGGGTTTCGCTTTTTTAATTGTGCTAGCATTTCCGCCTGGCGGAATTTAAGTGCAAAGTCTGCGATTTGGAGCATGGCAGCTTTAGGATCGTTATCGGACCATTCACGAACTGGTTTATTGATTGCCAAGCTTGCGATTGATTCCATATCTTCTTGAGCATCCGAGAATTCTTCAAGTCTTCCCGCGAATGCATCAAGACGAAAGTTTCCGGTTATGCCATGAACAATTTTTGCCCGTAGGTGCAAACTTTCCAGATTTGGATTTCTTTGTCCTAGTGCTTCGAGCATGTTTTTGCGTAGCTCTGCCATCATTTTCGGATATGCGTCTTTGAGTTCTTTTAGTATGTCTTTAATGAATCCGCCGAAATGTTTGTAGGATTGTTTGTTCTGAGGCGGATTTCCCTGAAGCTTATGGGCTTCAAATATGATTGGCAGATCTACAAACAATGCCTGAAGAGGGTCACTGGCTGATAACAATACGCCGCGGACATCTCGAGCTTCATCAGAAATTGAAGATGTTCTTTTTGTCCAAGTAGGAAGTTTAAATACGAACCGTACTAGGGCTCTTGCAATCTCAAGTGGTTTTTGGGGAACTGGATTATCACTGATTTGATTGGCCACATCACATAGAGACTCGAGTAATTTCTCGTTACGCTCTCCTAGGTCAACCCAGCGGAGTTGGATTGTGCTGTTCTTTTGTAATAAAAGGTCTGCTACCAGTGAGTTTATTTCCGTCTGGAATATGCTCTCATTGTAAACTGCGACCGATGTACGGTTTGTCATTACGAAAGCCATTGCGAGAATGGGCAGCACCCCGCGACGTATGCCAAACGGTGGTAATGTCCAGTGTTCATATATTTTGGAGATAGGAACGATTTGGTTTTCTTTAAGAATCTTTTCAGTTTCTTCCCAAAGTCGAGAAATTCGTTTGTTTTTTTTGTTTCCCGACAAAGGGTTAAGAAACCCGTAAGCGTCGTTTTTTATCTTGCCGTGGAAATCTAGCGCTTCAAGAACGCTTCTGTATATTCCTAGTTCCGAGGGAAAACCTCTTATACCGAGGTTTTTATGATCGGGATGGTTTATCATTGCGTAAAGCAATTTCCGTATTGCCGCTTGTCCATTTCCCGAGGGTTTTTCCCGGTTAATTAATTCTGTACGAATATTTGGCGCATACGGAAATGTTTCATCTGCTAGCTTTGAAGCAAAGACCGACAAAGAAGAAGTTGTTCTTGATTGTCTACGACGCCCTCCGACAAACCATCTGGTTTTGTTAAGCGAAGTTTTTAGAATGGTTTGTAGCTGTTCTTTTGCTATGGTGATTCTTGCCTCGATTTCTCGCCTTGCTACAGAATCGCCTTCAAGCTCAGGGTTATTTCTTTTGATATCGTGCAAGGCACTCAGTTCTTTGCCCAAATCGTTTATGCGCTCATAGCTGGGGCTGAATCCTATGGCAACTGGATAATCGCTAACAACCGGCTTAGACGCTTCTTTGCAAATGGTACTTACGTCTTCCCTATTATAATTATTCTCGATTGGAACAACTAAAAAGAATACCCCCGCCGTTCCATCGGTCGGATGGAAATTTCTTGCTAAATCACATACTTTTTCAGCCGATACGATTTCTACTTTGAACCATCTTAGAGTGCCGGTCTCGTGATAATGCTTTTTGGCTATAATGGGACGCATTTGAACTAGGTCGCCGAGTTGTTCTACATTCAATTTTCTTACAGCAAGTTCTTTTTGAAGCGAGCTCTCAATGTCAAAATCACTGCCCGCATATATAGCCCATGAATTAAAATGTTTTCTGAATATTACGGCTGACCACTTCTCTATATCCTTAAGGGCCTCTCCTATATCGGTTTCTTTGGCCTCTGCAACGCAAATCTTTAAAACTTCGTTCTCCGGCATAAGCCCAGACCCATGTCGGAACATCTCAATAATCGCAATTGTCTTGGCAAGCTTTACATGTAGAGGGGCGCCTCTGGCTTCACAAAGCCTTACTGACTCTACGGACTGAGCCCATCTGTGGCTGTCTGCAGACACCATAATTGCCGATTCAAGGTTGACTTTCAGATAATCCCACAAGCGCCACGGTTCATACGTAGTTCCCATGGTTTCAGTTAACTTCAGAAAATCCTGAAAACCTTCGGGTTCACTTGATCCGAGGAAACCAAATACGCTTCTCTCATTCTGTCCGAATCGCCATCGGGACAGAGGCCCAAGCAGCACGGCTGTTGCAGGATGAATGGGCCAACAGGAGTCAAGGCAAGTGGCGAAATCAGATGGAATACCAGCTCGCCTGTTCCTTATTGAATTTGCTATGATTTCTGCCGTCGCAAAACTTTCAGGGTGTTTCCAGTCGGTATTTATTGCTTTGCCTATCAAGTCGACTACTTCTTCAACGGCTGTAACAAAGGGGATATCAACGTAACGTCCCTGTACCTTGACCCACTCTTTGCGTGTTTTTTCTCCAAGGCGGGAAGCGTATTGTTCAAATGACTGATGGAGAATTCCCAATACTACAAGACGTCCCTTAGTGCGACCTGCTGACTCGGCGAGTTCTTGGAAGAAGTGAATATCTCCTGCTTGTTGGGTAGCTTCTTCAAGGTATTTGCCCATTTCATCTATTACTAGTAGGACCCCATTCCCGGGGCGTTCTTCAGCTTTTTTCCGAAGAAGTTTTATGATAGTTTTTGCCGATTGCCTCTTCTGGTTCTCTTCTTCCGTACGAAAGAGATGTTTTCCGAGGTCTTTTACTAAATCACCTCTATGTCCAACTAATGGAATAACAAGCCAGCCCGATTCATCTGACGGGAAAGCTTTTTTAAAGTAAGGAAGGTCTTTTGTCAGTTTTTTTGCTTGTTGACTAATGGAATTATTAGTGAGGGAAGCACATAGAACTAAGGCTAAGCTTGATTTACCTGCGCCGTAGGGGCCGGTACAGGTAAAAGCCCGGCGGTTGGATTCCACAATCATTTGGGCCATTCTTTCCAGCGCATATTTAGCCGAGTCGTGAAAAACAAATCCATTGAGAGCTTCAGGAATGTCCAGATCCGTATCAATACGTGCAGATTGCTGAAAAGCCTTGGCTATCTTGATTTTTTCAGTAAGCAGCATTGCTCTGAATTAATTATCACTATATGCAATACCAAGAAGGTCCATTGATTTTATGTTTTCTTTTACCCTAGTTACGTTTCTTACTCCCGAAGTGTCGGTCCACTGAAAGCACCCTTCCGAACTTTCTCCTATTCTTACAAGACGTTCGACCAAGGATTGCTCATCAAGCTTGAATACTCGTCCGGGCGAACCTGGAGCATAGGTCAGAATTTCTACCGAAGTGGAGTTAGGATTAGATATTCGATTCTGCCAGAATTCATTCAGGGAGTAAAGAAAAACACCTTCGGGCAAGCTCGGTTTTGGTCCATAGTTAAACTCGTACATATGGGACCCGACCGGGCTGATTAGTTCCAATTCCGACAAAATGGATTCTATTGAGTCTTCCGAAAACTTTTCATCACCTTGATGGACGTAACTTCTAAGAAAACAATCAACATCTCTTTTGATGGTTGTCTCGGAGGCACCTTTCCATCCCCGGGCTGTGCACAGGTTTTGTATAGATTTGACGATATCTTCACGTTCGAATTTTCTTTCGGAAAAATAATTGAAGGCATAATACCAAGTTGAGGTTCTCTCCCATCGTCCTGCTACCATCCAATGTATAAGCCACAAGGTAGCTTCTTTCTCCATAAAAGGGTCGCGGCCGGTTTTTGGTTTAAAGAGAAAATCACCTAATTTAGTTGGTCTGAAAGTTTTCTCTTGTGCTTTTATAATATTGCAAGCAAGAGCCCAATGGCGAATTGACTTCACTTGGTTCTTTCCTACACCAAAGGTCATTATAGCATCAGGGTCTGAAAACGGGTTTTTTCTTTGGTTTTCTTTACAGAGGTCTACAACTTTTTCATAAGCCTTATATAACCAAAGATATCTAAGCGGGAAGGTCTCGTGTCCCGAGAAATGTCCTTTGATGGCTTCGTCTGCTAAGGGTCCCGTGTACACGAAAGTAGCCTGACTGGATAGATCCTCCAGTTTCTATTCTACATTTTACCCAATAGAAACTCAAGACTTTTAAGAATTGGAGGGAGTAGCGCAATTTCTAATTTGGATAGCTTTTTCAGAAATGAGGTCTATGGCACGATTAACTTCTTCGAGAGAAGTAAACCTGCCATACCCGAGACGGACAGAGCTATTTATCTCATCTATGTTAAGTCCTAGAGCTGTGAGCACATAGGAAGGTTCGACGATGCCGGCATTGCACGCTGCTCCGGTTGAAAAGGCAACTTTATCTTGGAGCATGGTAACGAGCGCATCTGAATCAACGCCGGGGAGTTGTATGTTAAGATTGCCGGGAATTCTTTGGTTCAGGTCTCCGTTAATTACCAAATCCGGAAAATGAGTACGCAATTTGTCTATTAGGGTGTCTCGGAGCAACAAATTATGTGCTCGGCCTTTTTCAATTTCTTCATCAGCGATTCTGCAGGCTTCTCCTAGTCCTGCGCAAAGAAATGAGGGTACGGTACCGGCGCGTAAATTATTCTGCTGAGCTCCGCCGAAAATAATTGGCTCGATTTTAGAAGAATAGTGGTGAGATATGTACAGTGCCCCTATACCCTTTGGACCGTAAACCTTATGGCCGGATATGCTGAGTAGGTCAATTTTCATTTCTTTAACATTTATTGGAATCTTTCCTACTGCCTGTGCTGCGTCTACATGAAACGCAATGCCTTTCTTATTGCATAGTTCCCCGATTTCCTTAATCGGCTGAATGGTTCCGATCTCATTGTTGACGAACATAACAGAGACCATCACAGTGTCTTTGGTAAGAGCAGATTTTATTTTTCCAACGTCAACGATTCCATTTTTTTCCACGGGAACCATGTCAATTAGGCACCTGTATTTTCTCATGGCCAGTGCGGCATTCAGCACGCACTTGTGCTCGATAGAAGTTGTGACAAAGTGCTTCGATCTAGGCTCGTTGTTGTGCAGTATCCCTTGAATGGCTAAATTGTTTGATTCTGTAGCTCCCGACGTAAAAAGTATTTCTGACGGTTCCGCCCCAATAAGCGAGGCAATCGATGTCTGTGCTTTGTCAACCGCTTCGGCGGATTTCCAGCCAAAAATGTGTTCGGAGTGGGGATTACCGAACCATCGAGTCAGGTACGGTTCCATTTTTTCAAAAACTCTGGGATCCAGTGGAGATGTGGATTGATAATCAAGAAAAATCATGAACTCTCTTATCGCCTTTTACAGTAGATTTAACGGGTTTCAATACCAATGCCAATCTGGCTGATTCAACATGCACACTATACAAACAGCTGTCGTGGAACCTGCTATTTCCCGGTTTTTTTGCCTCTCGCTGCTTAATCCTTGCATAGTCAAGTTCTAGTAGAAGTCCCAATGCTATCTACAACTAATAAGTTAACCAATTTTTTGCCAACTGAAGACACTGCCGACGGAGAACCTTAGCCATGGTTGGCCACTTTGTCCTCAAGCCCTTTTTCTTATGGACGGGCGGTAAAGCTTTCCGCTAGGTGACCTTGGAAAGAGGGACAACAGTTCGCGAAGGTCATCCTCAACCCACTTTTTAAGCGTACGTGATTTCATTTCCCACTCGTCTTCTTGCACTGCTTGATTACGACCTGTTCAATACGCTGCAGCGCCGGATACTCGCCGAATTGCTTCTCGAAAAAAGTCCTTGTCAAGGCCAAACTCTCAAGCAGTCGTGCGGCAACCTCGTCAACGAGACCGAGCAGGTACCGGGGCCTTAAGTCGCACTCCCCGGCCATCTCTTCCCAGTTGCGTCTGACTATGGCATCCGGGTTTCTTTCTTCCCCTACGTATAACGCCAAGTTGTGGTCGATTTTGGGTATGGCCCGGGTGCACACGAGATCGTAAAAAGGCGCGAGTCGGATCTCGCCGTTGTCCTTGTGGAGAAGAGAGAGATTCTTGGCATGGCCATCTGAATTTCCCGCGAGTACGTTGAATATCTGCCAACGAAGCAGGTGTGCGGTATCTGTGGCCGGGTCGCTCGACGTTTCCCGAAGCATTCGTAGACATTCGGCGAAGGGTGGTCCGCCATCTTCCTGGTATTTTTGTTCATGGCCGTATCCGAGCGCTTGGCAGAAGTCCTCCTGATGCTCCCGCTGCACTTCCCCGCCCTCGTCTCGAAACCGGTCGTAGCGCTCAAGGAGCGTGTAGCGGAATGTTTCTATGGAACACAGCTGTATGTCGACGACCGGGAGACCCGCGGCGCGCGCGAGCAGAGTGGAGAAAGTCTCGTAAGCGGTCACGCTTTGGTATTCCGCGGTCTCGAACTTGAGTATGTGGCTTGACGGCGAGTCCCCTCGGGGCAGCAGGCATTTGCCTTCCTGCAGGAGAACCGGGAGTTTGTCCTGGGCGCCCGCGAGCGAGAATCTCGACTTCTTTTCCTCCGGCCAGGACCATGGCCGTCCGCGCTGGGCGACTAGGGTGGCCAGTTCCTTTTCCGTTATCGGTATATAGCTGCGTTCAGCCGACGGCTGCTGACCTTGGGGAAGAATGGACAGGGCGCCTGCACACTCACCGCCGATAGCCCGCAACAGGTTAAAGTCCGTGTTTGACGTCTTGAGTTCGCGGACTATGCGCTCCCTGAAAGCGCCTTCGGGAAGCAGGTTGGCGAAGAACCGATGGGCGACTCCGGCCTCGGCCGTGAATTCCTCGGGGACGAGAGGAATGGTTTGCGAGATGGCGAATCCTCCGCCCGAGAGCCAGTCGGGATTGTAACGGAATCCCATCTGCCCGAAGGTATTTCGCCGCAGACGGCCCACGAGTCGCTGTCCGTTCCATACGTTCAGTGTGTCGGGGTCAGTCATCAGCTTTTACTCCGTTTTTCAGGAACCGGGACTTGATGGCTGCCGCTCGGGGCATGATTATGACTTCAAGCCCAATGGTGCGAAGCGCCTTAATTACCTTGCCGATCTCGGCTGTCTCCTTGCCCCGTTCGAATTCGGAGAGAAAGCGGGGGCTCAGATTCCCCAGCCCGGAAACTGTTTCAAGTGTAACGTTGCGGCTTTTGCGGTGAGCGCGGGTCACACGGCCGAGTTCCGCCACTGACCGGACGATTCCGTATTCAGGGTATTGTTTTTTCATCTTTCCACCTCAAAACATTACTGTACGGTAAAAAATACCATCAATCGTACGAAAAATCAACTAATAATTACCGTACATGATAATAAAATAGCTAAAGCGCCTTGATTAAGGCAAAAAGTCACGTTCGGTAAGAATTCTGCGGCCCGCTTTATGCTTCGTTTCCCCCGCAGTCCGCCGAGTACGGGTAGAACAGTTTCCTCGCCATGACTGTATGGATTCCGTTGGTTTGCCGTGCTTTTAGGTGATTATTTTCCAAAATCCGCGAGCACATGGATTCCCGCCGTTATCGCCAGCCGATCGAAAGTAAAACAGGGTTTAGGTTGCTTGGTTCTTCGCTCCGCACGTCGTTTTCACAGTCTGTTGATTTTTATTCCTGATTCATAAACTATATACTCCCGACAAATCTAAAGGAGCGGATAAATATGTCCAGCATATCTGAGCAAATTATGGAATACGCGCAGACTTTGCCCGAAGGTTCGCTGTTGCGTCCGAGGGATTTCATGCGTCTCGGAAGCGGTCCGGCGGTTTACGGGGCGTTTTCCCGTCTCCTCCGTCAGGACAGGCTCATGCGGATATACAGGGGCTTGTACGTGTTAACCATTGAGACCCGTTTTGGAAAATGCGGTCCCAGAATCGAAAAAGTGATCAAGGTGCTCTCAGAGCTGTGGGGAGAAACCATTGTTTATCCGGCCGGCCGTTCGGCGAATTTTCTCGGTCTTACAACACAAGTACCTATGCGTCGATCCTACTTTACGTCAGGACCTACTAGGCAGCTTCACTTCGGGGCGCTGAAAGTGTATTTACATCACGCCCCAAGCTGGCAGTTGGTAGGCGGGGACCGTCCCGCCGGCGTTCTCATCCGCGCGCTTGTTTTTCTTCATCCGGACGAGGCCGAGGAAGCGATAAGCAAAGTCGTGCCCAGGGTTTTCTCGGAAGAGGACGTCGCCGAGCTTCTCTCGCTGCGCCCCGTTCTGCCAAAATGGATGGTGGAAGCTATAAATGCTTTTTCAAGAGAGAACCGGTGAAGTTTCATTCTCGATCAAGACTCCGTCTCCCTACCTCTTTAACTTGTAGCCGGCTTCCACCATGTCCCAGGTGTCTTTGGTAACTCCCTGCTCGCGAAGCTTGTTCTTCTGGGTTCTCTGCGTACCGGTCTTTGGAAAGGAATCGACGAACCTTATGAACCGTGGAATCATGAAATAAGGCATTCTGGGCTGAAGGTAATCCATCAGCTCCGGGGGATCTATCTCTTTTCCTTCCTTAGGAATCACGAGTATCATGAGCTCGTCTTCTGCGTATTTCCCGGCTTCTGACTTTATGCCTATCGCGGCCGACTCCTCGACGTCGGGGTGGGAGTTGACGATTTTCTCAACCTCGAAGGAGCTTATGTTCTCTCCCCTTCTTCTTATGTAGTCCTTAACCCTGTCGACAAAGTATATGTAGCCGTCTTTGTCCATTCTTCCCGCGTCGCCCGTGTGGAACCAGAAATTCCTGAAATCCTCGACGGTCTTCTCAGGCATCTTGTGATAGTAGTGAAGCATCACGTTCGGTATTCTGGGGCGCACTATGATTTCCCCTATACTTCCCCTCGGCACTTCCTCGTCCGTCTCCGGGTCGGCGACCTTTATCTCGTAATTGGGGGCTTCTTTTCCGCAGGACCCCACCCTGAAGGGTTCTCCAGGCCTCATCCAGGTGCACTGTCCTATTTCCGTAAGGCCATAGCCCTCCATGAACTTTATCCCGAAGCGCTCCATGAACTCCTCTATCATGTCGTGGGGGGC